>JACKQG010000212.1_pt1 | contig 79746 bp, 81 predicted proteins | sample 8237621 | NCBI WGS metagenome assembly JACKQG01 (sample SAMN15677084, study PRJNA649215) | marine metagenome | biome: marine; feature: Black Sea; material: saline water; isolation source: suspended particulate matter (SPM) from the Black Sea western gyre | collected 2013-06-09/2013-06-10 | depth...
ATCAATTGGGGTAGAATTTGGTCACTCTGGCCTGTCCACATTGAAACAGCTTGTTGTAGTGTGGAATTTGGTGCAGCATCAAGTCCTAGATATGATGTTGAAAGATTTGGTATCATTGAAGCATTTGGCTCACTTAGACAATGTGATCTTGTTGTTGTTCAAGGAACTATTACAAGAAAAATGGCACCACGTCTCAGATTAGTTTATGATCAAATGCCAGAACCAAAATATGTAATTGCTATGGGGGCTTGTGCAATTACTGGAGGTTTGTATTTTGATTCATACAATGTACTCCCCGGGATTGATGGAGTAATTCCAGTTGATGTCTATGTTCCAGGTTGCCCACCTAGACCTGAAACTCTTATTCAAGGATGTATGTTATTACAAGAAAAAATCAAGAGAATGAAGGCTAGGAAGTTTGTATAATGAGTACTGAAACTGAAATTCCTCCTGCAGATGCTAAACCTGAAGTTGCAACACCTCCACCTAAACCTGCAGCAAAGAAACCTGAAGAAACACCTGTAGAGTTACCTGCTTTTGAAAAGAGTATTTCTGATAAAATTGTTGAAAAGTTTGGTGACAAAGTTGAAGTTGGATTTGTAAAAGAAGATAGAGTTAGAATTAATGTTGGTAGAGAAAATGTTCACGAAGTTGCAGAATTTATTCGAGATGGACTAAATTATGATCATGTTGAATCTGTTTCAGGCGTAGATTATCCTCAAGATAATGAAATTGAAGTTGTTTACCATATAGGATCTTACACTGATTCATCATTAGCAAGACAAATTCTAGTTTTGGCTACAAGAGCACAAAGAGAGACAAATCCAATTCCTGGAAATGATGCAACTAGACTCCCAACTCTTAGAGATATTTTTTACAGTGTAGAATTTCATGAAAGAGAAGTTTTTGAAATGTTTGGGGTTTTCTTTGAAGGCCATCCTGATAATAGACGATTACTTTTGCCTGAGGACTGGGCAGACTTACCACCACTTCGAAAGGACTTTGCAATAAAGGGACGATAGAAATGACTTTTACATTACCCCCAGGATTAGCACTCCAAAAAGTTGATGAGAGAATAATGACTCTCAATGTCGGACCACAACATCCAGGTTCTGGACATATGAGAATTATTGTACAAATTGATGGTGACTATATTGTTGCATGTGATCCTGATCCAGGATATGTTCATCGTGGAGAAGAAAAAATGGCTGAATATAGAAACTATATCACAAACATTCCTCACTTGGAAAGACCTGTAATTCATGATTCATGTAATGTGTTATATCCATACGTCTTAGGAGCTGAAGAACTCCTTGGAATTGAAGTTCCAGAACGTGCAAAGTATGTTAGAGTAATTGCATCTGAATTAAATCGATGTATCTACATTATGTACTGGCTTGCAATTTATGGAATCTTTTTGGGTCACTCTACTATGTTTATGTGGCCTGCCGGTGACCGTGAACTCTTAATTGATCTAATGGAAAAAATGACAGGAGCTAGAGTAACACATGCACACTTTGTTCCAGGTGGAGTTAGAAATGATTTACCACCTAACTTTGAGGATGTTTGTTTACGCCAAGTTAACTATTTTGAAAAACGTATCAAAGAATATGCTGCAGTCTTTTATGATAATCCTATTCTAATTGCAAGAACTAGAGATACTGGAGTTTTATCAAGACAAGATGCCATCCGATATGGAACCACTGGTTCTGTTCTTCGTGCAAGTGGTGTTGATTATGATCTTAGAATAAAGGAACCATATGATGTCTATGATGAATTAGATGTTCATACCAATGTGATGAATGAAGGAGATTCCTATGCAAGATCCAGAATTCCATGGCTTGACATGATGGAAAGTTGCAATATTATCCGACAAGCATTGCAAAAAATGCCAAAGTCTGGATCTGTTAGAACTAAACTAAAACCAAATCCAAAGGGCAAGGGACTTGATTCTGTTTACAAGCGTGTAGAATCAGGCAGAGGATCTTTGGGTTGCTATATTGTATCTGATGGAAAAACAGAACCATATAGAGTAAAGTTGAGTGTTCCTTCTTTTAGAAATTTGATTGCTTTACCAAATCTTCTAAAAGGTGAAAAACTTGGTAACATGCCGTCAGTTTACTGGAGTCTAAACTATTGGCCAGTGGAGGCAGACCGATAAATGTCTGTTATTGCACCAAAATTCAAACTAAGTGAATTTATCAAATCATTACTTGATAATGTGTTTTGGATAATTCTGATACTGGTTTTAATTGGTATTCCAGCAGTTATGATGATTTTATTTGTAATTGAAATGCCAGTAATTAATGGTGAATTACTCACACCATTTCTTGCATTAACTTGGATAGCGGATCCGTCTAGAATTCTTCCTGTTGTTAAAGCATTCATGGCCACTGATATTTTTAGAGTAATGGCATTTCCTGGATTTGGATTTGCAGCATTACTTGCAGCTGGTACAATCTTTGTTGAAAGAAAAATGCTTGCAAAATTACAACTTAGAGTTGGTCCTTTCTACTGTGGAAAGTTTGAAGGTATTTTACAATTAATGGGTGATGGCTTGAAATTAATCTCAAAAGAAATTATAATTCCTGCAAAAGCTGACAAACCCATTTTCTGGGCAGCTCCAGTACTATTTGTTGCAACAGCTGCCGCATTTGTTGCATTCATTCCAGTTGCACCTGGTTGGGTAGTTGCAGATGTAGAGATGGGATTACTGGGAGTTTTCGCAGTAATTGGATTTTTCCCAATCATTACGATTCTTTCTGCATGGTCTGCAAATAGTAAATTCCCATTCATTGGTGGTATAAGGGCCTTATTCCAAATGGTCTCATTTGAAATTCCGTTAATTTTGTCATTGCTTGGAGTTGTAATGTTAACAGGCTCTCTTAATTTGTCTGAAATTGCAGCTAGTCAATCTAGTTTCCCATGGATTGTCTTTTTACCTGTCGGTGCAATTGTATTCTTTATCACAATGCTTGCAGAATTAGAAAGAATTCCATTTGATTTACCAGAAGCAGAAAGTGAAATTGTTGCAGGATGGTTAACTGAATTATCTGGAATGATGTATGGACTTGTTCAATTAGGAACATATCTGAAACTTTATGCGTTTGCAGGTTTGTTTGTAGTACTTTTCCTTGGCGGTTGGAACGGTCCAATGGTTGTACCTCCATTCCCAGTAGAACTTCTTGAAAAGGGAATTGAAATGGGTCCTATCACTGCAGGACCATTCCCTGGATTGCCTTTATTCACACAAGAAATGCTTAACGGTACACTTTGGTTTGTTCTAAAAACAGTGGCCGTAATATTCTTCATATTATTACCACGTGGTGTTTTCCCAAGAATCAGAGTTGATATGTTGTTGAGTCTTGGATGGACTAAACTAATTGGATTAGCTTTCGTTAACATCTTTATTGCACTGGGCTTGCTTTACGCTGGAGTGCTAGGACCGGGAGGATTACAATAATGGGAACTGCAACTGGCATTATTCGTGCGCTAAACTCTGGAATTAAACATATTGCAACAAAGCGATTTACACTTCGTTATCCTGAAGAGAAACTAAAGTTTGTTGGTGATGGATATCAATTTGATCCATCCACTGGTGTTGGAATTGCTGGATTAAAAGGACGACACATGTTATTCCATGATCATTGTACTGGCTGTCAATTATGTTCAATTGCATGTGAGGGTGTTGCAGAAGCTATTGCAATGGTAAAAGTTCCAGAAGAACAAAAACAAAATAAAAAATCAATTATGCCACAAATCGATTATGGAAAATGTGTTTTTTGCGGTCTTTGTGTTGATGCATGTCCATTTTATGCACTTTACATGACTAATGATTATGAACTATCTTCTTTTTCAAAAGAAGGTTTGATTTACACTCCTGCTCAACTTCAGGTAAAACCATACGTTGCACAAGATAGTGAAATCCAAATATCTGATAGAGGTGCAACCCATGGCTGATGCTGTATTTCTCGCTTTAGCAGTAATTACAATTGGTTCAGCAATTGCTGCACTTGAACTAAGATCATTAATCTATGGTTCTATTGCATTAATGGGAACTTTGGGTGGTATTGCAGGATTCTTTTTCTTGCTTGATGCGCCATTTGTTGCATTATTCCAATTAGCAGTTTACGTAGGTTCTATCGCTGTTTTGATTTTGTTTACTGTGATGTTGGTAAAAAGAGAATTAATCTTCAAAAAAATTGAAGACAAGAGAAGAAAATTTGCGGGTATTGGTTTGATGCTTGTAATTATGGTGTCATTAGGAGCAGTATTTCTGGATTCTGGAATCAAGACAATAACTACTGATGAACCTGCCCCTAATTTTAGAGATATAGGAATTGACTTTGTAACCTATTATTGGCCTGCATTAATTCTGATGGGATTACTTTTGGCAGGTTCTGTTACTGGTGCACTAGTTTTAGCCAAACGAGAGGATGTGGAGAATGACCAGCGAGCTAGTTGATTTCACCCTTGTATCTGTAGCCCTTCTTGGCATAGGAATCTATGGCCTTGCAGTTAAACGTAATTTTATCCGAATGTTATTTGCAGTTGAAATTATTATCAACGCAGCAAATTTGAATATGGTTGCTTTTGGTAGATTTCTACCTCATAGTGGTGGACAGACTATGGCATTATTCTCAATTGCAATTGCTGCCGCAGAAGTTGCAGTTGGACTATCTTTAATTATTGTAGCTTATCGCATGTATCAGAATGTCGATATTGCAGACTTTAGGAGCTTGAAGGGATAATGGAATACGCATTATTACAGGCAGTTTTCTTGCCGCTACTCTTATCGCCAGTAGCTTACATTATTGGAAGAAAAGTAGGCCCAACTCCTGCAATGTGGTTCACATTTGCAATTCTATTGTATACTACTATACTTGTAATCAATGCAGCACTATCTGGAACAGTAGAGGAACATTATCCATGGACTGAAATGTTTGGTGAATTTGGTTTCTTGTTGGATGGACTAGCATCACCATTTGCAATCATTATCTACGTGCTATCTACAATCTTGGCACTTTACTCAAAACCATATATGATTCACAAATTCCATGAGCAATTTGAAGAAGAACAGAAAATTACCACGTCAAGTAGTGGTCAATCTTCTGTAATTGAATCATCATCTCTTACAAATTATGTGAATGCAAAATCTGGACTTTACTTTGCACTATACCTTGTCTTTGCAATGGGTATGCTTGGAACAGTCCTTTCAACTAATCTTATTGAATTTTACATTTTCTTTGAGGTAATGCTGATTCCTGGTTTCTTTTTAGTTGCCCTTTGGGGTGATGGTCCAAGAAGAAAGATTGGTTTGATGTTCTTGTTCTGGACCCATGCAGGTGCAGTAGTTTTACTATTAGGATTCTTGATGATTGGTCTCACTCTTGGAAGTTTTGACTTTGCTGATATCAAGGAATCTGAAATACCTGCAGACATTGCAATGTATTCTGCAGTTGCGATTTCAATAGGACTTGGTGTTAAACTTGCAGTCTTTATGTTCCATATCTGGCTTCCATATGTACACGGTTCAGCACCAACACCAATCAGTGCATTGTTGTCTCCAGCAATGATCGGAATCGGTGCCTACGGTCTTTTCAGATTAATTGTAGAATTCTTACCCATGACATTTGCAGATCTTGCAATATGGTTCCATATTTGGGGTCTTGTTACAATGATTTACGGTGGTGCAATGGCACTGATGCAAGATGACTTGAAACGCATGCTTGCATATTCTAGTATTAGTCAGATGGGTTACATCCTATTTGGCATTGGTTCGATATCTGTACTTGGACTTGCAGGTGCTGAGATGATGTATGTAACACACGCAATTGGTAAAGGTATTCTCTTCATGATGGCCGGAATTATTATTGTTAAAGTCGGAACTAGAAGTATCTCTAAACTTGGAGGATTAGCAGGAAAGATGCCAATCACCGCAGTATGTGCAGTTATTGGTGCATTAACAATAATGGGTGTTCCACCAACAAGTGGTTTCATGGGAGAATGGATTCTCTTCTTTGGTGCATTAGAAACTGCTATTGAAGAAGGTTCAACACTCAGAGCTGTGACATTTGGTTTAGGTCTTGTTGCAACAGCACTTACAATGTCTTACATGTTGTGGATGTTAAAACGTGTATTCTTTGGAAAAACTCCTGAACATCTTGAACATGTAAAAGAAGGAAGTTGGTACATGACTGCCCCTATGATGGTATTGGCAGGATTTTCAATTGTTGTTGGTATTTATCCAGATATTTTCTTGAAGACAATAATCCCGTACATGAATGGAGTGTTAGGAGTCTAGATTATGGCAACTGAAGCTTTTGGATTACCATTTGAAGTTGGAACTCTTAGTGCTTGGTTAGTTTGGATTTTACCATTTGCAGCTGCAATGATCATCCCAGGTGTTGGGAAATTATCAAAACATGCAACTGGCTATGTTGCAGTAGCATTTGCTTTAATGAGTGCCTTATCTGCAGCAACAATGATTCCAGTGGCCTTAGAGGCTCATGAATTACATCATCAAATTATGTGGATAGAAGCACTTGGGCTTAAAGGTGGTGTCTTAGCTGATCCGCTCTCAATAATTATGGCAAATGTAGTTGGTTGGATTTCATTCTTGATTATGATTTACAGTACTGGTTACATGAAAGGTGACAAAGACATTACAAGATTCTGGTTCTGGATGATGTTCTTTATTGGCTCAATGCAGTTAATTGTACTATCTGATAACTTGTTACAAGTATTCTTTGGATGGGAAGGGGTAGGACTTGCATCATATGCTTTGATTAGCTTTTGGTATCGTGACAAAAAGAAAGATCATGTTGGTGTCGAAGGTAGAACTGTTCTTGGTATGTTAGATTATTATGCACCAACACATGCTGGTATGAAGGCATTCATCATGACCAAAGTTGGTGATGTGATGATGATTGCTGGAATGCTTTTGATATTTTTGTTTGCAGGTACATTTGGATTTAAAGAATTAATGGGTGATACTGATTGGGCAACTGCGATGGCTGCCCAGGGATTGTTAGTCCCTGCATTTGTTTTATTGTTTGGTGGTGCTGTAGGAAAATCTGCACAATTCCCACTAAATGAATGGCTCTTAGAAGCAATGACTGGTCCTACTGCTGTATCTGCATTGATTCACGCAGCTACAATGGTTAAAGCCGGTGTATTCTTGGTGGCAAGAATTGGTCCACTCGTATTTGCTTTAAGTGCTGCAGGAATAATGGCAGATCAATTCTTTGAGATTATTGCTTGGGTTGGTGCAATTACAGCATTATTGCTTGCAACCCAGGGTATGGTTAACAATGAAATTAAGAAAGTTCTTGCATATTCTACTGGTTCTCAAATCGGTTACATGATGATGGCATTAGGTATTGCAGGATTGTCTCACCAATACGTTGATGGCTACACTGCAGGATTTTTCCATTTAATTTCTCACGCAATGTTCAAGGCTTCATTATTCATGGCAGCTGGGTCATTGTTGCATATTGTTGGTTCTAGATTCATGAGCGATATGGGTGGACTAAGAAAACAGATGAAGAAAACTTATGCATTCATGTGGGCTGCAGGTCTTGGATTAATGGGTGCTCCATTTATCACCACAGGTTTCTGGAGTAAGGATGCAATATTTGCAGCAGTTTATACGTCTGGAAATGAATGGGCAATGCCTCTCTACATTATTGCTGTTCTGACTGCTGTTATCACTGCCTTTTATACAACAAGAATGATTGGACTAGTCTTCTTTGGAAAGAAGAGTAAACACATCGAAAAGATGGAAGAAGAAGGACATCACATTCATGAAGCACCAATGTCAATGTGGATTCCATATGGAATTCTTGCAGTACTTACAATTGGTATTGGGCTTATTGGATTATCTGCAGAAGAAGGATTACATCATATGTTTACAGATTATCTTGAACATTCATTTGGTATTCACTCTGAACATGTTGCAAATGAAGCATCAATCTTACCAGAATTCTTACAAGGACTTAACCCAGTTGCACTTGGTTCATCATTAGTGGCATTTGCTACTGGTATTGGTCTTGGCTACATCTTCTACATTGGTAGATGGGTTGATCCAGTTAAATTTGTCAATTCAAATATTTTCTTTTACTCGATTCATAAAGTCATCTTAAACAGATGGTATCTTAATGCAATAATCTACTGGTGCTTTGTAGTGGCACCACTATGGTTGGCAAGAGGTGTATTCCGATACTTTGAAAAGACCGCTATCGATTATGGTATGAATGATGGTGTCCAAAAAGCAGTTGGATGGAGTGCCAAAGTTGTTCAAGGAACTCAGACCGGTGTTTCACAATCATATCTATTCGTATTTGGAGCAGGATTACTATTTGTAGTTCTGATATTGTTGATATAGGAGAATTATGAAATGATCGAAATTACTTCAACTCCATTGGTTTTAATTGCAATTTTGGGAACTGTCGGAATTCTTCTTCCAATTATCAGCATTGCAAGAAAAGAACAAGGTTCAAACTCATTTTATGCTGTAATTGCATTTGCAGCATTAATTGTATCTATGGGATATGTAGGATACCAATTTTATGCTGAAAATATTGCTTCATCTGCTCTTTTTTCAGAAGATGTAATTGTAGATGATGCCTTTGGAGGCTTCTTTGCTATTGCAATGTTAATTGTTGCTGTATTCACAACTGTTGGCTCTTTCAACTATATGCGAAAACACAATTCTCCTGCTGTTTACTATTCACTAATTTTACTTGCAACAATTGGTATGGTTCTAGTTGCATATTCAACAGATTTGATAATGTTGTTTGTTGCATGGGAATTGATGAGTATTCCAACGTACATCTTGGTTGGATATATGAAAAAGAATCCAAGTTCAAATGAAGCAGCACTCAAATATTTCTTGTTTGGTGCATTGTCTTCTGCAATCATAGTTTACGGTATTTCAATTTCTTATGGATTAACAGGTTCTACAAACATTGGAGAAGTAATTCAAGGCTATTCTACACTTGATCCTTCGCTGCTACCTCTTGCATTGCTTTCAGTTGGAATGTTTATTGCAGGATTTGGATTCAAAATGGGACTTGTTCCATTCCATCAATGGTTACCAGACACCTATGAAGGTGCCCCACCTACAATCACTGCATTATTAGCTGCTGCAACAAAGAAAGCAGGATTTGCTGCAACTATTAGAATTGTAGTTCTTGGCATGGTTGTTCTAAACCTTGATTGGACTTTAGCACTTGGAATCATTGCAGTAATGACTATGACTATAGGAAATGTTGCAGCAATTATGCAAAAGAGTATTTCAAGAATGTTGGCATATTCCAGTATTGCTCATGCAGGATACATTTTGATTGGACTTGCAGTGGCTCCTCATAGTTCTCTTGGATTACAAGGTTCTTTGTATCAAATTATGAATCACGCAGTAATGAAAGGTGCTGCATTTATTGCAATTGTAGGTATTGTAACAACACTTGGAGTTACTCACATTGACAAACTAAAAGGACTTGGAAGAAGGATGCCAATCACTGCTTTAGGTATGATTATTGCTCTCTTTGCACTCGCTGGTGTGCCTCCACTTTCTGGATTTTGGAGTAAATTGATGTTATTTGGAAGTGCTTTAGATGCTAGTTCTGCTTTATGGTGGGCACCTTGGCTTGCAATTGCTGGTGTGCTTAACAGTGCATTATCACTTGCTTACTATGGTTGGATTACAAGAAAAATGTACTTTGAAGGTGAAACAGAAAAGAGAGTTGTAGAACCAAAATCTGTAATTGCTGTAATGATCTTCTCAACAATCTTCTTAGTAGGATTTGGTGTATATCCTGAACCATTAATTAAATTTGTAGAGTTTGCAACACCAGTGATTAGTTTGGGTCTTATGCCTTAAACGAAGTAAATTTAATTAAATTATCTAGATTCATTTTTGCATCATTGTCTGGAATGTTTCTTAATGCTGATCTTGCTTTTTCTGAATATTCCTTTAGCAATTCTTCCATTTTGTTAAAGACATCTCTAGGATCTGAACTTTTCTTAATTAGTAAATTAAATAATTTATCTTCATTTTTCCAATCTAGTAAATCATCCCTGATTTGATATGCAATTCCTAGATTTTTTCCATATTCAGTTAATCCCTCAATTTGTTCTTCAGTCCCATTTGCAATAATTGCACCTATTCTTGCTGCAACTTGAAATGCAACTGCTGTTTTGTATTCAATTACTTTTAGATAATCGTCAAATGTCACATCTTCATTATTTTCTAATCTACCTTCAATCATTTCCCCTTCACTCATTAGCATGGCAGTAGTGGCCAAATCTTTTGTTATTCTAGCATTATCTAATTTGGATGATATTGCAAGAATTAACCCTAGCACAAAATCTCCTGTTAGGACACTTGTATTGTATCCATATTTGACATGAAATGGCTGTTTTTGCCTTCTCATAGTTTCATCATCAATAATGTCATCATGGATAATTGATTCCATATGAAGAAATTCAACCGCACAAGATGCTGAAAGCACATTTTCATCAATTTTACCCACACTCTCGGCTGCTAAATTCAAAATTATAGGTCTAATTCGCTTTCCCCCTTCTAGAGAATATTTTAGAGGTTCAATAAACTCAGATTCAGAATAAATTGCAAGTTCATTATCTAATGCTTGATCGATTTGTTGAATATATTTTCCATAAGTTTCAAGTAGAGGATTTATCTCGATATTTTTCCTGTCCAAGATGGGCCTGATCAAAAACCTTTACCATAAGTAAATAAATCTTGGTGCTCCAGCCGGGATTTGAACCCGGGATCTTTGCCTTGAAAGGGCAAAATGCTTGACCGGTCTACACCACTGGAACCCATGAAAATTCTATATTATCATCATAAAATCTTTTGTAAACCACAAAGATTTTTTTATTGGCAATATAGGACATCAATCATGAATATAATACAGAAAATTGATGAAATGATTGAAGAAAGAAGTTTACTAAAACATCCATTTTACCAAATGTGGTCTGATGGAAAATTAACACAGGAATCACTTGCAGGTTATTCTAAAGAATACTTTCAACTTGTAAAAGCAGTTCCTTCTTTTATGACTCCAATTATTGCCAAGTCTCCTGAAACAATAGTTGGTGAACTAGTAGAAAATCAACAAGAAGAATCTGATCATATTAAACCATGGATTGCTTTTGCTGGTGAACTAGGAATATCTGAGGATGAATTGACTTCATATCCTGGAACCGCTAAAACACAAAAAGCTGTATCTGATCTAAATCAACTAATGGATACTTTTGATGGTGGTGCATGCGCAATGTATGCTTTTGAAAAAGAAATTCCAAAAATCAGCCAAACTAAACTTGATGGATTGGCAGAATTTTATGGAATGACAAATGATGAATCTACAGAATACTTCAAACTTCATACTGAAGCTGACATTAGACATGCCGCATCATGGAAAAATATCTTGGAGAAATCATCAGTTGATACTAGTAAATTGATTGAAATTGCAGAGAAATCACTTTCAGCACAAAACTTGTTGCTTGATAGCTGTTACGAAGAATACTGTTAATCTCATAACATTTTAAACCTGAGAAAAAATTCCTTTGCTAGGGCCCGTAACTCAGCTTGGTAGAGTAACCGGCTCATAACCGGTGAGCCAAGGGATCGAAGCCCTTCGGGCCCATTATTTTCCATTAGTTTTAAAACAAGCAAATTAAAAATTAACTGGCTGCAATGAAGAATCAGAGTTATATCTGAATTGATGATTGGAAGGCATTTGACTGAGCTGCCAAAATTTACTTGTTGATTTGTTTTTTCACTTTTTCTAATATGTCTTCATCAATTAGATTTTGTTCAAACAAAGCCTCGGTAATTTGTAAAATATTTAGAATCGAATGCATTTTTACTCCTAATTCTAATAGTGCTTCATCCGCTCCTTCCATTCTATTTACAATAACGTATGCATCTTTTACTGGGATATTGACTTCTTTTAGAGATTTTATTGCATTTACAACCGAACCTCCTGTAGTAGCTACATCGTCAATCATAACTACTTTCATACCCTCATGGATTTTACCTTCCACTGATTTTGATGTTCCATAATCTTTTGGTTTGCTTCTAACATAGATTAATGGTTTCACAGTTTCAATTGCAAGTGCTGATGCAATCACTAATCCTCCAGTTGGAACTGAAACAATTGAATCAAAATTATCTAATCCAATATCTTCACTGATTTGATTTTCAAGGTATTTTATCATCTTTCTAAATTCAATAGGATAACTTGGAACTAATCTTAAATCTACATAATACGAACTATGCTTTCCACTGGCAAGTGTAAAGTCACCAAATTTTATGATGCCTTTTTGATGCAAAAAGGTTGCAAACTCTTTTACAAATTCCATACAAAAGTTAACTACACTGGATTTATTTTGTTTTGTATTGAGTAATAATTATGCCTGAAATTTGGTTAAATTATGGAATCACTGACGTTGTTTTGGATATAAAGGCTGAAAATCTAGAGCAAAAAATTGATTCCGAAGGTAAAGTTTTAGATGATTCTGCGATCAATGAAAAACTAAACACCCTTGATTTGTCAAAGCCAATGGAATTAGTAGTATTGCATAATTCTAAATCAATTTTAAAAATCATATCTTCATTGTTTACCTTATGCGAACAAAAATCAAAACCATTTCCAAAAATATTGACTGACAAAAAAATCCTGAATTTGGTAAAATCTGGATTGCCTGAAGGAAGTTCAATTAATGAATTTGATGATGTTGGAATTGATAATTCAAATCTTGTATTCATGGGTGAAATGGAATTTAATGGATTATTTGGATATGAGACTATTTCTACACGTCTTATCAAAAAATTTGGCCAAGATTCGATGCTTGCCGCATATGCAAAAAGACAAGGAAATCTCCCTACGCCTGGACAATATTCTGAAAGTTTAACAGAAGCAAAAAAATTTACTGACAATTTTGAAATTCAGGGAATAGAAATAATTGCAAATTCTGAAGGGATTTTAGATTTTACAATAGGTCATCCTTCAGAAACTATGTCTTCTACAAAAATTCTTGAATCAAATTCTATCAAAGATGTTGGTGAGCATAAAACAATGGTAATTAGTACTGGAAAAGATGCAAGCAATGACAATCTAGGAAATTCTTTTTCTTCACTTTGGAATTGCTACAATGCTATCAAAAAAGATGGCCTTGCTATTTTGGTGGCAGAATGTAAGGGAGGATTAGGTTCTGATGCATTACAACAATACATTGAAGACAGATTAACTCTAGAACAACTACGAAATCCTACTAAATACATTAACGGAATGGAAGATTTACTTTTTCTTTCTGAAATACAAAAGAAATTCCAAATTGGACTAGTTTCAATTTTACCTGAATTTTATGCAAAGAAACTTAACATGATTTCTATGCAGGGAATAAAATATTCTATGGATTATATTCTCAAAACTCAAGGTGCACGTCAAAAGGTTGCAGTGGTTACTGATGGTGCCAGATTATTGTTAAGGTGAAAGAGTCGGTAGAATATCTGATGGTAACGGTGCACACAAAATTGCTAACAATATAATTCCAATATATGCTAGTTTTCTATTTCTTGAAAGAGGAGAAACATCATCTAATGGCATTGCACTAGGACTTTTTGTACTCATTATGAAAATTAAAATTGCCATTACCCAATAATTTAACAAAACAAGAATTATCATACTTCCATAAGTTGCATATCTATGTAGTTTTACTCCGAGTAGTGTTCTTGCCATGTGCCCTCCATCCAATTGCCATGCAGGTAATAAATTCAAAAATGTAATTAAGAATCCAATCCATGCTGCAAACATTACTGGAGTCATTATCACTTCGTATCCTGAACCTCCTTTTCCAAACAAAGCTAAACTTGCCGTCATCAGTAATGGTTCACCTAAATTCCACTCAATTAATCTGGAATCTTCAAATAATCCTGCTGCAATTTCAGAATCTAAAATTGGTGCTGTATATGCAGCATAAATTGAAACTATTATTGCAATTACTAATCCTGCAATAGGTCCTGCAATAGCTACATCGAATAATATTTCTCGATTAATTGTAAGTCCTTTTGATTGAATAAATGCACCAAATGTTGGGATACCGATTACTGGAAGTCCGGGAATAAAATATGGCCAAGTTGTTTTTAGACCATGTGCTTTTGCAGCAATAATATGACCTAGTTCATGAATTCCTAAAATCCCTAATAATGACAATGTGTAAACTGCTGCCATTTCAAGAGGATCTCCAATTTCTACAATTGAATTTGTTCCTGATGTTCTATAATATCCATCAATCATTACAAATGAAATAACAATTGCAAACAATATTCTTGGAGTCCAAGATGTATTCATCCATCTCCTCTGTTTTTTTGGAGCAAATTTTTGAATTATGACGTAGAGTCCTCCGTCTTCCATTTTTTCTAATTTACAAACATACTTCATGTTTTCTAGCTTTCTAGCTAGCCCTTCAAATTTTGATTTAAAATCTCCATCTTCTATTCTAAATTCTAGTGAAAATTCAGTTTTAGTAAAGTTACTGACCTGAAATATTGAATTTACTAATGAAACAATGTCTTCTTGTGAGGGATCTTCCATCTCTTTAACACTGGATTTTTTCCATTAAATGGTCTTTTGGTTTAAAATTAAATATTGATAATATTATGAATAATTATGCAAGTTATTCTTAGACAATTAGGTGATTGCAATATTAGAAGAGCAGAACCAAGCGATCTAATTTCTGTAATGGAAATTAATTTGAAAACACTTCCTGAACATTATTCTGATTATTTTTATGAAAGCTTACTTGCTGAACTTCCAGAGGCTTTCTTGGTGGCTGAAATTGGAGGTAAATATGTAGGGTACATAATGTGTAAAACTGAATTTGGTTTTTCAAATTTTAAGAAATTAGGTTTTGTCAAAAAAGGTCATGTTGTTTCTATTGCAGTTGTTGAGGAACATAGAAAGAAAGGCATTGGAAATGCACTTGTTGAGGAATCTGTAAATGGTGTAAAATTAAGAAAGTGTGATGAATTCTATTTGGAAGTAAGATGTAGTAATACTGAGGCTGTTAGATTATATGAAAAACAAGGGTTTGTTATTAGACAACAATTAAACGCCTATTATCGAGATGGCGAAGATGCATACCTTATGGCAATTGAATTAGAATAGTTCAAACCAATAAATAACTCAGAAAAAATTTCTCGCCATGAACAAACGAAAAGGAATGGGCATTACCATTTTTGTACTCTGTATTGGTGGTTTTTTCCTTTATGCTTATTTGTTAATGCTCTCTGAATGGAGTCCTATAGTATTAGAATTATCCGTCTTGATGATTGCTGGAGGAATTTTAGGAGTTATTGCATGGATTGGATATGTAATGGCAACAACAAAACCTTCACCTGCTTCAATTACATCTGAAGATTAACTTATTTAGAAATTTTTACATCTACCACTGTTTGATAGTATCTTGGACCTACTGGTCTCACAATTTTTGAATCTAGAATTTCTGATTTGACTGAAGTAACATCAAGATAATGTTTTTCAGAAAGTTTTCCTGCATCTGTTTTTTTATCTGCATGAATGTGTGAATAATAATGAATAATTCCACCATCTTTGGTTGTATTGATTGCAGATTCTAAAAATTCATCAGATCTTTCAGGTAACAACATCAGTGTTCTATCTGATTTATTCATTAATTGATTCTTGATAATTTCAGATGCATCTCCATTTATTGAAATCACTTCACCTGCAAGTTTGTTTAATCCAATATTTGTCTCACATAATTTTGAAGCAACAGGATTAATGTCTAAGCTATAGACCGTACATTTCTTCTTCTTAGCCGCCATTATGGAAAACATCCCAATTCCTGCAAACATATTTGTCATTATTTCTCCATTTTGAATCAAATTTGCTATTCTTTCCCTTTCTGTAGAGAGTCTAGGTGAAAAAAATGCATTTTTAACATCTACTCTAAATCTACAACCAAATTCCTTGTATTCTGTCTCTGTATTGTCTTCACCTGCAAGAATTTCTAGATCCCTGGTACGAAAATTACCTTCCACTGCTGAGGCTTGATAGAATACACTTCTGACTATTTTTACTTGATCTAATAATGCATTTCCAATAATATCTTTTTTTGATAATAACGAATCTGGAATTCTAACAATGATTATTTCTCCTATCTGATCAAAAGCTGAAATTAATTCATTACTTTCTTTTTCTGTAAGCACATTTTCTAGTGCTTTTTTTAACATTCGAGTCAATGTTTGTAATAGAAATTTCCAGTTGTTTTTTGATCCTTGTCTAATCTACTTTCTAATTTGTTTACACGTGGTCTTAGACTTTTTTCATCTCGTCTAAATGACATGTCTAGCGATTTTAGAAATCTATTCATCGCATCAGCCTTTGGCATAGGTGATGTCGCTCTACCTGCAGAACCTGATTCTCCTTCAAATATTATCATGGAATCTGAAACTAAATCCATTAATTGTAAATCGTGATCAATTATAATTGCTGATTTACCAAAAGAACGAACAAATTTTTGTATAAATTTTGCTACTGCAATCCTATCCTCTACATCTAGAAATGCTGATGGTTCATCTAATGCATACAAATCTACTTTTTGTAATAGACACGATGCAACTGCAACTTTTTGCAATTCTCCCCCCGAAAGATTTTTGATAGATTTATTGTAAAGTTTTTTAATTTTTAATGGATCAAGTATCTGTTCTTCTTCCATGCTCCCTTCTACTGGATCTCCATTTGCTTTATCTAAAACTGCAATTACTTCTACATCCAGATCATTTTGAAGATATTGTGGTTTGTATGCAATCTTAATTTTTTTATCAACACTACCTAAATCTGGTTTTTCAACACCAGCTATCATTTTCATCATGGTTGTTTTACCAAGTGCATTTGCTCCCATTATGCCTACAACTTCGCCCTTTCTTACCCTTCCAGCCTCAATTTCTACTGAAAATGAAGGGTATTTTTTTACTAATTTTGGATATGAAACAATTGTATTTCCTTCTTCAAAAATATCTGTAGTTGAAGATGATACATCCATTGAAAATTTCTTATCTCTGAATCGTACGTTTTCAGTTGGTAAATATCCATCTAGAAAAACATTGATTCCAACTTTGGTGGATAAAATATTTGATACAATTCCGTATGCTGTAGGTTCTCCATACAATACTTCTATGTAGTCACTTAGAAAATCTAATAATGTTAAATCATGTTCTACCACCATAACACTTTTCCCTATTTTTGCCAAATTTTGTATTACTCTTGCTACTCCAGTTCTTTGAAAAACATCATTGTATGATGATGGCTCATCAAAAAAATAAAACTCTGTATCTTTAGATGCTGATGCCGCAATTGCAATTCTTTGTAATTCTCCACCACTTAGTTCTTTCAGATTTTGTTCTATTGAGTTTTCTAATCCTAATGTTTTGATTAATTCTCTTGACACTCCCCGTTCATCATATTTGTCAAGTAATTCTTTCCCTGTTCCGTCAAATGCTTGAGCAAGATGATGTACTTGCTGCGGTTTTATTGAAGCTCGAATTTGTTTTTGTTCAATCTTTTCAAAATGTTGTTTAAGCTCTGTTCCACTATAATGTTTTAAAATTTCATCCCATTCTGGAGGATTTTCATATCTACCTAAATTTGGTTTTAGATTTCCTGATAGAATGTTTACAACTGTACTTTTACCCATTCCATTTCTTCCCAAAAGTCCTACAACTTCTCCTTTTTTTGGAGTAGGCAACTTGTAAAGTCTAAATGAGTTCATACCATATTGATGAATTTTATCTGTAGCTAACTCACTAGCAAGATTTACAATTGTAATTGCATCAAATGGGCACACTTTGACACAAATTCCACAACCATTGCAAATATCTTCATCAATTTGGGCTTTTTTTGACTCTTCATTTATCGTGACACATTCTGCACCTGATTTATTGACAGGACAATATTTGATGCATTCTAGACCACATTTTTGTGGCTGACATAGATCTTGATCTAAAACTGCTACCCTGTGAGTCATGTTGTAATTCGGTATTTTCTTTGCTTTATACCTATTTTGAGCATATTTCAAATCTGGCGTTACGTTAATAGATGAGAATTTGACATCAAATTTCAAGCCGGCCATAGCGTTAGGGTGCGACCCAATCCCGTTCCGAACTTGGAAGTCAAACCTGACGTCGCTGTTGTGCTACTAAGATGCGAGAGCTCTTGGGAAGCAACGGTGCTGGCATTTTCTACTTTACAATCAATCTTTTAATATTCAATTAATTGGATTGATGTGAAATCAATGCCTAATTGTAGTGTTTGTGGAGAAATATGTGATAATGATATTCGATTACTAAATCATATGATGGAAAAACATGGTTGGAGAAATCCAAATGTTGGAACGCCTGATAGGAATAGTCGAGGCTACTAATTTTATAAATTTTGCAAATAATCTAAAATCAATCTTACACCAAAACCTGTAGCTCCTTTTGGATTGTATGATTTTTCTTTTGTAGCTCCCTGTGTCCATGCAACTCCTGCAATGTCGATATGTATCCATGGTGTTTTTTCAATTGCATTTCTCAAAAATGCAGCTGCAGTAATTGTCCCAGCTGCTCTTCCTATGCCTACATTTTTCATATCTGCAACATCTGATTTTATCATATCCATATAGTCTTGATTCAATGGTAACTCCCAAACTTCTTCAGTTGTTCTTTTTGAAGAGTCAATGATTTTCTTTGTTAGTTTCTCATCATTTGATACAATTGCTGCTACATTGGTACCTAATGCTACAATACATGCACCTGTGAGAGTTGCAAAATCAATGATTGTCTTTGGGGAATAATGTTTTTCCCCATATGATAACGCATCAGCTAAAATCAATCTACCTTCTGCATCTGTATTTAGAATTTCTGCAGTTTTTCCACTGTATAATTTTATTATATCTCCAGGTCTGTATGATTCTCCGCCTGGCATATTTTCAACTGAAGGGACAATACCTACAACATTGATTGGAAGTTTTAATTCTGAAATTGATTTCATTATTCCTAAAACTGTACATCCTCCACATTTGTCAAATTTCATTTCATCCATCGCAGCTCCTGGTTTCAAAGAAATCCCGCCTGTGTCAAATGTTACTGCTTTTCCTACTAAGACTATTGGTTTTTCATTTTTTCGTCCTAGGCTGTGTTCTAAAATAATTAATTTTGGTTGATTGTTACTTCCTTGACCTACTGATGAAATTCCCCCAAATCCCTTTTTCTTTAATTCTGGTTCCGAAATGATACTGCATTTCATTTTATTTTTCTTAGACATATTTTTTGCAAAGTTTGCTAATGTTGTAGGAGTACATTCGTTTGGAGGCAAATTGGCAATACTTTTGGTAAATATTGCACCGTCTGCAATAATCTCAGATATTTTGATTGCTTTTGAAATTTTATTTGATTTTGAAATAATAATGGTGAGATTTGGTGAAGTTTCTATTTTCTCTGTCTTGAATTTATCGAATTTGTAAAGGGCCATTTTAGCACCTTCAATTATTTGAGAAACTGCAGAAATTGATTCAGTTACATAACTTGGAGGTGCTATTATTGAAAATTCGGATAGTTTCAACTCTCTTGCTTTTAGAGCAATTTTCCCTGAAACAAATCTAATCGTATCTTCTGTGATGTTCTCTTTCTTTCCAATACCTGCAAGTAGGATTCTTTGTACAGGTTTTTTTCCCGGGATGGGGATTATACTTAGTTTTCCTAATTTTCCTTCCATGTCTTTTAGAGATTGGTTAATTGTTGAAGTAGTGTTACTATCAAATTTTGGTAATCCTAAAACTTTGTTAGAATTTTCTAACACAAATCCACATAGTAGATTTGTTTTCTTTTTTGCAGAATTTTCAGTTTTTATCTTCACTATGAAATCTTCTTTTTTGAAGTATTATTTAGATTTACTATAGATCTATTATTTTGCTATTTGTAATAAGACTTGATGATCTTACAAATACGGCTTTGATTGTTTTACAATCTTGCTTACAATCATCATCTATTTTAGACATTGATGATTTTTTTGTTTTTTCAGATAAAATTGATTTTAATAATGGGAGTAAAGCTGCTCTTCCTCCACAAGCTCTTTTTTGATTAATGAACCAAAACATATCCAATGCTGATTCATCCAAAATAGTTTTCCTAATTTTTTCCCCAAATTCTGAATAGTGTCCTACCATTGTAATTTTATCTCTGGCAATAAAATTAATCATTTTTGCAAATTTCATGCACAAATAACATTGATTATCAAATAATACAATTGGAGTATTTTCTTTAATTTCCATAATAATGTTGAAATAACGATCAAATTAAAATTTTACAAACTTAATACTTGATATTTATTTTAATTATTTATGACATTAATTTCTAATAATTTTGATTCTAGTACTAAGACTGGCAAATTCCCTTGTGTTTCATGTCATACTGAGTGTTGTAAAGAATATGTGATTTTTGTTAATGCTCACGATGTTCACAGACTTTCCAAAGGATTGGAAATGTCTCCTGAGACTTTTTTAGAGATTTATGGTGCCAAGGACTTTTCTCTAGGAATAAAGGTGAAAGAAGGATTGATAGATCTTGCCTTGAAACAACAAAATAGTACATGTGAATTTCTTGAAGAAACTAAAGATGTCTTTAGATGTACAGTTAATGATTTCAAGCCAGGAGTGTGTAAATCATATCCATTTGAAATGAAAAATGGAAAATTGACTCAGATGAGTAGTATGATGTGCCCAGTAGATTGGGATCTGTTAGAATTTGAGAAGATGATGAAAATACATCTTAAAAAAGATGAATCTGAGTGGAAATTCTATGATGCACTTGTAAAGGATTGGAATGGAAATCATGGGGTGAAAAAATCATTATCTGAATTTTTGAAATTCATGTTAGATAAAGTAGAGTCCTCTTTAACATCTTAATTATATGATTTGTATTAAGATCTCTCTATTTTTGTAGTTTCAGAATTTGTGGTTTTCTTTAGAAGTAGATTTTTATTCAATTTACCAGGATAATGTTGCAGATGGGGCTTAACTATTATCAAATTAAGAAAAATATTCTTCGAGCTCGTAAATTAGTGATTAAAGGAACTAATGCTGCAGGATCTGGTCATCCTGGAGGTTCATTTTCTATGGCAGAAATATTGGGATGCTTATTCGGTAAATATCTTAAATTTGATCCTCAAAATCCCCAATGGGAAGACAGGGATAGATTAGTTTTATCTAAAGGCCATGCAGCTCCTGGATTATTTTCAAATATGGCAGTTGCAGGATATTTTCCAGAGTCTGAAATTGAAACATTAAGAAAATTTGGTAGTAAATTACAAGGACATCCTGATCTCAAATGTCCTGGTGTGGAATTTTGTGGAGGTTCGTTAGGTACTGGATTATCATATTCTGTTGGAATTGCACTAGCTGCAAAAATTGATTCTAAAAATCACCACGTCTATACCATTATTGGCGATGGGGAGTCAGATGAAGGACAAGTTTGGGAGGCTGCCATGACTGCTTCAAAATACAAAGTTGATAATCTGACAGCTTTTCTTGATAGAAATTTCATTCAACAGGACTCATACACTGAAAGAGTAATGCCACTTGACGAAAAATTAGAGGGAGATGATATATCTGAAATGTGGAAGGATGCATCTCGCTGGAAAACCGGTGATAAATGGAGATCTTTTGGTTGGAATGTGATTGAAATTGATGGACATAGAGTAGAACAGATTGATGCAGCCATTGCAAAAGCAAATGCTACAAAAGGAGTTCCTACGATGATAATTTCTAGAACAATTAAAGGAAAATCTATAGAACACATGGAAGATAATCCTCAATGGCATGGAAAAGCTCCTGACTCAGACATTGTTCCGATAATTAATCTTGAATTAGATTCACAATTCATGATTTCACCATCTATCATTGCTGGTGACATGACAAATTTAGAAAATGAAATTAAACGATGTGTATCTGGTCGAGCTGATTATATTCATCTGGATGTAATGGATGGACAGTTTGTTCCAACAAAAACTTTTGATCATTCTAAAATCAAAGAACTAAGACCGTTAACCATAATTCCATTTGATACTCATTTAATGATCAATGAACCCGTGAAACATGTTAAAGATTACATTGATGCTGGTAGTGACATTATCACTGTCCATGCAGAAGTTACTGATGAATCAAGCTTTGGGGAAATTCATGATTTATTAAAACAAAATCAAGTTGGTGTCGGTTTTTCAATAAACCCTGATACTGAATTGCCTGAATGGTCTTACAAATTCTTACAGTCGCTTGATCAACTAATTGTAATGTCCGTAGTCCCTGGAAAATCAGGTCAAAAATACATTGAAGAAACACATGCAAAAATGTCTAGATTAAACTCTGTCCTAAAAGAACATAATTTTACGGGTTACATTGAGGCTGATGGCGGCGTAAATCTTGAAAATATTGGGTCTGTATTCACTGATGGTGCACGTGCTTTTGTTGGAGGTGGTGCCATTATTGGACAACAAGATGTTAGAGCAGCCATAGGTGATTTTAGAACTGAAGTTTTGAAATCTCGAAGACGAAGTTTGATTGATAAAGCAAATGAACTAGGCGGAATTGATTTGGTAAACCGATGGATTGGTTTGCATGTCATTGGAAAAAAACAAGACGAACTTAAAAAAATTGCACAGGAGGCAGGATATCTTTGAATGAACCAATTATGACTGATATGCGTTCAGAATATTCAAAATCATTAATTGAACTAGGAAAAGAAAATCCAAGTGTTGTTGTTTTAGGTGCAGACACTACTGATTCATTAAAAACTTCTGGATTTGGAAAAGAATTCCCTGATAGATTCTTTAATGTTGGTATTGCAGAAGCAAATCTCGTAACTATTTCAGCTGGATTGGCATTTTCTGGAAAAATTTCATTTGCTAGTACTTATGCCATATTTTTACCTGGACGAGCAGTTGATCAAATTCGAAATAATATTGCTTATCCATCACCTCCTGGAAAAAAAGGTCTTAATGTAAAATTAGTTACATCCCATGGAGGTCTTTCTGTAGGCCCTGACGGGGGTTCTCATCAAACAATTGAAGATATTGCAATTATGAGAGTAATTCCTAATTTTCGAGTTTTTATCCCTGCTGATACTGTTGCTGTTTCAAAATTAACACAATTGATGGCAAGAGAATATGGGCCATTTTATATGAGAATGGCAAGATCTGTAACTCCTTTAGTTCATTCTGATTCTCAGGAATTTCAAATTGGAAAAGGAATCACCTTAAGGGATGGTTCGGATTGCACTATTGCAGCATGTGGAATTACTGTTAGAATGGCTTTAGAAGCTGCTGAATCTTTACAACAAGAAGGAATTTCCTGTAGAGTTTTAGATATGTTTTCAATAAAACCTATTGACAATGAATTATTAGAAAAAGCTGCTAGAGAGACTGGATGTATTGTGACCACCGAAGAACATAATATTATTGGTGGAATGGGCTCTGCAGTTACAGAATCTATTTCTGAATCTTACCCTGTACCGATAAAGAGAATTGGAGCCCAAGATATGTTCGGAGAGTCTGCTCGAGATAATGAAGTTCCATCACTATTGGAAAAACATGGAATAACATCTTTTAATATGGTAAAACAAGTCAAAGAAATTAGGAGTAAAAAACTATGAAAATTTTTCTAGACACTGCAAATCTTGAATCCATTAGAAAATTCAATGACATGGGATTGTTAGATGGAATCACTACGAACCCTTCACTAATGTCCAAAGAAGGAGGCAATCCAAAGGATGCAATGGAGGAGATTACAAAAATTATCAAGGGTGATGTAAGTTTGGAAGTTGTTAGTACTGAATATTCTGGAATGATGGAAGAGGGTAAACGACTTCGCCAATATGGAAAAAATGTTGTAGTAAAAGTTCCAATGACTCCTGATGGTCTAAAAGCATGTAAATCCCTTTCATCAGAAGGTATTCCTGTTAATGTTACATTGATCTTTTCTGCAAACCAAGCTTTACTGGCAGCAAAGTCTGGTGCAAAATATGTTAGTCCATTTATTGGAAGATTGGATGATGTTGGTCAAGATGGAATGAAATTGATTGAAGACATTAAAGAAATTTTTGAAAACTACCCTGATTTTAAAACTCAGATACTTGTTGCAAGTATTCGTCATCCAGTACATGTTGTTGATGCTGCAAAAATTGGAGCTGATGTTGTCACTTTGCCTCCTGCAGTTTTAGATAAGATGTTAGAACATCCATTAACAAAAATTGGTCTTGAAAATTTCCTTGCTGATTGGGACAAGTTAAAATCTCAAAATCCTGATATTAAAATTTAGAGAATATTCTCTAAAGATATCTATAAAAATTAAAATTTGAGGTTTTTCTATGCTGATCCTTTGTTTGTGCTTTTTCTTGAACTAGTTCCTCTACCTGTACTTCTAGTCATTCCTTCAGTTGAAGGTCTAGCTTTTGGATCTGGCATATCGCCTAATCTTCTTGAACCAGTTCCACGACCTGTGTGGACCATTCTACCTGCTGTTGCTTTCTTTCTAGCTTCTTGGATCTTTCTAAACTCATCTCCAGACCATTTGGAAGCATCTTCATCAACTTCGATAGTTCCTGTACCTCTACCTGTTCTTATTCTAATTTTCCCCATAATTTAGATTAAATTATCTTGTATTTATCTAAGCTCATTTTTTGTTAGTAAATCTAGATTTCTAATTTTAATTGCTGATCCAACCTAATTTCTTAAAATATGCAAACATCATGATTGCAGGAATTGCTGATGCAATAATTACAAAAATGAATGTTGAAAATGGCCCTAAAACCATTGGATTGTTTCCAATCCCTCCTGGTAAATCAACATTCATTCCATAAAATGTACCGATTACGGTTGATGGAATTGCTAATGTGAAAATTATCGTCAAGACTGCAAGAACTTTGTTTGTTTTCTCAGTACTTAATACAAAGTCCGTATCTTTGTAAATTTCCATAGTTTCTCTTGATTCTTCTAATGTTTCAATCACTTTGTCTATGTGGTCAATTACATCATCATAATACAATGTAAGCTCATCATCACCACTTCCTGAAAATCCTTTAACATTTTTTGCTATTTCTAAAACAAATTTCTTTAATGGGTTTGCTATTCTTCTTAATCTGTTAATTTCTCTTCTAAGCAAAGCAATACTTCTTGCTACTGGTTTTGTTTCATCAAAAACCCTATCTTCAATTTCATCTAAATTTGCAATAATCTTTCTTGATATGTGTAACAGATCATCTACTAACACATCTAATATTTCATGAAGCAATAATCCTGAAGATCTTCCTAATAGTCTATTTTTTCTTTGCTGGTCTGAATTTGATTTACAAATATCCACTAATTCTACTAATGGTTTAAGATCTCCTTGATGAACCGTAACTAGGAAGTCTTTTCCTATGAATATTGATAATTGACTATTTTTTGATATTCCTATCTTTTGTGACAATGGTGGAAAATGAAGAATTACAAAGAAATGGTCATCATATCTATCTAATTTTGGAAGCTCAAATTTGGTCATACAATCTTCAATGTTTAATGCATTGAAATTATATTTTTCAGCTAATTTTTCAACATCTTTTCTATCGGGATTTTGCAAATCAATCCATACAAATTTTTCACCCTGGATTGTTTCTATCTTATTTTCAATAGGATTCTCTGCTATTTTTTTACTAGAACGTAGCCTATTTGTGATGAATCCCTTTCTCATGTCGAAAAATACCCTAATACAACAAATTTAAAGCGATCGCTATGATGAAATCAAAATTAACTTTTCATTATTGAATTGAGGCTAATCTGATTTGATTAAAGAATTCATTGTACCCATGGGAGAAAATAGTTTGTACCTACCCAAACAAGTCCTATGGATATTGCCATTGCAATCCACCATTTTCGCATATATGAATACTAACCTAGTCAATAATAAATCTACAGTCTGATTTTCAACAAAATCTTAAAGATTATTACTGGATGAACAAGTTTCTTTTTTTGTGGCCTTCGTAGTACAGTGGTTAGTATAGAGGATTGTGGATCCTCGGACAGGAGTTCGATTCCCCTCGAGGGCCTCTTTAAATTAGTTTAAGCCCCTTCCTCTCATCCCAGATTCATGATAATAGTATAAATTCTAAAAAAAACACTCTATAATATTGAAAAAGATTTTAATTCCTTTTGATGGTTCTGAATTCTCACAAAAAGCATTTGAGAAGGGATTAGAGATTGCAGAAAAATTTGAATCACAACTAATAGTTTTGACTGTAATACAATCAAAAATATCTGATTCGGCAGGGATCTCTCTTGAAAGACTACAGGAAATTCAGGATGAAGAAGAGGATGTTGCTACTACATTACTTAAGAAATTAGAAAATCAAGTAAATGCCAAAAACGTCTCCTTTTCAATGAAGATAATTCACAACCCTTCAACTCCTGATGGAATTATTGTCTTTGCAGAAAGTAATAATGTGGATCTGATTGTAATTGGCTCTCATGGGAGAACGGGTTTTAGAAAACTTGTATTGGGAAGTGTTACAAATGGAGTACTTTCACATGCAAAATGTCCTGTTCTTGTTACTAAAGGAGCATAACAACAAATAGAGAACTTGTGGTGAACTAGTAATATGACATTTCAAAAAATAGCTGTTGCAATCATTACTCCTACTCACACAAAAAAATCCTTTGAACTTGGCCTTGAAATGGCTAAAAAATTTGATTCAGAATTAACTGTGATAGAATGTATGTATAAAACTCCTCCAAAGTTTTATTTTTTTGAAACAAAGTCAGATAAAAAAACAACACAAAATCAGATTTCAAAACTTAAAACAGAATTAGAAAACTGGAAGAAAATTGCACATAAACAAGAAGTTCCAATTAAGACAAAATTGGCATTGACTGACAATATATCACATTGGGTAGTTGATTATGTTAAAGACAATAAGATTGATTTGTTAATTGTGGACTATCCAAAACTATCCATGGAAGAAATAACGCTTTTCGATGACATTATTAATGTAATTCATCACAAATCTCGCTGCCACCTATTAACGACTAAACCCTCATAGATTCTAATTTTTAAGAGACCTGAACTAAAACAATAATTCCCTTTGAATGGCTGAAAACGGGTCAACCTTCTAAGAATTCAATTCAAAATCGAGATCATTCTTAATTCTAAGTTTGTTTTGAATGTATTATGGCTTTTACTAGATGTGGCAAATGTGGAGAACTTAGATTTGATGGAAAAATTAACCTTTGTGCAAATTGTGGCCATCGAATTACAAAGATTGCTAAAACGTTTGAGTGAAATTAATTTTCTACAAATACAGTTCAAACTCTTGCGGATTAACATTAATTTACTATATTTTTAGGAAGAAAACATGACAAGTTATGCAGCACAAGTGAATACAATTCACAAAAAATTTACCAATGCAATGAAAAAGGCAAAAACAAAACAGGCCCTAAACAAAGCATACAGCACACACAAAAAAGATCATGAAAGATTGCTCAAAAAACATCTGGCTGAAGAAATAAGAGATATTAAAAAAGCCAAAGCAAAACTAGACTGAACAATTTTTTCATTTATTTTTTATATTGGTGGATCTATTTTACTATCAGGACTGGAGTGTTTGCTTTTTGTATGATCTCTCGTGCAACACTTCCAAAATAATTTGAAGCATCTCCCATTCCTCTTGAACCCATAACTATGAGATTAATTTCATTTTTTTAATACATCATTTAAAACTCTAGAGAAACTAACATGAGTTAAATCTGCATTGATTTGTTTTAATTATTTTTCATGAAGTTTTTTCAAAAGATCTTCAACAATCACTATTGTGATTTGTTTCCCCATGAAACAATTTAACATTTTTCTCTTTTATACTGTCTGTAATTTCTTTTCATTCCTATCTACGTCTATTTCTATCTCAAAAAAGACGATTGAATTCACTAAGATTTAATATGAATTGAGATTATTTAGGAAAAAATAGAATTTATTATTTTAACAACAAAAATCCCAATAAAATACTCAATCCGATAAAAATGCTTATTGTAATTATCATGTGTTGCTGAGCTTTTTCTTTTTCGTAAAACTTTCTAGGAGTGACACCCCCAATAAAGAAAACAACCATCATTCCTAAAACCAATCCTATGATGTTTGCAGCAGTTAGAGTTAGGGCACTTGAAAAAATATCAAAATCCCATAATGCAATTCCGATTCCAGCCACGGCAGCAGGAGGGACTAAGGCGGCTGCTATTGCTACGCCTACCAAAATTCCTGGGATGTTTGTAGACATTGCAATGCCTCCAGCCAATCCTAGTGCTATTGCCACTGCTAAGAATACTGGAGAAACTACAGTTCTAGATAATATTTCATCTGTTAATGGTAAATCAACGAACTGTATTGTAATTCCTGTTAAAATAGCCCCCGTTGCAACAACTGAAGCAAGTAAAATCAATCCTGAGAATAGTGCTTTGAGCATTTTGTCCGTCTTACCTACGGCGGTGTTAAATGAGAAAGCAGAAATCGGTCCAAGCAAAGGTGAAATCAACATTGCACCAATAACTAAAGATGCATTGTTTGCAAAGACTCCTGCAGTAGCAACTCCTGCAGCTATCACTATCATGAAAAGAAGATTTTTGTTGAATTTTACATTTGGCTCTATCAGGGATTCGTATTCTTCAATCAGTTTTTTCTTTTTTACTTTGACTTGTTTTGTTTCAAGTTCTTTTGTATAGTTTGAAAGATAATCTGATAACGTGGCTTCAATTGCAAAACTAGTAACATACAGATCTTTTGTTCTAGTATCTATGATTTTATTTAATTCGTTAGTTAATCCATTTGCCAATGAATCAGGACATATTCCTGTGTAGCGTATCAATCTTTCATTTTCAGACATTGTTAATTCTGAATGAAATGGAATTTTGTATTTTTTAAAAGTGAATTCTATACTTTGGCTTTGTTGGTCATAACAAATAACTTCAATTTTCCTCAAATCTATCTAATCTGATTGAATTATTGTTTAATGAAGTATTCGTTATTGCAATGAAGACAGTTTTTAAAAATCGTGGATTTGAACCTAAATTTAGGGCCTTGAACTAACTTGACAAGTCACCTCGATGACCTTCTTTTGTTTTAAAAAATGCCAAACTTGCTTGATTCCATCTCTTCTTTGATGGCTAGTTTGAATCTGGGTGATTTAGATTCTATATTTTTTGTAACCCATGTCAAAAATTTCTTATCTGTATTTTTTCCTTTCAACTTCTCAAAATCTGCTCCCATCATTTCAGATAATTTTTCAATCAAAGATTTATTCACGCTCAATACAAAAAAGTGCCAACCAAAAGCAAATTCCGAATCTGTCATTGCAAAATCTTCTTTTCCATGAACCATTTCTTCTAAAAGTGACAATTGATGAGTTAACGCCTTACTAGTTTTATCATAATCTATTGCGGAAACATTGATGTTTAATCTGCTCTCCATGTTTTGTTTGCACAAAAACAAAATAAAAGGATTACATAAGTTATTCTTTTAATAGATATTCAAAATCTATGTCAAAATGCATTTTCATTATATTGATGTATGTTTTAATGGATTCTGGAATTTCATTTCCACATACAACTCCTAGTTTTTTTGCATTTATCCAAATTATCAAAGTTTGTATAATTGTTAAAAATCGATCATTTTTAATTTCTGGTGATCCAATGGCTTTGGTATATCTTTCAGCAAATTCCCAGGCTGTGACAAAATCAATACATTTTACACCAAAAATTGCGAGTAATTGTTCTTGCATGCTTTCTGCTTTTTTGAACGGAACTTTATTCATAATATATGGAAAATCTACTTTATCTGGAAGGCAATCTGGAAGAGGTCCCCAAATTGTAATTATTTTTGTTTCAGGTTTTAATTTTTCAAATTTATCCATCATTTTATTAATTACATTCTCATCTGTAAACCAAAACAAAATCACTGAAGCTTCTGTGATATCTGATTCTTCTATTTTTTCACATTTTAATTCTGCATTCATTTTTTTATCTTTTAGATTTTTTTTTGTACGTTCTATTTTTTCTAAATTATTATCAATCCCTACTGCTTTATTCACTTTAAATTCATTAATAGCTATTTCAATTCCTTTTTCATCATTACATCCTAAATGATAAAAAATATCATCTTCACCTAAATCTACAAATTTAAAAATATCTCTAAATGATTTTTCATGCAACTGAACATCTTCACCACTAAGTAAATTATTTGGAAGTGTTTCTAAATATTCTTCAATTTTCATTATTACTAGTACTTTAAACGAGAATTTATTCTCTTATGCTTTCCAATTTTGAAACTGCTTGCCATAATTGTGTTCTGACGTATGAAGGCATGTTTGGATCTTGTGTTACATCATCTAGTAGACTAATTGTATTTGCTGCTCTAACTGATAATGAATATTCTGGATTCTTCAGATCTGTAATTAAATCTGTAATTGATTTTTTAATTGTCTTTGGTGTTGAATTGCTTGAAGTAATTTGTTCTAATGTTTCAATTGCTTCTTTCATTGATTCTTTATTTTGAGCGCCGTTAACCATTTTTACACCTTTTCTTAAAAAATAGAAGTATATAGTTACATCTCTACAAAGACATTGTCTGATTCTACGACAACGTTGTATGATGTTAAATCTCTAATTTTTGCTGGAAATTTAATTAATTTTCCAGTTTTACAATCAAATTCCGCTGCATGCCATCCACACGTAATAGTACAACCCTCTAACTTTCCTTCTGATAAACTTGAACCTGAATGTGTACATGAATCGTCTGTAGCACAATATTCTCCATTGATATTTGCAACTAAAATGTCTCTGCCATCAATTGATACTTTGATCATTTTTCCCGGTTGAATGTCTGAAGTTTTTCCAGCTATAATTTTTCCCAATGATGTTTTTATCTAATCATTCTTAATAATTTTTTGTATATTATGAAGATAACAGTTAGAGATGCAAGTAATTTGGATAAAATTCCAATTTTAAAATTTTGCAAAAATACTTTCTCTTGGGGGGATTATGTTGAACATGTTTGGGATTCTTGGTTATCTGAAGGTAATTTGTTTTTAGCTCAAAAACAATCTCCTGTTGGAATTTGTCATGCTTTTTATTCAAAATCTCAAATTTGGATAGAAGGAATTCGAATCGATCCAAATTTCCGTCGTCAGAATATTGCATCTAAACTAGTAAAACATGCTGAAACCATCGGAAAGAAAAAAAAATTATTTCTTTCTTATATGCTAATAGATACTGAAAATTTTGAATCTTTATCTTTGGCAAGTTCTCTAAATTATGATATTTTCCAAACTTGGAATTTCTATTCACTAGAACCAAAAATGAATTTGAACTATGATGTTACATATGAAAAATCTCTTAATTGCCAATTTTATTTTCATTATGTAAAATCTTGGAGATGGCTTCCAATTGATAATGAAACACTGACCTCTTTTTATGATGAAAATCGTATTGTAAAATCTTGTGTGAATGGTGAATCTTCTATTGCATTTCTTACTGATTCTGAACATTTTGATAAAACTTTGATTGTTACTTTGTTTTCAAATTCAAATGATTCTGCATTGAACCTTATTTCATTTTTGCAAAATTTTGGTATTGAACAAAACTATGAACGAATTCAAATTTTAACTAGAGAAAAATTACCCAATTTTAATTCATTAGAATATAAAATCTCATTTAATTTAATGAAAAAATCTTTGACCTAATCTGATTTTACAATTTTAATTGTATTATTTAAAATTCCTAAATTTTCAATTTCCATTTCTACTTTATCACCATCTTTTAAAAATACTGCATTTGGTTTATTCAACATAACTCCTGCTGGCGTTCCTGTAGAAATGATGTCTCCTTTCTCCAATGTCATTACTTTGGAAATTTTTGAAACAATTTCTGGAATTTTAATAAACATATTACTTGATGAGGAATTTTGTCTTAGTTCGCCATTAACTTTTGTAGTCATTTTTAGATTTTGGGGGTCTTTAATTTCATCTTTTGTTGTTATCCATGGCCCACACGGTGCAAAAGAATCAAAACTTTTTCCTCTTGTGAATTGTTTATCCTTGAATTGAATATCTCTTGCAGAAACATCATTGAATACCATGTAGCCAAATATTGCATTATGAGCATTTTCCACGCTAATATTCTTACAATTTTTTCCTATAATCAAGGCTAATTCTATTTCATAATCCAATTGCGTAACAAAATCTGGGCATACAATATCTGAATTTGTACTGTTTAATGCAGTTCGTGGTTTGATTACGATGGCAGGATCCTCTGGTGCTTGCAATCCTTGTTCTTTTGCGTGGTCTACATAGTTAAATGCTAAACAAATGATTTTGTTTGGGTTTGGAATTGGTGGCAATAATTTAAATTTTGAAAGTTTTTCTTCATATGGTAAATCTTTGATTTTATTTTTTATTTCATCATACCATCCATCAAAAAGAAAATCTTTTACATTTTGAGGAATTGGTACTCCTGTTAAGAAAGTAATTTCATCTTTCGTAGATACCTTATCTCCATTAACAAAACCATATGTTTCATTATTATCATGTAATAGTCGTGCTATCTTCATCATCGATCACTTGTGTGTAAAAATTGCTTGATTTTGTGAATCTTTTCTACAATATCCAAATCTAACAAATTGAATTTCTTCTCCTTCTTTTAATTGTAGATAATGTGGTTCTGTATAAACATCTAATTCTTCTAAACTGTCTTCGTTAAATTTATCTCCGTTGAACAATATTTTTGGAATTAGCATTTTAATTTCATGTGCTGTTTTTTGAGGAACCCATTGTATTTTTGAAATATTATTAGTTTCACCATCTTCTATAAATTCTCCTTCTAATTCTATTCCTGATTTTGTAATCAATACATTTCCTAAACCTAAAAGACGAATCTGTGTATCTTCTTTGATGCTTTGTGCATCGTCTCCTGAAATGTAAAAATTTCCATCAATCTCGATTTTTCTTTTTCCCATATCGTTAATTGGATGATTTGGAATTTCAACTGATGACATTGACAAGTTTCGTACTGTGAGTTTTTTAGCATTGTTTACCATGAATAGTCTGATACTGTCACCATCTACAAATTTCCTGTTAAATGCCTCAAGTGAATCAAATGGTGCTAGAGTATTTGCTTTGGTAAATCCTAAGGACATGATGAATTTCTTAATGGCCTCCGGCTTGATCCCTCTTCTTCTTAATGCCTCTAAAGTTGGCAATCTTGGATCATCGTACCATGAAACTTTACCTTCTTCAATCAGAGGCTTGATGATTCTTTTTGAAATTGGCATTCCCTTGAATTCTAATCTTGAGAAGAATCCTTGCGCTGGCTTTCTCATGTTTAATGCGTCTAAAATTGCATCAATTAGCTCTTTTCTTAATTCAAATTCTTTTGAACGAAAAGCATGGGTAACTCCGTCAATACTGTCTTCTATGGCAACAGCCATATCATAACTTGGCCAAATTCTATATTTTTCTCCTAATGTGTAATGTTTCCCCTCAATAATTCTAAATAATACTGGATCTCTCATAACCGCATTGTCTGCTTTCATATCTCCACGAAATCTTACAATGGCGTCTCCTGGTTTGAATTTCTCATTCATCTTTTCCCAATTTTTATTATTTTTTTCAATATCTTCAGTACTGCATTTACAAGCCTTTCTTTCTCTTCTATTCTTACTAATGTCCTCTCTCTTACAAGTACAAATGTAAGCTTTACCTGAATTGATTAATTCATTCCCTTTCTCATAAAATATTTCCATGTCATCGGATGTACTTTTGACAGTATCAAATTTTATTCCTAGCCATTCTAATCCTACTTTGATAGCTGCATGATATTCCATTCTTTCTGCTTCTGGATTGGTATCATCCATTCTTAGAATAAATTTCCCACCATACATCTTGGCATATTCTGAATTAATGATGGCAGCTTTTGCATGACCAATGTGTGGATATCCATTAGGTTCTGGTGGAAATCTTGTTATGACTTTACCATGCTGTGCATCTTTTAGTTCTGGAAGTCCTTCCCTCTCTTCAATTTTTTCTTTAGGTATTAAGATATCTGGAAAATTCTCTTTGATCTCTTTTTCTTGTTCTTCTAATGATAACTGATTAACTGATGTAACAATTTCAGAAATTTCTGGAGATATTTCCTTTACTTTATTTCTAAGATCTGATTTTGTTCCAAGAATTTTTCCTAAAATTATTTTATCTCTAGTCTCCCCACCATGCTCAAATGCATTTTGAAGAGCCATTTTTCTAATTTCTTTTTTTAGTTCTTCATCCATGCCATTCTTACCTATTGCAACTATACGCTTCTTTTAACCACAAAATCCAACAATGAGATTAACTCTGTTTTGGCTGGACCTGAATATTTCACTAATGCTTTTTCAGCTTTTTCAGCATATTTTAGAGCCTGGTTTCTTACATTTTGTTCAATTCCTAAGGATCTAATGACATCAACGGCTTTACTGAGATCCGTTTTTGAAACTTTAGAATTCCCAAATGCTTTCAAAATAATTTTTTTATTATTACCTTTTGCTGATTTGATTGCCATTAAAATTGGAAGTGATTTTTTACCTTCTCTTAGATCATTCCCTACTGGTTTCTTTGTAATTTTAGGATCTCCCATTACTCCAATTAGATCATCAGTAATCTGAAATGCAATTCCTAAATTTCTTCCAAATGATGAAAGATTTGAAACATCATTTGGTTTATTTGTTGCACAAATTGCTCCCATTGCACATGATACGTCAAACAATGCAGCTGTTTTTTTGCCTATCATTGTAATGTATTCTGCTTGTGAAGGGATTTTTTTCTCTTCTGCCATTTTGACATCCAGTAATTGCCCTTCACAGATATCTACACAAGCTTTTGAAAGTCTAGAAACAAGTTGTGTGGTTGCACTTGGTGATAATTTTGAATCTGTAATCACTTGAAATGCTTTTGAAAATAATACATCACCTGCGAGAATTGCAATTGGCATGCCAAATTTTTTATGAACTGTTGGAACACCATGACGCATTTCATCATTGTCCATAATGTCATCATGAACTAATGAGAAATTATGTACCATCTCGACCGCACTAGCAGCTGGCATTGCATTGGAGACATTCCCTTTTAAAATTTGACAGCTTTTAATTACCATATATGGTCGAAGTCTTTTTCCACCATTTACAATAAGGTGTCCAGCAGCATCATAGAGTTTTTTTGGATTACCTTTTAATTTAGAAATTAGATACTTGTTTACTGTTTTTGCATTTTGTTCGATTTGTTTAGTTTTTTTCATTTACTAATCTCCATTTGTCATCTGGTAGATGAATTTTAATTGCTTTTTGTAATTCATCTTTAACATCATTATTCATCCATGTAGATAAGACATTTGCATGCTTTTCAAGCATGGATTTATTGGATTTATCTAATAATTCTAATGCAATAAGCATCCATGGACAATAAATTTCTGGATTTGCCTGTAACTCTACTAGCAATTCCTTTGATGAAATCCATTTAATTTCATCAATCTCTCCTTCTATCTCTTTTAGTTCGGTTGATTTATCAATAACTCCAATTAATGTTCCACAAATTTCATTTTCAGAACCAACATCTTTGTACGGGACATGATATTCAAATTTATGTAAATAATCTAATGTGCCATCAATTCCTAACTCTTCTGGCATTCTTCTTTCTCCTGAGGAAACATAAGTTTCTGATTCTCTTGGGTGACTTGCAAATGTTCCATCCCAATCATTAGGCCATAACATTTTCTCTTTAGCTCTCCTCGTGAGAACTAACCTTCCTTCATTATCAAACAATAATGCAGTAAATGCTCTATGTAATTTTCCGTCTGGTAAATGACATTTTACTTTTTCTTCTGTTCCGATTGGATTATCGTTTTCATCTACTAAAATAACAAATTCTTCAGACATTTTTTTTACCTCTAAACAATGTTCCTTCAAATGTCCTATTTTTAACCGCTTTTACAATTCTTTCTGGTTTATTTCCATTAGCAAAGAACACATTCAAACCCATTTTGGCAATTTTTGATGCTTCTTCTACTTTTCTAGTCATTCCTCCAGTAACATCCATTTTGTTTTCAGAAATAGTTGGTCGTTCACCTTGTAATTCATAAATTAGCTTTTTTGATTTCAAATCTGAATACAATCCATCTTCATTTAATGCAAAAATACAAAGTCTCGGTTTGAGAATTTTGGCAAGATGAGTCATTATTTTATCTCCTGATAGAATGTATGTTTTTTTCTGACCAAACCATAATGCATCTCCAAATGTGACTGGAATCAGACCTGATTTGGCAATTTTTTCAATTTCTTTAATTTTTTTAGTAATGGGTTTATTTCCAGACATAAAGTCTGTTGGTGGAAGACAGTATGGATTTAGTTTATTTTTTAGCATTGAATCTAAGATAATTTTATTTAATTCGATCATTGAATTTTTAACAATAGATACTCCTCTTAGATCGTATTTTTTTTCTTTTGTATGCATGTCATATTTTACAGACCAAAAATGTCCATAGGAGCCTCCTCCATGAACAATGATTATTGGCTCATTAATTTTTCTCAAACTTTTAGAAAGATTTTCAATTGTTTTTTTCCTTGCTGATAATGGTTTTTCTTTATTTGTGATAATCGAACCGCCTAATTTTATTAAAATCATATTGTCCAAACTTATCTGATCAATTAAAAAGTATCCAGTCCCTTAAAATCAATTTTTACGGAAAAACAATCATAATTATCCTCTTTGAATTGATTCAAGGTTTGTTCTAGATTTGATTCATCTGTAAGTGCAATAATACATCCTCCTCCACCTGCACCTGTAATTTTTGCACCGAATGATTTGTTTTGACCTATCTGAATCATTTTTCTCAATTTTTCATTTGAAATTCCTATAGTTTCAAGATATTCTTGATTTTCTCTTATTTTATTTCCTAATTCTACAGTATTGTTCTTTTTTAATAAATCTAAAACATCTTCTATCAACTTTGATTCTTTATCACATAATATGGAAAATCTATTCTCATCATTTTCTTTGAACTGTTTTACGCCTTCTACAACCATTTTGGTAGAGTGCTCTATATTGGAATTGGCAATTACAAGATGAAAATTAGGCTCAGATTCTATTTTTGTGAATCCATTTTTCTTATCATATTCCATAATTCCTCCATATGTACACACGGTACAATCTGCACCAGATGTATTTTCAAAAATTGTTTTCTCAGCTTCTATTGCAAGTTCTAGAATTTCTTCTTTAGATGTTTTATTGAATAATCTTGAAATTGCTGCAGCACCTGCAACACAACATGCAGATGATGAACCCAAACCAACTCCTAATGGAATTTCTGACTCTACATCGATTTTAATTCCAGTTTTTTGATTTTCTAATAATTTATTTGCTAAATAATAAAATGGTTTTAACGGTGAATTAATTTCTGAAATATCTTTGTTAGGTTCTAATTCTAAATTTCCAATATTCGATTTAATGTAAATTTTGTTTTCTTTAATTGTCTCTGCAGTAACTGTGATTCTTTTATTTATTGCACAAAGTATTGCTTTAACGCCATATACTACAAAATGTTCGCCAAAAAGAATTACTTTTGCTGGTGATGAAGCTTTAGATTTCAATAGTATACTTTAAAATTTTGAAAATTATTCGATTTCTTCTTCGGTAATCTTTGTTTCAAAATCATCGATTTCTTCTTTCATTAATCCATCTTCTTTTAATTCCCCTCTTTCAATTAAGACTTGACGGACCAATAACCAGTAAACTGTTGCTAGAGCTTTTCTTCCTCTATTGTTTGCTGGAATAATTACATCTAGATTTGATGTGATGTTGTCTGTGTTTGCAATTCCGATAATTGGAATACCTGCATTTGTCGCTTCGATAATTGCCTGTTCATCTACTTGTGGGTCTGAAATTAAAACTAATTTTGGCTCAATGTAATATGGTAATGACGGATTTGTTAAAGTTCCTGGCATGAATCTTCCAAGTAGTTTCTTTGAGCCTAAACTATCACAGAATTTCTCAATTGGAGTTTCTGCATATTGTCTACCTGAACATACGATGAGATTTTCAGCCCCTAATCTATTAATGAATTTGGCAGCTGTCTGAATTTTTTCTAATGTGATGTCTAAATCGAGCATGTAAAGTCCTTCGGGACTGGCTTTAGTAATGAATGGTTTCATGAATTTTGTCTTTACTTGTGTACCTACTCTGATACCAGTGGCTAAAACCTTCTTTTTGATGTCAGTTGCTTCAGTTTGTTGACTCATGACGATTTTAAATCTCTGCCATACCGCGTATTAAATCATGCTCTGATAGTCGTAATAATTCATTAAGTTTTGCCACTCTTTCGCCTCCTACAATGCCCACTTTGAGCATTTTTGACTTTGTGGCAAGACCGATATGTGATATTTGTGAATCTGTGGATTCTCCAGATCTATGTGAGGTGATTAGTTTGATATTGTTTTGAGTTGCTTCATCAGCAAATTCTAGTGCATCAAAAAGACTACCTGCTTGATTTACTTTTAAAATTGCAGCATTACATGATTTTAGATCAATTGCTTTTTTTAGGATATTTTTGTTTGTGACTGTTAGGTCATCTCCTGTAATCAGCGTGTTTGGGAATTTCTTTGTCAATTCTGACATGTCTTCAAATGCTTCTTCATGGACAGCATCTTCAGCATAAATTAATTTGAAATTTTCAATAATATTTGCTGCAAAATCAATCTGATCCCCAGTAGAATTTTCAAATCCTGCTCTATCATAAACATACTTTTCTTTTTGCTCATTCCACTGTGTTGAAGATGCAAAATCAACTCCTAATGACACTTCTTTTCCTAGAGTAAATCCTAAATTCTCACATGCTTTTGCAGAAATTTCTAATGCTTTTTGATTTTCCAATTTTGGTGCCCATCCACCTTCATCACCTCTTCCATTTGTAAAACTAGGATCTTCTTTTTCTAAAACACGACGTAGTTCTTTGTGTACTGATAAATTAGTTTCAATAGCATCTTCGATAGTTTTAGAACCTGTGGCACAAATCAATATCTCTTGAATATCTGGAGTACCAGGCCCTGCATGTGCCCCTCCTCCTAAAATATTTCCTAATGGAAATGGAAATTTAAATGAAGATTCTGATGATAGTGTTCTAAACAATGGTTCTCCAGATGCCTTTGATGCTGATTCCATAGAAGCAATTGTAACTGCAAAAGCTAAAGCTCCTCCAACTACTGAATAATTTGTAGAACCGTCTATACTTTTTAGAACATCATGAATTCCTTTCAAATCTGATGATTCTAAACCGATAAATTTTTGAGAATTTTCTTTTAAAATTCTAAGACTCTCTTCAGGTTTCTCATTTGGAAAACTAACTGCTTCATATTTTCCTACACTTGCACCTGACGGTGCACATACTCTTCCTAAAAATTGATTATCTGATTTTACATCTACTTCAATAGTTTTGCTTCCTCTACTATTGTATAGAATACGTCCTTCGATTGAGGATACTTTGGCCAAGTTATTCTAACTCAGATTGAACTTCTTGTTTTCTTCTCTGAATTGCTTCGTAGAATGGTATAACTTGTTGAATTGTTTCTACAGTAGTCAAAAGCATTCTTCTACAACAATATCTTTCAAAACCTAAAGAATCAAGAGTTTTTGTAGGATCTTCTCCTGCTTTAATTTTATTTTGATAATCGTCAAATTTATCTGCAATTAATTTTCCACAAGTTAAACATCTAACAGGAATTAACACGAACGAAAAAGTAACCAAGGATTATAAAAACCATGCAAGAAAATTCCTTTGCGGACGTCGCCCAGCCTGGCCAAAGGCGCTAGCTTGAGGGGCTAGTCTCTCAGGAGTTCGTGGGTTCAAATCCCATCGTCCGCACCACTAATTCTATACTATTTCTCTAATTTTTGTAAAATCTTGATTAATTCAGTTCGTCTTTTTTCTTCCGTAATCACTGATCTGACATCATCCACTAGGATTCTGTTTACATCAATTTTCCTTCTTGCTTCTTTTACTACTTTGTCATACATTGAGAATGTGTAAAGTTGAAGATACAAACTCTCCATTATCTCAAAAATTCTTGTTGCTTCATCAATTTTGTCCATTCTGATTTTATCAAATACTTGTCTTTTCAGTTCACCAACACAGTCGAGCAATCCTAAAACATATGATTCTGGCATCACTGCTAATTTTTTATCTGAAGGAATTTCTTTTTGTTCAACAATTGCAATTAAACATGCAGCTTCTACAAATTCTTGTTCAGGAGTAATTAGGTATCTTCTCAACCCTCCAGTTGCTTTTTTCTTGTATTTTTTTAATAATGTCTCTGCCTGGTTTAGATTCTTTTTTCCAGTTGTTAAATCTCCTTTATGAACTGCAATAATTGATTTACTACATAGAATGATAATTTCTCTAGTATTTTTTAGCAGAAATTCTCTAGAGTCTTGGATAATTCCCAAATCTTTTGCAATTTTATTTAATGATGGTTTTACATTCTTTAATGTCATGCTTACACTTGTTTTGAAACTAGGATAAAGTCGTTTGCTAAACTCTTATTTTGGATATAATTTAATGAATGATATGGAAATTACTGTTGAACAAATGTACAATATTGAAAACAAAGGCCATGATATGGGATTTTTGAAAAAATTTATGATGGAAAATGCAGGAGCTGCAGCAGTTAGAAGATTACTTGAAAAAGTGAGGAGTGTGGAATCAAAAAATATTCTAATTTTTGTTGGATTGGGAAATAATGGTGGTGATGGATTGGTTATGGCAAGACATCTTGCAGGGTATGGTGCAAAAGTCACTGTAATGTTACTTGGACATCCTGACAAAATAAAAACTGAGGAAAGCAATTGGAATTGGTCTATATTGGAAAAGATGCCTTCTGTGAAATTAATGTCAGGAGATTTTGTTAATTTTGATTTTAAACCTGATGTTATAGTTGATGGAATTTTAGGTACAGGAATTACTGGAGAAATTAGGGAGCCATACGCATCTGCAATAAATTACATTAATGAAACAGATTGTTACAAATTTGCAGTTGATGTTCCATCTGGATTGGATCCACAAACTGGTGAAACTGCAAATATTTTCACAAAATGTGACATGACAGTAACGTTTCACAAAATGAAGAAAGGAATTCCTAAACGAAAAGATTTGACTGGTGAATTGTTTGCTGAGAAAATTGGAATTCCACCAGAAGCTGAAGAGGGCATACTATGAAAGTCCATCAAATTCAAGTCGGAAACATGCAGAATTTTTCATACATTGTAGAAGATGAAGATACTAGCGAATCAATCATAATTGATCCTTCTTGGGATTTAATTGAATTAGAAATGATCATTAAAGAAAATGCTCTAAAAATAAAATACATTGTAAACACACATCATCATTTTGATCATACATTGGGAAACGAGGCAATGGCAGAATCTACTAAAGCCCCAATCATTCAACATGAAAATTCCGAATTAAAACATGACATCACAGTAAAGGATGGGGATTTCATTGAATTTGGAAATTCTAAATTAAAAGTACTTCATACTCCTGGTCATTCTCAAGATAGCATTTGTCTTGTAGGTGACGGAAAAATTTTTTCTGGTGATACATTGTTTGTTGGAAATTGTGGTAGAATTGATTTACCTGGAGGTTCTGCAAAAGATCTTTATCATAGTCTTTTTGATGTTTTACACAATTTAGATGAAAATCTAGTCATGTATTCGGGTCATAATTATGGCGGGTCTGAGATCTCTACTCTTGGGCAGGAGAAAATTACTAATCACGTGATGCAAAAACGAACTGAACAACAGTTTCTTGATATGATGGGTTAGGGATTTTGATGGATAATTTTGAACTATTTGGAAATGTAGAACAAGGAAAAAATTTTCTTGAATCAATGAAGAATGGACGATTCTTATTTTCACTTGTTATTTCATATACTGAAACCTGTGAAATTCCCGGAATTACTTTTGCCGGGGCTGACAAGGATTCAATACAGTTCACTCCTCCTGCAGATGCTGAATACCTTCATTATGGATATTGTAAAACAATTGATAAAATTCCAATGACTCCTGATGGAAAGCCAACTCCTGGATTACTTACAAAAACTGCATTGGAATCTGCAAGTATTCCTCACCTGACAATTAATGCTGGTAGTAAAATTTCTCCACAACTTCCGTTTGTTGATACAGGAATGACATTTGGGAAAAACATTTCAACACAAGATGCTATGAGTGATTCTCAGGTCTCTCATGCTGTGGATTATGGAAGAATTGTTGGTAGAAGCATGGCATCGCTTACTGATTGTTTAGTGATTGGTGAAAGTATTCCAGGAGGAACTACTACTGCTCTATCTGTATTGAAGGCATTAGGTTTTGATGCTAAAGTTAGTTCTAGTATTCCAAATAATCCTGTTGAACTAAAAAATCAAATTGTCAATTCTGCATTAGAGCGAATAGATTCTGATCATCCCTATAGCATGGTGGCAAAAGTTGGTGATCCTATGATTCCTTTTGTTGCTGGCATGTTGAGTTCTGCTTCTAGCGTATCTAATGTAATGCTTGCAGGTGGAACTCAAATGGCAGCTGTTTTGGCATTTGCATCAAAAATTGGATTCAATGAAGAAAATACTACCATAGGAACAACTTCTTACATTACTGATGATGAGAGTGCAAATTTTACCACACTTGTAAAAGAAATTGCAGATATTCCTGCTATATCTGTAAATCCAGGCTTGGAAAATTCACAATATTCTGGTTTGAAAGCATTTTCTGAAGGATTTGCAAAAGAAGGAGTTGGGGCAGGTGGAAGTATTATCTCTTCAATGATTAAAACTGGTAATGATTCTACAAGATTTTTAGAGATTGCAGAAAAAGAATATCATAGATTATTTACTTCACAGTAACTGATTTTGCTAAATTTCTAGGATAGTCAGGATCTGTATTTTTTTGAAGAGCTGCATAGTACGATAACAACTGAATTGGAATTATTTCTGAAATAGGATACAACACTTCATCGATTTTTGGCATTTCTATCCAGTGATCATAAACATCACTTTCTATATCTGAAACTCCAATAATTTTTGCTCCACGAGCTTTAATTTCCCTTGCACTTGTTAGCGTATCTAAATACGTTGAATCATTTGGATTGATGATTATTACAAATACACTTGAATCCATCAATGCAAGAGGCCCGTGTTTTAATTCTCCTCCTGCAATTCCTTCTGCATGAATGTATGTTAATTCTTTTAGTTTTAATGCGGTTTCTATTGCAATTGGATAATTAATCCCTCTACCTAAAATGTAAATATCTGAAACTTCTTTTAGCTCTTTTGCAATATGTTGAATCTTTATTGTATTCTCTAATATTTTTAAGATTGATTTTGAGAAATTTTCAAAGTTGATTGTTATACCATTATTGCTTAATTCCTGAACAATTTTGTACAATATTACTAGTTGTGATGTAAAACTTTTTGTTGCAGCTACCCCGATTTCTGGACCGCAATTCATTCCAATTACCACGTCTGCCTCACGTACAAGTGATGACGTCATTAAATTTACAATGGCAATAATTTTACAATTTGCTTGTTTTCCAATTTTTACTGCCTCTAAGACATCTGCACTTTCCCCACTTTGCGATATTGCAATTATGATTGAATTCTCCTCAATACTTTCTGGTGCAAATTGAAGCTCACTTGACATAACTGTCTCTGCCTTTATTTTGACATATTTTGATAGAATTTGCTTTGCAATAAGGGCAGAATTGTAACTAGTTCCACTTCCTGTAACATAGATATTTTTTGCATGTTTGATATAATCTGCCGTTTTTTCAATTGCCTCTAGAGTTTTTTCTCCTGCTTTCAGTATAGTTTCAGGTTGCTCGTAAATTTCTTTTAATGTAAAATGTGCATAATCTCCTTTGTATGCATCTCCAAATTCTTTGGATACTTTGGTAATTCCATATTTTGCATGTTCTCCTTGAAAATCTAGAATTTGAAATTTGTTTTTCTCCAAAATAACAAAATTTCCATTTTCCAAATAAATTGCATCATCAGTAAACTCAATAAATCCTAAAACATCACTTGACAAAAAGAAATCATTCTGTCCAACTCCTATGATCAATGGTTCATGAAATCTTGCAGCTGCGAGTTGTCCATTTTCAAACATTGCCACAAATGCATAATGCCCTTTAATTTCTGAAACAGTTTTCAAAATTGTTTCTTTCACATCTTTTGTTTCTTTATAGTATTTTTGAAGTAAATTTGCAATAATTTCGCTGTCTGTCTCACTTTTGAAATTATACCCTTCATCTTGCAATTGCTTCTTTAATTCCTCAAAATTTTCAATAATTCCATTGTGTACTATGGCAATTTTTCCTGAATTGCTTTGATGTGGATGTGCATTAAAATCCGTAACTTTTCCATGTGTTGCCCACCTTGTATGTCCAATACCTATTTTCCCTGGAAGTGAATCTAGTTGAATTTTTGAATTTACTTCATTTACTTTACCAATTCCTTTTTTTAATTCAATTTGATGGTCTGATTCTGTTGCAACTCCTACACTATCGTATCCGCGATATTCCATTCGTTTTAATCCCTTGACGATTATGGGAGCTGCTGTTTTATTCCCATAATAGCCTATTATTGAACACATAATGATTCTCTTTGATAATTGGGGGTATTTACTGATAACCCTATATTTTTGATTATTCTGTTGAAGAAGTTTTATCTTTTGGGACTTCAGATGTAGTTTCAGTTGGTTTTTCTACAGCAGTATCTTTTGGTACCTCATCACCATCGGCTGTTTCTTCTGTAGCTTCTACTACTGGCTCTTCTTTCTTTGTTTTCTCTAACATTTCTGGAATCTTTGATTCTGGTGTGAAATGAACACTATCTTCTTCATCAACTGTAACAGTATAAGATGGAATGTCTATTTTTCTATCTCCGATCATAATGTGACCGTGAATCACTGCTTGTCTTGCTTGGTATGGTGTCTTGAATCCAAGTTTTTTTGTAACAATAGTTTGTAATCTTCGTGAAAGTAAATCAGTTGCATTTAGGTTAAGCACATCATCTAATGTTGCATCGCCACTTACCAAACCTATTCTTACAAGAGAGTTCATCAGGATTGGTTCTTTTTCTGCTCTAACTTCTTGTCTTAATGCAAGTAATGATCTAGCTTGATGTCTTACACGTGATAGTTCTGTGTGTGCTTTCCATAATTCTTTTTTAGTTCTTAATCCAAATGTTCCGAGAGTTTTTAGCTCCTCCATTTTTAATTCATAATTAAGAGGTCTTTTTGGTTTTCTCCATACTTTACGTGGGTATTTTGGATCTCCCATTCATAACACCTATTCTTTTTTCTCCGCTGCTGGAGCTGCTGCGGCTGCTGGAGCTGCTGCGGCTGCTGGAGCTGCTGCGGCTGCTGGAGCACCTGCTCCTCCTTTCTTAACTGGAGCTGCCATTCCACCTTTAGCTACACCAACTGCACCACCTTTTCTGCCAGATGTTCTCGTTCTTTGTCCTCTAACTTTGAGACCACTTAGATGACGATAACCTCTCCAACTTGCAGTAATTCTTTCTCTTTCAATATCATTTCTTAATGTAAATGGAATGTCTGAAGTTAACAAATGTAAATCTGCGCCAGTTTCAATATCTTTTCTTCTGTTAAGGAACCATATTGGAAAATTACTTGCAATAGGATCTGTGATCAATTTTTCAATTCCTTTGACATTTTCATCAGTAAGGTTGCCAATATTGGAATTTGGATTAATTTTTAGAGTATCAAGAATTGCAGTTGCAAAATTGAATCCTAGTCCTTTGATTTGGGTTAATCCGATAACCATTTTCTTCTCTCCACGGATATCGTTTCCTACAATTCTGACAATGTGTCTATATTCTTGTGCGCTCAAGTATTCAAAAATTCGAAGAATCCCAGATAAAAACCATGCTAGGCATCAAATTATGTAATTTTTGAAATATGGGAAAATTATTGTTTTAAGATCATGCCTAATACTGGTAATTTTTTGAATTTTGTTATCTAAAGTCCTCATCGTTTGTCCAGTCATTACCTTGGACATTCCATTGGTTGCATTTACAGCATTTTTTAACTCCTCTTTGAGCATCAATATCTACACAAAAACAGTGTATTCCTTTTCCAGATGTATCCTTACTACAGAGCTTTTGCATGATTTTTTTGAAATCTTTTTCTTAATTATTCTATTGGAGTAATCTAATCCAAAAGTTATTACTTTGAAAATCTCCTAATTTAATTATGAGTGATTCTTTTGATCGTGAAAAAATTGTAGAATGTATGTTTGATCCTACCACTTCCTCCATTTTGGCAGAACTTGAGGATGGTGAAAAAGAATGTTCATTTTTGGCTGAACAGTCATCTGTTTCTGAATCTGAAGTTCTCGAAAGACTCTCATATTTGATTGAGCATGGATTTATCTCAAAGAATTCTGATGATGGAAAATGTGTTCTAGCCGCAAACTCTGAGAAATTAACAAGTATTATCGAAAATGGTGATAATTTTGATGCAACTATTAGTGGATTGGAAAAAATGGATAGTTACCTAAACTGATCTTCTTTTATTTTTAATTTCAGATATCCCAATTACTGCCAACCCTACCATTCCAATGATCAATAAAGATAAGGCAATAGTTGAAAGAATTAATTTTTTGTCTGCATTTGGAAGTGGTCCGATTGCCCCTGTCACATAAATTTCATTATCATCTGAACTTTCGATAATTAATTGATACGTTCCTGATTCAAATATATTAAATTCTCTTTCAATAGTCTCTTCATTTACTTTATGAGAGATTATTTCAATATTTGATGGATCTAATATTTTTGCAGAAATTGTATTTTCTTTAAATTCCATAACCTGAACTGCAAAAATTCCAACAGGTGTCACTTCTTTATCCATTTCAACTGAAACTGTTATTGTCTCAATTGAACTTACTTTTCCATTTTCTTGATTAATTCCTTCTAATGTTATTTTGTTTTCAACTAGGGATACTGCTAATCCTCCCACAATCAGTAATCCAAAAATTACTATAGCTAATCCTGATTTCTGCATGGATTTACGCTGATTTTCTTTAGTTTAAACCTAATTTTTTCTAAATCCTTGAATTAGTATGAAAAAGTTAGACAAGGCTAAAAAAGTTAGCTTATGGCAACTTTATATTATTGTTATTTTCTCATGACATTGTTAATGAAAATAAAATCTCGTTCTAGTATTATGATGATGTCTGTTTTAGTAATTATTGCAGTATCTGCTCTATTCGTTGCCTTTCCTGAAGGAATTAGTGCTCAACAAGATGAAAATGTCTTTGTCACTCATAGTGGTGCAGTGGTTAAAACTACTGGTGAAGTGTTAGATCCTCTTTACACTAGTGCAACTGTGGAATTTGATCCAATGGAGTATTTACGTGATTTCAACTATGGACGAATTTCACAACTTGATGATGGCACGACTCTAAGAGAATTCACAATTATTGCCGATGATGATAAAATTATGGAAGTCTCTCCTGGAATATTCTTTAATGTATGGACTTTCAATGGAACGGTTCCGGGTCCAACAATAAGGGCTACTGAAGGGGACATTGTCCGTGTAAATTTCATCAACAATGGTTCAAAAGAACACACAATGCATTTTCATGGAATTCACCCTGCAGAGATGGATGGAGTATTTGAAATAGTGGGTTCTGGTGGAGGACAATTTACCTATGAATTTGAAGCAGGCCCTGTTGGTGTTCACCCATATCACTGTCATGTTATGCCACTTGAAGAACATATTGTACGTGGTCTATATGGTGTCTTCATTGTTGATCCAAAAGAGAGTAGACCTGCAGCAGATGAAATGGTTATGGTGTTAAATGGTTTGGATATGGACTTTGATGGAGAAAATAATTTCTATGCTGCAAATACGATTCCATTTTACTATCAACATCATCCAATTCAAATTAACATCAATGAACTAGTCCGTGTTTATGTCGTAAACATGGTTGAATTTGATCCGATAAACAACCTTCACTTGCATGGTAATCTATACAATTACTATCCAACAGGAACTGATATTGTTCCTTCTGCTTATACTGATATGATTACTCTATCTCAAACTGAACGTGGTATTATGGAGTTCAAGTATGAATACCCTGGAAAATATCTATTCCACGCCCATAAGGTAGAATTTTCAGAAAAAGGTTGGGTTGGAATATTCTTAGTCAATGATAATCAGCAAGATAAAAAATCCGAGTCGGTAGAATATGGAAGTTAATAATAAATCCTCAAAAGGTAAGATGATTGCAAGTGGTGTAATTCCATTTGTATTTTTAATTATCTTGATTGCGTATATTTTTGGTCCTGGATCTGAATTATTGGATTTGGGTGTTCCATTGCCTGAGGTAACTATGGAAAAAGTTGATTTTCTAGATTCTGAAATTCAAGTTACAGTTAGAAACACAGGTCCAATACCTGTAGAAGTTGCAATGGCAGACATAAATGATAGGATACAGCCTGCAGCAGTTGAACCTGACAGATACCTAGAACGATATGAAACAGCTCTCGTTAGAATCCCTTTTGAATGGAATGAGGCAGAACCCTATAGAATTGGAATTACAATTGAGGATGGAACTAGATTTGAGAAAGAGATTGAAGCCGCAGCTCCTGCATTAGAACCAAGTCTTGAGCTTTTAGGATTTTTTGCAATAATTGGAACTTATGTTGGAATAATCCCTGTAATGATTGGATTACTTTGGTTGCCATTTATTAGACGAATTAGCAAACAAAAATATCATTTCTTTTTGGCACTAACTGCTGGATTATTATTATTTTTAGGGATTGATTCTGTTGAAGAAGCATTAGAGGTTTCAGATGAAAGTCTTGCAGGTAGCTTTAACGGAGTATTGCTTGTTGCAACTGTTTTGATATTATCTTTTCTCGGATTATATTATACTGGTGAAAAATTAGTAAGTAGAGTAAAATCATCTAGGATAACAAAACCTGTTGCAATTGCATTGATGATATCTATTGGTATCGGTCTTCATAACTTTGGTGAAGGACTTGCAATAGGAGCAGCTGTAGGTCTTGGATCCATTGCCTTTAGCACATTTTTAATTATAGGTTTTGCACTACATAATACAACTGAAGGAATTGCGATAGCTTCACCATTATCTAGAGAGAAAAAAGTGATTGGAAAACTTGTTGCCATGGGATTAATCGCTGGCGCTCCAGCTATTTTTGGTGCATGGATAGGTGGCTTTGTTTATTCACCATTTACGTCCGTTGTGTTTTTGTCAATTGGTGCGGGAGCAATATTTCAAGTTATCATTACTATTCTAAAGTGGATACGAGAGGAGGGTGACAAAAATCTTTCAAGTGCTGCAGTTGCATCTGGTTTTGCAATTGGAATGGTAATCATGTATTTGACTAGTATATTGGTCTAATTTGGTTCTGGATGAATAGTGATTACAGAATTTTTAATTTCTGTTCTGATTAGATGTTCGATTTCAGATGTTAAATCATGAACTTTTTCAATTGACAAATTTTTGTCAAATGAACAATCAATGTCTATTTTGAGAATATTTTCAAATTTCAAAGATAATATTCTGCCAATTTTTTTAATATCTGAATATTTTTCTAATATTGTCTTAATTCTTTGTTCAGTTTCAATGTCTTCAATATTGAAATTTTCGGGAACTGTAACAAATGGCTCCAAGTGAATGGTGGCGTGGGTTATTTCGGGAATTTGCTCTTGAATCCTTTGTTCAATTATTTCAGAAATTTTATGAGCAGATAATAGATTAATTTCTCTATCTACCATTACGTGCAGATTAGAGTATGTCTTTCCTTTCGTTTTGTGTGTGATGACATTATGAACTCCTTTAACTCCCTCTACATTTTGTGCAATTTCTAAGATTTTTGCATCTAATGGAACATCTTTCCAATTAGGTTCAAAATGTATTGTAGTTGATGCATTTGAAATTTTGTTTTTAATATTTCTCTCCACACTATCACTAATTTCATGAGCTTTATCAAAACTAGTATCTCCTCGCAATGAAATGGTAACATCTGCAAAAATTGTATCCCCTGATCTTCTCATGAGTATTGATCCTGTATCAATTACGCCTTCAGTTGATATCGTAATTTCTCTAACCTTTTTTACCAATTCTGGTGATATCACATCAGTCAAATCTAATGCTGTTTTGTAAATTAATTTTACACTGAGTATTGCTAACAATACTCCCAAAATTAATGCTGCAACAAAGTCTCCAAAATACAATCCATATGAAACTAGAACAATTCCTGCAATTGCAACTACAGTAGAGCCAAGATCCATGAATGCATGATAAAAATCTGCTTTTAGAGTGGCACCTCCAATTTTTTTAATAGATCTTTTCAAAAGTATTATTCTAAAAAAGTCAATACCGATTGTGTATAGGCCGCCAATTATTGCAAACAATCCTGGCAAAACACTTGGTGGTGGACTTTGCAATCTGTTGATGGACTCGTAAATGAAAAAACAAGCAATTAGAAAAATTGCTATTCCTCCAATCAATCCTCCTAGAGATTCGATTTTCCCATGACCATACGTATGTTCTTCATCTGGAGGTTTTATTGCCCATCTTGCTGCTAGCAATAAAACAAGTGTGACTACACTGTCTAGTAAAGCATGAATACTGTCTGTTATCAGTGCAAGACTGTTTGAGATTAATCCAAAAACTAATTCTACTAAAAATGCTGAAAAAATAGCTAAAAGTGAAATCTGTAAAACCTTGGTTCTTTGAACAAACATTTTCCTACTTTTTGATTATTTGAATCACGTATTACCGTTTTCTAAGAAGAATTGATGCGACAACATTATTTGTGATAAAATATGGTCTTAAGCTTGTGTTGAACACAAAACATTTGAGCCTATTTGCAATTTTTTCAATTATATTATTAATTCCACTTATTGAAGCTGATGCATCAAGTAATCCCAACTTGTTTGTATCTGCTGAAAATTCACAATTTAACAATCATTTTTCAGGTTCTATGGTCATCGAAGTGGTGATAATTGATCCGAATCTCAGTGATACGGGTGAGGGCAAGGGCGAACCTGATGTCACTATTAATGGAAAGTCATTACGAATGGTTCAGGCGACTGACGGCAGTTGGTATGCCTATTTTGCCAATGTTGAGAAAGCCAAAGAAGCCGATTCTACTGTCGCTAAAAACGGTGAAGGTTTGGATTTTGGAGTTTTTTGCAGCAGGGATACATCCTCTGGAATAATTGGAGTCTCTCTTTCTGAAACTGATGGATTTGCAGTACCACGTTCTGCTTCTGGTTCCACTGATGGTAATTCTTCATTTGCTTTATGCACTGGTTCTCCGTCTGGTACAAATTGGAACAATGTTGTTAGAAATGCAAAATCAATTAATACAAATTCTAATGTTCCTGCTGGTCAAATAGGATTAGATTCTAATGCATGGCCATTAATTCAACTTTATTCTTTTGACGATGTTGTAATCCAATACAATCCTGGCGGTCCATCACAACAGGTTTTACTAGAGTATGATGAGATTCCAAATATTTCTATGGGTATTGATAGAGATCTTTATCCTGAAAATGCTGAAGTTTTTTTGTCTGTAAATGATTTTCAATTAAACCAAGATCCAACTGATGAGGATTCTTGGACTTTTGATGTGGGATCTACTCCCTCTGTTTTTTATCAAGCATTTGATGAATCTGGTTCTAATTCTGCAAATGGTACTTCTGGCTTGGTTGATTTAATTCCATATCTTTCAAATATTGGATTTGAAGATAATGGACAAATTTTGATAAACAAAAACTCTGTTATTGAGTTACAATCAAATGGAGAGCAGCCTAGCACTTTTGTTTCTGATGGGACTGTATCTTATTCAGAAATTATCACATTAGTTGAGAATGGTCCGAATTCCGGTATCTTTGATAATGGGGATGATAATGATCAATCCACTTTGGGAATTTTAAATGATGCTCCAAGAGGTCAAGCAGGTACTATTACATATGATAAAAAATCAATTTCCATTTTGACTGGGTCTTCTTCAGCTAGCGTGTCTTTGGATGAACCTACTTTGACAATCGGTTATGTCTCTCAATCATTAAAACCTGGAACAAAATACCCTGTGGTTCTTGTTGATTCTGATCAAAACATTAATTCTGGTTCGCGAGATCATCTAGATGTTTTTCGTTCATCTGCATTGATCCCTTCAATTACTATTGGAAATCCTCTTACATTGGAAAATGCTAAAAGTGCTCAACTTCATTCATCATCTCCTCCTCTTACCGCAGGTATTTCTGTTACTTCATCTGTGCCTGATTCCAACTCTGATCGGTTGATAATTGATACTACTGGAACTGGCTCATACGAGGTATTTTCAGTAAACTTGGGAATTTCTGCCTCACTTCTATCGTCACTTTTACTTGATTCTGCTGAATCTAATACAAATGGCACAAATTGGATTAATTATGATTTGAGATCCTTTGAAAGAGATTTGGGAGTTTCTGACTTTAGTGACGCCTCTTTTTCTCTTTCTTTTGGAACTCTTGGAGCCTCTTCTATAACCATAATTGATGCAGGTGATATTTCATCCTCGCAAGGATTCATACAAATTGATGATTCTGATGTAACTGCGATAGCATCTAAAAATGGCAATGTATTTCTTGTAATTGATTTTGATTCTTCTAATGATAACTCAGGTGTAATTACTGTTTCTAATGAAGTGGATGACCAGCCAATTGTTTTTGATTTCTTTTCTTTTGGATTAGAAAATGATCAAAGTATTAACAATTCAATTTATCGTTTTGAATTGGAAGAAACTCAGGATAATTCTTCAACTTTTGAAGGCACTTTTGAATATGCAGTTACAAATCAACTAAACATACTAGATCCAAATTTCATACAAACCATACAAACCATTGATGACGAAATAAAAATCATCATAACTGATAGATTAATTGATGAAGAAGGAATTACAATATCTTATTCAGATTTAGATGAAGTAGGTGTATCCACTACGACATCTACACAGTCTGACGTTGCTACAAATTCTGGAAGTGTTTCAACTACTTCCACAACTTTTAGATTTGGTCAACCTGTTACTCTGACTTTGAAAGACTCTGATCTTAATTTAAAAAGTGACACAATAGAAAGTTATCAAACAATCAATGATCCAAATTCCCCCAATGTAGATACTGTGGGAAAGAATGGAGAGATTTTATTAGAAATTAAACTTAAAGATATTCGTTACAAGCGTTGTACAATTGATGGTGTTGAGCACGGTGGTTTAGGTGCTACTGGATTCTCTCTAGTTGAAACTGGACCGAGTACAGGAATTTTTCAAGGAGTGTTTAAAATGCCCTCACAAATTTGTGACAAATCTGGAACTAAATTGATTTCTACAGCAGGCGGGAGTCTTGATGCAAAATATTATGATTCTAGAGATGCTTATGGGAATCCAAACACTTTCAGTTTATTGAGGGATTCCACTTCATCATCGTACAGTCCACCAAAACTTAGCGCATATGATATCGTAAAACCTGCTTCAGGAAAAGTTCAAGAAATTATTCTTTCTGGAAGTATTGATAATCATAAAAGAGGAATTCCATTAACTGTGATCATTTTTACTCCTGATGGACAAACTCAAAACTTTGCTTCAACTCTATCTAGTAATGGAGGTTACAAATCTGTGATTTCAATTAATGAACATTCTTTGTCAGGTATTTACAAAATTCAACTATCTCACAATAATTCCTTTGTAGAAGAAATTTCATTCAAAGTTTCTCTTCCACATATTCCTGATTGGATTAAAAATAATGCACGATCATGGTCTTCTAATGATATCTCTGATTCAGAATTTATTGATGGCATTGAATATTTTATTGAAAAAGGATTCTTCACCAAACCAGAATTGTCCATTTCTGAACAAAAAATACCTGATTGGATCAAAAACAATGCAAAATGGTGGATAAATGGTCAAATTTCTGATGAAGACTATATTGAATCAATTGAATACTTGGTCAAAAAAGGTATCATTAGAATATAATCTGGTCAATTTTTGTTTCATTCAAAATATAAATACCTCAAATCATGAATCAAATTGAAAATGAGGCTAACTGCATTCTTAGCATTTGCTCTATTATCAATTTCAATTTTATCTTATGGTGTCAGTGGTGCTGCTTTTGCAACCAGTGATCCTAACCCTGCATTACCTGTATCTACTGATTTAGATATTGTCTCAAATGGTTCAACTGTAAAAATATCTGGCACTGTTAAAGACTATGATTCTTCAGATGGAAAAGGGCTAACTTTTATTGTAAAATCTCCTGATAATAACATTGTAAGAATTGGACAATTAACTCCAAATTCTGATGGTACTTTTTCAAAAAGTATTGTTGTAGGTGGTCCTCTTTGGAAATTAAGTGGTGATTATCTTGTTGAATTTAATTATGGAGCTGATTCTTCTGAGGTTTCTGTAAATTATGTTGGTGGAGAACAAGTCATCTCTGGTCAACCAGAACCAGAACCAACTGTACCAGAACCAGAACCAACTGTACCAGAACCAGAACCAACTGTACCAGAACCAGAACCAACTGTACCAGAACCAGAACCAACTGTACCAGAACCAGAACCAACTGTACCAGAACCAGAACCAACTGTACCAGAACCAACATGTGGTGCAGGTACTAAATTAGTAGATGGAATTTGTCAAGTAGTAAAAACTGAAGAACCAAAAGATGGTGGTGGTTGTTTAATTGCAACAGCAGCATATGGCTCTGAATTAGCTCCGCAAGTTCAATTCCTTAGAGAAATTAGGGATAACACTGTAATGAGCACTTCATCTGGAGCAGCATTCATGTCTGGATTTAACCAACTATACTATTCATTTTCACCAACAATTGCTGATATGGAACGAGAAAATCCAATGTTCCAAGAAGCAGTTAGAGTATTCATCACTCCAATGGTTTCAACATTATCTATAATGACATTAGCTGATAATGGTTCAGAAGTTGAAGTTTTAGGACTTGGAATTTCTGTAATTGCATTAAACTTGGGAATGTATATTGCAGCACCTGCATTAATTGGATTCAAAGTTAATAGAATTATCAAATCTAGAAAATAATCTAATTTCACTCTAGGTTATTATACTGAAACACATTGTGGTAATTCATGCATATTGAATATGAAGAATTTGAATCAATTGAGGATCTTCTAATGTATATGGCATCTGCTGCTCCACCAATGAAAAATACAATGCCGATTAATTCTTACAAAGATTATGTAATGTCTTTTATTCCACTCAGTCCTGCAACTGGAGAAACATATCTCATGCTTTATGCAAAGGGTTCACTTGAACCGGGAATTTATGAATTTGATGTTGCATCAAAATCTTTTAAAAAAGTTGAAGCTGTTGAAAGGGCAGACAAAATTTACTTTATTTCTATAACTCCAAAACGAAATACTATAGCAGATATTGCTATTGAAAATCTATAATTTTTTAGTTTGAATTTTTGGTGCAGTTACTGATCTGCTTCTAGCATATTTGTCAATAATTTCATCTGGAGTTCTTCCGTTGAATAGATCTTTACAGAGTCCTCTGAGATATCTCATAATTGCCCAGGTTCCAGCTTTTAGAATTCCATACATGAATACTTTCATTGGAGGACCGTATGTCTTGTTTCTAAGAATAATTGGAATAATGTCATTAATTACACGTAAGTTATTTTCCCAACATTTCCAAAATAATGTAAATTGTGCTTCATTCAAGTTTCCAAAGTGCATTGAATTCTTTTCACTAAAGTCTTGGTAAAGTAACGGTGCTACTAATCCTCTAAAATCCATTTCTCTAAAGTCACTCATCATATCAATAGTAAATTGAACATCATCTGGTGTTTCATCAGGCCAGCCAATAATGATTGTTGCAGCTGGGAACCAGTGATTTTCATTTAGAATTTTTGCACCTTCTCTTACAACACTGCCCCATTCTTCAGGTGCAAATGGTTTTGTTTTAACTCCCAAGTGTTTTTTTACCATGCTTGGTGAAACAGTTTCAATTCCTAGATTAGTTGCAAGCCATCTTCCAGTTTTATCTTGTTCATTAACCTGTGAAATCTGTTGCATCAATAATGGATCTGCTGCAACTGCAGAAAATGTCATATGTGTTGTACCGATAAAGTTTGCACCAAGTCCTTTGAGTCCTTTCCACAAATCAACTATGGCATCTCTGTTTGGAACAAAGTCTCTATTATCACATCCATAAAGTAACATTTCATCTGAATGCAACCAAACCGAATCAAATCCATAATCTAAGTTGGTTTTTGCTTCATGTTGTAATCTATCTAGTGGAAGATCTTTCTTTGATCTTTTGTTTACATCACAAAAGTCACATCCTCTTCCACAACCTCGCATTGCTTCAATCAATGAATTGATAGTAGGACCTTCAATAACTGGAATATTTTCAAGATTTCTTACAAAACAATGCATAAGTTCGGGTGCATCATTTTTTTCTAAATCTTGGAACAAATCTACAGCTAACTCGTCGGCTTCACCAACAACAACTGTATCAATTCCATGTATTTTCATTCTATCTGATTTAGCTAATTCCCATGCACCATTTCCACCTACTACGACTTTGAAATCATATTTCTTTTTGAGTTGAATAATGCTGGCACACATTTTTTTAAATTTCATTGCAACATAGGATAATTTTTCTGGAGACATTGTTGTTGTAACTGGGGCCATTCCTAATGGATCCATTACATTAATTCCTACAACTTTGGTATCTGGACCAATTGATTTTTGCAGCATTTCTGGGTGTGCCATGAACACATCTTCTCTTTTATATCCTCCTTGAATCAATGAACTTTCGATTCTTCTTAATCCCACTTGAGCAACTTTTACTTCTCCCGTAATTGGATCAGTTTCTACTGATGGACAGAACACTTTGTCAAAAACCCACTCTGGTAACACTTCATACGGTCCACATGCGATAAATCCATAAAGAAAATTTCCTCTATAATTTGTCATTAAACTACGATCAGCAGTTAGTACAACACGTTTGCCAGCCAATTACCCAACTTCGTTAACATATTCTATATATCATTTACGAGGTAGATTAGTCCTGAAATTCTACTGTTTATTTTTTTTAATTACTCTATTTGCAATGTTTGCAGCTATCCCTCCAGCTGCAATACCGTTGTCAATATTTACTACCGATAATCCTAAAGAACAACTTTGAAGCATTGACGCAAGAGCTGCAATTCCCTTTTCTCCGTATCCGTATCCAACAGAAGTTGGGATTCCTATGATTGGAATATCTACTAAGGTTGAAACTAGGGTAGCTAAAGCTCCCTCCATTCCTGCAGCAACTATGATACAATCCACATCTTCATTGATCATTTTTTTTAAAATTGGGAATACTCTCTGAATTCCTGCAACTCCAACATCATAACTTGTAATACATTTACAATTCATTGCCTCACACATCAGTCTGGATTCTTCAGCTACTCCTATGTCTGAAGTACCTGCAGTCATAATTCCAACTTTTCCTCCATGAAATTTAATTGGCTTTTTAAAGAATAACAATGATGATGAATTTTTTCCAATTTTTATTTTCACTTTTAGTTTCTTTCCAAATGCTAAAATTTTTGGATAATCTTCTTTCTTAATTCTAGATACAATCACCGAATTTGTTTTTTCTAGAGTTTTTTTAGTAATTTTTTTAATTTCTTCTAGTTCTTTTGTTTCTGCAAAAATTACTTCTGGAATACCTCTTCTCTTTCTTCTATTAATGTCAATTTTTGCAAATCCTTCTACTTCTTCAATTGAATAAAGTGATAATAGCTTTTTTGCATTATTTATTGAAATTTTCCCTTCTTTAAATGACTCTAGAATTTCTTGAATTTCCAATGATGGGTTTTCTTTGTTAGTATAAAAAAAGGCTTAGATCTCAATAGTTGAGATGGCACTTTTTACACTTTCAACTGCTTTATCAAATACTTGTCTTTCTTCATCATTTAGATCCAACTCTATAATTTTCTCTACTCCTTTTTTACCAATAATAGCTGGAACTCCTATTGTTACATCTGAATGACCGTATTCTCCATCAAGATATGTTGCAACTGGAATGACTTGTTTTCTATCTCTTACCACAGATTCTAAAATTGCAGAAATTGCATTTCCTGGGGCATGAACTGTAGCGCCTTTTAATTCAATCACTTTGGCAGCTACTTGTTTTGTGTTGATAATTAACTCATCTAGTTTTTCTTTTGGAAGAAAAGATGATAATGGAATTCCTGATACTGAAGAAAATCTTGGCAATGGTAGCATGTTTTCTCCATGTTCGCCGATTACAAGTGCTCTGATGGAATCACGAGAATGACCAGTTGCTTCATGAATAAATTGTCTAAATCTTGATAAATCTAGCATTCCTCCCATTCCGAACACTCTACTTCTATCAAATCCTGATACTTTGTAAGTAATGTAAGCCATTGGATCAAGTGGGTTTGTAACTGGAATTATCATCGAATCCTCTGCATATTTTTTTACATTTTCAACTACGCTTTTCACAATTGATGCATTAATTTTCAAAAGATCCATTCTTGTCATTCCTGGTTTTCTTCCAGAACCAGCTACTACTACAACTGCTTTTGAGCCCTTCATATCTGCAAAATCGTTTGAACCTTTTACTTCGACATCAATTCCTTGCTCTGATAACATATGATTGATATCCATTGCTTCTCCTTGAGGAAGCCCTTTAGCCACATCTAGTAATAATATTTGATCATCTAATCGCTTTAATGCTGAAAATAATGCTGCATCTCCACCTACTTTACCTGAACCGATTATTGTAATCATGAAAATCGGTGTAAATTTTGAATAATTAAATCTAATGAAATTCCTGAAATATTAGTCGAATTTATAAGCATTTTTGATAATTTTTAATCATGGTTATTGTAATTGATCCACAAATTGCTGGCATATCTGGCGATATGCTTCTCTGTTCATTGGTCGATTTAGGAGCTGATAAAAATAAAATAATTACTGGAATCAAAGAATCCGAAAAATTTCTTTCAAACTCAATTATAAAAAAAATTGATTTTGAAAAAATCCAAAAACATGGAATTGAATCTTTACAACTGATTTTAGAAATTAATGAAGATGTTCATGAGCGAAAGGGTTCAGAAATTAAAAAAGCAATTATTGATTCTTCAAAACAAATTCATCTTTCTGAAAAAGCAAATTTATTTGCTGAATCTTGTATAGATACTTTGATCTCATCAGAATCTAAAATTCATGGGATTCCTGAAGAATCAGTTCATTTTCACGAGGCATCAAGTATTGACACTCTTGTGGATATCATTGGAATTACAATTGCATTGGATGATTTAGGATTATTTGATGAAAAAATAGTTTGTTTACCTGTTGCAGTAGGTGGGGGGTCTGTAACTTTTTCACATGGAACCATGTCTAACCCTGCCAGTGCAATTCTGGAGATTTTTAAAAATTCTAACTTGACGATTAAAGGAAATGATGCAAATGAAGAACTTACAACACCTACTGGAGCCTGTATTTTAGTAAATTTGGCACATGAATCTGTAAAATATTATCCTCCAATGAAAGTAGAATCTATCGGATATGGCGCAGGGCAAAAAGACTTTGAATCTTTTTCTAATGTTTTAAAAATTATTAGAGGGTCTGAAAATAATTTTAAAATTGATTCTGTAAAAATACTTGAAACAAATGTGGATGATGTTTCAGGGGAAATTTTGGGAAATCTGATTGAGAAAATCATGGAAAAAGGAGCTCGAGATGTCTCTATTTATCACGGAATCACAAAGAAAGGAAGGCCAACAAATCTTGTATCTGTAATTTGTACTGATGAAAATCTTGATGAAATAGTTGACACATTAGTATTAGAAACAGGAACCTTGGGAGTTAGAATTTCGGACTCTAATAGATTTACAGTTCCTAGATCAAATCATAATATTTCATTATCTTTGAATGGTCATACTTTTGATGTAAATTACAAACAATCTTCGTTCAAAGGAAAAGTTGATTTTAAAATTGAATTTGATGATCTAAAGAAAATTTCCAACATTATTGATAAATCGATTAAAGAAACAGAAGCATTACTAAGAAAAGAAATTGAAAAATCGGAGATAAACAATGACAACTCTTGAAAATCTTGAAAATTGGTTTGAGGACAAAAATAAAGTGATGATTGCTCTTTCTGGAGGTGTTGACAGTGCACTTGTTGCATATGCCGCATTTCAAAAACTAGGAACTTCTGCAATTGCAGTTACTGCTGATTACAAAACTTTGTCTGAAGAAGAACTTGTTACTGCTAAACAGATTTGTTCCGAGATAGGAATTCAACAGATTCTTTTAGATTATAGTGAACTTGAAAATGAAGATTTTGTAAAAAATGACTCTAATCGTTGCTTTCATTGTAGAATGGAATTGGGAGATCATTTGATTGAATTAGCAAAAAAACATGATGTAGATGTAATCGTTGATGGGACAAATCTTGATGATTTGGGTGATTTTAGGCCTGGAATTGAAGCATTAAAACAAAATGGAATAAGAAGTCCACTTGTGGAGACGAATTTTTCAAAATCAAAAATTAGGAAAACTGCCAAAATGGTGGGATTGTCTGTATATGACAAGCCCTCAAATTCATGTCTTGCATCAAGAATTCCTTGGGGACAAAGAGTAACTGCTGAAAGATTAATCCGAATTGAGTTTGGTGAAACTATAGTTAAACAGATTACAAATGTAAAACAAGTCAGAGTTCGTGATATCAATGGTTCTGCAAGAATTGAAGTCGAGAAACAAATGATATCTAGATTTGATGAAATTATCTTAAAACAAATTACAGAGAAATTAAAGATGATTGGATTTAATTCTGTTGAAATCGATCAAGAGGGATATAAACCAGGAAAAATTAATGTGATTGCAGATTGATTTATCTGGACAATGCCGCATCTACTCAAATTCATGAAGATGTTTTAGATTCAATGCTACCTTATCTTAAAGAACAATATGGCAATGCATCATCAATTCATAGATATGGCAGATTGGCTCACAAGGCAATTGAAAAAGCTAGAAAACAAATAGCTTTATTGATTAATGCTGACCCTTCTGAAATTTTAATAACATCTGGTGGAACAGAATCCAACAATACTGTTTTGAGAGGAATCTCTATGAATGCAACCTGCAATCATATTGTTACATCATCAATTGAACATGATGCTATTTTGGAGCCTTGTAAGCAACTAGAAAACAATGGACTTATTGTTGATTATCTGCCCGTTGATAAATTTGGGATGGTTAATCCTTCAGAATTAGAAAATCACCTATCTGAGAACACTTGTCTTGTTTCGATAATGTTTGGAAATAATGAAGTTGGCACTGTTCAAAAAATTTCTGAAATTGCTAAAATTTGTAATGAGCGAAAAATCCCATTTCATTCAGATGCTGTTCAGGCAGTTGGCAAGATTCCTATTGATGTTAAAGAATTAGGCATAGATTTGCTTTCAATTTCATCTCATAAACTTCATGGCCCAAAGGGAATAGGTGCATTGTACATCAAAAATGGTATCAAAATTGATCCTGTGATTTTAGGAGGTGGTCAGGAGAATGGATTACGTTCTGGTACTGAGAATGTTGCTAATATCGTTGGATTTGGAAAAGCATGTGAAATTGCAAAAAACAATTTAGATGAAAATACATTGTATGTGCAAAAACTTCGAGATTCATTAGTTGAAAAAGTCTTGCATGAAATACCTGAAGTGACTCTTAATGGTGATCCTCAACTGAGATTGCCAAATAATGCACATTTTACATTTCTTGGTGTTAATGGGGAAGATCTAATTATCAAGCTTGATGAGTATGGAATTGCTGCTTCTACAGGTTCTGCATGTTCTGTCAATACTCAAAGGGCTTCTCATGTTTTACAGGCAATGGGGTTTTCTCATGAACAAATTACAGGCTCTCTAAGATTGACAATGGGTGTGTTCAATAATGAAAAGGAAATTGAAGAAACAGTATCTTCACTTAAAAAAATAGTCAAAGAACTAAGATCATTTTCTCCTTTCAAAGAAAAGTATTCTTTTTCCTAAGTCTAAATACTAATTTGAAATTTATTTCTGGCAACTAAAATCGTCATCATAATTCCGACAATCAATACCATCATTACAATTGCTCCAAATTCAGGAACGACATAAGTGCCGATAATTTCTATATCTGAATCTCCCTGCTCAAACTCAATTGTTATTACTCTGGAATCTGCAAGTACTACTGATTCCTGATATGCTACTTCTATTCCATCAATTAATATGATAAACGTGTCATCTTTACCATCTTGTTTTTCTGCACCTATGAATTCTCTAGGAAGATCTAGGGTTATTGTTCCTTCATCTGATGCATCGATTTGAACTATCACTGCAAAAGTTTCAGAATCTACTATCATGTTTTTTACAGTACCTCCTTTGATGGTATACTTTACATCAAATGTTCCATGACTTCCTGCATCTACTTCATAAGGCTCTGTTGTTACAACTGCTTCTGATTTTGAGGTGTATGAAAATTCAGTTTCAATTTGATGTTCTTGATATGATGCCACTATTGTATAGTCTCCAGTTTTTTTCCATAATGCTCCTTCTGCAAGGAATGCTTTTGTGAAACTACCGTCTTCTGCTACTGTAATCTGTGCAATATCGACCAAATTGCCTTGATTAAATAATTGTAATATTACTGGTGTATCGCCAATCACTATGTTTACATTTCCTGAAAGTACAATTGTATCTCCTTCATCATAATTATTATCATCTGTTTCAATCGAAATTAATGCTTCTTGTGCAAATGATACTCCTGTAGAAACAATTAACAATGCGATGAATCCATAAAATATTTTTAAATCCACAAACTTCAAAATACTCGTTTGTATATTTCCTTTACTATTAAAAAATGAAAAAATGAAAAAAGTTGTGTAACTTTTAGTATCTTGGTATAATACTTAGTCTTGATTTTGCAGAAATTGCAATTATTGAGATAATTGCTACTGCTAGAATCATTGCTGCGATTGTACCAAATTCTGGAATCACATAGGTACCAATTATTTCAATTGTTTCAGCACCTGCTGGGAACATGACTGTTACTTTGTTTGCAACAATTTCAACATCATCCCATTCTTCTCCGTCAACTAGTACCATGAAGATACCGTCTTGGACTGTTGTTGATGGGGATACTGTTAATGTTCCATCATCTTCGGCGTTGATCATAATGACAATTGAATTGTCATTAGTATTGAGCATTGCACTTGTTACCATTCCACCTGAAATGCTAAATGGTACACATTGACCACTTGTAGACAATTCATTTACTTTACATTTTTTGTCTTGCATTGTTGGTGTATTGTAGTTTGGTGTATATGCAACTCCACCAGTTAATTCAATTTTGACACTGTTGCTTTTTTCAACACTGCCATAGTTTGCTTTAATGGTGTAGGTACCGTCGTATTTCCATATTGCACCTGCTGTGTTTAGAGTTGTCTCAAAACTACCATCTTCTGCTACAGTGATTTGATCAATTGTAACAATGGAGTTTAGAGGACTAATCACAGTAATTGTAACTGGAAATCCAGATGTATTTGCTACTTGACCTTCTACCATAATTATATCACTATGACCATAATCTGTTTTGTCTGTCCAAACAGATACTGGGATTGCATCCATGAGAGCTTTTGATGCCATTGCTTTAGCATCCTCCATGGAACATCCTACACATGCTGGATTTGTTTGAGCATATGCTGATGATATAGTTAGAGTTCCGACTGCAGTCAATAAGGCTAGTAGCGCGAACGACGTACGATTGTTCATCTTGTTGCGATTTGCACCCGTCTCTATTTATGTATATTTAAAAATAGAAAAAAGTTGTATGAACTTAGTATCTTGGAATAATGCTAAGTCTTGATTTTGCAGAAATTGCAATTATTGAGATAATTGCTACTGCTAGAATCATTGCTGCGATTGTACCAAATTCTGGTACTACAACTCCGTCTAAGATATCTACTTCAGTTGAAGCAGTATATTTTGGATCGTCAAATTGTCTTACAGTTACAGTGTACAAACCATCTTGTTTCCATAATGATCCACCTACTGTAATTTCAGCAGCGAAATTTCCATCAAGTCTTGGTGATATTTGATCAACTTTTATCACATTTCCATTTGGTGCTGTTACTTTCAATGTGATATCTTGACTTACTCTATCTGTCATTCCGGTAACCTCAAACATTGTAGAACCATTCTCGATAATTACTGGGTCGAGGAAAAGTCCTGCATCTGTAGCAGCATTATTTTCATTTGGTGTGAAAATATCTGTCACTAAATTACCTTCAGTTACAGAAGTACTTCTTAAAGTCATGCCGTTTGTTACTTCAACTCCAACTTTTACTTCATATGTTGATGATGTGCCTTGTTTTACCACTATGGTATAGTATCCATCTTCAGTCCAGTTTGAACCGATTGTAAAAGTGGTACCAAAGTTTCCATCATTGTCAGGTGTATCTTGCCAAGCTGCAACCAGATTTTGGTTTGGAGACCATACAGAAAATGTGACATCTGTGTAATCTGAAGCTGTTGTACCAGTTACTGTGATGCTGTTTCCTGCTTTCTCAGTTGTTGCTGTAATAGATATTCCTTGAGGTTGAGCAAAAGCTTCTTGTTGAATTGAGGTCATTGAAACTAATGACAATGCCATGAGGGCTATTGCCATTGATGTTGTAGAACGTTTGAAATTCATCCTATTTCCACCCAGCATTATTGCTATTTATGTATATTTAAAAATAGAAAAAAGATGAAATTTAGTATCTTGGAATAATACTAAGTCTTGATTTTGCAGAAATTGCAATTATTGAGATAATTGCTACTGCTAGAATCATTGCTGCGATTGTACCAAATTCTGGAACTACAAATGTACCAATTATTTCAATCTCTTCAGCACCTGCTGGGAATGCTATGGTGAGTGTTCTATCTGTTGATGATACAGTTTCATCAAAGTCTACTTCTTCTCCGTCAATTAAGACGAAAAAGTCATCATCACCGCCATTGATTGTCGCATCCAACACAGATCTAGGGATTGTGAGTGTAAGTGAACCATCGTTTGTAGCATCAATAGATATGATCAGTGAATTTGCATCCACATCAGGCATAACACCTAGTAGTTTTCCGCCTGTAATTGCATATCCTATCAAATCACTAGAACCTGAAACTGAAACTGTTGTGTCAGTCACTTTGCTATCAGTTGATGGTTTGATTGTAGATCCTCCGAATTCAAATGTTGTACTTGCTGCATTGTTTTTGTTATCTCCATATTGGACCGTAATTGTATACGTGCCATCATTTTTCATCAATGATCCACCTGCTGCAATAGTGGTGCTGAATTTTTTATCTGCACCTACAGTAAGTTGACCAATGTAAACAATAGCCAAATCTGATTTCACTGTAATCGTAAGTCCATAGCCTCCTAGAAGTTGAGCTACTTCACCTGTAACTAGTATTGTCTCTCCTTCAGAATATGATGGCTTGTCTGTATTGATTACCACAGAACTTTGTCCAAATGCTGGTGCCATGCCAATACTTGCAATTAGAATTGCAGATAGGGCAAACACCGTTAGATGAGCTTTCATTGTTTTTACGCCCAGATTTGGACTATTTAAGGTTGTGATAAAATTTGTTGACAAAAGAGAAAAAAGACTGTTTTTCGACAAATTTCAAATTACATATATATTAACCCGAGCGTGAATTTTTGACAGTTTGTGTATTTTGATTAGCGTTACATGTAATGTTCGGTGTGGGGATTTCTAAATGGCAACTAAGAAAAATCAAGTTCTAGTTCCTGATCACGTTTATGTTCCAAAACATGAGATCATTACAAAATCAGAAGCTGAAGACGTTTTAAAAAAATACAATTGTAAACCAACTGAATTACCATTAATTTTTGTAAACGATCCTGCAATTTTGGGACTGGGTGTAAAACCTGGAGATATGATTAAGATCACTCGAAAAAGTCCAACTGCTGGTGAAAGCCTCTATTATCGATACGTGGTGGAAATCTAAATGGCAGATCCTTCAGTTAAAAGATGGCCAGTAATTCAAGATATCTTGAAACGTGAAGGCATTGCACGTCAACATCTAAACTCATTTGATGAATTTCTAGAACGAGGTCTTCAAAGTATCATAAATGAAGTTGGCCAAATTGATATTGAGAATGCAGAATATCCTTACAAGATTCAACTAGGTAAAGTCAAACTACAACAACCAAGAATGATGGAGCTGGATGGTTCAATCACTCACATCACTCCGGCTGAAGCAAGATTGAGAAACGTCTCTTATTCTGCACCAGTAATGATGGAGGCAAGTGTTGTTGAAGATGGAAAAATTTTAGAATCCAGATTTGTCCACATTGGAGACGTACCTGTTATGGCAAAATCAAATGCATGTATCTTACACAATTTCTCTTCTCAAAAATTAATTGAACATGGTGAAGATCCACAGGATCCTGGAGGTTACTTTATCATCAATGGTTCAGAACGTGTCATTGTTGGATTGGAAGATCTTTCTTACAACAAGATTATTGTAGATAGAGAAACTGTTGGTGGAAACATTGTCTTCAAAGCCAAAGTATATTCTTCAATTGTTGGTTATCGTGCAAAACTAGAACTTGTTATGAAAAATGATGGATTAATTGTTGCCCGAATTCCTGGCTCTCCAGTTGATATTCCTGTTGTTACATTAATGAGAGCACTTGGATTAGAATCTGATAGAGAAATTGCTTCTGTAGTTTCACTAGTTGATGATATTCAAGATGAGTTAGAAGGCTCTTTTGAAAAAGCAGGTGATGTGCCAACATCCAAAGACGCCATTGTCTATATCAGTAAAAGAATTGCTCCTGGAATGTTAGAAGAATTCCAGATTAAACGTGCTGAGACTTTACTTGATTGGGGACTCTTACCACACTTGGGTAAGCATCCTGAAAATAGAAAAGAAAAAGCACAATTCTTGGGTGAAGCTGCTTGTAAATTATTAGAGCTAAAACTTGGATGGATTACTCCTGATGACAAAGATCATTATGGAAACAAAGTCATCAAATTTGCAGGTCAAATGTTGGCTGATTTATTCAGAACCGCATTTAGAAATTTGGTTAGAGACATGAAATATCAATTAGAGCGTTCAGGTCAAAAACGTGGAATTAATGCAGTTGCTGCAGCAATTCGTCCTGGAATTATTACTGATAAACTAAACAATGCTATTGCAACTGGAAACTGGGGCAGAGGACGTGTTGGTGTTACTCAATTACTTGATAGAACAAATTATCTTTCAACAATCAGTCATCTTAGAAGAATTCAATCTCCTCTAAGTAGAACACAACCAAACTTCGAAGCAAGAGATTTACACGCTACACACTTTGGAAGAATTTGTCCAAGTGAAACTCCTGAAGGATCAAATTGTGGTTTAGTGAAAAATCTAGCCTTATCTGGAATTATCTCAGTAAACGTACCAAATGAGGAAATTATAGAAAAACTCTATGATCTTGGAACAGTTCATTTCTTTGATGCAAAAGAAGATTTGAAGAAAGATGGAACTCGTGTATTTGTAGATGGTAGATTAATTGGTTATTACAAAGATGGTGGAGAACTAGCTGAATCACTTAGAGAACTAAGAAGAAACTCAAAGATTCATCCTCACGTAGGAGTATCATTCCATAAATCTGAAATCGAAGGTTCAACAAGAAGACTGTATGTTAATTGTAATGCCGGTCGAGTTTTACGTCCACTCATTATAATCAAAGATAACAAACCACTACTTACTACAGAATTATTAGATAAAATTTCAAAGAAACTCCTTTCATGGACTGATCTTTTGAGAATGGGTATCTTAGAGATGATTGATGCAAACGAGGAAGAAAATTGTTATGTTACTCTAGATGAAAAAGATGCAAAAAAACATACTCACTTGGAAGTATTCCCACCAGCAATTCTAGGTGCAGGAGCTTCAATCATTCCATATCCTGAACATAATCAATCTCCAAGAAATACATACGAGTCTGCAATGGCAAAACAAAGTTTAGGATTTTCAACACCTATGATGAATACCAGTACATACGTTAGACAACACTTTATGCTATATCCTCAAGTCCCAATTGTAAATACAAAAGCAATGAAACTTTTAGGATTGGAAGATAGACCTGCCGGTCAGAATTGTGTTGTTGCAGTATTACCATTTGATGGTTACAACATTGAAGACGCTATTGTATTGAGCAAATCATCTGTCGATAGAGGTCTTGGTAGAACATTCTTCTTTAGAATTTACGATGCTGAAGCAAAACAATATCCTGGTGGAATGCGTGATAGCTTTGAAATTCCTAACGCTGAAGATAACATTAGAGGTTACAAAGGAGAACGTGCATATCGTTTACTTGAAGATGATGGAGTAGTTGCATCTGAAGCTCCAGTTAAAGGCGGAGATATTTTGATTGGAAAAACTAGTCCTCCAAGATTCATGGAAGAGTATAGAGAATTCGAATCTTCTGGTCCATATAGACGAGACACTTCAATTGGTGTAAGACCATCTGAAACTGGAGTAATTGACACTGTAGTTATGACTCAATCAAACGAAGGCGGAAAAATGTATAAAATTAGAGCAAGAGATATGAGAATTCCAGAAATTGGTGATAAATTTGCATCAAGACATGGACAAAAAGGTGTACTTGGAATTTTAGCTAAAGCAGAAGATTTGCCATATACTGCAAGTGGAATGTCTCCTGATGTTTTGATTAACCCACACGCATTCCCTTCAAGAATGACAGTTGGAATGATGATGGAATCTATCTGTGGTAAAGCTGCAGCATTACGTGGAAAGAGATTTGACGGTTCTGCATTTGTCGGAGAGAAAATGCCTGAAGTCAAAGAAGTAATGGATGCACATGGTTTTGAATATTCTGGTAAAGAAATAATGTATGATGGAAGAACTGGAAAAGCATTCCCAGTAGAAGTTTTCATCGGAGTTGTATACTATCAAAAATTACACCACATGGTTGCAGACAAAATCCATGCAAGAGCTCGTGGACAAGTTCAGATGTTGACTAAACAGCCAACTGAAGGAAGAGCAAGAGGTGGTGGATTGAGATTCGGTGAAATGGAAAGAGATTGTTTGATTGCTTATGGTGCTTCAATGATCCTTAAAGACAGATTGTTAGACGAGTCTGATAAATCTGATATTTTCGTATGTGAGAGATGTGGACTGGTTGCATATCATGATGTTAAACAAAGAAAATACGTTTGCAGAGTTTGTGGTGATAAAGCCAAAGTATCTTCTGTATCTGTAGCTTATGCATTCAAATTACTCTTACAAGAAATGCAAAGTCTGAACGTTGCACCAAGATTGTTAATCAAGGAGAAAATCTAGAATGTCTGTTCAAGCAATTAAAGCAATTGATGGAATCAGATTTTCAGTATGGTCTCCAACTGAAATTAGAAAATATTCTGTAGCTGAAATCACTGCTCCTGAAACATACGATGAAGATGGAATGCCAGTTCAAGGAGGTCTTATGGATGGAAGATTGGGAACACTTGAGCCTGGACAAAAATGTCTAACCTGTGGAAATACAGCTGCAAGATGTCCTGGACACTTTGGACACATTGAACTTGCAGAACCAATTTTACACATTGCCTTTATTGATAATATCTACAAACTATTACAATCAACATGTCGTTCTTGTGCAAGACTCAAAGTCCCTCAAGATGATCTAAACGCATTCCAAAAAATTAAAGACAAACATGCAGCTTACACTGTAGTTTCACAAAAACGAATTCCTGAACAAATTATAGAAAAAGCAAAAAAAGCAAAGGAATGTCCTCACTGTGGAAAAACCCAATACGAACTAGTCTTTACAAAACCAACAATCTTTGTAGAGAAAACTGAAATCGGTGAACACAGATTATTGCCAATTACAATTAGAGAAAGATTTACACAAATTCTAGATGAAGATTTATCATTACTAAATTATGATCCAATAACTGCAAGACCAGAATGGTTTATCCTTCAAGCATTACCTGTACCACCAGTAACAGTTAGGCCTTCAATTATTCTTGAAACAGGAATTAGATCTGAAGATGACTTGACACACAAAATGGTAGATATCATCAGAGTTAATCAAAGACTAAAAGAAAGTAAAGAAGCAGGTACTCCTCCATTAATTGTACAAGATTTAGTTGACCTGTTACAATATCACTCTACAACATATTTCGATAACGAAGTTTCTGGAATTCCACAAGCTCATCACCGCTCTGGACGTCCACTCAAAACATTAACTCAAAGACTAAAAGGAAAAGAGGGAAGATTTAGAGGTTCATTATCTGGAAAGAGAGTTGACTTTTCAAGTAGAACTGTAATCTCACCAGATCCTAACTTGGATTTGTCCGAAGTTGGAGTTCCTGAACAAGTTGCCATGAAATTAACTATTCCTGAAATTGTTACTGAATGGAACATTGAAAGAATGAGAAAATTAGTAATCAATGGACCTGAAAAATTCCCAGGTGTAAACTATATCGTTAGACCTGATGGTGTAAAGATTAGATTAGATTTCGTAGAAGACCGTTCTACAATTGCTGAAACACTAGAAATCGGCTATCTCATTGAAAGACATCTTGCAGACGGTGATATTGTCATGTTCAACAGACAACCATCACTGCACCAAATGTCTATCATGGCTCACTATGTCAGAGTACTTCCAGGTAAAACTTTCAGATTACATCCTTCTGTTTGTCCACCATACAACGCAGACTTTGATGGTGATGAGATGAACCTTCACGTTCCTCAAAGTGAAGAAGCAAGAGCAGAAGCAATTCTCTTAATGAGAGTTCAAGATCAATTAATTTCACCAAGATATGGTGGACCAATTATTGGAGCACTAAGAGACTTTGTAACTGGCGCATACCTTCTAACTAAAGATGACACTACTCTATCTATTCAAGAGTTTTCAAACTATGCAATGCTTGGAGGCTACACTGACCCACTTCCAAAACCTGGAACCAAAACAAAAGATGGACCTGCATATACTGGAAAGCAATTATTCTCATTATTCCTTCCAAAAGATTTCAACTATGTTCTTACATCAAAATGGTCAAAGGGAACAAAAGGTCCAGAAAAAGACGTTGTAATTAAAAATGGTGAATTAATCAGCGGTGTAATTGACAAGACATCAATTGGTGCTGAGGAACCTGAAAGTGTTTTGCACAGAATTACAAAAGATTATGGAAATGCAGCTGGTAAAACTTTCTTAAACTCTATTCTAATTATGGTAAAACAATTCATCACACACTATGGTTTCAGTTATGGATATGGTGATCTTGAAGTTCCAGAAAAACACGTACAACAAATTTTAGATGAAATTCAAGAAACTTATGACATTGTTGCAGACTTGACTGATCAATATGAAAAAGGAACACTAAAACTAACAAGAGGTATGAAAGCCGAAGAAGCATTAGAGGCATACATTGTAAATGAATTAGGTAAAGCAAGAGAGAAAGCAGGCGCTACTGCAAATGACTCTCTAGATGATAGTAACGCTGGAAAAATTATGGCCACAACTGGTGCCAGAGGTTCAGCACTTAACGTAGGTCAGATGGCAGGTGCGCTAGGCCAACAATCAAGAAGAGGAAATAGAATGAGTTATGGTTATAGTAATCGTGCATTAACACACTATAAAGAAAATGATAGTAATCCTGATGCACATGGATTTGTAAAATCAAATTACAGAACAGGTCTTACAGCTTTAGAATTCTTCTTCCACGCAATGGGTGGTCGTGAAGGACTGGTAGATACTGCAGTTAGAACACAACAGAGTGGTTACATGCAGCGTAGATTGATTAACGCATTAGAGCACATTAGATTAGAATATGACGGAACTGTAAGGGACCCACACGGACACATTGTTCAATTCCTATACGGTGAAGACGGAATCGATGTGCAAAAAAGTGATCACGGCGAAGCATTCAACGCAAGTAGATTGGCTGAATCACAAACCATTATTGATTCTGGAAAGAAAGCAACTAAAGATGAGATTGATGTTCTTGCTAAAAAATATACAAAGACATTCAATCCAAGATTAACTGGACTTGTATCTGATGCTTTACATCAATCAAATCTAAGTAAAGAGGGTGTTGAGGCAGTATGTAAGAAAGGACTTTCACTTTACAACAAAGCCCAAGTAGAACCTGGCCAAGCAGTAGGAATTGTAACTGCCCAATCAATTGGAGAACCAGGTACTCAGATGACTTTGAGAACATTCCACTTTGCAGGAATTAAAGAGAGGAACGTCACCTTGGGTCTTCCAAGATTAATTGAACTAGTGGATGCTAGAAAGAAACCTGTCACACCAACTATGGATATTTACCTTGATGAGGAATCAAAGAAATCTCGAGAAAAAGCAATTGAAGTTGCACGAAATGTATTGCAAACTAAGGTGAGTGCATTAATTGCAGATACTGAAACAGACTATTCTACAAATATCAAACTAATCTTGAGTCCAAATAGGCTCAAAGAAAGAGGATGCTCAATTGCAGAAGTAGAAGCCGCCCTTTCATCAAACAAAAAATTCAAGATGGAAGTTGTAGGTGAATTAATCACTTTGAATCTAGTTGATGAGGCAGATACTGCATCTGCAATTGCAATTAGAAATAAAGTTCTCAATACTACTGTTAAAGGAGTTCCAGATGTTGAACGAGTTACACTAGTTCAAAAAGACGATGAATGGGTTATCCAAACAACTGGTTCTAACATTGCCAAAGTACTTGAAGTTAAAGGAATTGATAAAAAGAATGTCAGAACAAACAATGTCTTTGAAATTGCAGGAACATTGGGAATTGAAGCTGCAAGAAACTCATTGATTGATGAACTTAACCATACTTTGGGTGACCAAGGATTGGAAGTTGACAATAGATACATCATGTTGGTATCTGATTTGATGTGCTCTAGAGGTTACATGCAACAAATTGGTAGACACGGAATTGCCGGTACCAAAGACAGTGTTCTTGCAAGAGCCGCATTTGAAATTACCGTCCCAACAATTGCACATGCTGCACTTGGTGGAGAAGTTGAACAACTCAAGGGTATTACTGAAAACGTTATTGTTGGAAGTAACATTCCAATCGGAAGTGGTACTGTTGACTTGTACATGCAAGTAAGCAAGAAAAACAAGAAAACTGAGTAATAATCATGGCTGACGAAATTTCAACATTAATGAGTAACAGCAAAGGTAAAGTTGTTTTGCTTAGATTGAGAAACACTAAAACCATTCAAGGTGTCCTTCAGGATTTCGATATTCACATGAATTTAACACTAGAAAACGCTGAAGACATTTCTGAAGAAAAACATGAGCAATTAGGAAAAATTCTACTTCGTGGAGATAATATTTTGGCAGTATCCTTGCCTGAAGAAGAATCTTAGAAATTTTATTCATCAAACATTAAATTCGTTAAATCATAATTTTTAACATGCTGTATCTTTTTCTGTTTTTGATTCTACTTCCAGCATTTGGACAGTCTGGTCCAGATTACAATGATCCTTATTCTCCGATTTTTACTGACAAGCCAGTTTATTCTTGGACTGATAAAGTCAAAATGACTATCATTGCTCCTAGCTGGAATGCAGATAGACATCTGATAGATTCCATTGGAGATTCATCTAGTCATTCTATCAAAATTGCAACATCAGAGCATTCTCTAGATGAGTATAGATTTACTGAAACTGATGTAAACTCTGGAATTTTTACTGCAGAAGTAATTCTCACTGGTTTTTCTCATGATGCTGATGGTGATGGAAATTTTGATACAACTCCAAGAACCATTGGTAATGGCCCTACAAGCGGATTTTTACAAGTTGATAGGGATTCTGCCATAACCATCTCTTTTGAATTTGCAGATGGAGTTGTACTGGTAGAGTCAGTCCCTGTGAGTTGGAATCTTGGAACAATTAATTTTGCAGAAGATATTTTCTTTTTGGAAAATTCTGCACTAGTCCGTGTAGTTGATCTTGACATGAATCTAAATCCTGAATCGCTAGACAATTTGACAATTCAACTTTATTCTGATTCTGATGTTGCCGGAATTGAAGTTAATGCTGTTGAAACATCTGAAAGCTCAGGTGCCTTTACTGCAACAATTTCTTTATCACAGAATTCGCCCTCTAGTGGCAATAGGCTTTATTCTATACCTGGAGATTCTATTTTTGCCAAATATGATGACTATACTCTTCCTAAGCCCTATACAAAATCTGATAATTTAGAAATTCAAACTGTTGCAAGAGTTGACTCATCAACTCCTCCAATGGAGAGAATTGAAAATTCACCAATCACTTTTTCTAGCAGTCTGGGAAATCCTTTGGAATCATTTTCCCAAAACACCCCGATGCAAATAGTTGGAACAATCAAAAATGAACAAGAGTTTAAACAAAAATTTGTTTATTTCTTTCAAGTAAAAAATGATCAAAATTATGTTGAATCGCTTTCATGGGTTCAAGGGGAGATCTCACCTAGCCAAATCCTGGATGTTTCACAATCTTGGGTTCCAAAAGAATCTGGAAAATATCAAGTTGAAACTTTTGTTTGGAATTCTATTGGTGCTTCAACAGCTCTGTCTCCAATAATGTCCACTATGATTACTGTTCAATGAAAAGTATAATTTCTACGTGATTATTAAATAGAAAATTACGTTCTTACTCGTGTGTTAGGATATGTTTTAGTACTGACCTTAGTGTTAACCGCACTGTCTCCAGTGATTTTCACCGACGTCTTTGCTGATTCATTTAGTGTAAATTTTGATAAGGAATTTTATGATCTTGGTGACTCGCTGACTGTTTCAGGTGAGATTTTTGATCTTGGAATGCCTGTAATTGCCATGAGTATCTATGATCCGGATGGGAAAATTCTGTCTGCAAATAATTTAGAAATTACATCTGATCAGACATTTTCTAAAACCATTCAACTTGATTCTCCATTTTATGAAAAAACTGGTCAATATTTGGTAAAGTTTGACTATGAACAAACATCTGAAAATTATCCCTTTACTATCCAAGGAGGGTATTTAGAGCCTGAAATTTTGATTGAAGAAAATACTGCACCTGAAATTCTCTTACTTTACACAGAACAAAAACAATACACTGACAAAGATGTGATAAAAATCAGCGGTCTAGTTTCAACAATAGATTCTCCAACTGTTCTAATTGGAATTTATGATCCGTTTGGAATGCCTGCTGGATTTTATTTTGGTGCAATTGATTCTAACTTGGAATTTACTACAAGTTTTCTTGTAAAACACGGTGTAAATTTTAGAGTGGATGGAACATATTCTGTTAAAGCTCATTATGCTGAATCTGAAGCAAAATCTTTTTTTGATTATTCCAAAGTGCCACAAATAATTGTCACGGACTCTTTAGATGATGAAACAACAGAGCCTGAACCTGAAAAAACAAAACAAACTCCTGATGTTATATCAGAAATTGAAAACACATCTTCTAAAACACAAACAACTGACACTCCACAAAAAACTGAATCTGTTGATACTAAAATAATTAACACTCCACAAAAAACTGAAATAAATGATGACACTCTAACAAAAAGTATTCCAAAAGAAATTCCTGTTAAAAAAACAATCGAACCAAAAAATAAAGTAACAAAAACAATTGAAGAAAATCCTATTTCAAACAAAATAAAAAAAGAAAATAATCTAACTGTAGAAGATATAGAGTTGGGAACAATCCTAAATCAAATTCAATTAGAATGTGATACAAGTACTTACACTGACACTATCTCTTACTATGATGGAATGGGTCCTGCATTGTATCGATTATGTAAATTCGACAGTGCATTGAATTTTTTTAATGAATCATTGATTGAGAATCCTAATGATGTCGAAATCCTGGTAAACAAAGGCTCTACTTTGGGGAAATTAGGGTATTTTTCTGAGGCTATAGTGTTTTATGATCATGCCCTCAAGATTAACCCTGATTCCCTTTCAGCTAAAAACAACAAAGCAAATGCACTTGCAAACTTGGGGCAATTCGATGATGCAATTTTATTGTATAATCAAGTCTTGTATCAAAATCCAAATTATCTGACTGCTACAAAAAATCTAAAAATCACAACGTCTTTAATTTCTGATTCATCTGAGAATCGTTCTGATTCTATGATTGAAAACATCTCTCATCCTGAATCATCTTCTGAAAAAACTAATTTTGAAAAACAAAAGCCAAATAGTTTCATTGACGAAGTTAGTATTGCATTTTCAACTTTGGGTTCATTATTTGATTTTCTAAACTAATTTTCTAATATAACACGCTTAATTTTTCAATAAACCTATAAAGCCCTGAGAAGAGGATCGTCTTAAGGAAAACACATGAGTAAGATACTTGAAAAATCATTAAGGGATGCCCGCAAAGAAGATAATCTAACAATGGGTGCAAAACAAGTTTTAAACTCTATTAAAAATTCCAAGCTAATTGTATTGTCTCAATCGATAAAAAAAGAAATGGTTGAGCAAATTGAATCAGATGCAAAAAAGGAAAAAATACCTTTAGTCAACTTTCAAGGAACATCAGTCGCATTGGGAAGATTATGTGGCTTACAATTTAGAATTTCGACAATTTCATTTACATCAATAGACGATGCTAGCATCAAATCAATTTTAAAAGATACACAAGGCGAGGAAAAAAATGAATCACTTTAATTTCTTCAATGTAAGTTTAAATGAGACAATTTTTGTCGGAGATAAATAGGAATTATAATGACACAGTCAATCAAACTATCTACAGACCAAATGAGAATGATGTCTTTGTTCCAAAATGTTACTGGTGCAACTGCACGTGATTGTGTTGAAGATGAAAAACAAGATAGAGTGATTTTTGTAGTAAATACTGGTAAAATGGGACTAGCAATTGGTAAAGGCGGTATCCATATCAAATCATTACAAAATATTGTCAAGAGAAATGTCGAATTGGTAGAATTTGACGATGATCCAGCAAAATTCCTGTCTAATTTGCTTAATTCAAAACTAATTTCTGAAGTAAAAATAAATACACGACCTGATGGGTCAAAACAGGCAATAGTAATGGTAGACGCAAGAAAGAAAGGAATTGTAGTTGGAAGAGAAGGCAGAAATGCAGAAAAGGCAAGATTACTTGCAAAACGATATTTTGATATTAGCAGTGTATTGATTAACAGTCCTGAACGGGCAACAATGGAGATGTAATAGATGAGAAAATCGCCACTTGGATTATTTGCAGGAAGAGTTCTAACAAAGAAAAAGAAAAACCAAAGATGGGCAATTTCTACTTACAAGAGAAGAAAACTTGGTATTGATAAAAAAGCAGATCCTTTAGGGGGAGCACCACAAGGACGTGGTATTGTTTTAGAAAAAGTAGGTATTGCTGCAAAACAGCCAAACTCTGCTATTAGAAAATGTGTTCGTGTTCAATTAATTAAAAACGGAAAAACTGTTACAGCATTTTTGCCAAGAGACGGTGCCATGAACTTTATCGATGAACACGATGAGGTACACATTCAAGGTATGGGTGCAACACAAGGTGGTGCAATGGGTGATATTCCTGGAGTTAGATTCAAAGTTTTCAAAGTTAACGGTACATCCTTACATGAATTAGTTATTGGAAAGAAGGAGAAACCAAGGAGATAGAGAAATGGCAGAAACTAAAAACTTGTTATTATTTAGAAAATGGGATTTGTCTGCTATCGAAGTAAAGGATCCTGGATTAAAAACTGCAATCTCTTTGAGAAAACAAATTCTACCATACACCTATGGTCGTTCAGCCCTAAAGAGATTCAATAAAGCAGACGTCAACATTGTAGAGAGATTAATCAACAAATCAATGCACTTTGGTAAAAAATATGCAAAGAACACTGGTAGAATGACTGGCAAGAAAACTAAATTACTCAATACTGTAAAAACAGCTTTTGATATTATTGCTCTAAAAACTGATCAAAACCCAGTTGAGGTTTTAGTTCGAGCCATTGAATATTCTGCTCCAACTGAAGATACTACTAGAATTGTTTATGGTGGTACCACATATCACGTATCAGTAGATGTTGCTCCAATCAGAAGAGTCGATTTAGCTTTGAAATTTATCGCAGATGCAATCAAAGAAGCAACCTTTTCAAATCCAAAACCAATTGAGGAGCATATGGCAGAACAACTCATGCTTGCAGCAGCAAATGATCCTTCAGCACCTTCTGTAAAGAAGAGACACGAGTTGGAAAGAATCGCACAAGCATCAAGATAGTAGTTTTTATTTTTAGAAATTTTTAGGTAGCCCGAGGCAGATTCGAACTGCCGTCTCCGCCTATCCACTCTTGAGATCCAGAGGGCAGAATCCTTGACCACTAGACTATCGGGCTACTAAAATGAATTCTAATGATTTAGCATATAATCATTTGTTGCAATTATTTTTGTCTGACTTCATGAATAACCGTTGCATAATCACAGACTGCTCTTAATCTCATGTAAGGAATTAACTTGTAATGAATTGAATAGATGTTGTCTTCTTTTAGTATGATTCCTTTTTGTAATAATGATGCTAGTCCTCTTGATGGAATTGTGATTGGAATGTTTTTTTCTTTGCATACTTTTTCTCTTTTGTTTTGAAATTGTTTTAGTGAAAATGAAACATCATTGAGTTCTAAAATTAACGGCCAAACAATTTCTGCCCAAACAAATCTTCTGTTCTCTGTAGCTGAGGCATATTTTCCTTTTTCACTCAACATTAATAACATCTGCAGCATATGTTATAATTTATCAGTTGTCTCAAAAAGAAATTGAAGAATCACTAGATTTACTACAAAAGGATTGGGACCTTGACCCCATATTGCGCAAATTCATGCTAGGAAAAATTACTGACGTATCAGACTATCCAATCAAAGTCAAAGATGTAGTTTTTCATGTTCCTTATCTTAATTCTGAAAAAAAATATATTTTATGGAAATGCTTTTGGCCTGACTGTCACAATTGTTGTGATAGACAAGGCAGACTTCCATTGACATCTGATGATTTGATCACAATTGGAAAAGGATTGAAATATTCAAAGACTTCGGATTTTATAAAAAATGAAACTCTAACTGTAACGTATCAGGAACCTGGACCATCAGGGCAAATGACTACAATGACTACCATTAATTTGAAAAGAAAAACTGATGAAACAGAAGCAGAAGACGGGACTCATATTTCTTGTAGATTTTTAGATGGTGAAGGAGCCTGCTCTATGCATCCAGATAGACCTGGAGTTTGCTATCTGTATCCATTTGCAAGTTGGCTGGAAAACGAGAAAGGAAAGGCGCGTGTGCATGCAACGTATCAGTTTACAGGGGATTGCCCTGGATTCTACTTGGCAGATAATTTAGATCAAATGAAAGATGAACTCAAAGCATATTCTACTACAATTTATGATTACAACATGGCATCAAACAGAACAAATCGTGAAGGATTTGGATCTGTTAGTTT
>JACKQG010000246.1_pt1 | contig 79504 bp, 65 predicted proteins | sample 8237621 | NCBI WGS metagenome assembly JACKQG01 (sample SAMN15677084, study PRJNA649215) | marine metagenome | biome: marine; feature: Black Sea; material: saline water; isolation source: suspended particulate matter (SPM) from the Black Sea western gyre | collected 2013-06-09/2013-06-10 | depth...
ATGGCACATACGAAGACAAGGCGTTACCAACCGGCTCATACATATGGCGAATAACAGCAGTATTTGAGAATGGAAAACACTGGAAGGGCAGCGACAATGGAGATGGCAACACAAGCACCAGTGGAACAGTAACATTAATTCGGTAATAATGCTCAGTTAGTTTCAAAAACTAAACCACATTCACCTCAAATTCAAGCTGTACGCCAAATTTGTCGAATACGCTTTTTTGAATGGATTTAGCAAATTCAAGAATTTCGTTTCCTGTAGCTTTATCATGGTTAACTATTATAAGGGCATGCTTTTCATATACACCAACGTTTCCTTTTCTTTTCCCTTTGAAACCGCATTGCTCAATTAACCATGCAGCGTGAAGCTTTTGATAGTCTTGATTTATTGAATTTGATGGAATGGTTGGATATTTGCTTTTTATCACATTTAACATTTCATTAGTAACAATGGGATTTTTAAAAAAGCTGCCTGCGTTTTTAAGCTTGTCAGGGTTAGGTAATTTTGACCTTCGAATCTCAGCAACTTTTTTGCTAACATCTGTTATGGTAACTTCATTAATATCAACATTGGCAAATGATTCTGCCAAAGGCATATAACTTAAATTTAATTTTGTTTTTTTTGATAATTTGAATAATACACTTGTAATAAAATACCTGTTTTTAAGGGTAGTTTTAAATATGCTGCTTCTGTAACTAAATTCACAATCACTATTAGTAAACTTGACAAATTCACCTGTAAATAAATTGAAAGCGTTAAGGCTAACCAGTACATCTTTTAGTTCAACACCATAGGCACCAATGTTTTGGATTGGAGCTGCACCCACTTTACCTGGAATATCAGTCATATTCTCAAGTCCACACCAACCATTTTCCACTGTAAATTCAACCAAACTTGGCCAGAATTCTCCGGAGGAAGCTTCCAGAAACACATGATCTTCTTCTTCCTTAATAATTTTTTTGCCCCAAATTTGATTTAGCAGAACTAAGCCTTCGAAGTGGTTGGTAAAAAGTATGTTACTCCCTTTACTCAAAACCAGTACTTTGCTTTCTTTAAGTTCACCGGCATTATACAGCACTTGTAAATCACTTTCTGATGTGATAATTGACAAACGGCGGGCCATTATTTCAACACCAAAAGTGTTAAAGGGACTTAAGCAGAAATCTTGTTTAATTAACATGAGGCATCAAAGATAGAATAATGATGCAATAAAAATAGTAATACTTTGTTATTCATAAGGATATTATATTTTTAGTAGTTATATGTAATTGACGTTTCATCGAAAGAAAGTAATTTTACATTTTTCAAACACAAATATTGCGAAAAAAAGTAATTGTTTCGGTAATTAATGATTTGGTAACGGATCAACGAGTAAATAAAGTATGCCATACTCTGTTATCGATGAACTGTGAAGTTTTACTTGTTGGCAGGAAGATGCGTAACAGTCCTGAACTGGACAATAGAGAATATAGTATGCACCGCATGAAATTGGTGTTTGAAAAAGGTCCGCTTTTTTATGCTGAGTTTAATTTGCGTCTCTTCCTTTTTATGATTTTTAAAAAAGCGGATATGTTAATATCCAATGACTTAGATACACTTCTGCCCAATTACCTAATCCATAAATTTAAAAATGTACCGTTGGTATATGATAGCCACGAATATTTTACGGAAGTACCTGAATTAGTATACCGAAAACGTACTCAGGCAATATGGAAATTTATTGAACGAAAACTATTTCCCAAGCTTATCAATATTGTTACTGTTAATGATTCAATTGCTGATTTATTTGAGAATGACTATGGCATTCGTCCAAAGGTTGTGCGAAATATACCTCGTAGCAATCAGTTAGAGAAAAAAGTGTCAAGAAATTTTTTGGACTTACCTGATGATAAACATATTTTAATATTGCAGGGTTCAGGGATAAATGTTCAACGGGGTGCCGAAGAGCTCATTGAGGCAATGCAGTTTGTAAACGATGCAGTATTGTTAATAGTAGGCAACGGCGATGTGATAAACATTTTGAAAGACTTGGTTAAAAAACTAGGATTAGCGAAAAAGGTTATTTTTAAACCAAGAATGTCATATCATGAGCTAATGCAATATACTGCTCTTGCTGATTTGGGGTTAACTCTCGACAAATCAACAAATCTTAATTATAAATTCAGTCTTCCTAACAAATTGTTTGATTACATCCATGCCGGAGTGCCTGTATTGTCGTCATCTCTTCCTGAAATAAAGAAAATTATAACAAGATATGATGTTGGTGATTTTATTCCGGATCATAACCCAAAAAACATTGCTCAGAAGATTAATCAGATGCTTAATAATCAGGTATTAATGAAAAAGTGGAAAAAAAACTGTAAGTTTGCTGCCGCCGAACTAACATGGGAAAACGAAGAAAGGATTCTTAAAGAGATTTATTGCAAGTATGTCTGATATTCACCTACATATTATTTCCTTCGATATTCCGTACCCTGCAAACTATGGGGGTGTTATTGATGTTTTTTATAAAGCGAAAGCACTATCTGAGAGTGGTGTAAAGGTTCACATGCATTGCTTTCAATATGGGAGGGATCATTATTCCATTATGAAAGATACTTTTCATAAAGTTGAGTATTACAAGCGCGACATTTCGAAAAAGCACCTTTTTAAAAGTATACCTTACATTGTTAGTACGCGAATGTCGGAGCAGCTTGTTAAAAACCTTACTAAAGATAATCATCCGATATTGATGGAAGGTTTACACACTTCAGCACTACTTGACGAGCCAAAATTAAAAACCAGAAAAAGGATGGTTCGTGCCCACAACATTGAACATGAATACTATTATAATTTGGGTAGGGCAGAAAAGGATATTTTTAAGAAATATTATTTTTATAACGAAGCTGCCAAGCTGAAACGATACGAAAAGATACTTGAGAAAGCCGATCGCATTTTAGCAATTTCTGAGAACGACAAAGCTTATTTCAGCAAAGAATTTAGTCGTGTTGAACATATTCCGGCCTTTCACCCGTTTAAGGAGGTAATGAGCAAAAAAGGAAGAGGGGAATATGTGCTGTATCATGGAAATTTGTCGGTTGCCGAAAATGAAAATGCTGTAAACTTTTTGCTCGATGAGGTATTTAATGAACTGGATATTCCTTTGAAAATTGCTGGTCTCAACCCTCCAAAACAGCTTAAAAACAGAATTGCCAATGAACAAAATATTGAGCTTGTGGCAAATCCGGATGATAATGCATTGCAAAAACTAATTGAAAATGCACATGTAAATATTTCGATTACGGCACAAAAAACCGGATTAAAACTCAAATTATTAAATAATCTTTATAATGGAAGGTTCAGTTTAGTTAACAATAAGATGTTGAGTGGTAGTAATTTGGACGACTTATGTATTGTTGCTAATAATCATGTAACCATCAGGCGAAAAATTAAGATATTGTTTAGGAAAGAATTCACTGATCACGATATAGAAGAGAGGAAGAGAAATTTATGCAATATTTATAACAACGGCAATAATGTGAAAAAGCTTGTTGATTTGATAAAGTAATATTGAGACTATTATAATAATCAATTGACAAAAATTAAAATTTTAAATTTATTGGTAACATTATTAGTTAAACCTAGCCTGCCCTCCTTCGGCGGATAAATCGGCCGGCAGGTATACATTTTAGTGCATTTGTTTTCAGTTTCTATGAACTTTATACAGTTATGGGACGGAAGGTTGAAGTTGGAAGACGGAAGCTCATGTTTCTTTCCACTTCAAGCTTCTGCCTTCCGACTTCAGTCAAATTATTGAAAGATATGAATCACGAATTTAATTCGAAGTATAAAACTATTGCGCTTAAGGTCCATAGTGGTTTATTTTAGCGTTCCTTCTTCGCATTTAATCACTCTTCCCGGAAATTTGTGGATAAGGTTGTAGTTATGAGTTGCCATGATTACTGTTTTACCAAGTTCACTTATTCTGAATAGGATTTTCATTATACCATTTGAGGTTTCTGGGTCGAGGTTGCCGGTTGGCTCGTCAGCTAGCACAACATCAGGTTCATTAAGTAAAGCACGAGCTATTGCTATCCTTTGTTGTTCTCCGCCTGATAACTGATGGGGCATAACGTTGAGTTTATCAATAAGTTCAACCTCGTCGAGCACGTGTAAAATACGGTTTTCAATTTGTTGTTTATCGCGCCATCCTGTTGCTTTTAGAACAAACTCAAGGTTTTTTTTCACATTTCTGTCGTCGAGTAATTGAAAATCCTGAAAAACAATACCAAGCTTGCGTCGAAGATGGGGTAGTTTTTTTCGCCTTATACTCTTTAGTTCAAACCCACATACCAAAGCTTCTCCCTTTTCAACCGGTAAATCAGCATAAAGTATTTGCATCAGGCTCGACTTACCGCTTCCGGTTTTGCCTATCATATAAATAAATTCACCCTGCGAGATATCAAGGTTTACATTAGTAAGTACCAGTTTGTTTTTCTGAAAAACCTCCAGGTTTGAAAGTGTGATAATTGGCTGACTCTCCATCTAAAAAAATAATTGAATTGAGTTCAAAGATACATAATTTGGTAAATATTAGGCTTAGTTGGCTAATTGTTTCACTATTCGACTACGCGATTTATAGTAAATATTAGTACTCACACAAAAAACAGTATATTCTTAAACTAGTCCGGTAAAACCAAAAAATGATAATGCTAATATGCCAGCAACTACTAAAGCAATGGGAACGCCTTTCATGCCTTTGGGTACTTCCATCAAATCCAAATGCTCTCGAATTCCTGCGAAGAGAACAATTGCTAACGTAAAACCAATAGCGTTTGAAATTGCATAAACAACACCCTCCAGGAGGTTAAAATCTTTCTGAATTGTAAGAATGGCAACTCCCAGTACAGCACAGTTAGTAGTAATTAAAGGAAGAAAAACACCAAGAGCCGAGTATAATGAAGGGCTTACTTTTTTAAGGATAATCTCTACCATCTGAACAAGTGAGGCAATAACAAGGATGAAGACAATTGTTTGCATAAATCCCAAACCAAACGGGTTAAGTACATAATATTGAAGTATCCATGTAACCATTGTAGCAAGTGTAAGAACAAACAGTACGGCACCGCCCATACCTACTGATGTTGACAACTTTCCGGAAACACCAACGAAAGGACAGATTCCTAAAAATTGAGCAAGAACAATGTTACTAACAAATATCGACCCTATAATTATTACAAAATATTCCATATCGGTTATTTTTAGGCTTTGTTAAATTTATTAATAATTGCTACCAAATATCCAAGTGCTATAAAAGCTCCGGGGGCAAGTATAAATACCAGCATCAGATCACCTTCTAATAAATTAAATCCGAATATTGCTCCGGCACCAAGCAGTTCCCGAACTCCTCCTAATAATGTAAGGGCGAAGGCAAATCCTAGTCCCATCCCTAATCCATCAATTAATGAGGAGCCTACACTATTTTTTGATGCAAATGCTTCTGCACGACCCAGTACAATGCAGTTTACAACAATCAGAGGAATGAAAAGACCGAGAGCTTCAAACAAACCGGGTAAGTATGCCTGCATAACTAACTCAACAACAGTTACAAAAGATGCTATTATGATGATAAATGAAGGTATTCGTACTTTATTAGGAATTGCATCACGGACAACCGAAACAACGAGATTCGACATAAACAGTACAAAAGTGGTTGCTAAACCCATGCCTAGTCCGTTTATTGCTGATGTGGTTACTCCCAGGGTTGGACATAATCCGAGCAGTAACACAAAAACAGGATTTTCTTTAATAAACCCTTTCGTGAAGTTTTTTATTTGATTCATAGTTTATTTCTTAAGCAAATTAATAGTAGCTATTTTCTTTTCTCTTTTTCATAAGCATCATAGGCTCTTTCAACAGCATCGCAGAAAGCTCTTGAAGTTATGGTTGCAGCAGTAATAGCATCCACATCACCCTTGTCTTTTTTCACATTTAATTTATATGCGTTAGGGTTTTTACCTTTGAACTGAATAGGGAAGTTAGATTTTTTAATATCCATTTTATCTCCTAAACCGGGTGTTTCTTTGTGAGCTATAACAGCTGTGTTATTAATTGTACCGTCCTGAAGAAAACCAACCATAATCTCAATTTTACCACTAAACCCATTCATCGTATAAGTTTTAATCGCTGTTCCTATAATTTCTTTGTTCTTGGATGCAGTATAAAATATTAGCGAATCTTCGCCGTCGCCAAGTGCTACTTTTTCAGCTTGCAAGGTGTCAAAATCAGGGAGAACAGTTTTTATTGCAGCTTCGAGTTTTTTCTTTTTAGCTAATGCGATTGGTTCCTTTGTAACAGTATAAACACCCCCTAATGCAAGGGCAGCTATGGCCGACACAAGAAAAAGTGTTACCACCATGTTTATAAAATTCGATTCTCTTTTACTAGCCATCTTTGAATTTATTATTTATAATTTTAATTAATTCCAAATCTTCTCGGTTTAAAACCTTTGTTTATCAATGGCACAGTAGCATTCATTAGCAGAATAGCAAATGACACACCTTCGGGATAAGCTCCCCACATTCTTATTAATATGGTTAATAAACCTATTCCAAAGCCAAAAACAAGCTGCCCGCTTTTTGTCATTGGTGATGTTACCATATCTGTAGCCATAAAAATTGCTCCTAATAACATACCTCCGGTTAACATATGGAATAATGGATCTGCATGATGTTCAGGATCAATACCCCAAAATATTCCTGAAAAGATAGCAACTGTTAGCAGCATTGACACAGGAATATGCCATGTAATGATCTTCCTCCAAAGCATATAAACTCCACCTAGTAGAAGTGCTAATGCACTAACTTCTCCCATTGAACCTCCCATTTCCCCCATAAGTCCTTGCGTGTATGTAGGTAATTCTGGAGTTAATTCCGATACAGTTTTGCCAGCATCTAACCCTTCTTTAAGAATTCCAAGTGGTGTTGCACCAGTAATCACGTCAGCTAACCCATCAGTAATTGGAGCTGGTTTTGGCCATGATGTCATTTGAACCGGAAACGATACAAGAAGAAATACCCTTGCCACAAGTGCTGGGTTAAAAACGTTTTTCCCAAGTCCGCCAAACGACATTTTTGCCATTCCAATCGCCACTAATGCACCAATAATTACCATCCATCCGGGTAAATTTGATGGCAGGTTAAGTGCCAATAATATTGCTGTTACCAATGCCGATCCGTCGTTAATAGTGGAAGGGCCCTTTATTAAAAACTTTTGAATAGCCCATTCGAAAAATAAACTTGCCACAATCGCAAGCAGAAAAACTCTTATAGCATCAACACCAAAAAAGTAAATCGAAAAAAGTACCGTTGGTATCATAGCAATAACAACACCGTACATTATTTTTTTGGTTGAGTCATCCCCTTGTATATGAGGTGATCCTGAAACCGTGAACTTATTCATAGTTTGTTATTTGTTATTTCTGTTTCTGATTATCTGGCCAACTTTTAACTTGCCTAAACGCAAGTAATCAAGTAATGGAATTGAAGCAGGGCATGCATAGTGACACGAACCACATTCCATGCAGTCCATTATTGCTTCGTCCTCAGCCATTTCATAATTTCCAAGTTTGGCTGCCTTCGACAATAGATGTGGTTCAAGTCCCATTGGGCAAACGTATGTACATTTTGAGCAGCGTATACAAGAACCCTCAACAATTCGCGACGATTCCTCTTTTTTCATCATTAATATACCCGACGATCCTTTCACTACCGTTACTTCTAGGGAAATGATTGCTTTACCCATCATTGGTCCTCCTCCAATAATTTTGCCGGTATTTTCGGGAAGGCCTTCAGCCATTTCAATTAATGCAGCAATCGGAGTGCCGATTCTTGCAAGTAAGTTGGAGGGTCGTTTAACAGCTTTGCCAGTAACAGTAACTACTCTTTCGATAAGAGGCTTATTTTTTTGTACTGCCTCGTAAACAGCAAAAGCAGTACCAACATTTTGTACTACACAACCAACTTCAATTGGTAACTTACCTGAGGGCACTTCCCTGTTAACAGAGGCCTTAATCAGTTGTTTTTCACCTCCTTGTGGATACTGAACCTTTAATACCTGAACTTCGATGTCATCATGCGCTTTAACGAGTTCGCGTATATGGTTTATCGCATCAGGTTTGTTATTTTCAATACCTATAAAAGCTTTCTTTACATTAAGCGCTTTCATCATTAATTTTGTCCCGATAATTATTTCCTGCCCTTTTTCCAGCATTAATCGGTGATCAGCAGTAAGATAAGGTTCACACTCAACACCGTTTATTATCAAATATTCAGCTGTTTTACCCGGAGGTGGCATTAACTTTACATGTGTTGGAAATGTTGCTCCTCCCATGCCTACTATTCCGGCATCTTTAATTTTATCAATTATTTCCTTAGATGAAAGAGTTATTTCACTTACAATATCTGCTGAAGTATCAATACTTTCATCCCATTCGTCACCTTCAACGTTGATAAAGATAGCTGGTCTTTTATACCCGGTACCATCAATGGCATTGTCAATTTTCAATACCTTGCCCGAAACCGGTGAGTGAATATTGGCTGAGATAAAACCACCTGCTTCAGCCAAAAGTTGTCCAACTTTAACCATATCGCCCTTTGCTACTATTGGTTTTGAAGGAGCGCCAAGATTTTGGCCTAACGGGACAATTGCCTGTTTGGGGACGGGTACAGTTTCTATAGGTGCATTTGCGGATAGTTTATTCTCTACGGGATGAATTCCTCCTAATGCAAATGTTCGTAATATTCCCATTTTATTGGTATTATTCTTTATTATGGTTATGATGAACGGGCTTCTCAGTAATTGCTTTTTCTGATGAAGGTGGTAATACTTCCTGGTTTTCAGGTTTGGGCTTTCTAGGTTTGAAATTTATTTCGTGTATAGAATTTGTAGGACAAACCTCAACGCACTTTCTGCAAAGTGTGCATTTTGAAAAGTCGATATAAGCAAGGAAGCTATCTATGGTTATAGCATCAAACTTACATACTTGCTCGCATTTTCCACAACCAATACATGCAACTACACAATTTTTCTTAGCAGGGGCACCTTTTTCTTTGTTTATACATGAAACAAATATTCGTTTGTCTTTTGGGCCACGTTTTCGAAGTTCAATTATATCTCGCGGACAAGCAACAACACAAGCATTACAAGCTGTACATTTGAGATTAACTTCGGGCAATCCGGTTTCGGGGTTCATGTGTATAGCATCGAAATCACATGCATCCACACAATCGCCAAGTCCCAAACATCCATACATACAGCCGCCTTCGCCGGAATATAATGCGTGTGCAAAAGCGCAGGAAGTAACACCTTCGTAATCAACTTTCTCTGGTGAATTGGCATGCGAACCATTACATCTTATTACCGCAATCATGGGTTCTGTTGCTTCTACTTCAAGTCCTAGAATTATTCCTAATTCTTGTGCAACATCATTCCCTCCCACAGGACAATTCAATCCTTCCAGGCTTCCTTTCTCTTTTGCAGCTTTTACTGTAGCTTCTGCGTAGGCCCTGCAGCCGGGAAACCCACAACCACCACAGTTGGCAGATGGTAAAGCTTCCTCAACTTCATCGATCTTGGGATCTTCAAAAACTTTAAACTTATTGGCAATAAAATACAGGATAATGGCCGCTATTAAACCAAGTCCGCCAAGCGCACTAATTGCAATTATTATTATATTATCCACGGTAATCCTTTTTTATAAGTTGTTCAAATTTAAGTGCCTTAGCAAAGAAGCCGGGCACTTATTGAAACACACAAAAATATAATAATTAGAAACACTGTGAAAAAAGAAATAGCAAATCACATTAGGTGTAATATATGTAAAATCAATAAGTTAGACTACAATGCGTAAGATGTGTTTATCGTTTTATTTGATTATAGATCTGATTATCAATAAATTTGAAAATTTGCTTAGAAACACTCTAAATTAGTAATTTGAATTAATTTAGAAAGATTATGGCCTAATGGTATAATTGAACCTGGAACCAAGGTAATGTCTCAGTAAATATATTGTGAAATAATAGGGTAGGAGTAATGATAAGGAAAGTATACCAGCCAGTCCCTGATCAAGACCAATATTGATAAAAATAATTAATCCTGTAGTTAATACTAAAAAAGGGAAAACGTAACCTAAAAGTACTGCCCAGGTGCCTAACGATTGTTTCATTTCGATGGTTATGGCTTGGCCAACCTTGTATTGTGCCGTATTATCATGGCTTACCCACAACGATTTTTCTTCAATATCGCTAATTGTGCAGGCACCTTTAATTTCACAAGAAGCACATCCAGAAGTAACAATTATAGAAACTTCAATTTTGTTGCTTTCAATTTTTTTAATGATTCCCGGATGTGTAACAATATTTTTTTTCAAGAAATTCTAAAGCTTATTTATTTGCACAAAAGTAATCAAAGTTGTTGGATTCTGGTTGAATACCTTCCAGTGTCATTAGGCTTTGTAAGGTAAAGTAACACATCTCATTATGGCGTAGAAAGCGATACAGGCAATATTTTACCATTGAAATATTTTTGCCCATTTAATGCGAAATCGAAAATAAAGTTAGCCATTTCTTTTGCCGATAATGGGGCCTTATAATTTGGAAAGGCTTTATTCAGCATATGAGTTTGAACAGCTCCAAGTGCAAGTGCATTTGCTGAAATGTTTTTATCTTTAAGTTCTTCGGCCAAACACTCAGTAAGCACGGCAATTGCTCCTTTGCTGGCACTATACAAGGAGAGTCCCGGAAATTTTGTACTTCCCTGTAATCCACCAATACTGCTTATGTTAACAATGTGAGCTCCCTTGTTTATTATAGGTATCAAGTCGCGTATTAATCTGAAAACACTTTTTACATTTATGTCAAACATGTCGTCAAAGTCATTATCAGTTAGCTCTTCAAAGGGTTTGTTTATAAGAAGTCCTGCATTGTTAATGATGATGTCAATATTCTTTAATTTTTCAACTATAAGCGGTAACACACTTTTTTTAAAATTTGTTTTTGTTAAGTCAAGGTTTAGATACGAAAAGCTCAGGGTGTTTGAATTGTCGAAAGAAACTAACTGTTTATCAAATGCTTCTGCCGTTCTTGAAATAGCAATTATATTGTGTCCACCATCATAAATAAACTTACGACAAAGCACATAACCAATTCCTTTGCTTGCTCCTGTTAATAAAATATTCATTATTAGTTTTATTTTGTATGGGATAATTGTTCAGGAAGAAATCCGGACAAACTAATAACGTTTATCTTTCATCCAACTGTTGCATTAATGCAAAATTGTCGGTTGCATTTATAGTTAATGTGCCGTCATCGGTTACTGTAATTGAAATATTATACCTGGGATTGTCATCCGAACCTAATTCAAAATTCATGTATGATGCCCCCTTTATAGTCTCAATATTATATTTCTTCGATAGATTTAAAGCATCTTTATAATCCTGGCTCATTGGAATATTTGCCTTTGAAGCTATTATTCCGGCTTGTTTTATTGCAACATCATAATTCCCATGGTACACAAGTATTATCGAGTTAAAACCTTCATTATCATTGTCTTCGGAAGTTGACTGGCTATAATCCTTATCAAGCACCATTCCTGTTGGCTCGGTTAACCCCAGTTGCAATGCCCATACAGGTAATCCTCTAACCGGATGAAAGTTAGACGTTTTGGCAATTTGTCGGCCTAACGTATTATTAATTTGGTTAAGTCGATTAATAGCTTCTTCGTCTGAAATCTTACCCAAAACCCTCTGTTCTTCAATGTCTTCAACCTTTAGCTGCATACTATCTATAAGGTCTAAAGTACTATCAAGTTTATTAATAGTAGTGTTGAAAGAACTTAGATTTTGCTGAAAAACTTTCTCCTCGTTTTTAACCGGTTCATTGCATGATTGCAATAAAAGTGAAAAAACAATTAAACAAAAAACTGAAGTAGTGAGTAAATGTGTTCGCATCTCTTTTAATATTTATTCAAAAATATAAAAACATTAGATGGCAAAGTTAATATTTCCATAGAAATGGCTAAATTTATTATTTTTGACATCGAAAAGAAGTAGTATATTATGACAGATGAAGAAAAGTTAATAATAACCGACTTAATTATACATGCGCTGGCAGAAGATTTGGGTGATGGCGATCATACTTCGATTGCCACTATACCGGCACAAGCAAAGGGAAAAGTTGAGTTAATTGCAAAGGACGAAGGAATAATTGCCGGTGTTGAAGTTGCTTCAATGGTTTTTAATCAATTAGATAATGACCTAATTATTGATGTGCTTATCGAAGATGGCACTCCTATTAAGCCAGGCGACAAAGTGATGATTATTGAAGGCAGTTCACGATCACTATTGTCGGCAGAACGTACTGCCCTTAATTTTATCCAGCGGATGAGTGGTATTGCAACTTTCACCAATATGGTATGTAATCAAATTGCTGACCTCAATACTAAATTGCTGGATACGAGGAAGACCACACCATGCAATCGAGTTGTTGAAAAGCTTGCCGTTAGATTGGGGGGTGGAACAAATCACAGATTTGGTTTATTTGACATGATTATGATTAAAGATAATCATGTTGATTTTGCGGGAGGAATTAGCAATGCCATTAATTCAACTCAAAACTATTTGAAAGAAAAAGATAAGAAGCTCAAAATTGAGATAGAGGTAAGAGATTTTGACGAACTTAATGAAGTTATTGAAAATGGCGGGGTTGACCGTATTATGCTTGATAATTTTTCACCAGATGATCTCCGCAAAGCAATTGAAATTATTGATCAAAGATATGAAACTGAAACATCGGGGGGGATCACCATTAACAATATTCGTAATTATGCCGAAACAGGTGTTGATTTTATCTCGGTTGGAGCGCTGACACATCAGATAAAAAGTCTTGATTTAAGCTTAAAAACTATTATTAATTGATTTGAAAAAGCTATTCAACCATATTAACCTTAGGACGATCAGACTAGGTAATAATATCAGTAATAAACTGAGAATTATTGTACTACCGGGTTTTGATGGGATGCCCGTTTACGATGTGCTTGTGTTTTTCTTGCGAGGGTTGGCCAAAGGTGTACTTAACTATCGCGCTTCGGCAATTGCATATAACTTTTTTCTTGCATTAATTCCTCTTATACTTTTTTTGTTTACATTAATACCTTATGTAACAACAAGCAACTTTAAAAACAGTTTACTTGATTTAATGGACGAGCTGCCACCTTCAAATATTTTTGCCATGGTTGAATCATCACTTGTAGAAATAATAAGTCGCCCTAAAACCGGACTGATGTCATTGGGATTTCTTATGGCAGTTTATTTTGCAACAAACGGTGTTGACGCAATACTTGAAGGATTTAATCAGAGTTATCACAGGATTAAAACCTGGCCATGGTGGAAACAAAAGTTCTATGCCTTTTTACTTATGACAGTGATTTCTTTTTTGGGGTTTGTTTCGATGTTATTTCTTACATCAGGCAAACTGATAATAACCACACTCAATAAATATGATATAATTACCGGGCAAGTAACTATTTTTTTATTAGGAATTATTCAATGGCTGATCATAGTTAGTATCTTATTGCTGAGTGTTTCGATATTGTATTATTTTGGAACACGTAAAGATAAAAAGAGGAGATACAAGTTTGTTTCTGCGGGATCGATACTTTCAACAGGATTGTTTATTGTTGGAGGATTGGTTCTTAAACTTTATTTTGAGAATTTTTCAAACTACAATTTACTGTATGGCTCAATTGGATCACTTATAATATTGCTTGTTTGGCTTTATTTTAATGCACTAATTATTTTGATAGGGTTTGAGCTAAATATGAGCATAAGGCGGTCGAAAGAAAAGGCTGATACAAAATACATGGTGATTAAGTAGAATGATAATTCTGGTTGTCAAGTTATCAGCTAAACTTAATAATAACAATCTGCCACCCAGAAAAGCTGCAACGATAACACAACAACATAATAATTATAAACTATGAGTATCAAATTTTCATTACCATCCTTACCTTTACGTTCGCTTATCGCGTTTAATGTTGTACGGCTTTTTCTTACCAGATCGCTTCCTGAATTTACCTTTAAAGTTTTTATCTGAAAGGGAAATATACACTGGGTTCCAACTAGGGCCTTCCCCTAATGCCGGAGGCAGAGGTATTTTCATTATTGGGGTTTCAATAAAGTCTTCAATGCGTTTTAACTTGTACATATCATTTTCATTAACAAGAGTTAAGGCAACACCTGTAGCTTTGGCCCTTGCGGTTCGACCAACGCGATGCACATAATCTTCAGCATCAGTGGGCACATCATAATTAATAACGATGTCGATATCTTTAATGTCGATACCCCTGCTAAGTACGTCGGTCGCAACAAGAATTCTTGTTTTTTTTGCCCTGTAATCCGATAGTACTTCTTCACGCTTATTTTGGTCGAAGGCAGAGGAGATTCCCTGTATGTTTTTTTCAGTTTTTCTTAAGTCTCGCACAATGTCGTTTACCTTTAACTTTGTTGAGCTAAAAATTAGTACGCTTGTAATTTCGGGTTTGTTTTCAATCAGACTGCTAATAAGTGCTGTTTTTTGTGTATCGTAAACAAGATAAGCAGCTTGCAATACCCCTTCAGGTGGTTTTGAAATTTCAATATTTATTTCCTTGGGTTTTGTTAATATTTTTGAAGCAAGTTGCCTGATCTTTTGTGGCATGGTTGCGCTAAACATAAGAGTTTGCCGTTTCTTTGGCAGAAATTTTATTATTTTGATAATATCATCGTAGAAGCCAATATCCAGCATTCTGTCAGCTTCGTCGAGTATCAGGTGTACTACCGAATCGAACTTAACGTAACCCATGTTTAAATGCGATATCAGTCTTCCGGGTGTAGCAACAATTATGTTGGCTCCTGAGGTTAGTGCTCGTTTTTCACTGTCCCAGTCTGATCCACCACCGCCACCATATACTGCAATTGAATCAACCGGTGTGAAATATGTGAACCCTTGAATAGCCTGATCAATTTGAATGGCAAGCTCACGTGTGGGCACAATAATCAAAACACTTGTTTCGTGTTTGTGGTCTTTTGTAAGATTATCAAGAACAGGTAGTACAAAGGCAGCAGTTTTTCCGGTGCCGGTTTGAGCACACCCAATAAGGTCGTTTCCGGCAAGTATAGAAGGAATTGCCAACTCCTGTACGGGTGTAGGTTGCTCAAAACCCATATATGATATTGCCTCAAGCATTTGATTGCTAAGTCCTAATTCTTTAAAATTCATTAATTATATATTTTTGCTACTATTTGTATCGGCTAAATTTTTTGCGACGAAGGTAATAAATGTTCACGTAAGTTATTTCCATGAAAAATGTTGAATTATTAAATAAGTATTTTCAAAACAGGCCCTTTATGCTTCAAGAGTTTCTGCCTGAAATATCCAATGGTGAAATCTCAACAATTTCTTTTTCAAATGCCTGTTTGCCGACAAGTCAGGGGTATTCATATTCTGTAACAAAGATTCCGAAAAAGGGGGAATATCGTGTACAGTTTGATTTCGGAGATATCTACCATTTTGGAGATGTTGATCCGAATATAAAAATGATATGTGACCGTATTTCGAATCGACTTGGAAATAAATTATTATATCAACGAGTTGATGGATTATGGAGGAACGGAAAGTATCTTATTATGGAGGTGGAGCTGATTGAGCCCGATCTTTATTTGAATTTGAATACCGAAGCTAAACACCAGTGGGTTGAAAGTTTAGTTAGTATGTTTGAAGGTTGTTAAAATGCACAAAAAAGGGAGACCTAATATGTAGCACTCCCTATTTTCTTTCGTTTCTTTTATAAGAAAGCTCTATATATTGCTAACATTCCTCTTTACGAAATCGTTCAGCTCTTTTCCTACAAGAAGGTTTTTAGCCAACCTTGCAAGATCGTACATTTGTTTAACAATTCCGTCTTGCTTACCGGCATCTTCTTCATCCATTATTTTGGTTATTAGTGGATTGTTAGTATTTACGATCATTTCGAAAGTTTCCGGAAAGTTGCCCATACCCATCATCATTCCGCCACCTCCAATTTTCTCCATATCTTTCATGCGACGCATAAATTCATTTTGAGTAATTGTTACAGGCATATCAGTTTCGCTAAGATTTTCAAATGCAACATGATAGGTTTCTTTGTTGATGTTGCGTTCTATTATTTCTTTAAGGGTTTCCTTTTGTTTATCATCTAATTTCGAAGGTGCTTCATCTTCCTTTGAAATTATCTTATCGATTGTATTCGAATCAACACGGGCAAAGGTTGAATCTTTAAATTTTTGTTCAAGGGTATTAATAAGATGGCTATCCAGTACACCATCCATTAATAATACATCATAACCACGTTCGGTGGCGCTTTCAATATAAGAGTATTGTTCATCTTTGTTTTTAGCATATAAATAAACCAGCTTCTTGTCTTTGTCTTTTTGAGTTTTTTCAATAGTCTTTTTATATTCAGCAAAGGTGAAATATTTACCTTCCACATTTTTCAGAAGGGCAAACTTTTCAGCTTTTTCATAAAACTTCTCTTCAGATATCATTCCATATGCAATAAATATTTTTATGTCGTCCCATTTTTTCTCAAACGATTCGCGATCTTTTTTAAATAGTTCAGCAAGTTTATCAGCAACTTTACGCATTATATAACTCGATATTTTCTTTACATTTCCATCACTTTGAAGATACGAACGGCTAACGTTAAGAGGTATATCAGGAGAGTCGATTACACCATGCAATAATGTAAGAAAGTCAGGAACAATACCTTCAACTGAATCGGTAACAAATACCTGGTTACTATAAAGTTGAATTTTGTTTCGCTGCATTTCGTAATCCTTTTTAACTTTAGGGAAATAAAGTATTCCAGTTAGGTTAAAAGGATAATCCACGTTTAAATGAATGTGAAATAGTGGCTCCTCAAATGAGTATGGATAAAGCTCTCGATAAAAGTTTTTGTAGTCTTCATCTGTCGCTTCGCTTGGTTTTTTCTTCCAAAGAGGATTTGTATTATTGATAATTTTTGGCTTTTCAACTTCTTTTGTTTCCTGATTGCCGTCTTTATCTTTTTTGCCTTCAATTGGCTCTTGTATTTTTTTAGTTCCAAACTGAATTGGAACAGGTAAGAATTTACAGTATTTAGTTAACAGTTCGTTTATTTTATAGTTTTCCAGAAACTCTTTGTTTTCGTCGTCAATATGAAGTATAACTTCGGTACCACGATCATCTTTTTCAATTTCTTCTAACGAGAAGTCGGGACTGCCATCGCATTCCCACCTTACAGCTTTGGTTTGCCCACCTTTTTTATAGGTTTTAGTTTTTATTTCAACCTTATCTGAAACCATAAAAGACGAATAGAAACCTAAACCAAAGTGTCCTATAATATTGTTCTGTTCAGCTTCGCTTTTAGTTTTAAATTTCTTTACGAAATCTTCGGCACTTGAAAAAGCAATCTGGTTGATATACTTTTTAACTTCATCGCCTGTCATACCCAGCCCACGATCGCGGACAGTTATTGTTTTTTTCTTCTTGTCAACTTCAACAAGAATTGTAAGATCACCTAATTCCCCGGTAAATTTACCAAGAGAAGCCAGTGTTTTTAATTTTTGAGAAGCATCCGTAGCATTTGAAATTAGCTCACGCAAAAATATCTCATGATCTGAGTAGAGGAACTTTTTAATTATTGGAAAAATGTCCTCAGTTTTAATATCTATTTTGCCTTTCTGTACAGTCATTGTAAATAAATTTTATTATTTGGTTACCCAAATATCAAAGCATGTGCCAATGACAGGCAGGTGACAAAATGTCTATTTTGTTACTTGAGTTTGCGCGGGTGTTTACCTTTAGCCCAATGCTCTTCAATTTCCTCCAATGTATGTCCCTTTGTTTCAGGCATATAAAAGTATGTGAATATTAATCCTCCAACTCCTACAGCAGCAAACAACCAGAATGCACCTGCTGGATTTGAGTTCTGAAGACCATCGGTTGTAGTGATTTCGGTTCCGGGAATTGTAAGCACTTTTGTAAGTGTTAAAAATGTTTTGGCAACTATAAAGTTAAACAACCAATTAGAAAAAGTAGCTATGCTCATTGCAATTCCTCTAATCCTCAACGGATATATTTCTGATATAATTAACCATGCAATCGGCCCCAGACTGATAGCAAAAAAAGCTATGTAAATAACAACGCTGCCAACTGAAATCCATTTTAATGATGAGCCTAGTACTTCAGCTTGATTAAACGCGATGCCCATTATAGTTAAGGCAACTACCATACCTCCCAATCCAAGAAATGTTAGAGGTCTTCTGCCCCAACGGTCGATGAGCCATATTGCTACAATTGTGAAAAGTATATTAACAATACCTACCAAAGTAGTTGCTAAAATTGGAGCAAAATCACCTTCAAAACCTGCAATCTGGAAAATAGTAGGTGCATAGTAAATTACGGTGTTAATTCCTGTGAACTGTTGAAAAAACATTAACCCTATTCCAATTATCAAAGCAGGACGCAACCAAGGTTGCAGTAGTTCGATAATTGATATTTTGTTTTTTGCTTCAGAAGTTATAATTTGTTTAATTGAATCAATTTCATTTTGAATATTATCAGGTTCCAATGTTTTTTCCAATGCTAATCTTGCAGCATCATCTTTTCCTTTGCTTAATAACCATCTGGGTGTATCCGGTAAAAAAAACATACCAATCCCTAACACCAAAGCAGGTAGTACACCTACAATGAACATCCAGCGCCAGCCTTCAGGAGTTTCCGCAAACCCAAGGTCAACAAGATATGAAACAAAAATTCCGATCGTAATGGCAAGCTGATTCAGTGAAACTAATGCTCCACGTATTTTTTTCGGGGAAATTTCGGAGATATACAAGGGTACAGTAAAAGATGCAACCCCGATAGCTAAACCTATAATAACCCGTCCGGTAATTATCCAGGTTACATCGGGAGCAAAACCCGAAATTGAGGAGCCAAGTAAAAATATTATTGCAGTGGCAATGATTATTTTTTTACGGCCGAACCTGTCAGCAAGCCTGCCACTGATTAAGGCCCCTGCCATTGCACCAATAAGAACAACACTTACAACCCATTCCTGTAACTCCGGTGCCATTTGTAAAGCTCCCGGTTCTGCAAATTGAGTTTTAATAAGTAGTAATGCACCAGATATTACACCGGTGTCGTATCCAAACAATAAACCACCAAAAGCAGCTATCGTTGCTACGAAATAAACATGTTTATTAATCTTTTTATCCATGGTCGATTTTTTATTTTAGAGTATATTTTGTCAAATTTAATAAAATATATCATTACCTAATAGTCATATTTTCTTGTAATGAGTATTTATTGGTCTCATTCGTTAGTACCATGCCGGTTTACCCGCTGAAGGAGGGCAGGCAGGTATGCACTTTTAGTGCAAGACGTTCAGTTTCTATAAATTTCATTGTTTCAAGTCGGAAGTTTGAAGCCTGAAGTAACAACTTCTGACTTCTAACTTCTGGTTTCCGTCCATGATTAGGTAATCTCAAAACGAACTTCATTCGTGCAATAAACCTATGGTACTTTTAGTTCATAGTGGTTTATTTATTTAGTCCATAAGCCACACATCACTGATACTATATTTTAAGTTTTGTTTACGTTTTTCGGTGCTTTATATCTTCTCCAAAAACGATATGTTGTAAGTGATGTGTATTTAATTATCTTGTTAAAAAATTTGAACTTCATTAACTTATGGACAATTTTGTAGGATCCAAAAACCAGAGAAAAGCTTAAAATAATATATAGAATGTAATAGATAAGACCCTTCGTTAAGTTTTCAGCATTTGTATAATTGGATATGAATTTTAAAATAATTAATGGGAGGATTGACAAAGCAAACCACCAAATTGGGATAACAAGGCCATGTGGAGTTTCAATGGCACGTTGCTTACAATTATTCATGCATTGCATACAACTTTCGCATCTGTAAGTCCAGTAGGGTTTATCATCAATTATTTTTATAGCATTAACCGGACAGTTTTCAACACAAATCCAGCATTGGTTGCAGGCGTTGGTTGCAATAAATGTTTTTGAAAGCATAAACCGTCCGAAAAAATAGTAGCCCATCGAAACCGGACTTATGGCAAGGTCAACAGGCAACTCCCACAATCCTCTAAATATCTTTTTCCCCGATAGAATCTTTCTTGAAAAATTAAGTGTAATTCGTTTGCACCTGACAAATATAGAAAACACCACCTTTTCTTTTAATCCCGGATGTATAGATATCCAGTTTGAGGGAAGGTCGATTGAACGATACCCAAAAAGTTTATATCCCTTTATTATCATCATTAACGCCGGCAATAGTAATGCAAGGCCGCTTAGCCCGGGTGCAAATAACTTGCTGATCTTCATTCCGGCGCGCGTATTTAAAACAAAAAATTTGTTTCCGTGTACTGCTCTGGGAAATCTTGTTATAAATTTTAATATAATTGGCGGAGCATTGAAACCATGTGTTGGATAACAGAAACCAATAATTGTTTTTTTTGTAATTTCAATATTGGTTGACTGTTCGTGCTTGGCTATGTTAATTAATTGTGTTTTAATATTTTTGGATTCAGCATATTCAATAATCCATCTCGCAACCTGACTTGCATTGCCGGTTCCTGAGAAGTACCAGATTATTAATTTATCAAATTTTTTTGGATCCAAAACTGAAAAAGTTATGAGCGATTGAAGAAGTAAATTTAGTAAAATTAATATCTTAGCCATTAATTATGATAGGAACATTTGTAAATGTTATAGCAATTATTGCAGGTGGTGCACTCGGATTATTTTTAAATAATCGGTTGCCAGATAGGTTTATCACCATTTTTTTTCAGGTGATCGGGATTTTTACTTTGTTTTTAGGCATGTCGATGGCACTCGAAACAACCCACGTACTACATATGATTATTGCTTTGATATTGGGAGCGCTTGTAGGAGAAGCGCTGCAACTTCAAAAAGGGGCCGAGCACATTAGCAGTTTTCTAAAATCAAAACTTAAAATTGGAAATGAAAAATTTACCGAAGGACTATTAACAGCATTTTTACTATACTGTATGGGCTCGCTTACCATATTAGGAGCAATTGAAGAAGGTATGGGAGGAAGCCCGAAACTATTGTATATCAAATCATTGATGGATGGAGTTTCGTCAATTGCCTTGGCTTCTGGTTTGGGAGTAGGAGTTCTTTTTTCAGTCGTCCCTTTATTTATTTATCAGGGAGGGATAACATTATTTGCATCCTGGTTTGGTGATTTTTTCCCTACTATTATGATCACGGAAATGTCAGCTGTGGGAGGTATACTATTAATTGGAATGAGCCTTAATATACTCAATATTAAGAAAATAAATGTTATGAATATGTTACCATCGCTGATTATGATCATAATATTGTTGTGGCTTTTTCCTGAAATCAGTATTTAGTTTTTTTCAATCTATGATCTTTCCGAATTCGTGGTGAAATATAGAATATCAATTACGAAAATTGAATTAGAAATTATACTAACTTTGCTTCGATTATACAACAAATAAAATGCAAATGGGATCTAAGGAGAAAACATCGGTTACTCCTGACTTAAACGAAAGCATTGAATGTGGTAAGAAACTAGTACTTTATAATGACGACTTCAATTCTTTCGATTTTATTATTAAATCGTTAGTTGAAGTTTGTAAGCATGATATACTGCAGGCCGAAAGTTGTGCAATGATTGCTCATTATACAGGGAAATGTCATATTAAAAATGGAACAATTAATGATCTCAGACCTTTATATGTTGAAATGACAAACCGACAAATAACAGTTGAATTAGTGTGATAGATAAAAATTATCTCTTATGTGGACAGTAATTGTAATTTTAATACTTGTAGGCATTCTCATGATGATTCTTGAGATTATCGTCATTCCGGGTTCCGGAGTTGCTGGTATCCTTGGCTTCGTTTTAATGGCAATAGGTATCTGGCTTGCATATTCCAGGCAGGGAGTTGAGGCAGGCCATATCACTCTGGGGGTAACTGCTGCTGTAAATATTATCGGCCTGATTCTTACTTTGCGATCTAAAACATGGAAGAAGGCTATGTTGAATACAGTTAATACAGGAAAAGTAAATGAAATTAAGAGCGGTGAGCTGAAAGTTGGTGAAGTTGGAACTACTATATCAAGATGTGCTCCTATGGGCAAAGCTAAGTTTAATAATACTTTCTACGAAGTAAGTACTTTGTCGGAATTTATCGATCAGGAGCAGAAAATTGAAATAATCAGGATTACAGGAAATAAAATATTTATAAAAAAAATTAATAATTAATCATGGAAAATGTTTATTTACTTCTAGCAATTGGTATTGGGTCACTATTTTTGCTTTGGATTCTTTTTTACTTTGTCCCGGTAGGTTTATGGTTTACTGCACTCGTATCTGATGTGCGGATTTCTTTATTACAGCTAGTGCTGATGAGGTGGAGGAAAGTGCCACCACGTGTTATTGTAGGTAGTTTAATTACATCTACTAAAGCTGGCCTTCGGTTGAGGCGTGATGATTTGGAAGCACATTACCTTGCAGGAGGTCATGTCCAGGCAGTAGTGAATGCTCTCATATCCGCTGATAAAGCTAATATTGCTCTCGACTTTAAAACAGCAACAGCAATTGACCTTGCTGGACGTGATGTTCTGGAAGCTGTGCAAATGTCGGTAAACCCGAAAGTTATCGATACAAAAAAAATTGCTGCGGTAGCAAAAGATGGGATTCAGTTAATAGCTATGGCCAGAGTTACAGTAAGGGCTAATATCGCCCAACTTGTAGGAGGTGCCGGTGAAGAAACAGTACTTGCACGTGTTGGTGAAGGTATAGTTTCGTCAATTGGATCTGCCGATTCACATAAAGCCGTACTAGAAAACCCCGACAGTATTTCTAAGGTAGTACTGAGTAAAGGCCTTGATTCGGGAACTGCCTTCGAAATTCTTTCAATTGATATTGCTGATATCGATATTGGTAAGAATATAGGTGCCGAGCTTCAGATGGACCAGGCTAATGCAGATAAAAACATTGCGCAAGCCAAAGCTGAGGAAAGAAGAGCCATGGCAGTTGCTCATGAGCAGGAAATGAAAGCCAAAGCCCAGGAATCACGTGCTAATGTTATTCAGGCTGAAGCAGAAATACCAAAAGCAATTGCCGAAGCTTTCCGCTCAGGTAATCTTGGTATTATGGATTATTACAAGTTTAAAAATATTCAGGCTGATACCACTATGCGCGAGTCAATTGCGGATAATCCGACAATTGAAGATGAAAGAGCAGAATAGCAAGTATTGATGCATCAGATATTAAGTTGGTTATGGATATGCCAGTTGGACAGGTGATTGGTATATTCTATCCTGCTTTAGTTATTGTTTGATTGAGTCAATAATACATAATTTGACATTGTTTATTCAATTTCACTATCTTGCACCAAAATTTTTAAATGAAGTTTACTGCACAACAAATAGCTGTTGCTCTTAATGGTACGGTTGAGGGCAATCCTAATATTGAGGTATTTAATCTTTCAAAAATTGAAGAAGGAGAATCAGGGACACTGAGTTTTTTGGCTAATCCGAAATATACAAGCTATATCTATAGTACTAAAGCTTCTATTGTAATTGTAAATAGTGACTTCAAAGCCGAAAAGCCAGTTACGGCAACTTTGATCAGGGTTAAAGATGCTTATTCATCATTTGCTACTTTATTAGAGATGTATCAGCAGTTAAAAGGAAAACGGATTGGTATTTCTGCTAAAGCAAGTATAGCACATAACGCTACAATTGGCAAAGATGCCTACATCGGCGATTTTGTGTCAATTGGCGAAAATACGGTAGTCGGTAATAATTGTGCCATTTATCCTAATTCAACAATAGGCTTTAATTGCAAAATTGGTAATGATTCAATTATTTATCCTGGAGTTAATGTTTATGATGATTGTATTATTGGGAATGATTGTACGCTACATGCTGGAGTTGTTATAGGGGCTGATGGATTTGGCTTTGCACCCCAGGATGATAATAACTACCGAAAAGTACCCCAAATTGGAAATGTAATACTTGAAGATCGTGTTGAAATTGGTGCTAATACAACTATCGACAGAGCAACAGTAGGCTCAACAATTATCCGCAAAGGAGCAAAAATTGATAACCTCATTCAAATAGCACATAATGTGGTGGTTGGTGAAAACACAGTTATAGCAGCACAAACCGGTATATCAGGCTCAACAAAGATTGGTAAAAATTGTATGATTGGAGGACAGGTTGGAATAATCGGCCACTTGGACATTGCTGATGGAGTTATGATAGCTGCACAATCAGGAGTTGGCAAAAGTATAACAGAAGAAAAATCTATTCATGAGGGTTCACCTGCATTCGCGATACGTGATTTTCAACGATCATATATTCATTTTCGTCGGTTCGACAATATTGTTAAGCGATTAAATGAACTTGAATATAAACTTAATGAATAGCTCAATTAAAAACATGTTTGCACTTTATTTTGTACATAACTATTAACATTCAAATAATTCCGCTTAATCCTCATTTATTTTCAAAATAATGCAATAATAAAGGTTATGCAAATTTGATTATTTTTGCGAACTTCCATCTCGATGGTTTTCGGGTTGAAAAATCAATTTACTAAATGGCTGATAAACAAAAGACAATAGGTAAATCTATAACTTTAAACGGAACAGGTCTGCACACAGGTCAGCCCGGACAAATGACTTTTCATAGTGCACCGGTTAATCATGGAATTAAATTTAGAAGGATAGATCTCAAAACAAAGCCAATTATCGCCGCCGATGTTAAATACGTTGTAAGTACTGCTCGTGGCACAACAATTGCGAAAAACGGTGCAAGTATTTATACCGTTGAACATGTATTAGCGGCATTTACCGGTATGGGTATCGATAATATTCTTGTTGATTTGGATATGGAAGAAATTCCGATAAAAGACGGATCCTCAAAGTTTTTTACGGAAGCAATAAAGGAAGCGGGAATAATTCAACAAAATGCAAATAGGAAATATATTATTATTAAGGAGCCTATATCTTTTGAAATCCCTGAAAAAAAAGTGAAAATGCTAATTGAGCCAGCCGATTTTTTTTCGGTTTCGGTTGAAATTGATTTTGAAACAGATGTATTAGGAAAACAGGATGCAGCAATTAATAATATTAGTGAGTTTGAAAATGAAATTGCTCCGTGCAGAACATTTGTGTTTTTACACGAGTTGGAATTTTTATTAAATAATAACCTGATTAAAGGAGGCGACCTTAATAATGCGATTGTTTTTGTTAACAGAGAAGTATCGCAAGAGGAACTCGATAAACTTGCTAAGCTGTTTAACAAGCCCAAAATACTGGTTAAACCAAACGGAATACTAAATAATCTTGATCTTATTTTTCAGAATGAGCCGGCGAGGCATAAACTCCTGGATGTAATAGGTGATTTGTCGCTGGTAGGGCTCCCTATTAAAGGTCATGTTACTGCCTACAGGCCTGGCCACGAAGCTAATACTGAATTTGCCAAAATTATAAAAAACACTCTAAATATTGATCTTATGTTGAAGCAACCTCCTTTTGATATTTATGCCGACCCTTATTACGACATAAATGATATTAAAAAGATACTTCCCCATCGTCCTCCTTTTTTGCTTATTGATAAGGTATTGGAGATGAATGACACTTATATTGTTGCTTTGAAGAATGTTTCATTAAATGAACCATTTTTCATTGGTCATTTTCCGGATGAGCCCATAATGCCAGGAGTGCTTCAGGTTGAGGCCATGGCACAGGCGGGAGGCATATTCGTTCTTAACTCAGTTGAAGAACCAGAGTTATATTCAACCTATTTCCTGAAAATTAATGATGTGAGATTTAGGTCAAAAGTAGTACCAGGCGATGTGCTTGTTTTTGTTATCGAATTGGTAAGTCCAATTAAACGAGGGGTATGCTCGATGTTTGGAAAAGCTTATGTTGGAGATAAAACTGTGATGGAGGGACATTTAGTTGCACAGATTGTTAAAAATAAGGAAAAATAATAATAATACTATGAATCAACCACTGGCATATGTTCACCCACAGGCAAAAATTGCCCCTAACGTTGTTATAGAACCATTTGTGAATATTGAGAAAAATGTAAGAATTGAAGAAGGAACCTGGATAGGCTCTAATGTTACTATAATGGAAGGGGCAAGAGTAGGAAAGAACTGCCGAATATTTCCCGGAGCAGTTATCTCTGCAATTCCACAAGATCTAAAATTCGATGGTGAAGAAACCATTGTTAAAATTGGTAATAATGTTACTATTAGAGAATTCGTCACAATTAACAGAGGAACCAAAGCAAATATGGAAACCGTTATTGGCAATAATTGTTTGCTAATGGCATATGTTCATATTGCCCACGATTGTATATTGGGTAACAATGTAATTCTGGCAAATGCAGCTACACTTGCCGGCCATATCAAAATTGGTGATTGGGCGATTGTTGGTGGGCTTGCCGCTGTTCATCAGTTTGTACATATTGGTACACATTCGATGGTTTCAGGCGGTAGTATGGTTCGTAAAGATGTACCACCCTATGTTAAAGCTGGTCGTGAGCCGCTTTCTTTTGCAGGAGTAAACTCAATTGGGCTAAGGAGAAGAGGATTCCCCAACGAAAGAATTAATTATATACAGGAAATATATCGTTTTCTTTTCCTTAAAGGACTTAATGTTACTCAGGCAGTGCAGTATATCGAAAGAAATCTCCCTGCTAATGATGAAAGGGACGAGATATTAAGTTTTATAGCTAACTCGCAACGAGGTATTATGAAAGGCTATACAAGAATAAGAGAAAGAAATTTAACATAATACCGGCTTGAGAAGAATGATTGATAGAATGATTAAATGAAGAATGGTAATATGAAGTAGATAATCAGATACCCATTTAATCATTAATACTAAAACAGAACCAAATTAATATTATGGCAACAACAGCGGATTTTAGAAACGGACTTTGTATGATGCACAATGGTGATCTTTATACTATCGCTGAGTTTCAACATGTAAAACCAGGCAAAGGCCCAGCTTTTGTGCGAACAAAGCTCAGGAATGTTAAAACCGGCAGAATCCTTACAAATACATTTACATCAGGTGTGAAAATCGATATTCAACGAGTTGAAAGAAGACAGTATCAGTACTTGTACAATGAAGGAGATACCTATCACTTTATGAATTCGGAAAATTTTGAGCAAACATTTTTAGATAAATCCCTTGTGCCTGCCCCCGACCTATTAAAAGAAGGGCAAGAAGTTACAATTTCCTATCATGCCGAAAATGATTCGGTTATCCTATGCGAAATGCCAACATATGTAGTTCTCGAAGTTACCTATACTGAACCCGGCGATAGAGGAAATACTGCAACTAATACTTTTAAGGATGCCACGGTTGAAACTAATGCTACTGTTAAGGTGCCACTTTTTATAAATGAAGGTGATAAAATAAAAGTTGATACCCGTACTGGTAACTATTCTGAAAGAGTAAAGACGTAATTCTTATGGATTTCAAGGAATCATTGAAGTTAAACCATATAGCCGAAATTGTTGAAGGGCGCATAATAGGTGATCCTAATGCCGTGGTAGCAGGATTGAATGAAATACATGTTGTTAGAAATGGCGACATTACTTTCGTTGATCATCCAAAATATTACAAAAAGGTGTTGGAATCAGCAGCCTCATTTGTAATTATTAATAAGGAGGTTGAAGCTCCTGAAGGGAAGTCTTTAATACTTCACGATTCACCTATGGATGCATTCAATATGTTGATAGCCCACTTCAGGCCTTTTGAACCGGCTGCAGATATGATTAGTGGTTCAGCCGAAATAGGAACAGGAACTATTATTCAACCCGGCGCCTTTGTTGGAAACAATGTTAAGATTGGGAACAATTGTGTGATTCATGCAAATGTTAGTATTTACGATAACTCCATTATTGGCGATAACGTAATTATTCATTCAAATACCGTTATTGGAGGCGATGCCTACTATTTTCAAAAGCGTGAATCGGGTTATGTTAAATTTTTGTCGGCCGGCCGTGTTATTATTAAAAATAATGTAGAAATAGGGGCCTCATGCTCAATAGATAAAGGAGTTACTGGAGATACAATTGTTGGTGAAGGCACCAAAATGGACAACCAATGTCAGGTAGGTCATGATACTGTAATAGGGAAACATTGTCTTATTGGTGCATATGCCGCCATTGCGGGTGTAACTATTATTGAGGACGAGGTTGTTATTTGGGCTCGTGTGGCAATTAATAAGGATATTGTAATTGGTAAAAAAGCAGTTATTCTTGCAACTTCAGCAGTTGACAAAACTATTGAAGGCAATAAAGTTTATATGGGATCACCTGTTATGGAAGTAAGGCAGTATTGGAAGCAGTTAGCGGCTTTAAAGCAGATTCCCGAAATAATAAAAAAAATAAATCTTTAGATGCTATGAGTTTGTTGTTGTAACAATGTCCTCACCAGCCCTGATAGCCGCAATATGATAAGTTTCTAATGCAACAAGGATTGCTATGAATCCCCAAAATGGAACAGATAACTTATCAGTATCAAGAAAGTTGTTTAGGAAGCCGTGGGCGAAATATGTTATTAACCCTAATAGCGCCATTAAACTTAAGAATTTTACTTTTTTATCCCCAAGTTTATAAACTCTTAATCCTGTAATTATTACATAGATAATTAATAAAATTACGATCACCATTCCTGGAAATCCCATTTCAGCAAACGGACCCAGATACTCACTATGAGCGTTTCCCATATCTCCAAGGTTTGTGCTGATAATAGTTTTTTCCTGTGAGCTCTGAAAAGGAGAATATACAAACTGATATGTACCGGGTCCCCAACCAAGTATCGGCCTTTCATCATTCAAACGAATTGCTGCCTGCCACCTGTTTATTCTCTCGAGGTTTGATGCATCAGAGGTGATATTGGTAATAGATTGCAGATGCTCAGCTAAATTAGCTGATGAATCTTGTTTGTTCTTTGAGAGTCGGTCGATGATTTGATGCTGAAAAGTAAAAAAAGTTCCTACAATAATTGCAAATGCAATAACAAGAACGTAAAATTTTATACGTAATATTATGAAAAGAAAAACACCAGTCGCCACTAATACACTTATCCAGGCTGCTCTTCCATAAGAAAAAATAATACCAATAACTAAAATTAATAACGATACAATGGCAAATATTCTGGTTGTTTTTGTTGCGCCAGGAAAAAGCAGAAACCCTATTGCTGAAGGGATAAACATAGCCAAAGCTGCACCATATGCAGTATGGTCGTTATAAAAAGGCGACATAACCCAATGCCCCGGATCCTCTTCAAATCCATATTTTGAATGATGGATCAGTGTATAAATGATAATAACACACAAGGCCGACATATATAACCATATAAATTTTTTAATATTGGTTATATTCTTGAACATCAGTGCAGCAACAAAATAAAAAGGTATTACAAACCAGAGCCTCGACAGTAAATACTTAAAGGAAACTAACGGTAGTTCGCTTGTAAATGAGGTGAACAGCATCCATAAAAGCGAAGTATAAATAATATATGATATAGGATGTGATGCAATATTTTTGTCGTACCGTTGTTCAAATATCAGGTTGGCAATGAAAAGTAGGAGTACGCCAAACATAAGAGGTTCGGTGGGTAATGAAACACCAAGACCACCTTCCATATCTCGAAGTTCGACAGCAAATGGAGTTAAAAAAGTTATAAAAAGAACAATTTTATCAAGTGATATCAGATAATAAACCAGAACAACTAGCACCATAGGAAGCAAAAAGAACCAATAAACATCCTTTTGTAGAATAAGGTAAAAATTAACAACCAAAAACAGGGCTGTTACCAGATATACCCATATTATTTTAGCTTTTTCTGTCAAAATTAAAATTATGTTCAAATATGACTAAGCAGCGGATTGTTTCTTCTTATTTTCCAAAAAGAATATAACTAATAGAGCCATCACAAATGAAGCTAATGAAACTATGGAGACGATCAACCACCTTATCGGGAAACTTTTTTTATCGGATGGGTAGGGATGACTAATTATATTACTGTAGCTTAATTTAGAATCATAAAATCGTACTGCCATTTCATAATCAAGTTTAACTTCAACATATGATCGGGCTTCATCCTGTATCATTTGAACAACTTCAATTAGTTGTCCACTACCTTTTTCCATATTTTTTAGCAGCCTTTCAACTTCTTTGTTGTTTATCTGCGATTTGTTATTACCGTCAACCGTACCTAAATAACCCCTCATTATCTCTTGCGACTGATATTCATATTCTATCAATCCTTGTTCGGTACCCAGTTTGTATAATATTTGCTTCAAAGAATCAAGATTTTGCCTTTTTTTCAAAAGCTGAAGCTCATACATTTCTATAACCTCCGCCGATTTGGTTTTATGCAAATGAGCAATTTTCAAGTCGTAGAAATAAAGTATTGCATTTACCATCAAAGCAGCTGTATCAGGACTCCGGTCAGAAACTTCAATTCGTACCGATTCGAATGGAGTTTTGTTTATAGAAACACGCTCGTGATAAGTGTCGTAAAGTGCAGTTTTAAAGTATTTGTAAGCAGGGTTGATTTCGTAGTGCTTTGCCAGATCAAATCTCTTCACCATACTATCAACAATGTCTTGAGAATTAAGTATTTGCAGCATATGTTCTGTTTCACTTTCTTCCGAATATGGCTCAACGTTTGCCGGATAGGCTACGGCATTCGACTTATAAAGTGGTGTGATAAAAGTTGCACTTGATAAAATTGCAGCTAATAATGCCGAAATTATAACTATTGCAAGCAAATGATATCTCCATTTTGCAATCAAGTGTATTAAGTGTGCATTATTAAATAATTTGTCCATGTCAATATTATTTATATCCCAAATGTATTCTTCTTTATTATCTGATAATAACTCTCCTTGATCATCTGAGCTTTGATATTTTTCTTTCTTTTTTTTCGTCCAGCTAAAAACTACTGGATTTTTTTTGAATTTAGTATTTATTAAATTGTTATCATAAATAGTTAACCTAGGCCTGAATTTTTTTTTTTAATGTCTTCTCCAAGTTTTCCGGAAAACAAATCAATTAAACTAAAAAGTATGATCGCAAGAAACAATGATGCAAAAGTTGAAACAACTACTATCAGCCATCTTATAGGATAAGTTTTCTTTTCAGCCTGATAAGCAGTATTAATAACAAACGTATGAGGTAAACTTTCAACAGCATCAACTTTAGCTTCTTCGTATTTAGCTTTCAGCTGACTTAACTGTTTTTTGTCGTGTTCAAGTGCATCGCGTAACGAAACATATGGGCCACCATATTTTGCAAGGGTTTCGAGTTTCTTTTCAAGCCGTTTTATACTCTTGCTTTCACCCTTGGCCATTTCGATAGCCAATTGCCGATTGAACATCTCCGACTGGCTTTCATAATCATGAACTCCAAACTCACGAAGTACAGTTAATGAATCTTCTTTAATCTTAATTTCGTTCTTTAACTTATTGTATTCTACTTCTACAATTTGGAAAGCCTTAACTGCAATTTTCTTTTGCATATGATTAATAGTAGAGTCAACTAGTTCAGCTACATTATTAGCCATTTCTGCTGCAAATTGCGGATTCTTGTCATAAACTGTAATTTTAACAGCCATGTACTCAGTCCTTCTGAATCTGAAATTGCTCTCGTATTCTTCGTAAAGCTTGGTCATTTTGAATTTTGACCCGGACTTAATATTATAATGATCCAACAAATTATATTTATCAATAATGCGATCACGTATTTTATTGGAATTCAGCACCTGTAGCATCTGTTCAGTTTGTTCTATTTCACCAAATTCCAGCACATCTTTTGAGTTGTTGAAGTTATCACTTAATAATACTTTTGAAATTGAATTACTTGCAGTAGGATAAAGTATTACGGTTGATTTATAAAGCGGAGTTATAAAATTAGGTCCTGAAAATATTGCAGAAAGAATAATGGCAATTATTCCAATTACAGTAAGATGTTTTTTGTATCCATAAACAACCTGCATTAATATACCGGATAAAAATGGTTTATGGTCTTCGTTTTGCGAAATCATCTATATTTTGAATTTTAGCGATCAAAAATAAGAAATTTTATTCAACACACAACTTTTATTTATCCTTGATAATTGAAATAAACTGCCTGATGTTTAATAATTTTAACCAAATAGTAAGGCTAAGGCCAGAAATCAGCATTACAACTAACGATATTTCCCACCGTAAGTGTGTATACTCCTTTAATAAATAACCGACAGTAGTTAGAATTACTATCAGAAGAATTAAGTTGCTCATCAGCTTGTAGTTAATACGAAACCTGAATATGTGATAAACAAGAATTAATTGAAATAAAGCCGTTATACTTTGTGTTGCAAGACTTGCATATGCCGACCCAATTGAATGATAATGAGGTATAAGTATAAAATTCAGAGTAAGATTAATAAGTAATCCGCTAAAGGCTATTATGTTTAGCTTCTTAAGGTTGTTGTTTGCCGTTAACAGAGTTCCGAATATATAATTGGATGAAATAGCTACAAAGCTAAACATCAGTAGTTTGAATATAGTTGCCGACTGTTCGATACGCTGCATAAAGTGTTGTTCAGTTTCTCCGGGCATGCTGTAATACATCAATTGCATAATGTCGTTGGCAAAAAATTGTGATGTTATAGCAATTATTAGTGAACCCGAAATTATAATTGAGAAGGAGAGCTTAACCAGTTTTTCAACAGACTCTTTAAGATTTAACATTTTAGCAAATAATGGCAATAATAGAATTGCAAATAATAAGGAAAAATTTTGTCCGGCATCTAATAACCTGAATGCTTGAGCATAAACTCCTGCTTGTTCTTTTCCAAGAGGGGAGGGCAAAAGCCTCTCTATCAATACAGGGTCAATACGGTTATAAAAACTCATAATCAATACCAGTAAAGCGAACGGCATGCTTTTTTTCGCTATTAGTATGAAAAATGGCAAGTTCCAGTTAATCTTAAGTTTTCCGGATTTATTTATAACGGCAACTGTGGCAGCCAAGAGGGTAATAACGTATGCTGCTGTTTGCGAATAAACGAACCATTCAATAGTAAATAGGCCTTCGAAAAAATTAAACCATAATAGGAATCCACATATTAGTATCATCAGTAGCCTGTCTAATACTGAAAGAAAACTATCTGTTTTAAACAATAATAAACCTGATAAATTTGATCTTACATACAATATGAATGATAGCAGAAACTGGTTGAATCCTACCCATGCCAATAAATATAGTTCCCTGCCTGTGTAACCCCAAATAATACCTGCTATAAAAATAATTATTGCGTAAAGAATGCCAAGTACCAATTTCAGCATGCTTATTCCGGCAAGGTGCTTGTTTAGTAGTTGGTTGTGTTGGGCAATATTGCGATTGTTGAAATTTGTTATTCCCAAATCCAGGAATATATAAAATAAGAATGAAAAATTAATTATGGTAAAGTACAGTCCGTATTCCTGAGTTCCAACTACGTTTTGTACTTGCCGATCAACTCCTAATATCCAAAAGGGTTTAACAAGTAGGTTAAGAAAAAGCAGAAGCCCCAGATTCTTTAAAAATTTCTTTTGCATTTGTGCAAATGTAATAGTTTAAGGTTTACAGTTTAAGTTTAAAATTTCGGTTTTGTGATTTTGGTTTCACTGCTGGTTAAAGAAACAGATAATCAGCCACTTAGTTGTATTCAAACAATAAACAACAATCAATTATAAATATTCAATTACCAATTCTCTATCTTTGCGCTAATTTTATTAATGAAATAGAGTATGGGTAATTTTGTTGAAGAGCTTAGGTGGCGTGGAATGATTCATGATATAACACCAGGTGCAGAGGAGCAACTATTAAAAGAAATGACATCGGGTTATGTTGGAATTGACCCTACAGCCGATTCATTACATATTGGCCATCTTGTAGGTGTTATGATGTTAGTGCATTTGCAGTTAGCAGGGCATCGCCCAATTGCTCTTGTTGGTGGTGCTACAGGCATGATTGGCGACCCTTCGGGCAAGTCACAAGAGCGTAGTCTTCTCTCGGAAGAAATTTTACGTAAAAATGAAAACGGACTAAAAAACCAATTGTCGAAATTTCTTAATTTTGAAAGTGGCGATAATAAAGCTTTGTTGGTTAATAACTATGACTGGATGAAACCAATTAGCTTTTTGGATTTTATTCGTGATATTGGGAAACATCTTACGGTTAATTATATGATGGCAAAAGATTCGGTTAAGAAACGTATCTCAGCCGATAGCAAATCTGGGATGTCATACACAGAATTTTCATATCAGTTGGTTCAGGGGTATGATTTTCTCCATTTATATCAAAATGAAAGCTGTAAACTTCAGATGGGTGGATCTGATCAATGGGGAAATATTATTACGGGCACCGAATTAATAAGACGCAAATTAGGATTTGAGCAAAATGCTTATGCGATTACATGCCCTTTGATTGCAAAAGCTGATGGTACTAAGTTTGGAAAAACTGAAAGTGGTAGTATATGGTTAGATCCTGAGAAAACAACGCCCTACGAGTTTTATCAGTTTTGGTTAAATGTAAGTGATGAGGATGCTGAAAAGTATATTAAGATATTCACTTTATTATCAAGAGAGGAGATTGAACAATTAATCAGTGGTCATAAAAATGAGCCACATCTCAGACTTCTCCAAAGAGAACTGGCAAAAGATATTACATGTCGTGTTCACTCAGAAAGAGATTATAATATTGCAAATGAAGCATCAGAAATATTGTTTGGGAAAGGAACTACGGATACGCTAAAAAAAATGGATGAAAAAACATTATTAAGCGTTTTTAAAGATGTTCCGCAAACTGAAGTGAGCAGAGAAGAATTTGATGCAGGAATTGGTATTCTTGACTTTTTATCTGCTAAAGCAAGTGCGTTTAAATCAAATAGCGAAGCTCGCCGAATGGTTAAAGATAACGCAGTTTCCATTAATAAAACCAAAATAAAAGAGGGCTTTGAACTAACACCCGATAGTTTGTTAAACAACAAATATGTGCTAGTACAAAAGGGAAAGAAAAACTATTTTTTGGTTAAGATAATTTAACCCTATAATAATGTAGATATTAATTGTGGGCTCGTTACTTGACGCTTTATTTTTTTGATAAGCAACAATTATCATTAAGAAATATACAATAATATATTATCACAGTTACTAACAATTCCCTGTGATTAATTTCCGAATTTTATTTTTATTAAGATGAGGTATTGAAGTATTTTTAGCGCTACTAGATTATGAATATGATATGTCGCATGTGGATGAAATAAAGGAACTTAACGCCTTAGTTAGCTTGATGGATGAACCCAATGAGGATATGTTTAACCAAATAAGGAATAAAGTTATAAGTTTCGGAAAACAAGCACTTCCGGCATTAGAAGAAGCATGGGTTAACACGCTGGAAGATGATGACTCAGAGCGAATTGAAAGTATAATTGATGAGATCAGGCAGGAAGAACTTGTGCAGGATTTTAATAACTGGAAAGGAGAAAGTGGCAGCAACATTATAAAAGGATTAATGATACTCACAAAGTATTTTCAGCCCGAGTTTGATGAGTATCAATATGGTGGCCGATTTGAAAAACTGTTTAGGGAAACCTGGCTTGAAATGAACGATAGCCTTACCGCCCTCGAGAAGATAAAAGTTCTTAACCATGTATTTTATAGTGTTTATCAATTTAACGGTCATCTCGATTCGATCATGAAGACGGATACTTATTATTTAAATAAGGTATTTGATTATAGAAAAGGTAATGCTATAAGTCTTGGTGTGCTTTACATTGCTGTTGCTCAGAAACTGAAGATACCCGTTTTTGGTGTTAATTTACCCGGTCATTTTATATTGGTTTATATGGATGACATGCATGATATGCAACTGCCAAATGAATATAGCGAAACCGATGTGCTGTTTTATATAAACGCTGTTAATAATGGTGCTATATTTACCCGAAAAGAAGTTGATCACTTTATAAGTCAAACGAATATTGATTCAAAACCGGAATTCTTTCTTCCTTGTAGCAATCTGATTGTAATAAAAAGGATGATAAATGAGCTCAATATTTTGTTTGAAAAAGAAAACAATCACACAAAAACTGCAGCACTTAATAAACTACTATCCGGGTTATAGTGAATAATAATTGCTATTAGATTATTGGTAATTGGTAATTAGTCAGTGGTCATTAGTAAATTATCCTATTAACATTTACGTTCTCTTATCTGCGTAGTTTTTCCCTGCTGCCAATGCCTTTAGATTAAGCTTAACAATTTCTTTACATTTTCTTGCAAAAATTGATTCAATGGCTTTTTCCAGCGATTCGTAACTAATTCCCAAATACGGTGAGGCAGCTCCCAGCACAACTATATTAGCAGCTTTAACCGAACCTTGTTCTTTGGCAACTTTTTCGGCATCAATTGAAACGTTTCTGGGTATATCCCAAATAGCTTGTAGCACATCTTCAATTGGTGGATAATCTGATATATTTATAAAAGGGTTCATACTTGTAACCAGCCATCCTTTTTTTTTATTAAGCATATGCACATATCTGAGGGATTCCATCGGTTCAATCGAAATTATCAAATCAGCTTTACCCTCCGGAATCAGGTCGGATGAAATAGCGTTGGATGAAATACGAAGGTGTGATTGCACCTCACCACCACGCTGACTCATACCATGCACTTCGGCCTGTTTTAGTTGCAAACCCTCTAATAATGCCGCAGTACCTATAACCGTTGCTATTGTTAATATTCCTTGTCCGCCAACACCGGCTAATATTATGTCCTTATTCATCTGTTTAAATTTTTAGTTTGATATCGCAATGATATCGACTGTTTTATCAGGTTAATTATCCGATTCTGCTTCGCGTTTTTCAAGAGCCTTTAATTTCATCCTTCGGCCAAGGGTTTGAATACATTCGCGCTTAGCAATAATCACCGATACACCTTTATAATTAATTTCTTCTCTTATAACTTTTACATTCTCATCATGATATCGGCGTAAAGGTTTAATAATCCTAATGTGTTCTGCCTCAACACCAACGCCTCTGCAAATTTCTTCTACCTTTTCAAATGCGGCAGAATCCTGTCCGCCGGTCATGCCTGTAGTAGAGTTATCGTTAATAATAACTGTTATGGGCGATTTTGTGTTAACTGCATCGAGTAGTCCTGTAATTCCTGAATGAGTAAAAGTTGAATCACCAATGGTAGCAATTGAAGGAATCAAACCAGCATCAGTAGCACCAATTGCCATGGTAATGGATGCTCCCATGTCAACTGAAGTATTAATCGATTCAAGTGGTGGTAAAGCACTTAAGGTGTAACAGCCAATATCCGAAAAAACCCTTCCGGGAGAATAATCTAGCATAACTTCATTTAAAGCAGTAAAAGTGTCGGTATGTGAACAGCCTTCGCACAATGAGGGTGGTCTTCCCTCCACAATGGAAGGAGTATCATGACCCTTTTCTACTTTAAGGTTTAGTGCGATGGCAACTATATTTGGGTTTAATTCACCGGCTAATGGAATGCTGCCATCCATTCTTCCTCTTATTTTTTTACCTTTATTTAGTATGCCACGTAATAATTCTTCAATTATTGGATACCCATCTTCAAGTACAAGAATCTCATCAACCGATTCATAAAGTTGATTAAGTAAATCTCGTGGAATAGGGTATTGTCCTATTTTTAAAACAGGGTAAGGTAAATCATCATCCGGATAGTGTTCCATTAAATAGTTATAGGAAAGACCACAAGCAATTACACCAATGGATGTATCATTGCCTCCCGTAAGTACATCGTATCCCGATGTGGCAGCTTCTGCCTCAAATGCAGATTGTTTACCTAGCAATATGTTGAATTGTTTACGGGCAATCGAAGGAAGCAGTATAAATTGCTTGAGATTAGAAGGAAGATGAAGCTTATTTTGTTCAGTTATTGCCTTACGCACAACCCCAGCCCTTGAATGAGCTAAACGAGTAGTAATTCTAAGTAATACAGGAGTCCCAAATTTTTCACTTAAATCGAATGCATATCTTGTCATATCATATGCTTCCTGTTGATTCGATGGTTCCATAATTGGAATCATAGCAAACTTACCATAGAATCTGGAGTCTTGCTCATTTTGAGAAGAGTGCATCGAAGGATCGTCAGCAGAAAGTACAACAAGACCTCCATTAGCACCTGTTATTGCAGAATTAATAAAAGGATCAGCGGCGACGTTCAGTCCAACGTGTTTCATACATATGAGCGATCTTTTGCCGGCATACGACATTCCAATGGCACTTTCCATCGCGGTTTTTTCGTTAGCCGACCAACTCGAACGTATTTTGCGTTCCCTGGCATCATTGGAAGATTGGATATATTCAGTAATTTCAGTTGAAGGAGTGCCGGGATATGCATAAACACCAGATATGCCGGCATCTATAGCCCCCTGGGCAATGGCTTCATCACCTAATAATAATAACTTTTGAATCACGCTATGTAGAGTTTATTTTTATTGAATTTATTGCCACAAAATTATCAAAAATGCCTTAATCTTTAAGTATGGTTAATTAATCTATAATGATTATAAATTGAATATTTGGTTAGTTTTGCGGGACAAATTTAATTTTAGGAAAGAAATTATTTAGAACCTCTAATTATTTTAGAAGAATTGAGATATAACATCGATTAATATGAACTTCCTTGCTCATGCACATCTTTCTCAGGATAACGAAGACATAATTTTCGGTAACTTTATAGCTGATTCTGTTAAGGGTATATCTTATTTAAGATTTCGTAAAGATATAATTTCTGGAATATTACTCCATCGTGACATTGATACGTTTACCGACAGACACCAGATTGTTAAAAACAGCAAAGCAATTGTAACGGAATATTTTGGTAAATACTCAGGAATTGTTATTGATATTTATTACGACCACTTTTTAGCTCGCAACTGGGAGCTATATCATAGTGAGGAGCTTGCCCGATATTCAACTAATGTTTACTTGATTCTTGCAAAGAGGTTTTTAATTCTTCCCGGCAGAATTAAGCGTTTATTACCTTTTTTAATTGCGCAAAACTGGTTAACCGGTTATGCTAATCTAAATGAGCTACAGCGAGTATTTAATGGGATGGACAGACGGACTCGTTATATTTCGGGGATGGGAAATGCTGTTAAAATTCTGGAAGAGAATTATGATAGTTTATTCAATGATTTTAGAGAATTTTATAGCGATCTGGAAACTTATTCAAAGCAAAGGTTGTCTGAAATTATAAACCAACCAGCTAAAAGTTAGATTATTTTCATTTTTTTTGTTTTACCTGATTATCAAGTTCAACTAGAAGGGCAGCGATTTCGTCAAGCTTTAAAATTTTGTGGGGTTTTGCATGCTCAATTGCGGCAGTTGGCATTGCTTCCGCTTCCGCCTCGGCAGGTTCCTGAACAATACAATATCCACCGGCAATTTTAATGGCTTGTAATCCTGCTGCACCATCGTTGTTTGCTCCCGTTAGAATAACTCCAATTAAGCTTTTTCCATAGGCAAACGCAGCAGTTTCAAATAATATGTCGATTGATGGGCGTGAATAGTTCTTCTTTTTTTCCGTGGATAAAGATATTGTATGATTTTCTTCAATTAACATATGATAATTTGGAGGGGCAATATATATGTGTCCCAATTTTATTTTTTCTTTTTCATCTGCTTCCTTAACTCTTAGTTTCGACAATTTGTTTAGGAATTTGACCATATAATTATCAGAGCTAGGGCTAATGTGCTGAACAACAAAAACTGGTAACGAGAATCCTTCAGGAAGTTGCGTAATTAATTTACTGAGTGCATGAAATCCTCCGGCCGATGCTCCAATTACTATTGCTCTGTACGACATTAAAAAAAGGTTTATGGTTTAAAGTTTCAGGTTTTGGTGTAAGTTTGATAGTTTCTTAACTACGTCTTCCGACTCCCGAATGTGGTTTGCCACTCCTGATCCCTTATCATTTTCTATTTGCACATATTTATATTATTTTCTTTTTGTAAATCTTTTCATCGCCATTTACAACCTCAAATTTATCAACTTTTGTAGTAAACGTTATTGTTTCTTTCGAACCTAACCCTAAATAACCTCCATTAACCAAACTTTCGTAAAAAAGGTTTACAACACTATTTTGTAGTTCTTTGTTAAAATAAATTAGTACGTTACGACATATTACTAAATTAACTTCTGCAAAAACACTATCAGTAACAAGATTATGTTCTGCAAAAACAATATTCTTTTTTAGTGATTGATCGTAAATCACCGAATTATAATTAGCGATATAATAATCAGAAAAAGATTGTGTTCCACCTGCAGCCTGGTAGTTAAAAGTAAATTCCTTAATTCTGTCGATGGGATAAATACCTTTTTTGGCTATGTCAAGTACATTATGGTTAAAATCGGTTGCATATATCTGTGTACGATCATATAAACCTTCCTCTTTTAATATTAGCGCAAATGAATAAACCTCTTCCCCCGTAGAGCACCCGGCATGCCACACTTTAATAAATGGGTAAGTTTTAAGTATGGGGATGACCTCTTTCCGCATTGTAAGATAGAATCCCGGATCACGAAACATTTCGGTAACATTGATTGAAAGGTCGCGAAGTAATCCTTCAAAAAATTCAGATTCATGAAGTATTTTGTGTTGTAATTCTGAAATGCTTTTTAGTTTTGAGGCGGTGAGTCGGTTTAACAACCTGCGTTTAACATGAGCTTTGCTATAATTTCTAAAATCATATCCATATTTATTAAATATAGCCTCAAGTATTAATTCTATTTCAATGTTAATAGTCTGGTTTTTGCCTTCAATATCCTTGATCATTTATTCAGTTCTATTTTTTGTATATCAGACAAAGCACATTTGTTACATCTTTTATTCTGAGGGGTTTCCTCAAAAGGTGATCCATCCCGTTACTAAGATACTTTTCAACATCTTCTTTAAATACATTAGCTGTAAGAGCAATTATTTTTGCTTCATTTTTGTCCTTTTGGTCTTGTTCCCAGTTTCTTATCTTGATAGTTGCTTCCAAACCATCCATTACAGGCATTAGGATATCCATAAAAATAATATCATAAATATTTTTTATATGCATTGTAAAAGCCTCATCGCCGTTATTTGCAATATCACATTCATAACCAGCCTGTTTGATCATTAAGGAGCCTACTTTTTGGTTAATAAGATTATCTTCGGCAAGAAGTATTTTTATGTTTTTGGGTAATTCAATTTTTTCATTATTTGTATCAATATCAACGGGTTTATTAGCTTCTTCGGCTCTTATAGTAAACCAAAATATTGATCCAACTCCAAATTTACTTTCAAACCCAATTTCACCACCCATTAACTCCGCAAGTTTTTTTGAAATTATTAGCCCGAGTCCTGTTCCCCCATGTTTTCGTGTTGTTGAATTATCAAGCTGAGTAAATTCAACAAACATTTTACTAAGGTCATCCTTATTAATACCAATACCTGTATCGACTATTTGGAATTTAATGATTAAATCAGAGTCGTTTATTTTATCACTTGAAACTACCAGCTTAACACTTCCCTGTTCGGTAAACTTAATTGCATTGTTGAGCAGATTTAAGAGAATCTGCTTAATTCTAACTGGATCGGATTTGATATACTCAGGAACGTTGTTATCAATATCAAGCAATAGGTTTATTTTCTTTTCCCAAGCTTTTAATTGTAGTACCTTGAATACATTTTCTATTTGATTAAAAAGAGAAAAAGGGATGTTTTCAATTTGTAATTGTCCTGCTTCAATCCTGGAGAAATCGAGAATATCATTAATTATTATTGACAGATCTTCGCCCGATAGTTTAACAGCATTAAGATATTCCTGTTGTAATTTAGTAAGTTTTGTGTTCGAAAGAATTTCACTCATACCAATAATCCCATTTAAGGGAGTACGGATTTCATGAGACATATTAGCCAGAAAAATAGTTTTTGAGTAAGTTGCGTATTCAGCTTTTTCTTTCGCCCGACTTAGTTCGATGGAGGTAATTTCATTTTCTTTAAGAAGTTTTTTCAATTGAACTTGTAGATTATACAATTCAATAAAAACCCTCACTTTACTAATCAATAAAGGTGATTTAATGGGTTTTGTAATGAAGTCGACAGCACCAGCATCAATACCTTTTCGTCCAAAAAATTCATCCGAATAATTTGTTGATACGAAAATCACGGGAAGGTATCGTGTTCTTTTTGAACTTCTCAGAAGCTCAGCTGTTTCGTAACCATCCATTTCAGGCATCTGCACATCAATAATGGCAACAGCAAACTCATTTTGTACGTTTAACTTTAGTGCTTCATTGCCAGAAAGTGCTCTTACGAATTCAATATTCAGACAGTTAAGTACTTTTTCAAGTGAAATTAAGTTTGCCAACTTATCATCAACAATCAGTATTTTAGGTTTTTTAGTCATTTATATTTTTTCAGGTAATAAATTAATAGAGCCACACACGAAGTAGCGATAATAATTTATCTTTTTCAACAGGTTTCGACAAATACTCGTTTGCGCCGGCGGCAATGCACTTATCTCTGTCTTCTTTCATAGCTTTGGCGGTTAAAGCAATTATTGGTAGTTTTTCGTATTTCTTAATTTTGCGTATACTTTTCATTGCTTCATAGCCATCCATTTCCGGCATCATGATGTCCATTAAAATCAGATCAACTTCACCGGATTCATTTAATTTATTAATACCATCTTTACCATTCCGTCCTACAATAACTTTTACTTTATAGCTTTCAAGCAGGCTGCTAATTGCAAAAACATTTCTCATATCGTCATCTACAACAAGAATTGTTTTGTCTTCCAACACATTATCTTTCCCATGTATTTTTTCAAGCATTTTTTTCTTTTCTTCGGGCAATTTTGACTCAACCTGATGGAGGAATAGGGTAGTTTCTGCCAAGAGCCTTTCAAAAGATCTGGCTCCTTTTAGTATGATGCTCTGGGAATATTTTTTTAATTTATCGTTTTGTTCGTGGGTAAGTTCATGACCCGTATAAATCACTATTGGCAAATTGGTTCCTATTTGATCCTTCTTAAACCTTTCAAGTAATTCAAACCCGGTCATATCTTTAAGGCCTAAATCAAGAATCATGCAATCGAAATCTTCGGCCGAAACTTTGTCATAAGCTTCCTGTCCTGTTTCAACATCTGTAATAACAATATTTTCACTTTTCATCAAATTGATGATACTTTTTCTGGTTATCTTTTCATCTTCAACTATAATGAGCTTTTTAATTGGTTTGGAAATTATTGTTTCAATTTTTTCGAAAACACTATCAATCTGTTCTTTTTTAACAGGTTTAGTCAGATAACCAATGGCACCCATCTTGAATGCTTTTATGTTGGTGTCAGCGGCAGTGATAAAATGAACCGGTATGTGGCGCGTTTTATAGTTTTGCTTTAACCTCTTCATTACTTCGTACCCATCCATGCCTGGTAATCCAATGTCAAGTATTATAGCCTTAGGATTGTGGTAGTCAGCCATGTGTAAACCAGTCTCTCCATCCAAAGCGATAATTGCTTTAAAATTATGATCATGGGCAAGGTTAAATAATACCGAGGCAAAATTATAATCATCTTCAATAATCAGAACTACTCTATCCTGCTCATAAATGTTGTTAATGTCATCAGTTACATTTCTAGTGGTTTGTTTTATGGCAGGTTTGCTTTCTTTGAAAAGGGGGTCAAATTGTTTGTTTGAAATAATAGCTTCATTAGTGCTATTATCCAATATAGGAGTGAAATCCTCAGTTGAATCATCTTCTTCCTTACTCAATTTCAATTCATATGGTAAAAATAAAATAAACGTTGATCCTTTCCCTTCTTTACTACTCAATTGCATTTCTCCACCAAGTAGTTTAGAGAAGTTTCTTGAAATGTTAAGACCGAGGCCGTTGCCTCCGTATTTTCTGCTAGTAGTTCCGTCGGCTTGTTTAAATGCTTCAAAAATAACTTTTCGTTTTTCCTCAGGAATTCCGATACCGGAGTCAGATACTGATATGGCTACAGTGTTGTTAACATTAAGTTCGGGGTTGCTAAATTTTACATTTTTTGATGGCTTGCTGATAATCATGCTAATTTCACCGGCAGAAGTGAATTTAATAGCATTTGAAAATAGGTTTTTAACAACTTGATATACTCGTTGAACATCGCTTATGATGCTTTTGGGAACGTTGTTATTTATTTTAATATTAAGCTTGAGACCTTTCTCTATCATTATTTCTCTGAAGGAAGATTCAACAAATGGTTTAAGGTCATCGAAATAAAGCTGTTCCGGATATAAATCTATCTTTCCGGATTCCACTTTTGACAGGTCCAAGATATCGTTTATAAGGTTTAACAAATCGTTGCCTGATGAATGAATTGTACTGGAGAATTGTAATTCCTTATCATCGAGATGCGTATTTTTGTTTTCAGCCAAAAGCTGTGATAGAACAATTATACTGTTTAATGGTGTACGGAGCTCATGCGACATATTTGCTAGAAATTCCGATTTATATTTACTTGCAAGCTCAAGATCGATGGCTTTATTTTCAATGTCTTTTCTGGCAATCTCAAGTTCCTTATTTTTGATACGAATTGCATCCCTTTGTGTTTCCAAAGCTTGGCTTCTTTCTTCAAGCTCCTCATTTGTTACTTTAAGTTCTTCTTTTTGAGATTGAAGATTCTCCTCTGAAATTTTTAGTGCAGTGGTTTGCTCCTGGAGTTCCTCGTTGGTTTGGCGTAGTTCTTCCTGTTGAACCTCTAACTCTTTGGCCTGTTCCTGAGTTTGTTCAAGAAGTTCAAGAACTTTTAGGTGTGCCTGCAGTGTAATAATCGACAAAGCTGATTCGTTTACCGCTCTGTCAATAAATTTTAGTTCATTTTCAGATAATTTGTTTATCATCCCTAATTCCATTACAGCTATTACTTTATCGGACTTAACAAATGGAACAATTACAAATTGTTTAAGTTTTTGTTCACCGGCGCCATAGTCAAACATTGGGAGGTCTTCATCAGTATTACCGTAGATAATTATGCTTTTTTTCTCGATAAAAGATTGCCCTATTACCCCTTCACCCGGCTTTAATACTCTCATTCTGATTTTGTCGTCGATTTTTAAAGCATATGTTGATTTTAGATGTAACTCGTTTTCTTCAACTAAATAGATTAGTCCAATTTGTGCTCCTAAATAAGTACAGAAAAAAGTAATTATAGCGTTAGTTAGTTCCTCAATATCATTTTTTCCTTTTATTGTACTTTCAAGTTGGTTCAAACCGGTTTTAAACCAGTCTTGTTGCTCGATTTCGATTGCATTTTTTCGTAATGTTTCTGTCATGGTAAACAGTGATTTACCCAGACTATCGTTTTCACTTCTGGGTTTTATTCCTGTAGTGTAATCACCTTTTGCAATTTTGTTTGATTGCTCAACCACTGATTTAAGGCTGGTAATCATTTGATTAATAGAATTACCAAGTATATCGTCCTTGCTCCTAACCTCAACATTGTCGCTATAATCTCCCTTGGCCATTAATTGAGCAACATTTGCGTATGAAGTAAGCGAACTAACCAGCTGATTAAAAGTTCTACTCATATCACCAACTTCGTTGGCCGGAGCTTTAATATTTTTAGATGTAAGCTTGCCAATTGCTACTTCTTTCCCCCAGGCAGACAATTGTTTAATTGGGCTGACAAACCAACGAGTAACCATTATTGAAATTAAGAAAACAAGAAGTATTGTAAGAATGAACGATATTTTAACAATATCGCTTAATCTTCGCGCATACGCAAAAGATTCTTTATGATCAATCTCCTCTATAAGTGCCCAATTTACACCAAGTGGTTCAAGTTCATCAATGGTTCTGTAGATGCCCATTGCATAATTTCCTTTTTCATCAGTATCGTAGTTAGATACTTTTGCAATTTCAAGCTCTTTAGCAGTTAGATAATCCAAATCATTTTTATGCAACAAATAATCTCTCCACTCCAGGGTTTTTTTATTAGAGATTTTTTTGTTCAATATATCTGTTTTTTCACCAAAGCGAGTGGCGGATCTTAGTAACAAATCTTCACCAATGAGAAATGCCTGGCCAGTTTCACCATAACCGGTATTCTGCTGTATCATGCTGTTTAATCCGTCAATTGTAATTTGAAGTGTTAGCAAACCAATTGTTTGTCCGTCTTCATTTATAGCTGGTTCAATAAAAAAGCCTGAAATATTGTTGTAACTTGGGTTAAAGAATTCAAGATCTGAAAAAAGTGTTTTTCCGGTTTCTAATGATTTTCTGGCAGTTTCGCTCAGAAGTGTTGTTCGAAGATTTCCTGTAAATATGTTTTGCCCTAATATATCCTCATTTTTTATCGAAAAAAGCACGTTACCTGTATTATCAATAAACAAGAAGTTATAATAGTCGTTTTCCTTAATTAGTTTGTCAAATTCATTGTGAAGTTTTATTGTAGCTTTTTTCCACTTTTCTGTTTTTACAAATTCATCAGGCGGCAGCTCACTGTTTTTGAATTCCTTCTCTATCAATTCAAACACACTTAATCTTGCATATGATGATGCTGTTATTTTAAGTATATCCGTTGCACCATCAAAATAAGTGTTGATATATTTTAGCCTGAGCTGAGATGATGAATTTAGCGATTTGTCTGCAACGATAGTCAGTCCATGATAGGCATTTAAGTAATTGATATAACTAACTGTTGCGAGGGGTATAAAAGATATAGCAAGAAACCACATTAATAAAGATTTGCCAACACCGATATATCTCCATGATTTTAATGAAAATTTCAGTTTTTCCCAGGTAGTGGATTCATCGTAATTAAGAAAATCGTCGCTCATGCTTTTTAAATAAAGTTTATAACACTTTAGAATTTAACTCTTACAATCAGTATACTTTTCAACTATAGCGTAAAGTTGATTTGGGTTAATAGGTTTAGATAAATAATAGTCCATGCCAGCAGCAAAACATTTTTCCTTATCTCCTTTCATTGCCAAAGCAGTCATTGCAACTATTGGTATGTGGCTGCCTGAATCCTTCTCAAGTTTACGAATTTGTTCGGTTGTGCTAAAACCATCCATTTCAGGCATTTGTATATCCATCAGAATAATATTGAGGTTGCCCTGGTTCATTTTGAAGGCCTCCAATGCAAGTTTGCCATTTGCAGTGGCAATTACCTCCCACCCTTTTTTCTGAAGAAGCTGCGTAACAATCTTCATATTAATTATTTGATCTTCGGCAATAAGTATTCTAACAGATTTAGTTTCAGGATGTTCAACGGGTTTAGTTTCTGCATCTTTATCTTCCATTTTGTCTCCTAATAATACCCAGTATTTATTATCAAAATAAGCTTTTATTTTAGTACGTAGTAGGGGTTTTGTAATGAAATCGTAGTTTTTTGTTTTTTGCAGCTTGTTAACTTCGATGGATGATTTTATTTGTGAAAGAAACACAATATCGAAATTATTTTCCGGGAATTGTGTGTTAAGTTTATCTACTATTTCATCACCCGTCATTCCGTTTAACATAAAATCAATAAATAACATGTCGAAATTTTCTTTATTCAGTATACTAACGGTTTCCTGAAACGATAAGGAGATTTTATTTTTTAATCCACATACTGAAAGTATTTTCGAAAGCACCAGTGCGGCTTCTTTATTATTGTCGACAATAAGAATTTTGTAATTATCGCGCTTTATCAGGTCTTTAGTTGTGGAATCTTCTTCAGGCTGTATTCCTGCAATAAAGTTAAGAGTGAACATAAAGCTGCTCCCTTTATTAATTTTACTTTTTGCCGTAATATTTCCACCCATAAGTTTAGCAAGCTTTTGAGAAATATTTAAGCCCAATCCGGTTCCGCCATGTGTACGGGTAGTGGAAGCATCAGCTTGTGTATAAGTGTCAAACAATCTTTCGATATCGTCATCTGAAATACCAACTCCTGTGTCAGTTACGCAAAATTCGAGTCTTACCTGCTCCTCAATATAATCAATAAGTACTATGGAAAGTTTAACAACTCCTTCCTCTGTAAATTTTATTGCGTTGTTGAGCAAGTTTATTAATATTTGCCTTAGCCTTAGCGGATCCCCAATTATCATATCCGGAATCTCAGAATCGATATCACAAATTAATTCATTTTGGCCTTCAATGGCCTTAATGCTAATTGTGTTAAAAATTCTTGCGACTAATTCTCCCAGGCTAAATTCAATTTCTTCAAGTTCAAGGGAATCAGCTTCAACTTTTGAAATATCAAGAATGTCATTTATTATTTCCAGAAGAGTTTCACCTGAATTTTTTATATCTTCTAATCTTTCTTTTTGCAATTCAGATATATCAGAATCTAGGAGCCCAAGGTCGGCCATACCGATTATTCCATTTAAAGGCGTCCTTATTTCATGACTCATTGAGGCTAAAAACAAACTTTTTGTGTTTGTTGCATTTACAGCAATATTTTTAGCATGCTCAAGTTCTTTAACCGTTGCCAGCAGTTTTTTGGTAGTATCCTGTAATTCACTCCTGTGTTTAAAAAACTCAATAAAGGCTTTTACTTTACTTTTAAGAATTTCCAGGTCGAGTGGTTTATATAAATAATCGATTGCTCCGGTTTGGTAGCCCTTAAAAATATGCTTTCTTTGTTTACTAATTGCAGTAACAAAAATTATCGGAATTTGCTTAGTTCTTTTATTACTGCGCATTATTTCGGCAGTTTCAAACCCGTCCATCCCGGGCATTTGTACGTCCATTAAAACAAGAGCGAAATCATGTTCGAGAAGTATTCCGAGTGCTTCGTTGCCTGAATTTGCTGTGAAAATTTCTAATTCAGGACTTTCCAGTATTCCTTCGAGAGTGATGAGATTTTCCGGCCTGTCGTCAACAAGAAGGATATTGTACTTTGTAAGGTACATAGTAAGTTGTGTTTGGTTTATAACAAAATGTTATCTAAGCAAAAGTAATTTTTTTTGCTAATAAAAAAAACGGATTGTTATTATTTTTGTGTCCGATATTTTTTTAACGATTGCAAATCGAACGGTAGTCGCACCATGTGCAACGCATTGTGTCAGTGGTTTGTTCGAACGGGGTTCCCGGATCTGTTATTTCACGTACTAATTTCACGATTAATTCTTCAAATTCTATAAAATAATCCTGAATGTTGTTACGGTCTTTAAGTACCAGAGGTATAAACCCTTCCGATATATTACGAAGACTTATTATACCTGTTTCCAGTTTATCAATATTGTACTGGCTGTTTAATAACCATGCGTAATAAATCACTTGAAAAGCTTTAGCATATTTTGGATCAATTAGTAGTTCTTCGCTGTTTTTTACAACCAGATCGTAAGGTGTTACCCTACCAGTTTTATAATCGATAATTCGAATTGTTCCGTCCGATAGGCTTTTATCAATTCTATCGATAATTCCTTTAAATTTAATAATCAATTCCCCATCGCTTATAGCACTAATGAATTTAGTTTCGGTGCTTTGTAGTATTGCTGGTCGTTGACTAAGGTTTTTAATATCCCAGTGTAGAAAATTGTTGACATAATTGTGGGCTACTTCAAAAATTAGCAGATTTTTCCCGAAACTTAAGTCGCCGTTTTTGTAATAATATTTGAATTGGTTTGAAAGTATCTGGCGAGTTAACTGCAGTTGTTCTTTAATTGTTGTCGGGTGAATTTCTTTGCCAATCGTTGGTTTGTAGATTTCCTCTAGCGCAGCATGAATAACTGTACCAAAAGTATTAGCTTCAACTGATTCCTCAATCGTTTTATTAGTGTTTATTTTCAATATATTTGAAAAGTAAAACTTTAGAGAACATGTTATATAGCTGGTAAGAAGCGAGGGTGAGTACCCACTGTTGGCTATATCTGATAATTTAAGTTGTATTTGTTCGTTCTTTTCAATTCTAATTATTTCGCCATCTGTTTTTTGGTTTTTCTTTTGAGAAATATCTGTAGTAATCAAACCACTGATTATATTTATAAGAGGGTTAATTTTTGATAACTCATTTTCAATTTGCAGAATAAACCTGCTTTTTTCGCCACCTCCAAGTTTATCCGAGTCGGAACTGTAAATTAGTGAAATATTTTTCGCACATTGTAAAAGTCGATAAAAATGGTAGGCATAAATATCTGATTTGTCGGATGGTAACGGAAGCTGGTATTCTCGTCGAATATCCATTGGGATAAAAGAATCAAGATTATCTGTTTTAGGAATAATTCCTTCATTGGTTGAAAGAATATAAATGTTTTCAAAATCCAGATTTCGTGTTTCAAGCATACCCATTATCTGAATTCCATGCAATGGTTCGCCAACAAGATTAATATTACTTTGGCTTATTAGCTGTCGTCCTATTTTTTTTATTGCCTTATAGTTTATAATGTTTTCATATTGAGTTATTAACTGTAATAATTTAGCAATAATTTTGATCAGTAGCTGTACTTGTTCTCGAATTAATATGTCGGGGTTGATACTGTTTGTAATTAAAGAAAAAAGGACATCCTTTAAACTCTCCAGTACAGTAATTATTTTATCTTTATTATTACTGTTTAATAGTCCCGAAAGAATGTGAAAAATATTTATGCCTTTTGAGTTAAATTGGTCTTCTAATTCTTTAAAAGTTATTATCGAAATGTTGTTAACAATCACATATTTAATTAATGCATCGCCTGAAGTATTATTGTTTTTTAATAACTGCTTAATTATAGGATTGTTAAGCAGAGATATTAAATCTGATGTGTAAATTCTTCCTCTGTTTTGTGATTTTGAGATCATCAAATCTATCCATGTAATAAAAAAATGCTCAATTTGACTATTACTTAATGGAAAGCCAAGGGTTACATTATAGCGTATAGTTTGTTGGTCGCTTGTTTCAACTACCGGAAGAGAGTTTAGTAAAGGAATTAGAAGTCCCTCATCAGCAAGTACAATGGCAGTATTTAAAAATGAAGAGGGGTTTCTTTTTTGTGATGGATTATTAGAAGTAGCAAATTGTTTTTGCAATTCCTGACCAATGAACTTTGCTTGTCCAACTTGCTTTGGTACTCCAAGTATTTTTATTTCTTTTTTAGAAGTGCTGAGGCTGTTTCCAATATTATCAGGTTCTTTAATTTTCAGTCGGTTAATTATTCGCCTAATGTGCTTGCCGGCTTCCTGCTGATTATTTTTACTGCCGTTTTCTTCAAAATAGTACTGGTCGACATCCCAAATAAAATCTGTTTTGTAATTCTGATTTATGTAATCAAATATTCTTATTTCAGCTTCAGCAAGGGCATTTATTCCTACAATTAAAAAGTTATTCCATGAATGTTTTTTAACAAGCGCAGAAATATTTTCAGCAAGGTACCTGCTAATTAATCCCTGATAACCAGTCCCTTTTGAAATAAGCTTATTGCCCAGCTCATCATAATAGTCATACATGGAATTAAAAAAGTGGAGATAGTTTTTTTGCAGTTTGGTTAGTGGTTGTCCGTTGGGATTCCATTGTTGAATAGCTTTTATTGCCGAAAGTTGTGTGAAAATATCTTTGGCATCTGCCATTGAGGTATCAATATCATTAAAGTCGGAAAGCATTACCGGAGCCCAGGTTAAAAATTCATCAATGGTTTTTGCCTCACTTCCTGCAATGTTTTCGTGTATTTTGAAAAGTTCAAAAAATATTGAAATATTATCGGCTTTTATTAATCCTGAAGCTCTTTGCATAAATTCGTCAACAGGATAGAATTCGGGTAGCCAAACACTCTTCGTTGAAAGGTTTTTAATTTCTTCTTTTAAAAATACTTCCGAACGACGGTTAGGGAGGATAATAACGGATTGCGCTCCAAAGTGTCCGTTATTAATTATTTTTTCAGCAGCTTGGTTAAGAAATTTCTTCACGGCTATCTACTAGTTTGTTTGGCAATATTAATTTTTTCAATAGTTCCGAGGTCATGCCAAATTTCAGATTTGTCAATATACCCCGATATTATACCTGTACGTACAGGAGAATACGTATTATTTTTTACAATTTCGAGCCATGCATCAATAATTGAAAATTTACCTTTGAGGGTTATATGATCTATAAACTCGGGCTCTATTATATAAATTCCGCTAAATGCATACATTTCAAATTCTTTATGAGGTGTTGTAGACCATCTGAATTCATTTGTTCCCAGATTACACCAACCAATTAGATGCATAGAATTATTAAATAGCAATGCTCTTTGCGAATTGCGTTTTCTAACACACAGGGTTGCAATACTATTATCGTTTTTGTGGGATGCCACCAGATTTTGAATATTAATATTAGAAATAATATCAACATTATGAACAAGTATGGGTTCGTTACCAGATATAAATTTTTGTGCATTTAGTATGGCGCCTCCTGTATCGAGAAGAAGCTGCCGTTCATCAGAAATCGAAATATTAACACCAAAATTGTTGTTTTCAGTAAGGTAGTCAATTATACTTTGCCCCAAATGGTGAATGTTGATCAAAAAATTATAAACACCCTGATTTTTTAAATTTTGAATAACGGTCTCCAACATAGTTTTACCGTTAATCTCAATTAGGGCTTTTGGCTTGTTGTCCGTGATTTTTTTTAACCTGGTTCCTAGGCCTGCTGCCAGTATTATTGCTTTCATTTGTTATTTGGTCATTAGTTGATTAGTTATTAGATAATTGGTTATTAAACAACAACTGGTTCAAACTCCAACCGTTCTTTGGTTACTATCATCAATTTCAAAATGATTAACCTTTACAATTACATCAGTAAATTTACTCCTAATATAATCCGCAATTGTTGATGCACAATATACTGACCTGTGCCGCCCACCTGTACATCCAAAATTTACCTGAAGATTACTAAACTTTCTTTTTTGATAATTTGATATACTTTGCTCGATAATATTTAACGTACTTCTTAAGAATTCTGATACTTCTTGCTGGTCTCCAAGGTAATTTATTACAGGTTTTTGCAATCCGGTATAATCTCTAAGTCCAGTTATTCTGCCAGGATTAGGCAGACTTCTGCAATCAAATACATGACCTCCACCATTTCCGGTGATATCAGCAGGAATTCCCTTTTTCTTATATGAAAAACTATTTATTTGAATTGTTAAACCCTTATCGTTTTCAGGTGGAATATGATAATCTAATGATGATATTTGCTTTAAAACACTGTTTAGTTCCGAAAGATTTTCACTAAGAGGTGATTTCTGCATCAAATCAGATAATGACTTTATGGCCATTGGTATGCTTTGAAGAAAATGTGCTTTCCGCTGAAAAATACCTCTGAACCCATAAGCTCCCATTACCTGCATTAGTCTGAAATAAATAAAATCGGTATAATGTTTTTCGAACATTTCTTGTTTTCCGGGAAGCGTATTATTTAGTGTTTCTATATAATGATTGTATAAAACTTTTCGTGTATCATCTGATAAATTAGCTCGTACCTGATATAAAAGCGATATTAAATCGTATTGCAAAGGACCCTGACGTCCTCCCTGAAAATCAATATACCACATGCTATAATTATGAACCATAATGTTTCGTGACTGAAAATCACGATAGTTAAAATAGTTAGTTTCAGTACTTAACAACTGCTCTGCCATTTCAAAAAAATTATCTTCAAGTCTGTTTTCGTCAAAATTGATATTTAGAGGTTTTACAAAGTAGTATTTAAAATAGTTTAAATCCCACATTACCGAACGCATGTTGAATTTTTTAACAGGATATGCAACATCGAGGTTGAGGTTTTTGATACCCTGAATTTGAAATTTCACCAGGTCGTCAATTACATTTTTATAATATTCGATGGTCCTACTTCTGACGTTATTTAGCAAACTAAATAATGTGATATCACCTAGATCTTGCATCAGAAAATAATGATAATTTCTGTCGCGGGCATAAATTTCCGGAACATTTATTCCAAGTGAAATGAAATGCGTGGTAAATGAATACTGAGCTATGTTTTCTCTAACGTCATTATTATAAGAAGCAATTAATGAAGCAGGAATATTATTTTCAGGGAAAACAACTCTATAATAATTTCTGTTTGATCCCGATGTTGGTAAAGGTATTATTTGAGATCTATCAGGGTGTCCTGCTTCCCTTAGCAATTCTTTTAAGTTATGAATATGATCGGCTGACATAAAATTATTTGATTTGATACAAATGTACATATTTGCTATTATAAGCTGTATTATCTTGTTTAATGTTTTTTTCCGTGAATAAACTTTTAAAAATCAGTATCTGTAAGTCAAAGTTTTTATAAAAGTTCTAAATTTGCACTTAATAAATTAATAATTAATATGGAATTAAATCCAAAAGCACTCAACGTGCTAAAAACAGCATTACTACTTGAGCGAAGAGGAAAAGCTTTTTATGCAAACGCAGCACGCCAGAGTGAGAGTAAATCGGCAAGTAAAATTTTTGAAATGATGGCTGAAGAGGAGGATGAGCACATTGATTTTTTAGTAAAACAGTTTAAGAACTTTTCACATACTAATAAGTTTCTGAAAAATGAAGAACCTCCCGAAGAAGATAATGCTGCAGTTGAAATATTGACTGAAAAAGTGAAAGAAGAGATATCCGCTGCCGGATTTGAAGCAGCTGCAATCTCTGCGGCAATTGATTTTGAAAACCGTGCTATTGAAGTGTATTCAAATCGTGCAAAAGAAGCAACAGATCCAAATGAAAAACAGATGTATCAAATGCTTGCAGATTGGGAGAAAACGCATCATCAACTATTGTACAGGCTCAACGAAGATTTGAAAGAACAGATTTGGAACGATAATAATTTCTGGCCATTTTAGAAAAGAAGTAAAGGGATAAAAGAGTCGTTAGACCTTCCAAAGACATTTTATACTCCTATGTTTATAGTCTTATCAGAGTCTTTCGCATTACTGAAATATAATCAAATTGTATTTTCTTTCAAGATTATTAAACCAATTTAGGTAATATTTGCATATTGAACAAATGTTCAATACTTTTGTGCTTTAAACTGTAAAATATATACATGTCACCTCGTCCAAAACGTAACAGACAACTTGGGGAACCACCTGGTGTTACCGGTTTTGTGCCTAAAGATGGTGATTATAATCCTTCTGATGAGGTAATTCTTCATATGGAAGAGTATGAGTCGATTCGGCTTTCGGATTATGAAGGACTTACGCAACTTGAAGCATCTAAGCGACTTAATGTTTCCAGGCCTACTTTTACAAGAATATATGATTCAGCAAGAAAAAAAGTTGCAAAGGCTTTTGTTGAGAATAAGAGTATATCAATCGAAGGAGGTGATGTTGTATTTAAGGAAAATTGGTACTATTGTAATCATTGTCATTCTGTTTATAAAATAAAAAATCAACCACCACCGGGTGAACATTTTTGTCCTGTTTGTTACGATAATGATGTATCTGCTGTTCAAAATTCAGGTAACTGGCCAATGAGGAGTATGATGAGAAAAAGAAAACATGGTGGAAATTGGAAAGGGGTGGAGGGGAATTGTATTTGCCCTAAATGCGATCATAAAATTTCGCATGAACCAGGCGTGCCGTGCAACAGCATGTTGTGCCCCAAATGTGATATCAGGATGATTCGAGAAGATTCGGAGCATCATAAAACAATATTAAATAAACGTAAATAATACATCAAAAATGGATACAAAAAAAAGTGGATTTACATCCAAACTAGTGCATGCAGGTAGTGTTGCTGATAAATTAGGTAGTGCTGTAACACCAATTTATCAAACATCAACTTTTAGTTTTAGAGATGCTGATCATGGAGCTCGTTGTTTTTCAGGAGAAGAAAAAGGATATATATATACTAGAATAGGTAACCCAAACATTGAAGAACTTGAAGTTGCAATTGCTGAACTTGAAAATGGTTTCGGCGGTATAGCTGCATCATCTGGCATGGCTGCAGTTAATATTGTTTATCTTACTTTGCTTGGGCAGGGCGACCATATGATAAGTCATAATTCTGTTTACGGACCTTCTCGCGGAATCATGGAAAAACTATATCCCAAGTTTGGTGTGGAATATAATTTTGTTGATACTACAAATATCCAAAATATTGAAAACGCAATAAAACCAAATACAAAACTACTTTACCTTGAAACTCCTGCCAACCCAACAATGGGTATAACCGATCTTAAAGCTGCAACAGAGCTTGCTCATAAACATGGAATAATAGTTTGTGTTGATAATACATTTTGTAGCCCTTATCTACAGCGTCCTCTTGATTTTGGTGTTGATATTGTGCTACATTCAATGACGAAATTTATAAACGGACATGCTGACATTGTTGGAGGTATTATCGTAACGAAAGAAGAAAAACTCTATAACGACCTCAGGTATATTATGATAAATGTTGGGTTCAACATGGATCCTCATCAGGCATGGCTTGCGCGTAGAGGTCTGAAAACTTTGTCTATAAGGCTTGATAAAGCACAAGAGAATTCTATTAAAGTTGCTGAGTATCTTGAGTCGCACCCTAAAATTGAATGGATATTATACCCAGGTTTAAAATCCCATCCTCACTATGAATTAGGCTTAGCTCAAATGGATGGCCCGGGTGCAATGATTTCATTTGGTGTAAAAGGGGGACTTGAGGCAGGAAAAAAGGTTATGAATAATGTACATTTAGCTTTACTCGCAGTTTCATTAGGCGGTATTGAAACACTAATTCAGCATCCCGCATCAATGACTCATTCAAAACTATCAAAAGAGGCTCGTGAAACAGCCGGCATTACTGATGGCTTGGTTCGCTTGTCAATTGGAATTGAAAATGTTGAAGACATCATCGCCGACCTTGATAATGCCTTATCAAAAGCTTAGTATAACTATACACAATTTATTACACAGCCTGTTATTTCTTTAGCAGGTTTTTTTTTGCTCAACATTTTTATTACCTTCGTGCTATGGTTAGTGGTTATTTTCTGCAAATGATTTTATGATGAAAGGTATACTTAAAAATATTGCCTTATTTATTTTATTTGCAATGCCATTTTGTCTTACTTCTCAAAATGTTTCGCTTGTGCTGAGTGGGGGCGGAGCAAAAGCTTATTCTCATATTGGAGTGCTTAAAGCTCTGGAAGAGAATAATATACCAATTAATTCTATCATTGGCAATTCAATGGGGGCATTAATCGGTGCATTATATTCATCAGGTTATTCTCCCAACGAAATTAAATTATTATTATCTAATCCTGAGTTTTTAAATATTACGAAAGAGAGTAATATAGGCCGTACCTGCTATTATCAGAACAATGAACCAAATGCTGCCTTTGTAAATTTTCCATTTAAAATTGATCGTGGATTTAATATCCAATTACCGTTTAGCGTTTATAATTTTCAAGAGATAGATTATGCATTAATGGAATATTTTTCAGGAGCCTCTGCAGTATCAGGTAATGATTTTGATAGCCTAATGATACCTTTTCGTTGTGTTGCCGCTGATATCGATTCAAGCCGGCTTGTGGTTTTCGATTATGCTAACCTTGCAAAAGCAGTTCGTGCATCAATAACTTTCCCCTTTTTTGTAAGACCGATAGAAATTGAAGGAGTGGTTTTTTTTGATGGTGGAATGTACAATAATTTTCCTGTAAACATTGCGATTAGAGAGTTTCAACCCGATTTAATAATTGGAAGTAAGGCTGTCAGCAATTTTTCATCTCCCAACCCTGATGATGCTATTTCTTTAATGCAGAGTATGTTAATGGCAAAAGCTGATTTTGAGATTGATTCGTTACTTGGAGTAGTTATTGAAAGTAGTACCGGTGATGAATCAATATTTCATTTTTCCAAAACAGACGATTATATCGATAGCGGATATGTGGCTGCAATGCGTATGATGCCGGAAATAATTAATAGAACTAAGCAAACTACAAATATCATTACTTCAGCTGAAAAAAGAAATAAGTTTAATTCACGTATACCAAAAAGAACAATAGGAAAGATTTCTGTTACAGGGTTAAAAGAAAACCAGAAAAGTTATTTCTTACGATTAATTGGAAAGTCAAACCGTTACGAAAGCACAAAAAAATTTAGCGATTTTTATAAGTATCTGCTGTTAAATGAAAATGTTATGAATATATATCCAGAAATGGAGTTTGACACTATAAAAAAGAATTTTGGTTTAAGTTTGATTATCAAAAAGTCTGAGCCATTCAATTTAAGCTTTGGGGGTTATATTTCTTCATCAGGTGTAAATGAGGGGTTTATTGAGTTTGGTTATAAATACCTTGGGAAATCAGCTAAAAATTTTAACATAGGAGCTTATTTTGGAACTTTCTACAATAGTATTTCTGCCAGAGGAAAAATTGAGTTTCCGGGAAGCTTACCTTTAGTTTTAGAAATGGATCTTCTGGTTTCCCGAAAAAATTACTTCAGCAATGCGCGTTATTTCTTTGAAGATGAGTTTCCTGCCTATATCATTAATGATGAAAACTATGGTGAACTTTCAATAGGTATTCCTGTTGGCTATTTTAGTGTTGTTAGCACAGGAATAAGCAATATTAATGTGTATTATCAATATTATCAGGACAATCACTTTTCAAGGACTGATACGGCTGACGTATCAAATTTTTATTTTCTTGCTCCATTTATTGAGTTTGACTTAAATAGCTTGAACCGAAAACAGTATCCAACTACGGGTCAGCAATTTTATGCCGGGTTTAGTTATTATGTAGGTCTTGAGAAATACACAAAAGGCTCCTTAAGGGCATCCTCAAATGAGATAACAACTCATCTTAATTATTATGTACTATCCTTACGTTACTTAAAATATTTTGAGTTAACCGGTAAGTTATCAATTGGCCTCTCATCAGAAATTGGTCTTTCATCTAAACCACTATTAAATAGTTATGTTTCGAGTTTGTTATTGGCATCACCTTATGAGCCCATACCGGTTATGAAATCGCTTTTCCTAGAAAATTACAGATCTAATAATTACGGAGGAATTGGTGCATCAATGGCATATAATGTATATAAGCGATTTGATTTTAGGGTTGATGGCTATTATTATGTTCCTTATAATAAGTTACTTGCTGATTCAAAGGATAATTCAGTATATTTAAGCAAACCTCTTATGCACCTTTATTTTCTCGGATCAGCTCGATTGGTATATCGACCACCAATAGGTGTGATAAGTGCATCGGTGAACTATATTGAGAAGCCTGGAAGTAAAATAGGTTTCCTACTAAACCTTGGTTACCTCATTTTTAATAGATCGCGAATGAAAAGGTAAAGAAGTATTTTGAAATAAAAACATGATACTTATATTGTTTTATTGCTAAATTTGTCGCTTTAATAGCCAAATAGGGTAACTATATTGTAAATCTATGAACCGTAGTTCAACTATGAACCTGTCGGATAATGAAAAGTATTAAATAATGGAAATTAAAGACCAACCTAATCAAAATCCTGAAAAAGAAAATAACTCAATAATTCAGGACGAGAACCCTTTATCCGTAATTGCAATGGATGAAAAAGAGGAGATCGCATCTAAACCAGAATCGCCAGCCAAACCCCAAATATCAGAAGTTGATAAAAATGATATTATTGATAGGTTGCATGGCAAAGCATCAAATCTAACTCCCGTCGAGGAAAGTATTAATATCGAAGATGAGCCTGAGATACAGCGGGAATATGTTTCTCCTGCAGAAAGCCAAGTCGTTGAAAATATTGAACCGGTGCTAAAACAAATTGATAACTCTGAGAGGCAGAGTATTATTTATTTGTTACGGGATAAAGCCGAAAAAGGTGATGACGAAATTTTGTTTGATGAAATTGATTTTGAGGAACTTAATAAACAAGAGCTTGTAGATATACTGGAAGAAGTTGTTCAGGAGCAGGATATTTCAGTAATTAAATCACAGGTTGCCAAAATAAATTCTGCATTTTATCAGCGTAACAAAGAGGAGATAGATGACGAATTGGATAATTTCATTTCTTCTGGTGGGAAGAAAGAAGATTTTCAACATATTGATGATCCTTTGGAGGTAAGGTATAACGCTGCAATTGGTATTTATAAACATAATAAAGCTAAGTATTCGCAAGATCTCGAAAAGCAGAAACAAATTAACCTTAAACTAAAATATGAAATTCTCGAGGAGCTTAAACAGTTAGTAGATTCTGAAGAAACATTAAAGAAAACTTACGATGAATTTAAAAAACTTCAGGATAAGTGGAAAGAAATAGGAATGGTTCCAGCCTCAGAGCTCAGAAATCTATGGCAAAGTTATCATTTTCAGGTTGAAAAGTTTTTTGATAAGGTTAGGATAAATAGGGAACTCCGTGACCTTGATTTAAAAAAGAATCTTGAAGCAAAACTTGCACTTTGCGAAAAAGCCGAAGATTTAATTGTTGAGAAATCTATTCTTAAATCATTTAAACAACTTCAGTACTGCCATGATAAATGGCGTGAAATAGGGCCTGTCCCAATGGATGTTAAAGAGGATTTATGGGAAAGATTTAAAGGAATAACGGATAAGATAAATGAACGTCGCAAGGAGTATTATAATGAATTGCAGGACCAGCAACAGCGAAATTATGATGCAAAACTTGCTCTTTGCGAGAAAGCTAAAGAGATTGTTTCACAATCTTTTGATACCCTTAAGGGGTGGCAAGTAGCAACTGATAAGGTAAACGATTTGCTTAAACTTTGGAAAACCATAAGCCGTGCACCAAAATCAAAAAATGATGAGGTTTGGGTTAATTTTAAGGAATATTTAGATTCGTTTTTCAATGCAAAAAGAGAGTATCTTAATGAACTCAAAGAATTACAAGTAAACAATTACAATCTGAAATTAGATCTTTGTGCTAAAGCTGAGGCAATTAAGGATAGTTCCGATTGGGGTATCACTACCCGCGAGCTTATTAAGCTGCAACAGGATTGGAAAGAAATAGGACCTGTACCACGTAAATATTCTGATAAAATATGGAAACGATTCAGAGCATCGTGTGATGTATTCTTTAAGAGAAAGACAAGTCATTTTAAAAGCATGCATATTGTTGAAGATGAGAATCTCCAAAAGAAAAAGGATCTTATATCGAAAATTGTTAACTATAAAGATGAAAAAAATAAAGAAGCTAATCTTTTTGCTCTCAAAGATTTTCAGAAACAATGGATAGAATTAGGCTTTGTTCCTTTTAAGGAAAAAGAAAAAATCCAGAATGAGTATAGAGCTGCCATTGACAAACTAATTGCAAAAATGGATGTTAATAAGGCAGATCTTACTGCAGCCGACTTTAAGAATAAGCTGGATGTACTTAAGAATAGTCCGGATGCTGGCAAAAGATTATCGAAAGAACGTACTTTTATTACCGGTAATATAAAAAAGATTAAAGAAGACCTAGCGATTTGGGAAAATAATATAGGCTTCTTTTCAAACTCAAAGCAAGCAAATAAATTAAAAGAAGAGTTTGAGCAAAAAATTGTTGGGGCTAAAAATGAGATAAAAAGTCTTAAGGCCAGGCTTAAATTAATTGATTCAGAGTAACACCACTATGTGGTTGGGATACAAAATGTAGTCAACTGGTTTTAAAAATATATTATTTAGGGAGCAATCAGGTTGGCATTTCGTAAACTGATCGATGTGGTTTTCCCGTTACTAGTACTTACCCATTTGATTAGACTATAGTTTTTAGCTGTCCAATAATTGTATTCAATAGCTGTATCTACTGATATTATTACGCGAGTGTGAAAAATATCGTTGTAAGTATTCCCATTAAGAGCAAACGTCTCCATCAATTCAACATTGGTATACACTCCAATTTTATCACCCATAATAATATCATGACCGATAGGATATTGCGGAGAAAACACAAGTTGATACGAACCATCATCCTTATATAATCGTAAGAGGGAATTCATTTTACCCGGAGAGGCTCTGTAATCACCTGCCGTTAATTCATACCTCTTAATACCAAAAATATTTGATTTAATATACATGTCAAATGCTTGATAGCTAAAATCCTCTTGTTCAAGGTCGTATCTTGTATCTTCAATTACTTCATCAATTTTAACCGAGTCGGTCACTAAAGTGCTGTCGTTTTGAAAGATCCAATAACTGCCATCATCAAACCAACAATAATCTTTAAACTCTTTAGAAATAGTGTAGTAAGGTAATTCTTCATCTGAACTAGCACATCCTGTAATTATTGATATTGTTATACCCATAAAAACAAGCAGACTTATTTTTATATTAGTTGAATTCATATTTTGCTCTATCTAATAATTACTAACTTTACAAAGTTATAAAATTCTTAACTTATACAATGTAATGGCAGGAAATATAATTGGAAAGATTATTACGCTATCTACTTTTGGTGAGTCGCACGGAATAGCAATTGGAGGAGTGTTGGATGGACTTCCCGCAGGTTTAAAAATTGATTACAATCTTGTTCAACAAGATATTAATAGAAGACGCCCTGGTCAGTCATCGCTTGTAAGCGGTAGAAACGAGTTGGATAATATTGAATTTTTGTCGGGAATATTTGATGGATATACACTTGGAACACCTATTGCCTTTATTGTTAGGAACAAAGATTTTAAATCTGAGGATTACAACCAACTTAAAAACGTTTACCGCCCATCGCACGCTGATTACACATATGAGAAAAAATATGGTTTAAGAGACCACAGAGGCGGGGGAAGGTCTTCTGCCCGTGAAACTGTTGCCCGGGTTATTGGAGGTTCGTTGGCAAAGCAATTTTTAGGCAAACTAAATATTTCAATTGCTGCGTATGTTAATCGTATCGGTTCCATTTCAGTGGATAGAAATTACAATGAACTAGATTTAAAAAATACTGAAACTTCTGAGGTTAGGTGTCCTGATAAGGAAGGTTCCGAACAAATGATTGCCGCCATTAAAAATGCAAGTAATCAAGGAGATACGCTGGGAGGAGAAATTACCTGCATTATTAAAAATACACCAATTGGCTTAGGGGAACCTGTTTTTAACAAACTTAATGCTGATCTCGCAAGAGCAATCATGAGTATAAATGCAGTTAAGGGTTTTGAAATAGGTTCAGGATTTAACGCTTCCCGTATGAAGGGTTCGGAACATAATGACTTATTTGTAGTTGATGATGGCAAGGTCCATACTAAAACTAACTTTTCAGGTGGAATCCAGGGTGGCCTGTCAAATGGAGAAGATATTTATTTTAAAGTGGCTTTTAAACCTGTAGCTACTTTAATGAAAGATCAACAAACTATAGATTCAAAAGGTAGTCCAATTACTATTGAAGGAAAAGGCCGTCACGACGTAACCGTTGTTCCACGTGCTGTTCCAATAGTGGAAGCAATGGCAGCGCTTGTTATTGCTGATCATCTTTTACTTAATAAAATTGCCAGGATTGACAGGATATGAAGTGAATGGAGTTGTCGTTTTCTCATAGTCTGCCAATAACCCGACAACCTTTTAATTATTCCTCCATCTCAATTTCGTATTTCCAAATTTCATCTCCGTTACTACCATAGTATACTATATTCAACTTACGTTCTTTAATAGTTCCGGATAATTTAATTTCAGTGAAATTTCTCTCCATTATAACTGATTCAGTAATGCGCAGTTTGTTATCTTTTTCTCGTGCGTAGATATTTACTCCTGAATTTAATGGTGAGCTTGTGATATCCCAAATTGTTGGTTTTCCATCTTCGCGCAGTACAGAAATTTCGGAAAAGTGAACGTCTCCTGTAAGGAATACAACATTTTTAATTTCTTCGGCATAGATATAGTCGATTATCCGTTGCCTTTCTTTATCAAAACCATAATTTGAATATGATTCATAAGTAGGGGAGGTTGATAGTAACTGTCCGCCCAGTACAACAAATTTAAAGGTAGCATAGCTTGCTGCCAGATTATCAATCAGCCATTGGAGCTGTTCTTCGCCAAGTTGAGTTTTTTCTCCTGTTTTTCTGTGATTTGGAGCACGATGTGTTCTATTGTCTAACAAAAAGAAATCAGCATCACCCCATTGGAATGATGTTATTGCTCCATTAATATTTCCTACACCATATGATGGGTTTGCCCACATAAGTTCAAAAGCATTAAGGGTTTGATTTTTGTTCCAAAAGCCCCTGTCGCTGTCGTTTGGCCCGAAATCATGGTCATCGAGAATTGCATAATTGTGTGTTGATGCAAGAAATTCCTGCATTTCGGGTAATGATCTTGTATGGGTATTTCGGTGAAAAATTCCGGTCTGGCTGTTCCAATCGGGCTCACGTAGATAAATATTATCACCAAGCCATATCATAAAATCGGGATGTATAGCAGCCATGCTTTTATATATTTGATAATCGTTGCCGTAACCATCACCGGGTCTGTCGTATTTAGGCTCATTTATGTAGGCACCGCTACCCATTACAAAGCTGAAATTAGGGGGATCGGTGCGCCATTTCCAAAGAGGCTGAGTTTGAAAAGTTGTTGCATATGGCAGATCAATAACATGATCGTTAATGAGAAGCTCATAACCATACTTATTACCAGGCTCTAGTGTATCGGCAATAAGGAGGGCGGTATAAGCTTTATCCTTTTCAGTGACGACATCATTAGTAAAGTGTTTATCTTCAGGATTTTCTAAAGGCCAGTAAACAATACTAACATCTGCAACATCTTTTGTTTGCACCCAGATTGCTACTTCCAACATTTCGCTGTAGCCAAGCATTGGACCAGACTGTAAAAGTTCCGATTGTGATACGCCTTCATATTGAGCGAAGATTAATAAAGTTGCTATAATTATTTTTCTCATGATGAATATAATTTATCGTTTTTTAATTAACATATTATCAACTGCCGTTAAATTTCCCTCTGTTTGTGCAGGGTTCACTTTAAGAATTTCTGCAATAAGGGGATAAAGATGAATATTTTCAAACGCAGGTGACTTATAATTATTTTTAAAAGCTGGCCCTGCAGCATAAAAGATAGCCTGCATATCTTTAAAATTGTTGTCGTAGCCATGTGCACCGAGATTTCTTCCCACGTTCCACGACCAATAAATGCTCCACTTTGGTTTGGCAACAACAGTAATATCATGGGTTCTTGGATTTGTTCCATAATGTAACCGGTCGGGTATACTATCGTGATACCAAACCTGCAGTTGTTCAATATTTTTTAAACTATTGTAAACTTTGTTCAACTTACCTTCTTTTACTTTTAAATTCCAGATGGGATTCCAGCCATCGAAATACGCCAGATTGGCTGTATCAATAATTTCGTCAAGAATAATTTGTTTATCAGGAGAAATGGAACCCATACCATGATCGGAAGTAACAATGAAATTTAATTGGTTGAAGAAGGGTAATGTGCGCATTTTTGTAAAGAAATCACCAAGATAACTATCAAGTTTTTCAATTTCCGCAGTTAATTCTTCACTTTCGGGTCCTTTTTCATGTGCTTTTGAATCTGGTTCATCATAATACCACATTATCAAATGGGGTCTTTGAGACTCCGGTCGCGACAACCAATTAAATACAGAATCTATTCGGGCTTCAAAAGCAAGTTCATGATTGTACTTTGCCCATATAGATGGTCTTACTCCTTTAATTTCAGCTTCTGAACCAACCCAAAATAAGGTAGCCGACTTAACTCCTTGAAGTTCAGCTGTGCACCAAATTGGTTCGCCACCATAAAATTTACCATCGGCAACAGTTGACTTATCATTCTTATTATAATCACATTTTTGGTCATCAGCATAAAAACCATTTAACACAATGCCGTGGTTGTCGGGGTACAAGCCTGTAGCCATAGTATAATGGTTTGGGAAAGTTTTTGTGGGGAAAGCCGGGATCAACGCCTCGGCCATAACTCCTACCTTTACTAGCGAATCGAATACAGGTGTGTGAGCATTTTGTGTATAATCCCGCCGAAAACCGTCAAGTGAAATCATTATGAGATAGGGTTGCTGAGACTCTTGATTCTGCTTATTATTACCATTACAGCTAAATAGGAATATTACCAGTACTATAATTTTGGTTATGTAAATTGTATTTTTCATAAAGATCATTATAAAAAGTAACTACTACTAATTACAACTATTTTAATTTTTTTTAACCTTTCAGTTTTTTTCAACCTGAAAGGTTGTATCCCCGGATAAAAGTAAAAAAAAAGCCCTCCGACTAAGTAGGAAGGCTTTTTAATTTAGTTATTGCTTTTAACGAAAGGATATTTTTAAACCTAAATTAAATCCTCTTGGTAAACCAAGGAATACCTCAGCTGAGTTTACGGTGTGTGAGTATCTGTCATTATATCCGTAGAAACCATTGTAACTACTGTTGTCAAGAGCATCCTGAACATAGAAAGTGTCGAAAAGGTTAAAGACGTGTGCAAAAATATCAACACCAGCTTTTCCTTTTAATGGTAGTGTGTAGTTGACGTGGAGATCAAATACGGAGTATGAAGGTATTTTCCATACTTGCTCTGTGTCAGCTGGATCTGTCCTGGAGGTAGGGTTAAAATCGGCATAATAATTTGCATTATGACGCATAATAAATTGGATATTCATACCTTTAACCGGATATAGATTTGTCCATAAACTAAATTGTGTTTGTGGTGCATCACCTACTTTTAAATCCTTAGTATATATATGTATTTCTTCAGTAACAACAGTTGCACCATCATAGTTCTTTACTGTTGCATCTACATCGTTAAGGTATTGCCAGTTAGCAATGGAAGCAATGGCACCAAATCCGATTAAATTAACCGGACGATAAGAAGCTTCCAACTCAAAGCCTACATGACGCTGGTCTAAACCTTTAATAAAGGCAATACCGTTTTCGTCCTCTGTAAGTCTAACAAAAGTTGTAAAAATCCTGTCGTTCCAAGTAGTATAATAGAGATTTCCTGCTATATTTAATTTGTTATCCATGCTGTTATATCCTAAACCTAACTCAAATGAAATAAATTTCTCATTTTGAGGGTCAGCAGCAACAGTACCATCACCATCATCAATTACATTGTCGAAAATCGGCACTTTGGATACATAACCAAAATTACCAAATGCATTGAAAGTTTCAGATAAATTGTAGTTTAATCCGCCTTTCAGCTGATATCCACCAATCCAATCGGTGTTTGCTTTTAGCTCACCACTGTTTACATCAGGTAAACCATTACCTAAAGTGTCTGCAGTTTTAAAGTGGTTTACGTAAGAATATTTAATCATGGCGTAACCAACAGTACCATAAGCGGATAGATTTCCATTAGTGTATTCGCCTTGTAAATAACCACCAAGCCAATCAACTGTATTGGTGTTGAAATAATTGAGCTTATCTCCTAAAACTTTATTATCGCTTGTGGCAAATTCATCGCCACTCCAATAATATGAGGGGAGTGTGAGCAGGTCTCTTACCTGATAATAATGCTCAATTTCTGCTTTCCTCCAGTCTAAACCTACCTGAGCTTTAAAGTTTTCGCTTACGTTAATTTTAAATTTGGTAATAGCACCAATTGTCCATTGAGTATTAACCGAGTTGCGTAAGATGCCTTCCCTAGTGTATTCTGGATCTTCGTTATGCGCAATAGTAGAATTAAAATCAGGAATTCTTGTTGGTTCCTGATCATAGTTGTACTGGATTTTGCCGTAAAAACCAGTTCCACCGCCTTTACCACCTGAATAATACACAGTTGTGAACTGTGAGATTTTTTTACTCCATTGGGCATACCAGTTTAGATTTGCGATAGGTTTGTTGTAGAAATTTTCTCTTTCATTAAGAAAACCTTTGTCATATCTGTCATGGGTTTTTCCATCCCAGTATTGTTTACCGGTGTAATCTTCACTTACAACATTCCAGTTTTCATTGTATAAACGTCCGGTAGTGGCTTCTTTGAATAACATCAAAGTACTATCGGCAACACCAATTTTTTTGGCATAATCATGACTGTACGCAGCAACATTTTGTTTATACAGGTTTTGTCCATGGCGTTGTGGTGCACCAATAGCATAAATTTCCAAACGGTGATTTTTGTTTACATTGTAACTCATACCCAAATAGAATGCCCAAAGATCAGTCCATGTTTTGTCGATAACACCTTCGCCTACTTTACGAACAACGCTCACGCTTGCAGCAAATTTATTGTTAATTAGGCCCGTATGAGCGCTTAGGGTAGCTTTCATAAAGTTACCTGAGCCATATTCAAATCTGCCTGATCCGCCGGCTTGCATTTCTGCTGGGCTTGTAATAATATTCATTGTGCCTCCTACTGAAGGAGTAGCCAAATTTATAGCACTTAATCCACGTTGCATTTGAATTGATGACGTAGCGTCGGCTACACCGTCCCAGTTTGACCAATATACCCAGCCATTTTCCATATCATTTACAGGAACACCATTTATCATGATGGCTACGTTTCTTTGGTTAAAACCACGAACGTTAATCCTGGCATCACCGGCACCACCTCCCTGAGGAGTAGCATAAACACTAGGAGTTGTGTTCATAATCATTGGAAGGTCCTGTGACCCTAATTGTTGCTCAATTACCGCTTTTGAAACATTCGATACTGCAACAGGAGTTTCCCTCTCTTTGGCACGGTCGGCCATAATGTTAACACCTTCCAAAGCGAATGTGGTCGCATCTAACCTGACTTTTCCAAATTTGTAAGTTTCACCATCATTAACTGTAAATTCAAATTCTTTTGGTTCATAACCAACATAGCTAACAACCAAAGTGTGTGAACCAGCAGGAACCTTAAAGCTAAAGGCTCCGTCGATGTCGGTAACTGTACCGGTTGTAGTGCCTTTTAAAATAACTGAAGTCCCAATAAGAGACTCGCCATAACTGGCATCAACTACTTTACCGGTGATAGTACCTTGTGCAATTGTTACACCTGCAAAAAGTACAGTAAACAATAAAGTTAAAAGTAAATTTCTTTTTTTCATAAAACAATATTTTTAGTTGGTCAAAAAAAAATGATTAATAATTGATTTTGACGTAAAAATATAGAATTACAAAGGGTTTATATTAATTTAACATCATAAATTATTAACAATTGTTAACATTTATGGGGTTAATCCTCTCCTTGCCAATGTAACCTTAACTATTTCAGGAATTTATTATTTGAATCATGTTTATAAGTTTTCATAGCTATTTCAACCAACTGCCTAATAATATCTTGATTATAAAGGGGCGTTAATTAGAAGTTGAATTTAACACTAAAGGTTAGATTGCGACCGAATGACCAAAACCCACGAAATGTTTCAAGATCATGTTCAATGCCATCTTCGCCTGTAACGATGTATTTATTATCGAGAAGGTTATAAGCATTAATTTGTAACCGGCCATAATAGTTATCAATATTAAAAGGAATGCCTAAATAAACATTTACTTCTCCATATGAAGGTATCTGGAATGGTTGAGTACGATCTGTAGAATTATTTCTTGTGGTTGGATCAAAATCTGCATACATACCGCCTAAATACAGGTATTCGGCTCTAAAATTAAATGTATTAATAAGTATAAAATCTGTAAAAACACCCAACTGCTGTTGTGCTGTGCCACCGATGTATAAGTCTTTGGCATATACATTTACGGTATCAACAGCAACATTGTTATCGTTAAACAAAGTTGCTCTAACATCATTTTGCCAACTAAAATCTCCAATTGCTAATAATCCACCAAATTTCAGGTTTCTTTGAATGTTAAAATTTATCTCAAATTCAACACCTTTATGTGATGAGATTAAACCAACTATCATTGCCCGTGTTTGTGTATTGTCTTCCAATTGAACGTATTCGTTGGAAAGCATTGAAACATTTTCTCTTTCAGTAATATAACCAGTTAAGTTTGCAGTAAAATGTTTAAGTTTTAAGTTGTAACCTGCCTCGATGGTTTTTATTGATTCATTTTTAAGGTCTCTTACAACAACGTTTGTAAAATTGCCAAAAACATATTTAAAATAAGGTGCCCTTGAGATATATGCAGCATTGATATAGAAATTTTGATGTTCATCAGGTTTGAACAAAAACCCCGTTCTTATATCAAACCCTGGTTTCGCAACAATCTCGCTGGCTGTGTTTTCAATATAATTAAATCTGTCGATTCTTTGATACCAGTTGTTATTAAAGTTAGCCGACAAGAAGGTAACTATTTTATTGTTGTTGTAAGTTAATTGAGTGTATGCGTTTGCTAAATTTATAATCGTATTATTGTCAACATGGATTATGTCGCCCACAATTTTTATCTGTTCCCTTCCAGTAACACCGGCTAATGACCATGAAAAATCTTCTATAAAAAATTTGCCTCCCAGCAGATCATCAATCTTTTCCCTTAAAAAGGATTTAAAATATCTGTAATGAATCCCTGCCAGCAAAGTGAGGTTATCATTGAAACTATGCTCAAAGTTGGACATTAAGCCGGTTTGCATATGACTTGCCAGGAAATTTGTTTGAACATTCAATGAATAGCCCCTTACAGTTTCACCGTTTTCCAGAGTATACGAGCCTTCGTGGGTTGCATTGTTTATATAAATACTTTCCCAGTCAATTTGTTGTGAATAATCACGAAAGGAGAAAATGGAAGGAGCATAATTAAAGCTTTCGGACCATTGACCGCCACCGTAACCAGCAGATAAATAGTATGATGTTGAAAGAATGTTTTTGTCGTTAATTTTAAACTCTTCGTTAATGCTTAAAAATGGTTTATGGTAAAAATTTTCAGAAGCATTCTTGATTTGTCCGTTTAAACCTCCCCAGTCTTTACTGAAGGTTAAACCTTGAGTCATAACTTCACTTTCTGACAGTTTGAGTGTTCGCTGCCCATGTCGTTGAGGTGCTCCTAATAATGTAATCGTTAGATTATGACGTTCATTGACTTTTTTATGAGCGGTAAAAAAATATGAAAACGACTTAACAAAAGTTGCGTCAACATAACCCGGACCAGAACCAAAACTAAGCATTATTGAAGTATTCCATCCACTACTAAGTAGTCCGCTGTTAAGAGTAATACAAGTGCTGAAATTGCCATAGTTGGTAGCTTCAAAGTTAACTGAGCCGCTTTTTGGTTTTTGGGCATTACGGGTAATTATGTTAACGCTTCCTCCTAAAGCATAAATTGATGAGTTGGAAAGTCCTGAACCTTTTTGAATTTGAATTTCGGCAGCAGCACTACTTAATCCAAGCCAGTTACTCCAAAAAACCAGCCCGTTTTCTATACTATTAATAGGGATCCCATTTAATAGAAGGCTTACGTTTTCCTGTTGAAACCCTCTAATACTGAGTTTGGAATCACCGCTTCCACCACCTTTTCTTGAGCTGAAAACACCGGGTACGTTTTGCATTATCAAAGGTAGAGGCCTGTCGCCTAATTCAGTTTCAATTAAATTTGCGCTGATTGTTGAAATACTAACAGGAAGTTCGATTTGGTCTGATATCCCGGCATTTATTGAAATTTCATCCAACGAATAGGGTTGGGGTTGTAAATAAATTATACCCAATTCTGTTTTGCTCTTGTTAATTCTTAAGTTTAAGGTTTTTTGTTTGTACCCGATGGATGTAAAAGTAAGAAATACTTTTGAGTCGTTTGTAATTATTTGAAAAGTACCATCAGATGATGAAGAACTGCCTGATGATTGATCATTCACGGTGATATTAACATTTTCGATACCTGTTAATGTTTCCTGATCAAGGATTTTACCGGTGACTGTAAATTGTGCGAAAGTACTTGTTGATGTTATAATAAGCACTACCATTAATTTGATTTTTTTGTACATTGTGTATTACTTTAAAAATTATAGATCCCTTTTTTCTCGGGACATAATAAAGATATCACAACGACAATGTCAGTTACCGTTTAGCCAGCACCTGACAATAACCAAAAAACGGTTATCATTATAACAAACTTATTCTTCTACCATCCAGACTTTAACTGTCGGTTTCTGAATTTCACAGAATCAGTCCCACTAAATGCGAGAGTCGCGGACTTTTACCGCCGGTAAGGAATTACACCCTGCCCCGAAGAATTTGTCGGGGCAAATGTATTTGTTTTATTCTTTATAGCAAAAAAAAAAGTGCCGAAATTTCGACACTTAATATATTTTAGAAAGTTTATAAATAGTAACCTTTTCTAAAGTTTTAAAAGCTTTTCTAAAGTTTAAAACTTTAGAAAAGTTCTATTTAAACTTTAGAAAAGGTCTTTAGAAAAAACTACTTTCTATTTAGATACTCTAAAGCATTCAGTGCCGCTATTGTTCCATCTGCTACAGCTGTAGTTATTTGACGAAAGCGTACGTCACGGTTATCACCAGCAGCAAATACACCATCAACATTGGTTTGAAGTTTTTCATTGGTAATTATTTCGCCTTTTATGTTAAGTTCTACGGATGTGTTTTTAAGCATATTGGTATTTGCTTCATACCCTATAAAAATAAACGCACCATCAATTGCCATTTCAGTTATTTCATTTGTATTATTATTACTGTAACTAAGGCGAGTTAATTTATCGGTACCCGAAAATTTGGTTATGCGTGAGTTCATTATAAATTCAATCTTCGGATTTAATTTTGCAGCTATAATAGCATGCTCAAAAGCCTGGAAGTGATCAAATTCATGGAGAATGGTTACTTTACTTGCATATTTTGTAAGCGACACAGCCTCTTCCAAAGCAGAGTTTCCACCGCCAACAACTATAATTTCTTTATCCTGAAAAAAATCGCCATCGCAAGTTGCACAATATGAAATTCCTTTGCCTTTAAAATCGGTTTCACCGGGTACATTTAGCATCTTCGATCGCCCTCCGGTAGCAAGTATTATTAACCTTGCACTGTAATTTGCGTTGTTATTAATAGTTACCATTTTTATGTCATTTTCGAGGTTAATATCAGAAATAGAGATATTCGACTTAATGTCGCAACCAAAGCTAAGAGCTTGTTTTCGCATTATTGAGCTTAATTGGTATCCTGATGTTGATTCAACTCCGGGATAGTTTGCAACCTCATAAGTAAGTACGGTTTGTCCGCCAATAGTACCGGTATCAAGAATTAGTGTGCGTGCTTTTGTGCGTGATAAATATATACCGGCGGTAAGACCCGCAGGTCCACCACCCAGTATAATTACATCATATTGCTTTTCATCCATTCTAAAAATCGATTATTATTTAATTAATTTGAACCTCTTCGGTATTAAATTCTCTATCAAGAATTGTAGTAATCTGATCTCTGTTTTGAATGCTTGATGTTGCTGAAACCAGTTCCCCATTTTTGTAATAAACAATAAAAGGAAGCCCCATAAAGCTGCTACATGCCTGATGGTTTCTAATAATTGCAGCTTCCTGACTGTCGAATGCCATATCACGGAATTCTACATTAGTATATTCATTTTGAAGATCTTCCATAATATCATAAACAGGAAGACACATTGGCCCCATTCTTCCACAACAGATCATTACATTTTCGTTGTTTTCAAGAATTTCAGCATGCTCATTGGCCGTAGCCACATGTTTTAAAGTTGTTGGTAATACCATTTTTCTAATATTTATTAAATTATTTAGTTATTGTTATTTGGAAAATAAACATAACATAAATTGTGCCAATATAGTGATATTTAAGCGATATATTCTGATTAGTATTTTCCTAACATCTAACGGCTTAAATAAGATATAATTAGGATCTTATTTGGAAAAGAAAAAGCAGCGTGATTGTAATTATGTCAGGTTGTTATTTTAAAACCCAAGACCCCCGGAAAAAGGAGTCCACATAGTGTGATGACAAAAATTCCAAATATCAATTATCAAACCTCAAATAAATCTCAATCACCAATAATTAAATTTCAAACGATAACTAAACTTTTTGAATTTTGTATTTTATAATTTATTTGTTATTTGTGTTTTGATTATTGTTATTTCATTTAAAAGCAAATTGCATAAAAACTGTATATCATTAATATACGATGGTTTACAAAACGTTGTTATTGGTTGCTAAGATTGAGAAAGACCTTCCAGTGTTAGCAGGTACTGGTAGTATTAATAGTTCATCTATGTTATTCGCTTAATTACTCTCAGCTTGTGGGTGTATTTTTTATGTTCTTCAATGTAGATGCCGTGATGGTCAATGTTGTCAATCCTAACTTCGCCTGATGCGTGGATTATTTGTTTATTGTTAAGAATAATTCCTACATGTGTTACACGTTCATCCTTATTATCAAAAAATGCAAGATCACCGGTATTGGCTTCGTTAATAAAATTAATTGTCTCACCCAATTCAACTTGTAGTTGTGTATCACGACCTAAAGGTATACCAATCATAGAAAAAACCAACTGTGTAAATCCTGAACAATCTATACCAAAAGGAGATCTTCCTCCCCATAAATATGGAGTGCCGAGATATTTCATGGCAATGTTAGCAATATTTTGCCCTGTAGGCATTAGTATTTTAGGTTGGATATTTCCTTCAATCAGATATTCACCATCTGAAATTGTAATTGTGTTATTTTTGTAATTTGGAAGTCGGCTACCTAAAACCAAATTAATTGATTTGCCCTTTTGAGATGTAGCTTTTGCATAAATGTCGGATAAAAAAACAGGTTTGTTATTTTTTAGTTTTTCAAATTGGTGTTTTTCAATTGGGGTAATTTGCTTGATGTCAACCCAACCTTCGTACATATCATGCAAAGTGTTTATTAAATACCATTGGTCTTTAACATCATTAATAATTAGTAAATCACCAAATATCAGCTGATTAATCATTTCGCTTTGGTCGGAGGGCAGATTTCTAACAGCGACTAGCGATTGCTCACAAATACCATATTTTGTCATAGGATTAAAAAGTTTCTTTTTTAAATCAAATTTTGTATGATAATAAAATTTCTATTTAACGTTTTGATTAATTTTGTCAGTTAAAGTAATCCATATGAATACACTTTTTTCAAAAATACAACATAATTATTACGAGATATTAAAGGTGCTCCTTTTTATTTTGGCAATTGTGATAGTGCTATGGGTAAGCCCAAAGGAGAGTATTTTTAAATATGAGTTTCAGATAGGTAAACCTTGGAGCCATAGTGATTTGATAGCCCCATTCGATTTCGCAATATTAAAAACACCCGAACAAATTGAGGCTGAAAAAATGCAGGTATTGTCAGATTTTATTCCTTATTTCAGTTATAATGATGAAATTTCGGAAGCAGGAGAAGATAAATTAAAGGAAAATTTCAATTTAGCATGGGAATTACACTCAAATGATAAAACAGAAGCTGATTCTGTAAGGTTTCAAAAGTTTTTATTAAAGTTATATAAACGCTTTGAAAGCAAGGGAATAATTCGATTCAACCCGGTGATTGAAGGTAAGAATCAATTTTTTCAGATAAGGTTAATACAAGGAAACGTAGTTGCTGAAACTACTCTGGGGCAGCTTTATGATATAAGGACTGCACTTGAAGATGCACGCGAAATGATAAATAAACTCAACGTACCGGATAGTATTTTGTTGCAGAATGTAATATCACAGTCGCTCGTACAGAATGTAATTTACGATGAGGGAAAAAATAATACGGCGCAAGAAGAATTACTCAAAGGTATCTCTACAACCCGCGGACTTGTTCAAAAAGGCGAATTAATTATTTCAACAGGTGAGTTGGTTACAACCGAAAAATATCAGGTTCTTATATCCTTAAAATATGATTATGAAAAAGACCTTAATTCATCCGATTCAAGGTTGTTCATAATTGCAGGAATGATATCACTAGTTGCGTTAATGTTTCTGGTTCAATACTTATTTATTAAATTTTACAGGAAGCGGTTTTACGATCAAATGAAGTATATCGTGCTTATTTTAGTTTCGCAGTTAATATTTATTGTTATTGCCGATCTGGTTTTCATTGCATTTCCAAACTGGACTTATTTAATACCATTTGCTCTTCTCCCAATTGTTATTTCTGCTTTTTTAGATGCGGGAATAGCAATATTTGTTTATTTGATAACATTGATGTTGCTTGGCTTTTATGCTCCAAACAGTTTCGAGTTTTTTTATACCCAGGCAATAGCTGGATTAATCGCAGTGTTTTCTGTTCAAAAGTTGAGTAAACTTTCTGATTTGTTCAGAGCCTCGTTGTTGGTGTTTTTAGCATATTTAGTAATATATATAAGTATGCTGCTAATTCAGGAAGGTTCTGTTGATAGTTTTTCGTGGCGACTTTTAGGGTATTTCACCGGTAGCTCCATTCTTATATTGTTGGCTTTTCCAATGATTTTTATCTACGAGAAATCATTTGGTATTATATCACAACTCACCTTACTTGAACTTTCTAATACTAATAACACACTACTTCGCGATTTAAGTTTAAAAGCTCCCGGAACATTTCAGCATTCATTACAGGTTGCAAATCTTGCATCTGAGGTGTTGTATGAAATTGGCGGAGATGCTTTATTAGCTCGTACAGGAGCACTTTATCACGACATTGGAAAAATGAAGAATCCCACTTTCTTTGTCGAAAATCAAATTTCTGGCAATAATCCACATGATGAATTAAGTTATGAAGAAAGTGCCAAAATAATTATCGGACATGTACTTAGCGGAATTGAAATGGCACGTAAGGCTGGCTTACCGGAGCAAATTATCGATTTCATTCGTACTCATCATGGTACGCGCCGTGTTGAATATTTTTACAGGCTTGAACGAAAATTAAATCCTGGGATGGAAGTTGATCAAAGTGAGTTTACCTATCACGGTCCCGCTCCATTTTCGAAAGAAACAGCAGTTGTTATGTTTGCGGATTCAGTTGAGGCAGCATCAAGAAGTATTCCGGAACCTGACGAACAGAAAATAAATGATTTAGTTGATAATATTTTTCTTTCACTGATGGAAAATAATCAGTTCCTCAATGCTGATATCACTATGAAAGAAATAAATATCGCTAAAAAAGTTCTGAAAAAGAAACTGCTTAATATCCATCATGTTAGGATTGCATATCCGGAATAGTTGGTTTTTGATTTTGTGTTATGTTTCGGATGGTAGTTTTTGAATGACCTGAAACTAAGTCCGCATCAAATATTCCTTCGTCTCAGGGCCTAAGTTAAAAAGCAGGTCGATGATACTTAAGTTAGGAATGAAACTGAACTTATTTGAAAAAACCTGTCTATACTCTTCGAAAGACTTTGACTCAATTTCTTTTTTTGGAGTGATCGAATATCTTACATCAATCGGAACATCTTTTTCTCCACGTGTTGTAAACGAATCGGAATATATTATTTTGCAATTCATGCCAATAAGGTTTAATATTTCATTTGTTAATGCTGTATTAAATTCAACCAATTTATAATATTTTCCAGTGAAAAACCCATGGAGCTCATCTTTATAATATAAAAAAAATGGCGAACCGCTATATGCTGAACTTATTGCCCTCCAGTGATTAGTAAACCACCGGTCAGAATTAAATATTGTTATATCTTTTATTTTTGTATTCTTTCCATTAGGCTTTATGATTGGTATTGAAAGATTTAGAATGCCATTAGCAGACAATATACTACACCTGTTTCGATAGGTTTGTTTGGGGTATGTTTCTTCTATTTCCATTATTGCGATTTCACACTTCAATAGAAATGCCACATATTCAATGGGAGGCAAATAAGCTGATGACATTAGTATTGTGTGGTGTGATAGCATGAATTTATTTAAATCTTCAAAAATATGACAAAAAAAAACAGGCCATTAAAATAGTAGCCTGTTTTCATATAGATGCTGATCCCGATCATTTTTTCTCTTTTAAGAGAACATCGTTAATCGCCTGAATTAAAGTTTCTTTTGGTAATGCCCCTTGAGCCATTTGAGGTTCTCCTTCAGATGGGCAAAATAGTATTGAAGGAATACTTCGAATTCCGAAAGCGGCAGATACTTCTGTTTCCTCTTCAGTATTTACTTTATAAATATTTATTTTACCTTTATATTCTTTTGATAGCTCCTCGAGAATCGGAGCTACAATTTTACAGGGTTGACACCAGTCGGCATAAAAATCAATGATACAGGGAAGCTCACCTTCAAAGTTCCAATCTTTATTTTGTTCGTAGTTGAAAACCTTTTCGTGGAATGTCTGTTTAGTTAAATGTTCCATTTTAAAATTATGTTTTGAATTTATTATTGTTTTTTATTTAAAAGTTCATCTTCAATTATTTTAATGTAGTCGGCTTTTGGTAAAGCACCTGATTGCATCATTGGCCTGCCCTGCATTGGAGAAAACAGCACTGATGGGATACTTCTGATGCCAAATACACCTGCAAGTTTTTTTTCTTTATCTGTATCGATTTTGTAAATTTTAACTTTTCCATCATATGTACGTGCAAGGTCATCCATTATAGGAGCAACCATTTTACACGGTTTACACCAGTCGGCGTAAAAATCGATTACACAAGGTACTTCGCCTTTATACTCCCATTCTTGAGGATTTTTCTCAAAATCCCAAACCTTTTCTTTAAAGCTTTCATATGTTAGATATTCTGGCGTAGCTTGTTTGGATGTTTTGTCTCCAGATGTATCTCCAGCATTCTCAATTACAGGTTGATCGGTTGATTGATTTCCCTGAATATTTTCACAGCTCATCAGGCTAAAAGAAACTGCTAATAAAATAATAACACTTAATTTCTTCATATTTAATATTTTAAAGTTTATTCGTGAAAAAACGTGGCAAAGATAATAATATTTATATAGCACATTAGTATCACTTTGATTATCTTTGCTGTCAATAATTATTCCGTTTTTAAAAGTAAGACAGTTTTAATTGTAAAATATGGGAAAAAGTGAATTAAGAAATATTGTTGCATCATCTTATACTCAGAAGTTTAGATCGGCCATCCAGGATGAGAAGACCGGACTGAAATTGTTGGCAGATATTAAATGGCAGGATGGCTTTACCTGTACAAAATGTGGTAGCACTAATTATTGCAAAGGAAAGAGTGAGTCATCACGACGGTGTACAAGATGTAAAAAGGAGGAATCGGCCACTGCGCATACTATTTTTCATAGATGTAAGATACCTATTAACAGGGCTATGGAAATTGCATATCTGGTATGTAATGTTGCTGCCATTTCGTCATATGAATTAAGCAGACAGTTAGACATGCGACATATGACATGTTATGGTTTTCAGAAAAAAGTAATTGAATGCCTGAATGGTGAGAGCGATGATAAATTATTAAAAAATGTACTATCAATTGTTCAGGAGAAGATTTCTGCTCAAGCTTAACTTTCTTTTTATTGCAAAAAAAAGAGGCGCTGATTTTTTCGAGGCCACTGAAAAACCTCTAATAATTTTAGGGTTCTAAAAATAAATCAAGGTTACAACAAGAGTTCTTTCGATCTCAAATGTAGTAACCTTATTTTTTTGTTCTGATTTTATTACTGTTGTTACGGCTTTAATTGCGT
>JACKQG010000247.1_pt1 | contig 79399 bp, 42 predicted proteins | sample 8237621 | NCBI WGS metagenome assembly JACKQG01 (sample SAMN15677084, study PRJNA649215) | marine metagenome | biome: marine; feature: Black Sea; material: saline water; isolation source: suspended particulate matter (SPM) from the Black Sea western gyre | collected 2013-06-09/2013-06-10 | depth...
TGCACAAATGGAGCGGCGAGGTTCGCCAACTCGTCGAACAGGTGAAGCCGGGCGACCTCAGCGGTCCAACGACGGCACGGTTGGCCGACTTACAAGAACGCATTTGCGTATCGGAGCGTCGGGCGACCGAAGTTCGCGAGGAAGTGCTGGCCTTCAGTCGCAAGATCGTTGACCAGCAAGAGGTCACGAAGGCGATGACCGTCTTCGAGCCACTGTGGGAATCGCTGACGCCGCGTGAACAGACGCGAGTGATTCAACTTCTCGTCCAATGTGTCGACTACAACGGGTCGACAGGCAAAGTCAAAATCACGTTTCATCCGTCAGGCATCAAGACACTGTCCGAGGGATCGTCCGAACAGGAGGACGCCGCATGATTCAGCCCATTACCATCGAACGCGACGTTCACTTTCATCGCTGCGGCAAAGGCCGCAAAGAGATTGTCGAAGGGACAACTCCTGAACCGTCCGAATTTCCGCCTGGCCGCGTGCCGCGAGTCTCCCGACTTATGGCGTTGGCGATTCGTTTCGAACAGCTTCTCGATGACGGCGACGTGGCCGACTACGCGGAGCTGGCACGGCTTGGGCAAGTGACCCGAGCCCGGATCACTCAGATCATGAACCTGCGAGTCTTGGCTCCCGATATCCAGGAAGCGATCTTGTTTCTGCCCCGCACGCATGAAGGCCGCGACCCTATTCACTTGCGTCAGCTTCAGGCGATCGCGCTCGTCCCGGACTGGCGCAAACAACGACGCCTGTGGCAGGAATTACTGACCGAAAACGGCGTCGCAACTGACCTTCAAAATGAGAGTTATGACAATCTCTAAAAAAACATTTCGCGGGGGTTGAATCCGCAATTTCCGACGCTATCATAGGCCTACGAACACTTGATAAACATACGTTCACTATCTCACTTCCGGTGCCGGGACTGACGGGCTCCGGGGATTTCTGCGGCTCACCCCGATCTAACGCCGCGCAACCTGCCAGGTTGATCCGCCAACTGCCGTTTGGCAAACGCAGACGCTCTGTTGAGCTTGCGTAGCAGTGGCAATTCCCGACAAGACCATCGAAGGCGAACACGTCCCGCACCGGCGTATAGTATTTACTTGACGCTACACAGTTCTGGGACCGCGCCGGTCACCCAATCCAAGTACAGACGACGGATCAACGCAGTTCGTTCTGCGGGGGGTGATGGTTTGATTCTCTATCGCCGCAGTCGACGCGGCACGAAATGATCGATTTCGTTCCGCATAAATCCCGGTTCTGAGAAAGGCGGAACTGCAGGCCTGAGAGACGCTTTGAACGCCCAGTGATCTCGCGGATCTGCGTCCGGTTCTTCATCGGCGAGTGAATTCGCTCCTTGCTGTATCCAGCAAAACAGTAACTCGATCAGCTGATTGGTAAGAGGCTCTCCCACGGGTGGCATACGTTCGTCTTCATCTTCCGATGTCACTCGCTCGACCAGCAGGCTCGTCAGGGGTTGTCCACTGACAATCGCCTCGCCGCTGTCGCCACCCGTACGAATGAACGCACCCGTATCCAGTCGAAGGTTTGCCTGTTGCTCCCTTCCACCGTGGCAAGCGTAGCAGCGGACTCTCACAAAAGCGGTTTAATGTCTCGCTGGTAATCTGCTAAATCATCATCGGCTCGCGACGCCGTCCTGGCGATGACCATGCTGGCCATCATAGACAGAAATACCATCATAGACAGAAATAGTAGTGTATAGCGAGTGAGTATTTGTAATCGCATCGATCGGGGAACTATCGACGATTCGCAAGTCGAACTCTCTTCATGGCGTTGAGCCTAAAACTTATCCAGATTCGCGATATCGCGATTATAACACGCTAAGCCCGCCCGCCTCTATCGCGGGCGATCAAAGGCCGTCAAGCGCTGCGTGAGCCGGTCGATTGAAGTAAGCTAGGGGCCGACGCTTCGCCCACGGAGATTGCTTGTGTTACGATCCGCGACCCTTTGCCTGATATTCGCTTCGACCTTGCTCGCCGACGATCTGCCGCGCGGTGTCGTGAACACCCAGAACCCGGACGATGTTTCGCTCACGCCGCAGGAGTCGCTCGCGCGAATTACCGTGCCCGATGGCTTTCACGTGACGCTGTTCGCGGGCGAGCCGGATGTACGGCGACCAATCGCATTTGATTTCGATGATCGAGGCCGGTTGTGGGTCGTCGAGAACTACTCGCATCCAAAGTGGAAGGCAGACAACGCAACAGATCGCATCATCATTCTGGAAGACACCGATCACGACGGCCAGTTCGACAAGCGAAAGATCTTTTGGGACAAAGGACGCTATCTCACCGGGATCGCGTTTGGGCACGGCGGAGTTTGGATCGCGAACACGCCCGAGCTGAGCTTCATCCCCGATCGCGATCGAGACGACAAGCCAGACTCCGAACCAGTCGTCGTGCTCGACGGCTTTCAGATTTCGATCAACAACGTGCTGAACAACTTTCATTGGGGGCCGGACGGTTGGCTGTATGGAGCAATCGGTTTGTCTGATCCATCGCTGGTCGGCAAGCCCGGCACACCTGACGAGCAGCGCGTCAAGATCGCTCGCGGCATTTGGCGTTTCCATCCGCTGCGGCACAACTTCGAAGTCGTTGCCCAAGGGATGGTGAACCCGTGGGGAGCCGACTTCAACGAGTATGGCGATTTGTTCACGGCCAACACCGTGACCGCTCATCTGTGGCATATCGTGCCCGGGATGTATTGCCAAGGCCGCGCGAAGGAGGACAACCCGTACGTCTATCGCCGCATCCAATCGATCGCGAATCATTTGCATTGGGGCGGCGGTCAGTGGACGAGTTCGCGGAGTGGCGAGCAGCATTCGGTCGCCGGCGGCGGGCACGCTCATTGCGGCGGCATGGTATACCTCGGCGACAATTGGCCCGACGAGTATCGCGGCAAGTTCTTTACGAGCAACTTGCATGGCAATCGCATCAACTGTGACGAGCTGGTTCCGAATCGATCGACCTACGTCGGCGTTCACGACAAAGATGTGCTGTTCACGAATGACCCTTGGTTCCGCGGGATGTCATTGAAATACGGGCCGGACGGCGGCGTCTACGTATCGGACTGGCACGACTTCGGCGAGTGCCATGATAGCGATGGCGGTCACCGAACCAGCGGCCGGATTTATAAAATTGTGTGCGGCGAGCCGGAGAAGCGGGCACTTGACTTGAACACGCTGAGCAATGCAGAACTCGTGGACCTGCATCTGCATCCGAATGAGTGGTTCGTCCGGCACGCCCGGCGGATCTTGCATGAGCGTGCTGCTGGGCAAGACATGCAAGACGTTCGTGACCGATTGGAAGAGCTCTCCGAAGACAAGGACGAGATGGTCCATTTGCGAGTTGCTTGGACCATGTTTGTCGTTTCGGACCAAAAGGCGTTCAAATCCGTACTCACACTTCTAATGCACCATGACAGCGAGCATGTGCGCCGAATGGCGATTCGATTGTTGGTTGACGATGGCGACCCGAATCGGGAAGGACTCGAAACCATGTTCCGCCTGGCGCAACATGCTACGCCCAAAATTCGGCTGGCGATCGCCTTGGCATTGCAGCGGATACAGCCCAAACATCGCATGCCCATAGCGGCAAGGCTGATGGCGCACGCTGAGGATGTCGAGGATCCATACATCCCACTGATGATCTGGTACGCCATCGAGCCGCTGGTCGAGTCGGACGAGACTGCTGCGTTGGAACTAGCTGTCAACGCACAGATCCCGCTGCTGCGACGGTTCATCGCTCGCCGCGCGATCGATCAAGAGTCGCCGGCTCTCGACGAAGTCGTTCTCGCGGCGAAGACGAGCGAGGACCAGCGCGTCCGCCTCGACCTTCTGCAAGGGATACACGACGCTTTGGAAACGCGAGGCGCTACGAAACCGCCGCCAAGTTGGGGCGAGTTGTACTCGCACGCGGCGAGCAGTTCACTCGCCGAGTTGCGATCCGTCGCAGTTCGGCTGGCGACGATCTTCGGTGACAAGGATGCCATCGCGGAACTGCGTGAGATGATACGAGATCGCGAGGCAGAGCCTGCGAAACGCCTCGCATCGCTGCAGGCTTTGTTGAAGGTGAAGGGTGGAGTGCCCGTCCCGATGTTGCACGAGTTGGCGGCAGCACCGTCGGGCCTTCGTCGTGATGCGATCCAAGCGCTGATCGTTCGCAGCGATGATGCAACTTCCGACGTCTTGCTCGACAGTTATGAAGCGCTAAACGCTCGCGAACGACAAGACGCGATCAGCGTGCTTGCGACAAGAAACGATTTCGCGAACAAGCTGCTTGACGCGATCGAGGATTCATCGATCGATCACAAGGATGTCTCGGCGTTTACCCTGCAACAGCTTCAAGCGTTCAACGACGCGACGATCAAGAAGCGTGTTGAAGCGCTTTGGCCTCGCGACTCGCGAGTGGGCAAGAAGTCGGATGAAATCGCACGTTACAAGCGGACGATGAATTCGGACTATCTGGCCGCCGGCGATGCCAGTGCGGGGCGAGGCGTCTTTGCAAAGACGTGCGCGAAGTGCCACACGCTGTTTGGCGAGGGAGGCAACGTCGGTCCTGATCTCACCGGCTCGGGTCGCCAGAAGCTCGATTATGTCTTGAGCAATCTGATTGATCCGAGCGCAATCATCGACCCGAAATATCGGCTGACGAACATCTTCACTGCTGACGGGCGAATCCTGAGCGGCTTCATTGTGCATCAAGATGACAGCGATCTAGTGCTGCGGACCCAGGAGGCCGAAGTGCGGCTGGCAATGAAAGACATCGACGAGTTCAACACTTCGAATAAATCGATGATGCCCGAGGGGATGCTCCGCGCGTTCACCAACGATCAGATCCGCGACTTGGTCGTCTACCTCGCCAGTCCGCAGCAGATCCCACTCGCCGAGTAGATCTCCTCCGCCGAAAGTGATTCTTCGAGTGGGTTCGAATTACACACTATGTTGCGGAACACTATTCAACCGTTCCGACTAGTCGTTTGTCGACGCACTCCGTGGCTCGCGGGAATGTTTGCCTAGAGTGCCTTGGTCGCGACATCCAGCATAGCTTGGCGACATGAGGTCAGTACGCCGGTCGCGGTCAAACGGGGAAGTTACTCTTGAGCCATCCTTCTGAAATTGCGGCAGATTGTATTCTAGTTCCGAGATCTTCGCAGAGACTTTCGCTGCAGGCTACCAAACCGTGGTATTGCTCAACCCGAAAATCTTGCTTTGACGAAAAACGATCACAGCAGATCGCGAGCCAAATTGTAACCGACGGTGAAGATCGCGGCATCAACCAACAAGTGGCTGAGCCAAGGCCCGTAAAGCGACTCGCTTTTCTGATAGATCCACGCCCACACAGCGCCACCAATCGCTACGGCTGCGGAAAACAGATACGTCGCTGGTGATGTCCAACCAAAGTAAACGGCCAACACAATCACGTGGTGAGCCATGAAGCCGAGGCTCGAAATTGCGATTGCGGTCGGCAGACTGGCGAACTCCTTAAGTCGACGGAAGACGAACCAACGCCAGTAATACTCTTCCATGAGCGAATGGATAAACGCATAGAAGAGCGAGGCAGCAATGTACTTGGGGAGCGTGTTCAGTCCGATCCCGATGATTTTTTCGCGGATCGCCTCACCCGATTGATCGAAAAATCCGATCGGTTTAAGCCACAACAAGGCCACCGCCAGCATCGCCGCTGCGACGAGCAGACCAAATCCGAACCCTGCGCCAATCCCGCGCCATGTCGGGCACGGACAACTGACCTTCTCACGCATCACGAAGAATACCCAGACGGCTGGAAACGCGAACTGAATGACTTTTCCGATTGCAGCTGCGCCTCCCTGTAGCGACGATGGTTGCCCGGCGAGAACGACAAAGTAAGCAAGTGTGACGATGGTCGGAAAGATGATCGCGAACGTCGTTGCCGCTAAGTTCGCCCGAGAGGATACTGCCATTGCTTCAAGACTCTCGTAGGCCAGGATCTGGCACCAGGGCGGTCGCTATACAAGGATCCACCGCCACCAGATCGTGAAGATTCGTTGATTGACGCGAGCATCGTAGCACATCCAGCATGGCCTTGCTAATCAAGGCCATGCTGGACGCCCGCGTAAGCTACGAGGTCCAATCGTCGTCTTCGCCGAAGATTTCATCACCGACATCGGTTGCGTCATTCAGCGTGTCTTGGGCGAGAAGATCATAGACATCGGCGTCGGCGAACTCGATTCGTTCATTGCCTGCCGTGGCGAGTGCTGTCTCGTAAGCAAGTCGATAGACGTCGATATCGACTCCCGTGGTTTCAACGAGACTGCTGAGTCGTGATCGCAGCTGTTGAGTCGACTCAGCCGTTTCTCCCTGGAGGATGTAGCTTGCCAATGCCTCGGCGTAGCCAGATCCTTGCTCGTTACTCGTTTGTTCCGACGTCGTCGCCAGAAGGCTAGATGCAACAATCGAGCGGGCACCAATCACGCCGCCTTCACCTTCACCTTGATTAGCTGGGTCGTTGAGGTGGTTAATGACCAACAATGCGTCGATTGGCGAAATGTCTCCATCGCAGTTCGTGTCGTAGAACGGTGGAGGTGTATTCGGCGGCAGCGGTGGATTTGGCAGCGTTCGGGCGCCGACGAGATTAAGACTATTAATAACTAGCAACGCGTCCAATGGAGTAACGAACCCATCGTTGTTCACGTCGAGGTTATTAAACGGATTACACCAGGGGGAAGGTGGCCGTGGCGAGAGCGTGATCGTGACTGTCGCAACCGACGGGCCACCGTTACCGTCATCCACGATGTAAGTGAATGAATCTTGCGACGTATTGCTTCCATCGTGGCGATAGATAAACGTGCCGTCTGCATTCAACGTGAACGAACTGGCGTGTTGTGGCTGTGAATCGATGAAGACGGACAGTGTATCGTTAGAATCGACATCGGTATCGTTCGCCAAGACGCCGTCATCATTGAACAAGGTTGGTGTGAGTGTGCCGTCGGCGTCTGTTGTCGTGAAAGTGCTTCCCTGGACGGCCGCATATCCATCATCGATCGCATTCGGTGCATCGTTTCGACCCTTGACGGTGATCGATGCATTTGCCCCGGCCGTGCCGCCATTGCCATCGCTGATTGTATAGCTGAATACTTCAACAACTTGGTCGCCAACACTCAAATCCTCGTACCGACCATTGGGCGAGAACGTGATACGGTTACTGGTGTCGAGCGTCGCCGTTCCACCACGCACGCCAACGGAGACAGGCGTGCCCGGCGAAATCGGATTACCGTTGATTTCGGTAACAGTCAGATTCTGCGGGTCAATGTCACTATCATTGCTGAGTACTTGAATGACGATCGATTGATCCTCGAAAGTCATTTGCGAGTCATCTTGAGCGATCGGATCATTGTTCGGACCGGTGATCGTCACGGTAACGACCGCCGTGTCTTGGCCACCGTTTCCGTCGCTGACGGTGTACAGGAACGTATCCGTTGCTGTTTCGCCGGCCATTAAGAAATTGAATTGGTTATTCGGACTATAAACAAAGACTCTGCTGTTGTCTGGTTGAATGACTAGGCCGACGTCACCGATCGTGCCAACCGTGTTGGGGGAACCGATGCTCAACACGTCTTTATCCGGGTCGCTATCATTGACGATAGCGTCGATGGTTACGCCCAGCAGATCATCTTTGGCAACTGTCGCCGAGTCCGCGCCAGCCGTTGGGGCATCGTTCACGCCTGTGACTGCAATTGTTACCGTGACATCTGTAGAAGATCCTCCGTTTCCATCCGACGCAGTATAGGTAAACGTGTCGTCTTGCATCGCACCGACGCCAAGCATCTGAAGCTCTGCAGAACCTGTCGGATCGTACGTTACGTCCCCTGTCGTGGTGACCGAAACAGTCGCACCCGATACAGACGTCGCATCAAATCTGGATACTGACAACGAATCAAGATCCACGTCGGTGTCATTGCCCAAGACATTCAGTCCGGTAAAGGGCGTATCCTCGTCCGTTGCGCCCGAATCCGTAACACCCACTGGTACGTCGTTAACCGCGTTGACGATCACGATGAACGTGTCAGTAACAACGTTTTGGAAGCTGTCTTGAGCCTGGACGGTAATCGTCGCTTGGCCGTTTTGATCTGGTGCGACAGCTAGGCTGATCACAGGGCCGGTAAATGGATTTGGCGTAACATCCACCAAAGTCGGATTGTTGTTTGATGCCAGGCTGTACGTGAGCGTGTCACCGTTTGTGGCAACGTCTACATCAGCAAAGGCCGATGAAATGTCGATGGAAATAGTTGGGCCGTCTTCGTTAAACGGAACGTCTGGCAACGGTGCCGCGACAAACGGATTGTCATTGACAGCCCCGACAACCACCGCGAACGTGTCCGTAACCGTCAAGCCGCCTTGGTCCCGTGCCTCGACTGTAATGTTCGCGGTCCCGTTTTGATCCGCAAGGAAGTTTAGCGTCAGCTCTGTGCCAGCGAGCGTTGGCGTCAAGAGCGACGGATTGTCGTTCGAGACAATTCGCAGTGTGAGGTGATCGGCATTTCCGTTGGTGATGTCCACGTCGCCGAAGATGCCGATCAAGTTGACTGGCGTTGCAGGATCATCTTCCAACGCTGGCACATCGTTAATGGGAGCGAGTACCGTCGGCGTGACATTCGTGATAACGCGGACCTGATAGTCTTCGACTTCGCCATCCGAAGCCAAGCCCGTCGGTTGAAGCCCTCCGTCGGTACTCAATCGGAATCGAGCTGAAGTAAAGCCAAGATTCGCGTCTGCTGGAGTTGCAATCGAAAGGGTGTTGAGGCCGGCGTTAACCGGTTGGCTGGCAAAGACCTGTTCGCCGTCGTCGACCCAGTCACCATCTTGGTTGAAGTCAACCCATGCGTCGAGCAAACCATCGTTCGATGCCGTGACCACGACTTGCGTGTCGACCGTTCGGATTAGGCCACCCTCGAAGACGACACCGTCTTCGTCGTCACCATCCAAACTGATTAAGCCATTGCCAACGTGCGTCGCTGAGAGGGCGAGACTCTGCGACTCGATCGCGGCAACAATCGCGTTCGCAAGTTGATCGGGCGTGCTTGCGGGCGTAAAGGTCACGCCAGTTCGTCCCGAAGTGATTCCATTGCTCAGCGTTGGATTGTCAAATTCAAACGTTACCGCATTAGCACCGTCGCTAATGACGAACGAGTCGCCATCGGCCATATTCGCGCCGCTCAGCGATTGAATGCCGCTTGGCAGCCGATCCAATAACTGCAAACCGCTTTGCGTGAGATTCAGAGCATGGCTTGACGGCCCATCAATGTGAATGCGTCCGTCACCCAGGCTTGTCGCGACAAAACCCGGAGCGAAGTTGCTGTTCGTGATTGCCGTGAGAACAGCCGTAGCGACATCGTCTGTCAAAAACTGTGTCAACGTGATGGAACCGGATGTGTCTAGCTTTTTCGATGAATCCGTGCCATCAAGGGACAACATAACGCGTCCGTCACCGAGGTTTTGCGGCGACAAGCCGAGACCTGCACTCGCGATCACGTTAGCAACGACACCTGCGATGTCGGCCTGCGTGCTGAGATTCGCGAACGTGACGACGCTGTTTCCCGGAGTCGTGTTACCGTTCGAGTCAAACTCGAAGATCACATCGGGTGCTCCCAGGCCCAAGTTGATCGCAAACGCATCGCCGTCAGCAATTCCGCCCTGAGTCCCGCCGGCGGTCGGCACTTGGATCGTGTGTTTGTAAGTCAGATTGATCGGCGTATTTCCTATCGCAACATTGTTGTCAAAATCAAACTCGAAGTTGATAACTTTTGATCCGTCAGTCACCGAGAACGTCTCACCGTCGGCAACACCGTCGGCTTCACCAAACGCGGCCAAGTTTGCTGCAGAGACGTCGATCAAATGCTCGTTGGTCGAGCGTGGATCAATGACGCCATTACCGAGATAGATGGGCGACAGCGGGGGATCGAGCGGAGCGTTGGCAATCGCCGAGATGATGCCAGCTGCCAATTCGTCCAGCGTTTGCGGACGAGTTCCGACGGCTAGCGAAGGCGTTAAGGTTGTGTCAACCGAATGAGACGAATTGCTTCCGTCTAGAATGACGATGCCGTTACCCGGATGATCTGGCGTAAGGCCCAGCGAGGAAACTCCGGCGACCGCAGCCACAATTGCGTCGGCCACCGAGTCCTGACTGCCAAGGCCCGCGACGGTTACTGGAGTATTTCCAATCGTAACCGAACTGTCGGAGTCGAACTCGAAGACTGCGTTAGCGCCGAACGAGCTGTTACGGATCGTGAAGGTCTCGCCATCTGCGACACCGCCCGGAGCGCTGCCAGCCGTCGGTACGAGCAAAGTAAAGTTGTCCACGATGTTGATCGTCGGATTGCCGGGTACGGAGACACCGTTTGAATCGAATTCAAACGTCACGACACGATTACCGTCACCAATCTGGAACGTTTGTCCGTCGGACAGCCCTGCCTGCGTCAAGCTCGGGGCAGCCGATAGATCCAACGTCGGTTTGGGACCGCGAAGCCGTAATGCACCGCCGCCCAGATCTTCCGGTGTTAGGCTCAACGACGAAGCGTTACGAATTGCGGTCGAGAGCCCCAGAGCGATATCTTCCGGACTGCTGAATCTAGTAAACACGACTCGTACATTACCCGTAGTCGCGAACCCGTTGCTATCAAACTCGAATCGAATAGGTACGTTCGACCCCTTTTGAATTGTGAATGTGTCACCATCGGCAATGTCCGCGCCACCGTTAGGCGGCGATTCAATAACGAAGGGTGCCGAGTTCGACTGCGTCAACGTCGTACCGGAGAAATCAAATGAATAGTTGATGTCGCCGAAATCAATTATGCCATTGCCTTCATCGGTCGGATTCAACGCCAGCTGAGAAACACTGGCAATTGTCGATCGGATCTGTGTGACAATATCTTGCTGCGTACTCGTCGAGGCGTAATTGATCAGGAAGTTGCCTGGAGCGACGTTGCCGTCGCTGTCGAGTTCAAACGTTGCCTGCACCGAACCGCTATTGATGGTGAACTGTTCACCTTCGGTGACAACTCGTCCACCGAACAGCGGCGCGACCAATCGCAAACCAGCAGTTGGTGTTTGAATCACAGATTCGATACCTGGGGCCTGCAACTCGTAGGCGGGAACTCCCAATGTGCGTAATGAAGCGTTCAGCGTATCGATACCGTGCGTCGCCTTGCCACCGATGTTGACGACTCCCCCACCCAGATTCGTCGGACTCAATCCCACAAGTTGCGTTCCCTGCGTCGGCGAAACGGACTGGATAGCCGTTACGATCGCGGATGCGACTTGGTCCAGCGTACTTCCTGTCGTAAACGGCACGGCGACGTTGTTGCCGGCGACGGTCGTGCCAGTTCCGATGTCGTCGAACTGGAATGTGACGGCCTGGTTAGTTGTGTTATCTGTAATCGTAAACGTATCGCTTTCCGTGACACCTGCGACACTGGTGAGAGAGGGTGCATCGGACGCATCTAATACTTGGCTTGAGGTAACTCCGAGTACGACCCTACCATTGCCTGAGTTCGTCGGTGAAAGGCTCAAGCCTTCATTGACGATGCTGGAAATAATTGCGTTTGCGATGTCGTTTTGCGAACCAGGAGTCAGGCTGACCGCAACGTTTGTCGGCCGAGTGTTGCCGTCGCTGTCGAACTCAAACGTGATCGTGCGAGTCGCATCGCCAACGATCAAGGTGTCGCCATCGGCGACGCCACCAATTCCGCTACCGGTGACAGGCACTTGTAAGCCCGTTGGAATCTGTACGGCAAACGGAGCAGGTGACGGTGTCAACGGCAGAAGATTGCTGAGTGTCAGATCAATAAAGGCATCGCCGTCGTCACCGGAGGCGACGGAGTTAGGTTGGCCGTCGGTTTCTGCATCAACTCGAGTTCCAAGAATCAGACCGTTACTGATGACGTGAACGGCACCGTTGCTGCCTGCCAGCGTTTGGAACGACGGATCTCCGGCATCACCGTAATCGAGAGCGACGTCGCCGAGAATGATCGTGAATTGAGTCTCACCGGTCAGTTGGTTTGGCTTCAGGTCATTTGTCGCCAAGTCCTTGATCGCCGGCATAAACGCGATGTTACCCGACGTTGTTGCAAGGAAGTTAGCCGTGGCGGTTACGTTGCGTGCTTCGTCGACGACAACGGTTGCGCCACCGCCAAGATTGGCGGTCACGTCGACTCGCGACAGCGGATCGTTGTTAATCGCGTTGTTCAACGCAACGGCAGCGTCGCTCGCAGAAAATTCAGCGGACGGCACGAACGGAATTGCAACGGCAGCGTTGTCGCCTGGTGTTCCAAGGATGGACAGATGAACCATCTGTTGCGAGTTGGCGAAACTGACTAAATGACTGGCCGTGCCGCCAATATCGATCGTACCCAATCCGTTGTGCACCGAAGTCAATCCCAATCCCGCGGACAACAGCACTGGCACCATCGTATTGGCGATATCGCTCGCGTTGCTCGTGTCGCCGAACACGATAATGATGTTGCCTGCTGTTTGGACGCCGTCGCGATCCAACTCGAACGTCACGGTATTGAGCGGGAAGCCGTTGTTGTCAACAAGTGAAATCTCGAACGTTTCGCCATCGCGAATACCGCCAGATACACCGGTCTGATTTAGATTCGTCCCTACTGTATCCCATAAGTGCGACAAGCTGTTCGCGTCAGGTTCGCCAGCATCGAGCAGACCATTCCCAAGAGCCAGCATCTGCTGGAGCGGATCGAGACCGACATTCGAGCTGTTGACAACCGCGATGATGGTATTTCCGAGTTGGTCAGCGTTGTCATTTTCACTGAAGGCAATGCGAATTCGACCTGGAGTGACGATACCCGGTGCCTGGTCGCTGTCGAATTCAAACGTCGTCAGGGAAACGCCATCGTCAATCGTAAAGAACTGACCATCCGCGATTCCCGTTTGTTGAACGCTCGGGCTATTCGAGGTATCGATCACATGGAACACCGTGTCGAGATCGAGATCGCCGCCGCCAAGATTGATGGGCGTAATACCGATGTTCGATCCTGCGATGGCAACCGCCATCGAATTAGTGACTTGATTGCGATCACTGCCGGCGGCGAATGGAATCCGCACGTTACCTGCCACAACCGACGAATCACTGTCGAACTCGAAGGTGGCACTATTCCCGGAACGATCTCGAATCGCAAATGTCTCGCCGTCCGCGATCGATGCTCCGCCACTCTGGGGAACGATCAAGTGCAATCCGCCATCAGGGACTTGAATTCGTAGCGATGCACTCTTCGTTTGCAGACCATACGCTTGGCTCACACCGGGAAGCCCTGATTGCGAGAGATTGCTCAGCGTCGTGCGAACGATGTGCTGAGGCGTGCCGCGAAGCTGGACTAGACCGTCGCCGAGATGGTTGGCCTGCAGGGACCCTGCAGCGTCAATGGCACCATCCGAAATCGCTTGATTCACGGCGGTGGTCAGAATATCAGAGATCTCCTCGTGCGTTTGACTGGTCTGAAACTGGATGGGCCGCGTATTCGGGCGAGTTAGGCCGTCGGTGTCGAATTCGAACCGTACGGTGTTAACTCCGTCACCAATCGAAAACGTGTCTCCATCGGCAACTCCGCCCGCAACGCCGACTGAAGTCAACGAAGTACGACCGCCACCGGTGGTGGGCAACGTAACCTGATGGACGTTACGTGTCCCAAAGTGAATTTGTCCTAGTCCCAAGTTGACCGGTGCAAGTCCCAGATCGGCATCCGCCAAGGCGTTAACGATCGAGATAGCAATCTCGTCTTGCGTCGAAACGCTGGTAAAGGAAATCGGGACGTTCGCTCCGTTGAACGCACCGTCTTTATCGAACTCGAAAGTTACAGTTCGCAGGCCAAGTAGGGCATCATTGAAATCGATAGTGAATGTTCCACCGTCACGAATGCCACCCAAGCGACCACCCTCTTCGGGCACTTGAACCGTAAACGTTTGCGGCACGTGCAGAATGTGACCGCTATCAAATTCGTAGCGATCGATGCGAGGTTGGAAATCACCGATCAAGATTGCATCACCGTCGTTGATCTCGTCTCCTGCCGGAGTCGTGATCACGAAGCGATCCGTGTTGTTCAGGGTAATCGTATAGAGGCTGTCGGGAGTCCAAATGCCGGAGAGTGGGGTCAACTTGATGATGTCGCTCGTCGCGTTATAGCTGAACGAGTAATCGACACCGTCTTGCAAGACAACGCCGTCCCGTTTGACGACGACAGCATTCGTCACGACTGTGTTGTCATCGACACCCAGTCCATCTGTCGGATCAGCAGGTTCGACACCATCGACCAAACGAATCTCGAAGCTTGAACCGACAATGCCTTGCCCAAGCTGAACGATCGACACTTCGTTGCTGCGAAGATCAACGCCATCGGCATCGTTGTCCGCGGGTTGAGTGATGTTGGCGGTAGGACCAGCGAAGTCAGCGCGATCAATGGCACCACGATCCGTAAAGACATCTTCGCCAAAGCCGGAAGCAGTTTCGACGTTCGGATCGTCGACACGCTTCTGCCCTGTCACGTCATTGCCCGGAGCCAAGATCGGCGATGGTGAGATCCCAAGCGGGTCGCGAACCCGTACGAGATCTGCTCGATCAAGCAATGATCCGACGGAGTTGTCGATCGCATTCGAGCAAGGTTGCAGATAGAAATTCTCGTTCACAGCATCGACGAACAGAACATTCGGGTCGTGCAGATCCGTATTGCAATTTGGACCGTTCGGCAACGCTGTCGCATCGGGATTACTCAAGTTGATCGCAAAGTCTTCGGAGGCAACACCGCTGATCGTCGTCGAGGCATTTCCTTGATAGATCTGACCGCCAACAACCGTCAGACTCTCCGAGAGACCGTCTGGAATAACGCTGATCCCGGTGTCAAAGTTCGCGACGATGTTGTTCAAGATCGTCGGTGCGGCAAAGTCGTCGATGAGAATTCCGATATCCGCAGATTGCGTTCGAGGAACTAGAGTTCCGCTCACGCCGAAGAGCGTGTTGTTCACGATTCGACCGAAGGGCACAGACCCTACCTGCTCGGAGGTCGGTCGAGTGTTGCCACTGAAGTGAATGGCTCCCTGTTGTCCGCCAAAGATTACATTGTTCTCAATCACCACTCCCGGCACGATGCCGGCCGTATTCAGTTCAAGCAGGTTCCGTCCTGGCAAGACTGGAACGGGCGCTGCGTTGGCGGCGCTGGCAACGGTCACGGTGGACGTACTGGAGGACGTACTGGTTCCAGTCGTGCTCGTGATGGTCGTTGATGTCGTGGTTGTGCCGTTCGAGTTGACGGTCCTTGTTACATCAGTCGTGGTCGTCGTATTGCCAACCGTTGTCGTTGTGGTCGTCGTTGTGCCACGAGCGGGGGCATCGACGGTGATGCCAAATTGTTCGGAGTTGGCAATCCGATTCGCTTCGATCAGAATCTGCCCTTGCTCGCGGAACAAGTTGCTGTCGCCTGGATCGTCAAAGACGACAAAGTCTGCCGCACTGACAGCACCAAAAGTCAGCTCAAGTTGGTAGAAGCCAGTTCCGCCGTCGATACCGCTTCCTTCGATATTTGGATCGTAGTCGCGGTTGTTGAAACCACTGACTCCAACAAAGTAAGTTCCGGATGCCGGGGCTGTGAAATCAAGATATGAGTCAGTAAATACGCGTCGAGATGTTTCCCCCGGAGCGATGCGGTCATCGCTAAGAGCCAACGGATTGCCGAAGATGTCGAACACTCGCAGCATCGAATCCAAACTCGAACCGATTTCTTCCGCATCAATATCGATGCGAATCGTTTCGCCGCGGAACAATTGAATTCGGAATAGGTCAACGTCCAAGCCCCGTTCGATTGGATGACGTTGGTTGTCGCCGATGGCTCCTGACGCTAGGAAACTCGGCGAGTTACGACCGACGATGCCAGTCTCGGTGGCTTCCGCCAAGAAGTCATTCGTTTCGTCGACATCCGTGCCATGCACGGTCAAGTGAGCTGGACCGTATACGTTAACTCGGTTCGTTGTTGTGACTGTTGGAGTGCCCGATCCAATCAAAGTACCATCGCCCAGACCCGCTGAGAGATCAGGCAGGACCGCTTGGACGGTCGTCGAGTTGATTGCGTCACGAATCGTTCGCGCTAAGTCGTTATTCGTACCTGCGGGCGTGAACGGCACTGGGTGTCGTCCCGTCAGAATTCCGTCCCCAATCGTTGTGTCGTCGTATTCAAACGTGACGCTATCAATCCCGTTACTGAGTACAAACGTTTGGCCGTCATAGATGTTTGCACCAGGCTGGGCAATAATCGTCAGGCCTTGCGACAAACGATCGTTGGTATCAATGCTGCGTACCAATCCGGCTCGCGTTGAACCAGCACTCGTCACACCGTAGTCCGTCGATTTACGAACTTCGACTTGATAAGGGCCTGTCAGAATCTGATTGCCAGACAAATCAGGGTTGGCGACGAAGCCTGCGTTCGTGGACGCACCAGTCGCCATTTCGCCACGTTCGGCGAAACCAATGATAATGTCGTCGATGTAGATGCCTTCGTGGATATTGTCGAATCCACGCGCGGCAGTACCTGGACTGTTCACATTCGGAAGGGGACGATGATCTGAAACATTTGCGAACTGATCGCCTTGCAGAGCGCCATCAAATCCCAACGGTCCCCTGTCGCCGATCGTATGCCCGATAATACGGACCAGATCCTCCTCCTGCTTCACGACGTTTCCGAGCACGCGTCGATTCAGCGCTGACACACCGAATTGCGAGAAGCCTTGGATGAAAGTTACGTCTGATGGCAGGCCGGTCTGATGCGTGAACGTCACGACATTCTCAGTGCGACCAGCGACCGTGCGGACGGCAGCATCGATCTCAAGACTGATCGACAGACTTGGCGCCGTATTGTTCACGGCGCTTGCAACGGCTACCGCGACGTCAGCCCCCTGGAATTGAGACGACGGTGAGAACACAATCGGCACGCGGGGCGATTGACTGGCAACAAGTCCGTCTTGCGTCAAGTTCGCCGTGCCGGATGTATCAAGCACGTGGTTCTCATTACCGCCAAAGTCGATGGCACCAAGTTTGTCGCCAAAGGTTCGAGGAAACAGATTTCCAACGTTATTGCGAAGTGTCGTGACGATTGACTGCGTGACTTCGGTTGTCGACTGATCGGTTGTGAATGGAACGACAAAATTGCCTACGGTCGTCATCGCATCGTTATCGAATTCGAAGACAATCGGAGCGCCAGTCACCGTCACGGTAAAGGTTTCGCCGTCGGCAATCGGGCCACCCTGCCCGGACTGAGATAGGCCGACGGGCCCACTCTGACCTGGTGCGGGTGTTTGCGAGAACTCAGTATTCAACTGATGTTGCGCTGTACCGCCCAAATGAATCTTTCCGTCGCCCAGGTATCTCGGTGTCAAACCAACGCCAGCATCGGCGATTGCGTTGATAATGGCACCCGCCAACTGATCGGTGGTACCCAGATTCTGAGACGTAGGTGATGCATTCAAGCTAATCGAAACGTTCGAGGGTGAGTTGGCACTATCAAGATCGAACTCAAAGATGACTTGTGGATTGACACCATCTCGGATAACGAAACTTGTCAGATTACTATCGACCAACGCTCCGGCTTTGCCAGTTTGTGTCACATGACCACGAATGCCGACATTCGTGTCATTGGTAACTAGCGCGGTATTCGCAAAGCCGCCAATTTCGATACCTGATGGTCCGTCGATGAGCGTCGGGAGAAGCGTGTTCAAGGTCGCAGCAATTTGGGTAATGATTCGGTTCGCAACTTGCGTAGCATCATCGCTGGCAACGAACGCGATCCGAGTATTTGCGGCGTTGAAGCTGCCGTCGGAATCCAACTCGAAGGTGGTTGGAGGGACGAAGTCGAGTGGATCGGCATCAACCGTGAATGTCTCGCCGTCTGCGACACCCCCGAGTCCGGCACCCGCCGCAGGAATTTGAAATGCGAAGGGTCCTGTTCGAATCAGACTGGTGGCAACTGGTAGCGTTAGCGAAGCTCCGGTCCCGCCTAAATCGATATTGCCTTCGCCACCGAACTTCGTTGGCGAAAGAGCAAGTTGCGGTCGGGTGGCAATTGCGTCCAAAATAGATAACGCAACTCGATCGGCGCTGTCCGTATCGGTGAAGAACACCGGCACGTGTTGGATACCGTTTGCGTCTACTCCAACATTGCCTTCGCTATCGAACTCGAAAACCAACCCGGGGATAATATCGGTTACATCATCGTCCAGGAGGAAAGTGTCTCCGTCAACAATGCCGCCAGTCATTCCACCGGCATCCGGCACGTGCAGTCGGAGTGCTTCAGGCAGCGTGAGCGTCAAAGTTTCTGGAACGGTAATCGAGACAGCTGGGTGAACGCCCGTTTCCGAGATCGGCTGAGTAACGTTGTTGCCTTCGCTCAACTCGATGCGTGGGCCGGGGAGGCCTGCAATTCGGAGTCGGGTGCCGTTAGCCAAGGCAGCAGTACGTTGAAGATCGATTCCGAGATCCGTAACGAGATCAACAGGGAACGGATCGAAACCAGGCGTTGGTCGGTTCAGTGCCGTGAGCATCGCACTAGCAACTTGCGCCTGGGTGAAGTTCGGGGTGATGGCTATACGGCGATGCGTGTTGCCATTGGCGTCGGTCCCAACGCCAAATCCTTTGTCGAACTCAAACGTGACGCTGTTGCCACCGTCGGTAATCGTAAATGTTGCACCATCACGAATCCCACCGAGTTCAAGATTCCCGCCTGCGGCAGGGATCTCGAGGGTGAACGGTGTCGATGAAGTTCGCGTCAGCCCGCTTCCAGGGGTGACGGAAAGAATCTGACCGAAGCGACCGCCAAGTTGGACCATTCCGCCGTCGAGGGCGAGTGGTACCAAGCCAAGATTTGCGCTATTAGGATTCGCAGCCACGGCGTTCGAGATGGCCCGCGCCAACGTACTCGCCGAAGCATTATCTGGAATAGCAATTGCTGTGTTGCCAGCAGCTACCGTAGGGAACCCGAACGGATCGTTCAGATGATCCTTATCGAACTCGAATACTAACGGCAGTTGGCTCAGATCGTTCGGATCCTCGATTGTGAACGTGACACCATCTTGGATACCGCCGAACGTTTCATTGCTGCCCGCTGGTGGAACCTGGAGGAGAAATCCACTGTCGAATTCAAATGTTACGGGAGCGTTGACATTATCTTCCAACACGAAAGTATCGCCGTCGAAAATATCCAGGCCGAAGCTTGCGACAATCTGTGGATCAAAGAACAATTGTTCTAAGACACCGTCGATGGCCGTCGCGACTTGCGTGCGAGACATTCCCGAATGAATTATCGCAGGAACATTGTCAATCGTGACACCAGCGCTGCCTTCCACGAGTAATTGTGCGACCGCGCCGGCACTTATCTGAACATCGACTGCTCCTTCAAGATTGATTCGGTTCGCATCCAAGTTTGCGTGATTGTTTAAGTGCGGCGTAACGCTGGCACCGAGTGTACTCAATCGAATCGCCTGGGCTATCTGTTCCGCGACGTCTGCCGGGCTTTGCAGCGGATCAACGAAGATCGGAATGTTGCCTTGTGGGATCAGTGGCGAGTTACCCGGATTGAAAGTGTTGCCACCAAGCTGAACACCGTTTCCGATCAGCGTATCAATCGTCGCATCGATCGTGAGCGTGGGATGCAAATTGATCGCGGCGGCAACTCGAATTGCAACTTCGTCCGCCGTATCGGTTGGCAAGAAGCCGATCAGCGAATTGCCTGGGGCGACACCAGGCGTTCCCGTTTGGGTTGCATTGACAGTGCCGGACATGTCGATGGTGTGCGACGCACCGATGGTCCCACCGACATGGACGATGCCTCCGCCAACGGTGACCGGAGTCAGGCCAGTCAGCAAAGTTGCTGTGACAGCTTGTTCGATCGCAAGGACAATTGCGTCGGCAATTTGGTCGGCGTCGTTGCCAGCTGTGATCGTGACCGCGCGATTGCTGCCAACGACGGCAGTATCGAAGTCAAACTCAAACGTAACCAAATCGTTCGTCTGATTGTCACGGATCGTGAATGTCTCGCCGTCCGTGATCGCTGTAGCGCCAGCTGCAGGTACCGTCAATATGAAGGGAAGAACATTCGACTGACTCAGGCTACTCGTCCCCGCACTGACTGTATGGCTGAGCGTTCCCTGCAACTGGAACAAACCGCCACCCAGGTTGAGCGGCAGAATGTCTGGTGTTGGGAATTGGCTTTGAATCGCGTTCAAGACACGGTTCGCGACGTCGTCAGCAGATTTTGGCGTTGTCGTCTGAGTCAGGAACACAGATCCACCCGTGCTCAGAACGTGCGCCTCAGTCGTATCTCGCAAAACAACCGCACCATTGCCGTCGTTCGTTGGGACGACATTAAGGTTGGCCTGCTGAACGACACTTGCAATCAGATTGGCGACATCATCTTGCGACAGGTTTGCCGCTTGCTGCGCCGCGCTGGGTGTTAACGAGACATCGACTAAGTGATTCGGAGTGATGCCTAACAACCGCACCAGCCCATTGCCACCATCGACCGGTGTCAATCCGAGGGACGCACCGCCGATCGCCGCGATAACACGTTGAGTCAGCACGCTTTGCGTTGTGAAGTTATCGAAAACAATTGGGATATTGCCAGCCGTTGTGTTTCCCGTGCTATCAAACTCGAAAATGACAGGCGGAATGAGGTCATTGAAATCTGGGTCAATCGAGAATGTATCTCCGTCGACAACGCCACCGAATCCGCCGCCTGCTGCGGGAAGAAGAATCTCGATAGGATTCTGAATATTGATCGCGACCGTGCCGGGATTCGTAACGCCGTCGCGGTCGAATTCGAACAAGACGAGACTGTTACCGTCGTCGAGCGAGAACTGGTCGCCATCGATCAGCCCCGCCGCACCGCTTGCCGGAACGAGAATAGTTAGGTCGTCGGTAATATTAATCTGAGTGGCTAACGGGTCGAACAAGATGCCATCATTGTCGAATTCAAAGATCACATCGCCGCTACCGTTACCATTATTTAGAACAAACGTCTCGCCATCGGAGATCAGGTTCGACGCTGGCAATTGGACGAGGAATCCGCTGTCGAACTCGAACTGGACGGACGCTGCTCCCTGGCCGACCGTAAACGTGTCGCCCTCGGCCAGCGAAGCTCCGTCAGGCGTGATGATACTTTGCGGGAAGTCATTGTTGTCGACAAACTCAAAGACCGCAGTTTGGCCATTGGCATCGGTAATAGTGAGCGTTTCACGAGCAGGGATCGCCGAACCGGAAGGTGTAACGACCGTCAGTCCGGAATCAAACTCGATCGTCCGATTGTCAATCACAAACGTCTCGCCGTCGTCGATGTAAACGCCATCGACGGCTCGCAATTCGGTCCCCGTCGTAAAGACCGAGCCAACGTTCATTTCGCCAGCAGTCGTAAAATCGAAACGTAACCGCAAGTTCTCGCGGCCCGCATACTCGTCTAACGGAATGCGAACTTGGCGCCAGTCGGCCGTAGACCGGAAGTCAAACGTCGGTTGCACTTCAAATTGGCTGATGTCGTTCAGCTCGTCGGTAATACCGCCACGGCCATCGTCGAACTCATCGTTCGTACTGAGCAACTGCCAATTTCCATTATCATCGGCGACGAATACTCGAAACGAGTCTCGCACGAGCGGATCGTTGGGATTAAACGGTTCGAAGTCTTTGTTTTCGGTGGCCGCATAGTAGTTGAAATACAGGACAGGCCTGTCGGCGGCGGTGTATCCCGTCAAGTCGAATTCGTTACTCACCAAACTGCCATAGGCACCACCAGGGAAATCATATCCCCGCGGAGTACCGTTGCCGGTCCCTTGGCCGAAGGCGAAGCTATTCCGCCCGTCTTCGACGGTATTCGGCAGGCTACCCGAAGTACGGCTGCGATCGAAAGCCGGATTAACGCCGTGTCCGGGTGCCAGCTGTTGCTCGCTGACGAAAATTGGATCGCGGTTTGCATTTGCGATCCCAAGTCGCACGTCCACTTCAGTCGGAGTCTGGAAGCTTGGCAGCGAATCGGTGACATGGAACAGGTTGCTGTCGAGCGTCGAGAACTCCAGGCCGCTGACGTTCGTCAGGCCAGTCGACACGAACGTCTCGCCATCGAGGAAGATCGCTTGGAGTTCACCGCCAGTCGTTCCCTCAAGGCCAGGCGTCGGAACGTTGAACGCATAGAGTCGCCCTTGGACGTCGATGGCGAACAGCATATTCGAGAACGCACCATTCTCAACATTAGGAGGACCAGCCGTAAGCCCAGCAAATTGAATTCCAACTAAATCATCGGCAGAATTGCGAACATACGTGGTAGTCGCACCTGTGGTAAGACTGCGGTCGAAGCGAGGGCTCGCTGATGTCGGATCGTTGACAACGTAAAAGCCGCCGTTGTCGCTCACTACATAAAGCGTATCGTTGACCTCGGCGATGCCCGTGACTCGACCGCCAGGTCCTTCTCCCGCGGTTACAAACGGAGCATCCACAATAGCGACACCTTGGCTGAGTGTCACAAACTCTTCGAGCGTCGTGGCGTTGATCGTTGGGCCTAAGACCGAATTGATGGCGTTCGCGATATTCCTGGGTACTTCGCCCGACACGATCAGTGCTTGCACGCCGACCAGGATTGTGTCTTCCGCCGTATCACTTGCCAACGCTTCGATACGTTCACTTCCGGGTGCGACTCCAGGAGCACTTCCAAGTTCCAGCCACAATTGTTGGCCGTTGACTTGGATACCACTGACGTCGATCATTTGCGCTCCGTGGAAGTTGATACGTGCAAAAGCACCACCCGCTGTGTAATCGGGATGGGCCGAGACTGCGGCCGTGATGTCACGAGCGATCTGATCAGCCGTCAAGTCATTGTTCAAGGCATCAAACGTAAACTCTTGTGTTTGAATTAACGCATCCACGACCAATCTAGTAAGCGGGGCCGTTCCCGGTGTGTAAATATTCTGCGCGACGGATGCGGGAGCAAGTCCGTTAACAACGACCTTGTCTCCAACAACTTCTGCGGTCGCTGTAAGGTCATGGAGGCTCACAATGACCGATTCGCTCGCGGCATTGCCGAAGCCTCGCTGAGCGCGAACGGATCTTGGATCGTTCGCGAGATTCGAGCGATTTTGAATCGCAAGTAGAAGTTCATTCGCGTTGGTCGTCGCAGCACTTGGTGGAATGACGACCGTTACGATGTTCGCCCCTTGCACTACTCGGGCTGAACCGCCCCGTGTGAAAGGAACCAGAATGCAAGTTGATCCGGCTGGATAGTTCGTATTCGTGCAGTCGGGATCTGGGGTGCCCGCGAAACCGGGTGGTGTCGGATTAATCGAGATAGTGCCAGCGGGTGCACTGGCAGCGGTTTGATCATCCCATTCGAAGACATAAAGAACACCGCTGTCGTCAACAACGTTAAAGAAACCATCTCGAATACCTGAGCCATCCGGAGTCGGGATGACCTGGGGAGCGGCACTCGCGGCGTTGATCGCGTTGGCGATTTCCTGCGCTATTGCATCAGCACTGAAAGTTGACGAAGGAAGGAAGGGAACGGCGACATGCGGGCGAGTTACCGTCGGAGGTTCAACAACTCCGGGCGATCCGATGACAATGAGACTCGGAGCATTCGTCGTTGAAAGTACCGGAACGGGAGCGGCCAATCTCGGATCATGAACGGCGACCTTTCCATCTTCAAGGAACAGCGACGTGAATCCAAGGAAGGCCCCGTTAATTTGCGCGGCGACATTGGCAGCGATCTGATCGGTGGTTAGCGCTCGAGCGGCGTTGATGATCGAACCTGCACCGGAAGTGTTGCCGTCTGTATCGAACTCGAAGTTGCGAGTGAACGTCCCGTTCGAGACGCTGAAAATTTCGCCATCACCGATCGGTTGTTGCTGACCAACCTGAGTCAGGCTGATGCTTTGTGACGTATCCAAAGATTCGATGCCGGTGACACCGAGGTGTACGAAACCGTTGCCTTGGTTGCTGGGACTCAACGTCGGAATCGCCGTCGAGATCGCTGCCACAATTTGGTCCGCCACCTGATTCTGACTGCTTCGGCCACCAACGTTGATCGCAATATTCCCAGGAGCAACTCCGTTGCTAAGGTCGGTACTCTCAATTTCGAACTGTAAAGGTGGATTAGCGTCACTAGTATTGGCGTCGATCGTGAAAATCTCGCCATCGCTCAGCACGCGTCCGCCACCGAACGGCACTTCGATTCCAAAGGTCTGGGGCACTTGCAACACATAACCGCTCTCGAACTCGAAAGTAACCGGCACACCTTGTGTACTGCGAGTGTCGATTTGGAACGTCATCCCATCGGCAAAGTTACTTCCGTCACCTGCTTGCAGGACCGGTGCCTCGCCGTTGTCTCCCTCGACTCGAATACCCGGCGATGCTTGAGGAACGGAACCATCAAATTGATCCGCATTTCCAAAGCTAACTGTCGCACCGACTTGTCCGAACTGGCCATTGAGATCAGCGGTCGGATCAACGAGCGTGAGACGTCCCGAATTCGGACTGACAAAGGCCTGAACGTCTAGGGCCGAAGCATTAATCGCCGTTGCGAGTGCGGTCACAATCGCGTCAGGTTGAAACGCCGCAGTGAATGGAACTGCAACGTTCGGTGCCGTGACCGCGTCTCCATCGAGAAGCTCGAAATTGATGCTGAGACCAAGGGCGTCGCGAACCTGAACGATCGTCCGACTTCGGATAAAGCTGCCATCGGACACAACCGCGATGACCGGTCCCGTATTCAGCTGAAACAAAGTGTCATCCAAGAAGAAAAAGTTTCCGTCTCGAATGGTGACGCCGTCTTGGCCGTCGACGAGCTGTTGAACTTCAAATCCGAAATCAAACTCAAACGTTGTCGACGCACCCCGATCAAGCACCGAAAGCGACGTGCCGTCGACAATGTTGAAGACGGTATCTAGTTCCTGCGTATTTGGATCGCGGACCTGGATTGTTGCGTCTTCGGTCACGATGCGAGGACTGGTCAACAATTCACCGCGCTCGCGGATGTTGGTTCCCGCTTGATCCCAAAATCGGTCTAAGAACGGCGGAGGATCGATGTCTTGGCGGTCGAAGAGGATTGGATTCCCTATCGTCGTTGACACGGGCTGTCCAAAATTCGGAGCGGTTTGATCAGCAATGAACTGGTAGAGAATATTGTCAAAACGTGTCGGGCCGTTTGGCAGCGGATTGGTGTTAAAGCCTCGATCACCAACCGCGAATCCGCCAAAGCCGATATTCTCCGCAAACGCTATTGCATTGAACTGAATGCCATCACCGATACGCGCGGGAATGGGGTGCGTTATTATCGAGTTCGGCGGGGACGCCGTGCTCGCCGGATCTATCTCGTAGGTGATGATCCCATCGTCAGCAATCACGGTCGCGACGCCCGTCGCGGGATCGATCTCCAGAAAGAATCCTGAATTCGCATCGAACGGACTATTCGGATCGGTTTCGTTGAGCCCAACCGAATAAGCGTAGATCAATCCGTTCGGATGAATCGCGAAGTCCCGGATTTCGAAGTCGAGGTCATCGCCGGCGAATGTCTCTTGAGTTCCAGTGAACGGATCGACGATGGTTAGGTCGTACGAGTCGTTCCCGAACGTTTCAAACGGACTCCGTAGCGTACTCACGAACAGACTGACGTCTCCCAAGTGGAACTCGACCTTACTTTGATTGTCCAGCAGAACGGGAATCTGCGGATTGTCCGCCGTACCGATGAAGTTCGGAATTCCGTTGCCCGTAATATGGTCCTCGGCGATGCGCCGAGTTGAATCAACGGGTTCCAGTCGCAGGTCGGGATTAATCGGACTTCGCCGAAAGAACTGTTCCAGTTGAGCTGGCATCGTGGCGTCGCTCGACACGGCAAGGAAATACGTCCCAGGAGGCATTTCGACGGAACCAATGAATGGGTCCGATCCGCCAACCGTTCCTCGAGATAGGTCATCGATTTGCGAAGTCCCTGGTTTGCCGGGTCGGTCGTCCCCGATGTTGCCTTCACGACTTGTAAGAATCAGTCGTCCATTTACATCAAAGACTGACATGACGGTGTTGGCCCGTGCCAAACCGTCGGCATAGTCAATGTCGAAGACGACTTCCAAGGTGGAAGGACTGAGGCGGACGTTTTGGAAGTTGATGTTGAATTGGAAGAAATCAACGTCAGTCCTGGCTGCTAAATCACCCGCGATCCCCATCGCTGCGCGGTCGATTGCGACTAAATTTCCAAGAACCTGAGCGTTCGCTGTCGAGTCATTGTTCGCTCCCGAAACTTCCACCGATTCGCCAAGCAAAGGCGAGTGAATCGGCTGCCCAATGATTTCGATTCCGGTTTCGGCGAACGAAATATTCGAGTGCCGAACCGTCGAGCCAGGTGTCTCGTCAACTTCGCGAAGCCGAATTTGAAGCTGATACGCACCCGACGTCAAGCCACCGTCCAACCTGTCGAGATCGCCGCTGCTACTGCGAACTCGAATGTGATAGGTGTTGGACGATCCCAACGCTCCGGGCAGGATAACTCGCATACCGGGATCGCGAGGGTTCGTCGAGTAGAAGTCTTCACCCTCGAAGGGTGGTTGCTTTTGCATTAAACGAGCGATGCCGCCAAGTAACGTCGACTCCGTCAATTCAGCATCGGATAGATTCGCGGACGTCCGTCGTTCGGGAGCGAGATCGTTATTCTCGTTTAACGATTCGAAGTAGGAATTGTCAGACCTCGCGATTACCGTGCCATCGGCATCAATCAGTTCGAGAACCGAATCCAAAGCATGGGTGGTGCGATCCACATCGAACCAGACCTCGGTTCCGGCATCACCGGTGAAGCTGTAAATGTCATAGTCTTGGCGGTCGTTCAAGAACCCTTGAACCTCGAATCCAAGGCGTCGGTTCTCGTCGCCACCCTTTTCGAATGGAGCTAGTTGCCCAAGGAACTGAGCGCTGGCGGTCGTCGCATTCGTTCCCGGGGAGATGACTTCTCGTGGCTCCAGTTCTGTTGTCGCCTGGACATTGCGATCGTGGCTGTACTGTTCCAGCACGATGCCTTGCCACTCGCCAGGACGACCTGCGTTCCCCAGCGAAACATCACCCGAAAGCGTGAGTACGGCGAGGAACATAGAGTTGTTGGTGCCTGTGTTCGCCAAGTCGAGGCGGACTTGCGTCGCGCCGGAAGGGATGAACGGGCTCAAATCATAGAGTTCATCATCGGGCGATTGATTGGACGTTGGCAAAATAGGATTTGCAGTTGTATCACCCACGCCACCGACGGTGATGAAAGTGCCTGGCGTCGGAGGCGTCAGAAGCGCCGTGTCGTCAGCGCCGCCAGCAGAACTCGTCAGTCGAGTGCCGTTGACGTCGATCTGACCTGTGCCGGGAAGGACTGGATCACTGAACGACATGCCGACTGCCAATTCGGCAACGAAGTTCGGATCGTTCGGGTTGGCAGGTTGAGCAAAGTTCAGTGTGTTGGTCAACGGAGCACCCCCCGTCAATCCTCCATCGAGAACCATGACCGTTCGTTGAGGCAGCGTCGGATCTGAATAGATGATTGTCAGACTGACACCCTCGACATTGTTCGGCAAGCCCGTCGAAGTCTCGTCGACCGTAAACGTGAAGTTTGGTCCCGGTCCGAGCAACACCGATTGAGCCACGATATTCGTGACATCGATTCTCCCAGTCTCAAAGTTGACGTTGTTCGAATCGTCAACATTCGACAAATACGAGATCGGCAACAACTGCCCATTGAATCGAATGGATTGCGGGCGGAATGCGGGCGGAGCGGGGAATGTCGTCGTCGTACCGTTTCGCGTGGCCACATGCAACAACGCCAACTCAACGGTCGCACCCACTGGAACTAGCCCATCGAGGATGCCGGTACCATTTGTTCCAACTGCATCTGTCGAAACGCCCAACTGGCCCGCAAGGGTCGCTGCAATGCCCGAATCAGGCTGAAGTAACTGTAAGCTATTGCCGACGTCTTGCGTCTGAACTTGAACATCGCCGCGCGGATCGAAACCAGCGCCGATCGTATCATCATTCAGCGACGTCAGAACAACTGGGGACTTTGGTTGCCCGATCACTTGAATCGCACCGCCAATGCGGTCCTCGATCTCCAGCGGACGACCGATCGCTCGAAAGCCAGCCTGATCGGGAACTGACGGATCATTGCCATTGCGATCCTCGCTGAGCAATTTCACAACAAGGCTCGATGTCGGATTACTTTCCAATCGCAAGCCACCAAAAGTGTGAAGATCAGGGACATAGATTGTGTCTTGCACGACATGCACAATATCCGTGTCATCCCAGACGCTCTGGGTCGTCAAAGTTTGGCCACGAACCAACATTCCATTGATCGAGTTGTCCGCGAGACGGTTGTTAAAGACAAGCGGTCCTTGGTTGTCGCGGAAGCCCTCTAGGCGATCGATCAATCCTGTCGTTCGTCCCGAGTCGCGATTCAAATCGGAATTCAACGCGTTCACGTTGATGTTGATCGCAGCGGCATCGTTGTCGCGGATGATGTTGTCGATGATGACCGGCTGGGCACCACGAATGAAGATGGTTCCGGCCTCGTTGAAACCACGTCCGAAACGCCCTGGATTCGTCGCGGCTCCTTGGCCGCCAAGGCCTTCGGCATTGTTTTCAAACACCGAGTTCGCGACACGTGCCTCGGCTTGGTGAATCTCCAACACGTTAAATGCATTGAACGTTCCTTCGACACGCGTCACGCCGCCACCGAACGAAAACAATGCATGATCGATGTTGGCGCTGGAGTACTCGCCCAGCATTACGCCGCCCCAGTCACCTGGAGTTGCTTCATTGTTCGAGCCGACAGAACTCGCGCCGTCGTTAGCCGTATCGAAAGTCCCACCCGCACCGTAACGATCATCAAGCAGGCTCGTGAATTTGATCTCAAGCCCTTCTTGTCCTTCGGCGATGAACTGCGCTCCAATCCCAGTTTCGATCCGAGCTCCATCGAGCTTGACGACGATCGAAGGGTCGATCGCCAACCGAGCATCAAAGCGGGGCCGCAATGAAGCACCGGTGTCCTCGAGAATCGCGCCCTGTGTCGTCCCGTCATCCAAAAAGGTCGTCGTGGTGGCATCGAGCCGAGCGACCAATTCGTAGTCCCCAGCAGGTCGCAGTCGGTACAGATTGCGAGCAATATCCATGCCGGTTGCAATCGGCAACTGTGACAATGCAACTGACTGCTCAATTGCTTGCGGAGCACCAGCGAGCGTCACGCCTGCCGTCCGCTCGGATGCTGGGCCTTCGTTCCCGAGCGTGTCGATGAACGTCACGCGATAGTCGTAAGTTCCCGTCGCCAGGATTCCCCCGACCACCGGTACCAGGGCAACTGGTGATACCTGCGGGGCACTGGCTCGTGGATCACTCAACGATCCGCCGCGAGTCGTACCATCATCGACGTACGTCGTCGATGTGCCGTTCAACTGAGTTACGAGTTCGTAACTTCCGTCGGGACGGCTACGGTATAAGTTTCGAGCCACAAAGTCGCCTGCGACTTCGGGCAATTGTGCAAGGCGAATCGATCGCGTTCCAACTCCGGCAGTGACGTCTGGTGTCGCGTCCGATACCGGTCCTTCGTTGCCCTGAATGTCAAGGAATGTCAGGCGATAGTTGTACGTGTCAGCGAGCAACGTGCCGCCGGCGATAGGCGTCTGCGTGATCAGACCAATCGTTGGCGCTTGAGGTTCCAGCAACAATCCGCCCGGTGTGCCTTGAATCTGCAAGTTTTCGCCGAACACATGCACGATGTCGGTATCATCAAAGCGACCAGAAACGGTCATCGGTCGGATCGTGTTACCGGCAGGTGTCTGAATGCGGACGAACAAGCCATTGACGCTGTTTGCGGTCACCGCATTCTTGTAGACATCGGGACCAACTCGATCGTAGTCGGACGTGAACGAGAAGTTTTGATGACGCGGAGCATGAAAGTTCGTCTCTTCAAAGCTGTTCGGACTCGCCGAGATCGCAGCGTCGGCACTGCGCGAGATCGAGTTGAACGCAACCGTCGGTCGCGTATCGATGATGTGGATCGGCGTGACGACTTGAGCGAGGGAGTTGATGACGACGTTACCGCCACCATATCGAATGTCGGCATTGTTCACATAGTTCAGGAAGATGCCTTCTTCGTCGTAGACAAAGTTTCCGTCAGCTCGATCGTTGTCATCGCGGAAGAGCAAACCGCCCCAATCACCTGGCAACGGTGTCGTTGCGAACGAAAATGTGTCCGTGCCAATCGACTCGTCGTGGAACGACGTGAAGAATACGTTGTTCTCTGGCGTACCGAGAACCTGCAGCGCCCCGGCGCTTCGATCGATTCCAGGCGCCGAGCTACCGACGCCAACCCTCGCGCGACGCAACTTAAACACCGCTCCTTCATCGACCATCATGGTCACACCGCGCGGAATCTCCAGCGTTGTGCCGTCGCGCAACGGCTGCCCAAGGTTATTGAAGCCGATCTCGTAGGCGACGCGATCGGTGAGCGTATTGTTGTCGCCATCCGCGTCGTTTCCAACGACTCGGATAATGTCACCTTCGTGCGAGACGCCAATGGCGCTAACCGTTGCCGTGCTGGCGAGATTCCCAAACGGATTCGCCAAAGTACCGTCAGGATTCTGCGGCGCGGTCTTATCAACAAAGATCGTGCGTCCGCCAAGTTCAATCCCCGCGAAACCGCTGCTCAGTGCGATGCTTCTCTCACCGGTCAACGTTGCCTTGGCTCCAAATGCGGTCACATTCACCAGGAAGCCTGGCTCGACGTTGATGACGTCTGCGATGCGTTGAGCAATCCCTGAAGCCGTCGCGCCATTCACGTCGATTTGACGATTCCCCGGAGTGACAGTCCCCGTGAGATTAATTTCGAAGCGGCGGATAGTTCCTTGCCCATCCGTCAAAGTGATGACCTGACCGTCGACAAATCCCGACGCGCCCGCCAGAACGTTGAGGACCCGATTCTCCTGTTGCGTCTCGAACCAGAAGTTGTAAACACCTCCTGGGATTCCATCAGCGTCCCCGTCCAAAGGCGTGCGGGTCGTCAGCCGTGTGTTCTCTTCGCCATTCAGACGCTCGCCGGTAAGATCAAAATTATCCGCATCGATGATGCTAAACTCGGCGTCTCCGCGGAAGTTCAGCCTCAGGTCGTAAACGCCTTCACTCGTGCCACCGATGCCGGTGTCTTCGATGATCGGATCGTAGTCGTCATTGCCACTGGCCGAAACTCCAATGTAGTAGGTGCCGGCCGTTAGCTCGACTTCGATAAACGAGTCGTTGCTGTAGTAGTCGTCGTTGCGAGCGATAAGCTCTCGTCCAACAATGGCGCCGTTCTCGTCGATGATCTCGTGATACAGATTCAACGTCGTGTCAAGCTGGCTCGCATTTGCCAGGCGTTCGGCAAACGTCTCCGCGGTAAAGATTCCTGCGCCGCCCGCTGGTACATCGACCGTGAACTTATAAAGGTCGATATCCTTGCTTTCAGGACGGAAGATTCGCTGCAGGTGAACGATGTCGTGATCGCCTGGAAAGATCGGTTCGACGGTATTATCGAAAACCTGCTCGGTGTCGGTACTCGTCACCGTCAGTGCGGGCAATTCTTGCGCGTTACCGATACCGAAGAGCCGCTCGATTCCATCGAACACGCTCCGGAACCACGATTGGCGATTCGCTTCGTCACTTAAACCGTACTGATCGTTCCAGTTTACGGCATTGTCCAATACGATGGTAAGTCGTCTGTCGGCACCTGGGCCGTCAACGACATCCGTAAAGCCAATACGAACATCGATGCCACCGAGCGCAGCCGGAGTCAGGGAGATCGGAATTGATCGCAAATCACCCGTCGCGACGATGATTGCGTTGGTATCGGATTCATCAACTGTTTCAAGGAACTGAACGCCCGCAGTCTGGCTGATTATCTCAAACGCTTCGCGGGCGCGCTGCTGCTGAGTATTCGTGATCAGATTGAAGGCAAGTTGCTGGCCGCCTTGATTGTCCGGAATCGATCCGTAAACATTGCGGAAAATGTACTTGACGGTCGTGATGCCAGCCGTCGTATCTTTGCCGTTATTCTCGATGTGTTCATCGCCAACACCGCTGTCCGAGATCTCTCGATGGCCCGGCTCTTCACTCGATCCTGGGAAGTCCAGCGGGTAAACCTGGGTATCGATCTGAGAGGAAAGCAAAATGCCTTGGGTTGTCAGCTTCAAGGCTGTCCCGCCGCCTGCCAACGTGACGTCGCGGTCGTTCGACAATCGAACTAAATTGCCAATCGATGCAGCGGAGACGTTGAAGCTCGATGTCGCTGCCGCATTATTCACTTCGCCAACAAGAGCCGTTGTAATGGCATCTCGCGTATCGCTTGCGACAAAGAAAATCGGGATGTTCCCGACCGCTGGCGCACCGAACGTCCCAACAAACTCGAACGTTTGTGATACACCGTTGTTGTCGACGATCGTTACCGTTTGTCCATCGCTGAGGTCCGCACCAGAACCAACAACGTCGAGGACAGATCCTGTATCAAAGACGTTGTTCAAATCTGTTGCGGTATCGAAACTCGAACCGAGACCACCGAGCTTAACGCTGAAGTGATTCTGGACTGTGTTTGCAATCGCCTCGCCAGCGTTGCCGCTGTCGATCGATGCAAACATCAAAGCTCGCGAACGGCCATCGGCGTTGATCGCGTCGACCAAGTCCTGGGCAGTACTCTCGTTTCCAACATTAGTATTTAGATCAACGGTCACTTGGTTCCCGCGAACCGTGACTAGCGGAGTACTTACGCCGCCGTGATCGCTCTTCGTCACGTCGATGCGAATCGCGCTGCCGAATTGCTCAGCCGTCAGTTCGTCACTCTGGAATCGAACAATGACGTTGCCGGACGAGTTGAAATCCGACGTCGCTTCAACGTTCAATCCGACGGCGACGGGTGTCGCAGGTTGTGCCTCGTCGGTCCCGACTCGCAGTCGCATTACGCCTGGACCGACGGGTGTTTGGAACTCGTGCTCACCGGTTCCGGCATCCGCAACAGAGACGGGACCACTGTCGGGATGCGTTGCCAGCTGAAACGTATCGGGAGTCCGATCGACAACGAAGTAATCAACACCAGGAAGCAAACCGTTAGGCAACCCACTGGTGGAAGTCACTCGAACCACATCTCCATCGACCAAGCGGTGCGACGGGCTCGTGATTACGTTCGTCGCCGTATCGACGATGAAGTTGCCCGAACGCTGCAATTGCTCAAGCGGCGCGGCAAACGTCAGAACGGCCGAATCCGTCGCGGGATCATACTGAACAGAGGTCGGAACGAATACGTCGTCGTCTGTATTTTCGACGGTCTCACGTGTAAAGAACAGTTTGTAGAAGTTGGGGTTTTCTGCGCTAGTGACGAACGAGTCCTGCCCTCGCGCCACGCCGGCGATACCCGTACTGAGCGTGACGGTCGAGTCTCCGGTTAGCGTCACGCGACTGCCCGTGGCAACGGCACTGATCTCGAACCCTGGCGTATTGTTGACGGCGTCGGCCAAAGCCAAAGCCATCTGATCCGGCGTGCTCGTCGCACTGAACGTCACCCGCCGAGCGACGTTGCTCACCAACGAGTTGTCGCTGTCGAATTCGAAAGCTTCCAGCCCACCTAATCCATTGTTGATGTTAACCGTGTCGCCGTCTTGGAAAGTCGGGCCGGTAAAGACGACGTCCGGAGCGAACAGATCATCGTCGTCGAAGTAGACGACCAACTGATCACGAGCCTGTACCAAATCTCCTGCCGCAGTTCGAGTTACCGGTTGCGGCACGACGGAGCGAATTTGCGGAGCCAGATCTAATTCAAAAAAGATCGGCGGAACATCTTGGCCATCGTCGATTCCATCTTCCGTCAAATCCCCGACGGCGCATCCGGCAAAGATCCGACCGTTCACGTTGTAAGTGCATCCTCGATCCGTGCTGCGTAAAGCGAGCAATGGATGCTCGCCAAACACATCGATGCGATACAGATCGTCGGGCAACGTATCAGCAAAGCGAACGATGATTTCGTTCTCGTTGGGTGCCGCCGCCGGGCCAAGGAAGCCGGGTTGAATGACGATGTCATTTGCCCCCGACAACGTGACCGTCGGGATTTGAGGCTCGCTCGCGTTACTCGTTGCCAAGATTTGGTCGGGGTTGCCAGAGACGATTTCGGCGAAGACTAAGGCACTCGAATTGATATCTGTGTTGAGCGCGTTGATGAGATCGAGCGCCGTTGTTTCGTTGAACGGATTCGTATTCAAACGACCCGACATCGAGTTGCCGTTGACGGTGATTGTCGGCGCGCCTGGCGCGCCTTGATTGCTCTTTGTCAGATCCAGCGTGATCCCGTTCTGGTCTTCGCCCAGCCGGACAGCGGTCAAGCGAATGACGACCGCGCCACTGGTTCCCAGATCAGATATTGCCGTCGCCGGCGCAAACTCACCGTCGCTAGCAGATCTCGTGATCTGAATCCGCCCCGGATTGTTGCGCAAATCGTCCGCCGAGAATCGCTGGTTCTCGTCGAACTTAAAAAGTAGCTCTTGTGGAGCCACGTTGCGAACGTCGGTTCGATCAAGCCGTAACAAGGCATCGTTGTTCGGTTGAATACCGATCAACTGGGGACCGACTGCCAGCAGCTCGCGCCGTTCCAGAGCCTCCAACAACATTTTGCGTTGCTGGTTGCGCTGTAACGAGTTGCGCCGCTTTTTGCGGGATCCCTCGTGACTTGAAAATGACGAACGGTTACGTCGGATAGACATACACCAAGCCTCAGAAAAGTTGCAGGTGCCTTTGGAGGCAAAAGCCAGAAACCGTGGGTGTTACATATGGATTACGATGCACCCCGCGCCCACATCGGCCAGTGGAACCGGTTTCAGCGAGACGTAAAAAACGCGTAAACTCATTTATTCTATGGGATTCTAGCGATTATAGTTGCTCAAGAAGGTGTTGCAAGAAAACGGATGGGGCACCAATCGTTTTTGCCTAACTTGCCAACATTCGCGCCGATTGGATCGGCTGAGGCCACTTGTGCCGCTGGTGGTTGGCGATGATCGCCCGTTCGTTTAGTCCATTAAATCCACCCACAAGAGGAGTTTTATCGGTTGGCTTCAGTCTATTTGACTCGGCGACGGCAGGAATAGTTCCGTCTCGCCCCGCTGTGCCCCATTTCGATAATCCGGGGTTTGACCCATTGCTCGCACCAGGGAGAGGACAGTCCGTCGAGTAAGATATAGGAGTCGTCGCTGATAAAAATGCCCTTTTAAACCGCAGCTAGGAAGATCGATGTTCTGTTGGCTACTCTGCTTGACCGCCACGACGGCGGTGCCACCCGAGCCGCTGAGCCGCTTTGAGGCGACTCAGTCTCAGATGGGGACGGATATCGTGATTGTCGTGTATTCCCCGACGGAAGAGCTTGCCCACAACGCATTTGCAGCGGGCTTTGGCCGAATCGCGACGATAAATCGCGTGATGAGCGATTATGAGCCCAGTAGCGAACTCAGCAGACTGTCTCGAGCGGCTCCGACCGAGAGGCCAATGTCCGTTAGTAAGGATTTGTTTCTGGTTCTGTTGGCTGCGGAATCCCTCAGCCGCAGAACGAACGGAGCATTCGATGTCACGGTCGGACCACTCACGAAACTCTGGCGTCGAGCTCGTCGACGGTCCGAATATCCCGCAGAAAACTTACTTGAGGCGGCTTCCGCGGCCACGGGATATCGGAATTTGAAGCTCGATCCACGAACACAGACAGCCGAGCTCGTGCTACCGAAAATGCGGCTGGACCTTGGCGGAATCGCCAAGGGATTCGCGGGGGATGAGGCGTTGCGATCGATGGCAGAGTTGGGTGTGACGCGCGCCATCGTCAATGCTGGTGGAGATGTTGTCGCGGGGGAAGCCCCTCCTGACGAGGCCGGATGGCGAGTTGGTATCGCCTCGTTGGAACGCGATGCGCCACCCACTCGCTTCATTCGAGTGGCGAATGCGGCCGTAGCGACCTCGGGAGACATCTGGCAGTCCGTCGAGATCGACGGAACTCGCTACTCACATATTCTGAATCCAAGAACTGGCCTCGGACTAACCACGCGGAGCAGCGTCACGATAATCGCACCGACCGGTATTGTGGCTGACAGTCTCGCATCGGCCGTGAGCGTCCTGGGGCCGAAATCGGGAATCAAACTAGTGGAGGAAACCACCGCGACCGAGGCATTAATCTTGATTCAGGGAGAAGTCGGCGTAAGGGCGCATCAATCAAGCAGCTTCGACGAGCTACTCGATTCTGAGTGAGCGGGAATTGTTGCTTTGCCAGCGGAAGACGCCGACGATTCGAGCCGTCGGCGTTGTTCAATCCAAGTTCGGGTCTGGCAGATTCATTGCCGTCGAGCGTTTCTTACCGTCGTCCCACCATGAACGACCCATTGTCCGCCACATTGAACAGGGGACGATAGTAGTCGTTGCCATAAGCGGAGCGAGCGCCGGGGTACCACACGAGGCTCATCGCAACATTCCACGACTCCTCAGCATGCCCGCGGCCGACCGTACCCGTGGCTTGCTCGGGAACGAGATAGGCAAAACCACCTTGCAACGCCCAGTCACAACTCAGCGGTAAGTGTAAGTCCGCACCGATCAAACCATCGCTATCACCTGTCCATCCGGCGTAGAGTCGGCTATTTGCACCTTCGAGCCCGTCGAAGTGATGGCGGTAGAAGAATGCGTACAAGTTCGTCGGCTCAAACGTCTCTGTAACGGCCGCCGCCCCATTCGAGAAAGTCGATAATTGCGTGTCTTCCTCGGTACTGGCGCTGAACCAGAATCCAAGTTCATGTAAACACGGAAACACCCAGCTCAATTCGCCACGGAGTTGGGCCAAACTTGTGTTGGCATACCAGTCGTCTGATAGGTAGTCGAACACAAGGCCACCTTGCAGGCCCCAATCAACTCGACGAAAGAGACCGCCAGTCAAAAACAACTGATGTCGAGTCTCGTCAGTAAACTCCGCCCCTGAAAGATTGCTCTGTGTGGCCTGCAGGCCGATCTGCGTTCCGAGTGCCCCGAAACAGGGAACTGGCGCTCCCCAGTTGAATCCTTCGTGAAATCCGAAGCTCCCGGTCTCACCTCGATTGACAGGCCCTGTGAATCCGTGAACGCCAGCAAACACCTCGAAGTTATCGATGCAAATGGTTGGGCACGGAATCGAAAAGCACTGAAAGCAGCCAGACCCACCGCAACAATCGCCACCAACAATGGCTCCCTTGCCACCACCTTCGAATATAATGTCGCCTTCGTAAATCACATCGCCCTCGATCAGCTCTTGGCCGATAATGTTGGTCTCGGTGAACTGCTCTTGTCGCGGCGTAATGACGCTACGGTGATCGCTCGCCAGTTGGTGGGTTACCCCTTCATATCCCGTCGGTCGAAGTGGCGACACGTCCGAGGTGGACGTATGAGACGCTGGGTGAACAGCCGTGGCAGGGGATTGTGTCGCCGCGGATCCTTGTCGGGCCCGGCGCAACGGATTCTCAGACTCAGCTCGAGCAATCTCGGGCGCGACGAGCAACACCGCCGTTAGGCTTATCGCAACAAAACCGCCGAAACGGTGCGGTAACATGTTCATGATCCGTCCTCTACGTGGCTACAGCGAGGTCCAGCACCAAACCGGAATCTCTTCGTAGCCAACGTATCGGACATGACCTAACCGGAACTTCCGTTAAAATCGGAATAATCCGCAAACTTTACCACGGTAACTCATAGTTACGCTCGTCGCATGTGCTAGCGATCTCGCGCTAAGGCCTTTCGACCTTTATCCCTCGCAGCTGGATGTTGTCCCAGTCGCCCGTATCGTCGAACGAGCCGATACCAACTCGTCCCCAGCTGAACGTCTTGTTGCTGGCAGTCATTACAGGCGATTCCATATCATCATAGAAGATTTGAATCGAGCCTGATTTCGTATCGCGTGTGATCCGCACATGATGCCATTGTTCATCCCAATCGGTACCGGGTGTGGTCTTCGTCGAGATCTTTGTCCGAGGCGCATCGTTGACGATGAAGATCTGGTTGGCGTGATCGTCCGTCTTCTTGCCAAGATGCACGTAGTAAAAGTGCGCGGGATTTTGGTACCCAAAAAACAGGCAAACGTCTCGGTGACCGTAGTCTTTATGGGTACTCAGCACGTCTGCATCTAGAACGAAGTCACTAACGCTGATGTCCTTCAGCAGGGCAATGTTGTAGGGACTTCGATGCGGAGGTTCGTACTTGCTCCGCTTTTCGAACTGGCTGTAGACGTGGCCTTTGTCCGTCTCTTTGACCTTCCAAGCCTTCGCGTCCGTCGGCTCCCACTGCTTCGCGCCGCTCTCGAAGTCCTCGTCGATGACCATGGGCAACGTATCTCTCGCGGTCAAGTCACCACGATTCAGAAGGAGGAATGTCGCGATCATTACGCCGTTTGCAATTCGTCTCATCTCCATCACTCCTTCAATAAGAATGGATAGCTCGTAGGGTAATTGGGCCAATCTTTAGAGGCTTCGATTCGCGATGTCGAACGACAGCGTAACCTACCTCGAAAACCAAATCCACGTGTACGGCGTCTCACTACGTGACAGCCCGAGTGCATTTGCACACGAAGTCCTCACTCAACCCCTTTCTACCAATCCTTGTCAGGCGCGGATAAAGGCTCATTTCCCAAGGAGTAGCAATGATGCGACGACAGAATGTTTCGGTGTTGCTGGTGGCGTTGGCGGCATGTTTCGCCACGGCCAATACGGCGTCCGCGCGTATCAAGCTAATTACGCTTCCCGTCAGGGAACGAGTCGAAATTCAGCTTGACAATGCTAATGCCACACTGGTTGAAGAAGAACGAATTGTGCCTCTCGTCAAGGGTGTCAATCAAGTCGATTTCTCTTGGGCGAACACACAGATCGATCCCGATACAATCCTGTTTCGCGTGTTGCCGCGACCTGACGGCAAGGCGGCGGCATTGGACGTAAAAGTACTCTCGGTCAGTTATCCGCCCAACGAAAACGCACTCGTATGGCAAGTCGCAGCAGGCGGTTCTGGTTCTGCTCGAGTACGAATCAGCTATCTGCTGGGAAACTTGACCAAGAGTTTCAACTATCGCGCCGTGGCTGATCACGACGAGAGGACGCTGGTGCTTTCGCAGTACATTCGCTTGCAAAATTTCGCGAACGAAGCGTTTGGTTCGACCGGGCTGTGGGCGGGCTTCGGACCTCGCTTCCTCAAGGCCATCGGCATCAACGAGACCAAGCAGATGCTGATGGAAAAATACGAGAAAGTTCCCGTCAAAAAGACCTACACAGCGGACGCAACAGAGTTTGGCTATTTGGATCGCCCGAAGAACAAGCTGACCGTCCCGATGCACTACGTCTTGACGAATAACAAGGCGAATAAGCTAGGGCAGGCACCACTGCAATTTGGAAAGGTTCGTATCTTTCAGGACGATGGTCGCGGCTCGACCGCCTTCATCGGCGAAGACTGGGGGAAGTTCACCCCGCTGGACGACGAAATGCGGTTGTACGTTGGTACAGCGCAAGACGTCGTTGTCGTTCGCACGATCGACAAGAACGAACAAAAGCGAGTTGCGGGAAATCTCTACAACCGCGAAGTCATCGTCAAATTCGAGATCGAGAACTTCAAGGATCGCGCCATCGCGCTAGACGTGTCGGAAAGCGTGCGTGCGATTCGTAACGAGGTGGCCGGCGACACGGGCCGCGACGTCGAGTGGGAGATCGGGGCAGAAACGACATTTCCCGGTGGGCTTGATAAGTCGCGTAGTACTTTCGACAAGATCGTTCTGCATGCCAACTTGGACGCTCGCGGTGCCGATGGAACTGCCAAAAAGATCGTTCACAAGTTGCACGTGATTATCAAAAACGAATGGTAAACCGGCCACCGCCAGGAAAGAGATGAATATGCGACTCATTACTTCATTCGCGATGGCGCTGTTGATCGTAGTGTTGGCAGCAACGCTGCAAGCCAAGAACGTCGACCTCGCGACCGTTCCCGATCGCGACACCGTGCAATTGACCATTTACAACTCGGAAGATATCACCTTGGTCCGCGAAACTCGCAAGGTGAGTTTCAACCAGGGCGGCAACCCGCTGCAGTTCAGTTGGGCGAATACACTGATCGATCCCACGTCAGTACAACTGCGATTCTTGACTCAGCCCGATAAGCTCGAAGTGCTCGATACCACGTTCCCGCACGACAAGCCGCAGATGCTGTACTGGAACGTGCAGAGCGAGATTGACGGCGAAGCGACGATCGAAATCACCTACTTCACCAGCGGAATTCGCTGGTCGGCCGATTACGTCTTGGTCGCTGATCAGGAAGAAACGCAGGTTGGCTTTGAAGGGTTTGTCCGCGTGTTCAACGACTCAGGGGAAGAGTACGAGAACGCCCAAGTGCGACTTGTGGTGGGCAAAATCAATCTCGTGGAAAAGATAGCCCAGCTGGCACGCGTGCCAATCACCGCGGTTGCGGAAATGGAGGAGGCAACAAAAGCAAGGCTACAACTGCAAGCGACACGTAGATTTTTTGACGCTCCCGCTAGTGGGCCAGTTGCGGCAGATGCCAGTTCACCCACTCCAAAAGATGTCATTAAAGAAGGGCTGAGCGAATACTTTATTTACACGATCGAAGGAACCGAAACGATCGCCAACGGTTGGTCGAAACGAATGCGGAGTCTCAAGCCCGTCGAAGTACCGCTTAAGATTCAGTACCGCTACCGCGAGGCCGAATACGGCCAGCAACTTGTCCGAATGTATCTGATGCGGAATGACAACGCGTCGAAGCTGGGAACGACACCCCTGCCTGATGGAACCGTACGAGTGTTTCGCGACAACGGCCGTGACGGATTGAGCTTCCTGGTAGCACAGCCGATCAACTACATCGCCATCGGCGACAAGATCGAGTTGCATCTGGGGCCAGATCCGGAAGTCATGTTCGAATTGATCAAGTTAAAGGTATGGCGCGACAACATTTGGATGCAAGTCAAAGGCACGAACCTGTATCGCCGTGTTGATCAGCCCGACGTGGAGATCGAAGTACGAAGCTCCGTGGTCGGCTGGAGCGACCGCACAATCTTCGCACAACGTGTGCGCAACTATTCGGCTAAGCCAATCGACTTGGAGGTGCGGCGCTCGTTCGACGGACATGCTGTCTTTCGCAGTCTGCTAACTACTGCTGAGTACGACTTTCGCACTGTGCAATACACCGCGGTCGTGCCGCCCGGCGAGCAGTCGGACCTGCTTTACGAGTTGCTTGTTCACCAGGGCCGTAACGCGAAGCAAAACAACCTTACCATTGAGAAAGCCGAGATCACCCCATGATGCGACCAGCGATTTGCAACACGCTCGCCGTCTGGTTGATCTTGACGGCGTGTTCGGCGGCGATCGTACGAGCGGAGAATGTTGATCTGTCAACCGTTCCCGATCGCGATACCGTTCAATTGACGATTTACAATTCGGAAGATCTCACGCTCGTTCGCGAGACCCGCAAGATCAGCTTCAAGCGCGGCCTCAACCCGCTGCAATTCAGCTGGGCCAACACGCTGATCGATCCGACATCCGTCGAACTACGTTTTCTGACGCACGCGGACGAACTCGACGTACTCGATACAACGTTTCCGCATGACAAGCCACAAATGCTGTACTGGAACGTCGGGAGCGAATTCGAGGGCGAGGTGACAATCGAGATCACGTACTTTACTAGCGGTATCCGCTGGTCGGCTGACTATGTACTCGTGACCAATCGTGACGAAACCAAAGTCGCATTCGAAGGATTCGTCCGTGTCTTTAACAGTTCAGGCGAGAAATATGAAGACGCGCAAGTCCGGCTAGTCGTAGGCAAGATTAACCTTGTCGAAAAGATTGCCCAACTCGCCCGAATATCGGTGGATGATGTCAGCCTGCTGAGCAAAAAAGTCGGCGACCGCTTAAAGAGAGATGCCGCTAAAGAGGTGATGTTTGGAGACGCTCTGCGTGTCGGTGGACTGGGTGGCGGAGGTGCTCGTGAGGAAAAGCAAATCATCAAAGAGGGGCTCAGTGAATACTTCATCTTCACCATTGAAGGGACCGAGACGATCGCAAACGGTTGGTCGAAGCGAATGCGGAGCCTGAAGCCGGTCGACGTACCGCTGAAGATCCAGTATCGCTATCGCGAAGCCGAGTACGGCAAACAACTTGTTCGCATGTATCTGATGCGAAACGACCAAAAGTCAGAACTAGGTACCACGCCCTTGCCCGACGGTATGGTTCGCGTCTTCCGCGACAACGGTCGCGACGGACTCAGCTTCCTCGTCGCCCGAGCGATTAAGTACATCCCAATCGGCGACAAGATCGAGTTGAACCTTGGTGCCGACTCTGAAGTCAGCTTCGACTTGGTGAAGGGGCGCGTTTGGCGAAGCCACATCTGGATCAAACTCGACGGCGCGAACGTGTTGCGTCGCGTCGACGATGGCAAACTCGCTGTAGACATCCGTGGTTCTGTCGCAGGCTGGGATGAACACAACTATTTCATCCAGCACGTTCGCAATTTCACCAATAAACCGATCGAGTTGGAGATTCGTCGATTACTCCCTGGCCACATTGTTTGTCGCAATGCACTTGGAGCAAAGTTGCACGACTACCAGACCATCCAGATGACCGCAAAAGTAAATGCCGGACAGCGCGCCGAACTTCGATACGAAGTGGTTCAGCACATGGGACGGAACGAGAAGCAGGCTAACTTGAAGCTTGTCGACGTTCGATGAATCTGGTCGACATTTCTCACACTGAACGCGGCTAAGGCTGCCAGAAGTTACGCCCGCTCGAACGTCGCGACCGTTGACCATGTCGGGCCAGGAGTTGGACAGAGTCGCAGGAATTGGGGCCACTCTGACTTGCAGAACATTCTTGGACGATCGAGCTAAGCTGAGGGGCTGTGCGGCAAATAGGGTACTGGCGGCAACTCTGCCGATCGTTGCGAGTTTAGCAGTCGATCTGGAAGTTCTATTTATTCGGGCCGTGCCGGTTCGATCAATTCTATCGGTGAAGAATATTAGGTCCCAGCGTTGATGCACCAGGGTGAGGTACGCGTCGCGGGGATTAGCCCACGAATCGGAGATTCAAGGATGAAGTTTGCAAAGATTACCCTCAGCTTGTTAGCCGTCGCGCTGCTAGCGGCGGCACCGAACTCTGTGTTCGCGGGACGCGGATTGCTCGATGGTGGCTGTGGTTGTGCCACTCAAAAGTCTTGTGGATGCGCGGCTCAAAAGTCGTGCGGCTGCGCAACGCAAAAGGGCGGACACATCGCTCAGAAGGGCAGTATATTCCAGAAGGGCAGCATCTTTCAGAAGGGACATGTCCATCAAAAGGGTGCCGTTGTTCAGAAGGGCGGCATCGCACAGAAAGGATGCGGTTCGAGCAAAGGCGGTGGTTGTGGAAGTTGCTCAATCTGTCTTCCACGAATTCTACCTGCTCTGTTGCATGGAATTGATTCGGTTCTGAACAAAGTTTTCTGCTGCAATCACTGTGGTTCATCGAAGGGTTGTGGTTGTGCCACGCAAAAAGGCGGTGTCCATCAAAAAGGCCACGTCTTCCAAAAAGGGCATGTCACACAGAAGGGTGGGAGCTGTGGTTGCGGAGCGACGCACAAAGGACCTAGCGATCCGTTCGTCGACGACCTTCAACCGCCGCCAATTCCCGCTTCAGACGCCGACGCCCGACTTCGCACGCGTCGTGAAACTGCGAGGCCTGTTAGCCAAAGCACGATCCGGCGCCCGACTCGATCGGTCATTAAGACAGCATCGGCAGTGACTCGCGAGCCGCGAGCTTTGCCAGCGGAACTCGTCTTGCCGATCGAAAAGCGGCGTGAAGTGAAGACCGTCGTGCAGCCGAATACAGGTTCGGTCATCCGCACGAGCGCGACAACGACAAGCGGATTGATCGTCCCAACGAATCCGCTTCGCTAGGTCAGAACGAGCCTGACGATGCGATCAGGCATTGAGAGCTTGATCGAGGTCATCGCGAAGATCTTCAAATGCTTCGAGACCGACCGAGATCCGGATCAGTTCATCGCGAATCCCGTGAGACAGCCGGTCGGCGGCGTCGTAACTCGCATGCGACATCGCCGCTGGCTGTTCGATTAAGGACTCGACGGCTCCTAAGCTAACTGCCAGCTGAAACAGCTTCGTCGATTCGGCGACTCGTTTTGTCTTTGCGAAGTCGCCGACCACCTCGAAGCTCAACATCGCGCCATAGCCACCATTCATTTGCCCCGTCGCGACTTCGTGCCCGGGGTGAGACGACAGGCCTGGATAGAGAACTCGTTGGATGCGTGAATCAGATTCGAGAAACTCGGCCAGCCGTTGTGCCGTGCGACATTGCTCTCGAACACGCAACTCCAAAGTCTTTAATCCCCGTGACATCAGAAACGACTCGAACGGCCCCATCACCGCTCCCGTCGCGTTTTGGATGAAATACAACCGGTCGTACAGCTCTCTCTCTGACACGACGATGGCTCCGCCAAGCGCATCGCTATGCCCACCGAGATACTTCGTCGCCGAATGCATGACAATGTCGATGCCAAGTTCCAGTGGCCGCGTCAACACCGGCGTGGCGAATGTGTTGTCGATGGCCGTGAGAACGCCATGTCGCTTCGCAATTTCGACACACGCTTTCAAGTCCGTGATCGACATCAACGGATTTCCCGGCGATTCGAGCCACAGCAATTTCGTTTGTGGAGTAATGGCGCGTTCGAACTCGTCGAGGTCGCCCGTTGAGGTCAACGATACCGAAACCCCTGTCCGATTCACAATCTTGTGGAGGAGCCGATAGGTCCCCCCGTAAATGTCCGACCCCGCGACGATGTGGTCACCCGATTCGAGGAGCATCGTCACGCAGTGGGTCGCCGCCATGCCGGATGAGAACGCGAGAGCGGCAGTGCCCGACTCGAGCGATGCCAGTGTTTGTTCGAGGTTTTTCCGCGTGGGATTCCCGCTCCGCGCGTAGTCGAACTCGCGCCACTCTCCGGCATGGTGTTGGACGTACGTCGTTGCCATGTGAATCGGTGGCACCACCGCGCCCGTTTGCTCGTCTCGCTCATTTCCGACGTGGATAGCTCGCGTGCGGAACTTCATGCTCGTAACGCCTGCTCAAGGTCCGCAATCAAGTCGTCAGCATTTTCGATGCCGCACGAGTAGCGAATCATGTTATCGGGAATGCCGAATTGCCGCCGCTCTTCCGGCGTGCATTCGTAGTAGCTCATCACTAAAGGCTGTTCAATCAACGACTCGACGCCACCCAAGCTTGGTGCGATCCGCGGAATCGTCACGGCATCAACGATGTTCGCCGTAGCTCGCCAATCCGCATCTTTCACGAGGAACGTGACCAAACCGCCGAAACCTCGCATCGTTCGTCGAGCAACTTCGTGGTAAGGGTGCGACTCGAGTCCCGGATAGTAGACGCTTTCGATCCGAGGGTGTTTGGCGAGAAACTCAGCTATCGCTTGGCCGTTCGCGTTCTGTCGCTGCGTTCGCAGCCCGAACGTCTTGATTCCACGTTCCAGCAAATAGATGTTGTGCGCCGAACTGATCGCGCCCATGATGCCACGCAAGTTGCGAACTGGCTCCATTTGTTCTTTCGAACCAATGATGACGCCGGCCAGCAGGTCGTTATGACCGGCCAGATACTTCGTTGCGGAATGCAGAACATAATCAACGCCATATTCTAACGGTCGAACATTGTACGGCGTCGCCAGCGTTGCGTCGATCAGTGTCTCGACGCCGCGACGTTTTCCAATCGCCGCGAATCGTTCCAGATCGACAATGCTCAGATGCGGGTTCGTTGGCGATTCGCTGACGAGCAACTTCGTGCGATCGTTAACCGCCGCTTCCATGGCGTCGTAGTCGCACGCCTTCACTTGGCGGGTGACAACACCGTAACGCGACAAATGCTTCGAGCAAAACTCGCGGCTGCGATGATAACACTCGTCGAAGAAGACGACCTCATCACCCGCGTTCAATTTCGCCATCAACAGCCCAACGATCGCGGCCATTCCGCTCGCGAACAGCAAGGCTTCTTCGCCGCCTTCGAGTTCAGCGAGCTTTCGCTCGACGACTTTCTCGCCAGGGTTGCCATAACGACCATACTCTTCGCGAGGCTGCTTCTCTTCGATGTAATCGATGATCGCTTGCGTGTTCGGAAACGTGAACGTCGAGGCACATATGATAGGATCGGTAATCGAATCCGCAAGCTTTTGATGAGCTTCCCCAGCATGGACGGCGAGAGTTGACTCACCGCGACGCCTCGGTTGAGGACCAGTCTCTTGCGAATCGGACGATAAGCGAGTTTGCATAGCGAGGCTCCGAAGTGCTACTCTTTCAGTCGCACAAGGACTCACGATCGCGTTGGCAAATTAAGCGGCCAATAAAAAACGCCGCGTTGCCAACGAAACTGGCGAACTGCGGCGGTTCAATGGCTCTTTAGCAGTTAAGGCTGCAATCGGCCGCAAATCCCTGTGACGAATGTATTGTAGTAGTGCTTCCAGAGACAAGCAACTACGCAAATCAGAATATCGTTGGAAAGTTGGTAGTTGATTCCCTACGCTGCGACCGCGAAGATCGGCGTATCCAATGCCTGAGAGATTCAAATTGGCAATCACTTTCCTCCTGCGTTTTACCTTATGCAATCCTTTCGACCATTATTCCGCTACTCGACGTGTCTGGCATCGAGTTCCGTTTTCCTAATTTGCATCGCAAATCATGCCTTCGTTCTAGGGGCCGGTGCCAATTGGGTAACGCCGGCGCTTTATCGGGCAATTGTTCGTGTGCCGGGGACCCATCTTCGCAACGGTAGGGCTGTCGACGAGTTTCCAGTTCAGCTACACATTGACTTCGCAAAGGAACTCGCTTCAATCGTTTCGAATTCCCGGCCAGACATCGCTTCGATCCAGGTGACGCAGTACATGCCAACAGACGGGACCGGGGTCGAGTCGAATCGATACTTATATGCGAAGAGCAAGTTCGACCACGCGTTTCGTTGGTACGACGACGCGATCCCGTACGAGTTCCCGGAGTTCGTCGGTGCGGTCTCGCGAACCAAAGGGAAGGTTGTCCGAACTTCGCGCACGCGCGGCGGCTACTTCTTCAACGCTATTGGCGAGTGGAATTCGGGCAAGCTCGCGTGGCTTCACCAGCAACGAGAAAACCGCGGCGCGTACTACGCAATCTACTTCGATCTTCTGCCTCGTGACGAGTCGCCTTCGGAAGTTCCTCCGCGCGGTTGGATCGGAGATGGAATGCCGAGATGCGATATCGAGGGGACGACAACCATGGGAGCTGACCACTGTCGCGTTGAAGTCGATGACTGGAATGATGACGGCTTGGTTGATCTCATCGTTGGCGAGAACTACGGTCACGTATTCTGGTGGCCAAATCGTGGCACGCGAAGTGAACCGAGTTTTCCGTATTGCAAGTTCGTCATGGGCGCTGACGGTTTACCGCTCGACGCTGGCATGATCGCCGCTCCAAAAGTTGTCGATTGGGACAACGATGGCGCGAAAGATCTACTGGTAGGTACGGAATGGAACCGAATCTTGTACTACCGCAACGAAGGAACCAACGCGGATCGGCGGATGGCATATCAAGGGCCGGTGCAAATTGACGGCGAGCCGATGGAACTACCGATTCGACCGCTGACGCGCGGCAACGAAGAGGTTTTTCGACGTGACTACTACCCCGTGCTGGACACCGTCGATTGGGACAACGATGGTGACATCGATTTGTTTGCGGGCGGGTACATCACAGGCCAGATCTTTCGTTACGAAAACACCGGAATGACCGAGAACGGAACGCCTCGGCTTCGCTATCGCGCGCCAGTAGAAACCGACGGCCACCCGATTAATGTTGGACATTGGTGTGCCTCGCCTTGCTTGGCTGATCTTGATGCTGACGGAGATCTCGACCTCCTGTCAGGCAACATGCCGATGTACGAAACGGCGGACGAGCGAGCGAAACAAACGCATGACTTTCTCATCTACTACGAAAATGCCAGTTCCGCGACGCAGAGTCGATTCGTGCAGAAGGCGTTACCGGCGATAGGCAACTTTCCGCGGATTCGATTGGCGACGCCACGTGTGTTCGATTGGGACGCCGATGGCGATCTTGATTTGGTTGTCAGCTCGCGAGAGAACTTGTTCCTGTACGAGAACGAAGGTTCGCCGTCAGCACCTCGATTCCGCTTGCATTCGCGGCCCGTCCCAAGTCGCTGGGGTATCTCGTCGCTTGGGGTTGATCAGTTTCTCGATTGGAACAAAGATGGCCGAGCCGACTTGGTCAATAACTATCAGGTACGACTGAATGCCGGAGTTGGCAATCCTTATCGCTGGGATCAACCAACTTCGGCGTTGCCAGTCGGTGACTACATCGCGCATCCTTCTGGTATCGGCGATGACTGGTTTTGGCCGTATCTGTCGGACTTCAACAAGGATCGTCGTTACGACGTTCTGTTTGGCGACTGGCACGGTCACATCTGGTTTCATCGGAATCAGTCGACCACCGATGCACGTAAATTCGATCTCATCGGAGAACGCCTCACACTAACGAACGGTGACCTTGTCACAGTTGGTCCGATTGGAATCGATCCCACAAAGAGCTTTGCGGCATTGCAGGGAGCCCGCACAGTTTTTACGGTCTCTGACTTCAATCGCGACGGTCTGGTGGATCTCGTTATTGGCGACACGTACGGCAAAGTTCGTTATTTTGAAAATGTTGGTGCGCTCGATGCTCCACGCTTCGCCGCTCCCACCGAGTTAGGCGACTTAGGTATACGTTTGCTTGTTGATGCTACCGATTGGAACCGAGACGGCTGGCCTGACGTTGTTGCGGGAGCGGCCAACGGCAAGGTCCGCGTTTTTTTAAACGACGGTCGCCCGAATCCAGCCTCCTTTTCTGAAGGGTTCGATCCGAAGTTGCCGCCCATCGCGCAGCCTCGTGTGATGATGGTCGATATCAACGAGGACGGAGACGAAGATCTGTTCTTGCCAAGCACGCAAGGTTCGTGCTTTGTCGAGAGATCATTTCTCGAAAACGGCTATGTCGAAGCGGCCTTGCTCAAGGTCGAAAAGCATCCTGACGCCAACTGATGCGTGACTAGGTACGCTCTGCTGAGAACGAACACCGTGTTGAGGACTATAGCAGGGGTCGAGGACTAGCAGGGCCGCGAGCTGTCGAACGCGCGGCTATTGCTGGCGATCAAAAACACTGCCCGCAGCCGGCGATCGCGAATGCTCCACCCTATGGCTCCACTACGCGCTGCCTCGGTCATCTCGCGCACCAACGCGATCCGAAGTGCCACATCAGCGTCGGAGGTGTTCGGAGTGTTTGGGGGGGGCGTCATGAGGAAATGCTCAGAGTCGTGAAACAGTGGGGTGTGTGGAAACTGTTGCAGTGCCAAACTAGCCTCGGTGATTGTAGCAGCCACACCCCGTACAGCCACCAATAACTCAGCTCTTTTGCATGGCAACGCAAGCTATTCGTCCCACACAAGAGATTGACACTTAACTCTGGGCGGTATAGCAGCGTGTTGCGAAATGACCAGCAACGAAATTGCAGCGGGATGTCCGCCTATCTGGAATCGCGGTCGCGATTCGCGGGGGTAGACAGAAAACGCGTTTTTGTATTAATCTTAGTCCTTCAAAGCCACGAGCGCCCGTGGCGCAACTGGATAGCGCATCGGTCTTCGGAACCGAGGGTTATAGGTTCGAATCCTATCGGGCGTGCTTATTGACTTTGCATTAAACCCCGGTTTTCTCCTGGGTTTTTGCATTTCTTGGCTTCAACGTGCTTTCACATCTGACACAAATCTGACACGGCAGGGCTCTTGAATGGGCCTTGCATCGCTGGGGTCTCGCAAGCGGCTGTGAGAACGGCGAGTGAGTCAACACTTGCTCGCGAAGTTCGTCGCTGAGCAACGCGGTCTCGTTTGGGAACACGATTGTTCCCCAAAGGGCCCGTGAGAAAAATCGAGGTGGTGCATCTCCACCTCCGCCGCTACCAGTTGGAGCCTCAAACCTTTCCCGACAGAATCGCCAGATGTTTTGACTGTGGCCTACTGCGACACCTGTGGCCCCGAATCCGTGAGAGCAGAGGCCAAGAGGGCCCGCATAGCCGTGTAGCACGGGTTTTCCTGTGCAGGCAAGCGTTAGCCCGCAGGCCAAAGAGCGATACACATCGTCTTCATCAGAAGGCAGCCGCTCCGCCGGGAACTCGAATGCGTAATACCAGCCATCACATTCTAGAGCTGTAGCATTGGAAAGAACAGATTCTATCGTGACCGCCGAACCTGTTACTGATGAGCCAAGAAAGACTGTGGCGTAAGTTGGTTTGCCCGTAGCATCACCGACTGCCTTAGTGCCACCGCTCACAGTCGAGTCGTTTGCTATTACTCGTGTTATGAGCATTGCTGATGGCAACGTGGTTGCTCAGCGTTGCACAACCGCCCTGTATGTCCAATAGTCTGTACCACGAGTTGGAGCATACATAGAATTTGGTCATGCCTGTGGTCATGACCAAACGCGATGAGGAGCTACTTGAAACGCTAACTCTCAAGGTGCATCTCTTCACGCTACTACAAGCGGCGACTGCTTGGTGGGGTACTGGACCACAAGCGATAAGGAACGCTCGTGAGAGGCTCGGCAAGTTAAGTACGGCAGGACTGGTTGAGCGAAGTCAGGTGAATCTGTTTCCCATGCTATCGCTCAATACGCCAGAGGTGAGCTGGACTCCTGGTGGGTCCATGCCGCAATTCGGTCCCATCGCTTATCGATTTCAGAAGCGATGGGACGCGGCGATGCGCCTGGAGACGGTCTACATCGCCACTCGCAAAGCGGCAAACCAATTCGGCGGATTTGGAGGCAAGTTCAAGCATCGCACGCAGCTCACGCATGACGTGCATGTTACTGAGATTTACTTGCGACTGAACGAAAGAGACATCGGGCCTGGGATCATTGTAACGACAGACGAGGCGGTGTGAAGAAATATTTTTGGAAGAAGGCCACCAGGAGTCTGCTAAAAGAAAGCACTCGGTGTGATATTTGCTTTGCGTTGGTCTTGGTGGGCACGTGCTACACTTTCTCTTCATTCCATCCGGCCTCATGAACGCGGGGCGAAGGCCGAACGGGATGAAGGGAAAGGAAGCACTCGCTTACTCGCCAGAGAAACTGTTTCGTGTTCGAGGGGGGGAAGGTGTGCGGCGAACGCCGCACGCGATTGCTCCAGCAGTTGCATCATATGCACTCGTAGACAGCCCATCGGTATCGCTGTCCGAGGTCGCTTCGGCCGAGGCGTGACTACGCGTGTTTTTTGACCATCTTCGTGCCGTTGTGGTATCCTTGTAAGGAACGACTCACTTGGGGAGACTTCCATTATGGCAACCCTAGAACAACTTGATAGCTTTCATCAGTTCGCCGCAGAACAACTCGACAATGGCGGTGCCGACCTGACCATTGATGAACTGTTCAGTCGTTGGCGGATGGATAATCCTACACCCTCCGAACGTGACGAAGTTAACGCCATCATTCGGCGAGGGCTCGAAGATATCGCCGCCGGTCGCAGTCGCGATGCCGATGAGGTAACTGAGGAACTGCGAGTCAAGCACGGCATCCCTTCTGAATGAGTTTTCACGTAGTTCTACAACCGCGGGCCGAATATGACCTAGATGCGATTCTAACTCACTTGAAGAAGGAATCTCTTCAAGGTGCGGCAAGTTGGTTTCGAGCATGGCGTCATGCGGTCTCGCTCTTGGAACGTCAAGCTGACATTTATGGTTCAGCACCCGAAGACGCTGACCACGAGCCTTTCATCCAACAAACGTTGTTTAAGACCCGTAGCGGAAGATACTATCGAGCAATCTACACGTTGATTGACCAGACAGTTTACGTGCTGCACGTTCGTGGCCACGGACAAGACCTCGTTGAACCTGACGAACTAACGCTACCTCACGGATAAGATGGTTCGACTAGCCCAAATAGTTCCTTTGGGTCTGCTGAATTTTGGACAATCGTTGTAGTACGAAAACGCTCAGGAAGTCTAATCCCAAGTTGACTTTCAATTCTATCGCAAAGTCTGTTTCCTTCTCCGGGATGGAGTCTTCCGTGAAGTTCCCAAATTGCATGGAGTGCGAGCCCAGCATCGCCAGAGGCAATTTGGGACTGTAAATCCTTGAACTCGGCCTCTTCAACAGAGAGTTTACGCTCTAGCCCAAGATGGCCTGAATCTGTTGACAGCCGCCGACCATGAGTTCCAATTTCTGCGGCTAGTATGTCTGTCTCGTGGATGAGTCCTTGCCGTGCCCAAACAAACAGTAGAAAGAAAAGTGTAACCTTGAAACTTGACATGACGCTTCTCCAGCTTCGGAGCGGCTCGCAAGAACAACAGCTTGTCCGAAGTTGTTCCGCCATTCAATCGCCCCGCAATTGTTGCAGCGGATGGCCACGCGATGCAGTACTCAGATTTGGGGCTGAGCAGGTCGAGGACGACCTGTATGGCCAGCTTGACTTCCGGGTCGATGTGCTGAGCAGCTCTGATCTTGCGGAGTGCTTTATTGCGTCGGGTTCCGTTCGTTTGTGACATGATCCTGGTCCACCAATAGAGAAGCCCCAGCCGGCGATGACGAAGCGACGCTGACCGGGGCCACATTGGCTTTCCAAGGATATGTATATCTTCGTCCCACGGAGCGGCAGGCATCTCATTTGCCAATGTGACCTGCTGCGGCTCCAACGTAGATTTGCCTACTGACCGTCCACTGACGCACCGACCGACCCACCGAAGCGGTCCAAAAAAAGGGGCGAGGAAAAGTTGGCGGAACTGGGACACCGGGACACGGGACAGGCGGCGAGCAACAGGGCCAAACGGCGTGCTGGCAAAACCGAGAACCCGGCGTGTGGCGTACTCGCGGCAGTCCACTGGACTGCAAAGTGGACTGCAAGAACCTGTCGCAAAAGGTCGCCGGGCGTCGCGGGCCGTCGCGGCGTGTCGCGAGCCAAGCGAAGGCCCTGGTGTCGCAAACCCTTGCGGAGAGGGCTTCTTGACGCTTCGTGTCGCGTCTTGTCATAATCGGTCGTGTCTTGTCGCCCTTTTGTCCCCGTAGCTCAACTGGATAGAGCGTCGGCCTCCGAAGCCGAAGGTTACTGGTTCGAATCCAGTCGGGGATACCGTCGTCACAAGACCAGAAGATTTTCCGGAGTCTGTTGACGATGGCCCGATCGCAACACGTCACCAAGCAATCAGAATTCCAACTGCCTTCGTGAACTTGGCAGGCTTGTTCGCGAAGCTCGCTGCCGATCATCTTCCCAAGCAGACCGCGTTAGACTTTTGGGACTCATGCAAGCCGTACATCGACGCACTTCCAAATCATGCTTCAAATGACATCCTCGATCAGATCTTTGAGGATAAGAGCCTTCGCAGCCACACTTGGTATAACTGGTAAAGGGGGATGCCGCGAGCCATCGGAGACGGAAAGCGTTCTCCAAAACGTTCTCCACTGCTTGTTGAGAACAGGCCGTTGCAAGGCATAAGCGTATCCCACTCAGTCCAACGTCATGCAGTCGGAAGTTGCTGCTTCGTAATGGCTTGCAACTGTTACGATCAGACCTTGCGGGTATGCGGTTATGCATTGAACGCGATGAGGCGAAAGGTGAAAGCCGTCTGATGGCCGTCAGCAATCCGACAAAGCCAATTGTGCGACATGACGATCTGATGGCAACGCTGGAGCGATACGAAGGTCGCGACGTTCGGTATTGTGACGGAATGGTTGAATCGTCGCATGTTCCGCGTGCCGGAGGCAATTCGTTTGAGATCAGCGGCGACGCGTTCTCGAATCGGTTCGCCAGTGATGGCAGAATCTACGTTAGCAACAACGACGGCACGACGTTTGTAGCTCAGGCCGGTCCCAAGTTCCGTCTGCTTGCCAAGAATAATTTGGGCGAGAGAATCACTGCGTCGCCCGCGATCACGGGTGACTGGCTGATCATTCGGACGGACTCGCGGCTCTATTGCATTGGCAAACAGTAATGCAAGAAGCCGACGATCTCGTCGGCTTCCTGTATCGTGTTTGAAGCTATCTGGTTCAGATTAGCTTCACGTTTTCGGCACATGGCCCCTGCCGTCCTTCTCCTTCGGTGTATGACACTTGGTTGCCTTCCTGCAGTTCCTCGAAGGTCACACCTTCGAGGGCCGAGTTGTGGAAGAACAAATCTTTGTCTGTTCCGGTGTCGATGAATCCAAAGCCCTTGTCCATCAGTCTCTTGATCTTACCTTCAGCCATGTTGTCCAACTTCCTCAAAAAGTATCTTTGCGGTGACGCCTAAACCAACATGGTTAACTTGCTCAACCGCCATGTTTAGATTGTATGCCATCGATTGCGTGACAGCGATAGCCGGGGTTCGAACCGCCTCAATTATCGTCGAGCGTCGCTACCGCGAGAAAACAATGTTAGTTCCCAGCGTCGCCTTCGCCAAGCGGCGTATCGGAAGCCTTCGACGACACAATACGAACATCAATTTCCCCCACTTTGTCGCATACGTCCAATACGGCGATGATGTGTTTGGCCGGACATTCAGAATCGGCGGTGATACGGAACAAAAATGTATTGCCTGATTCATCTTTGAATTTAACCAGCCGCGGCCTCAACTCGTCGAGGCCAATCATTTCGCTGGCGACGCTCATATTTCCTTCGCGATCAAGTTCCAGCAGGAAGCTGAGTCTGGGGCCTGGTGCAACGGGAGGACTGGTTGAAAGTTGTCGAATCCGGTCTATGACGGCTGCTTGGCGTGTCTCAGCAACCACTTGCTGCTCCACCGCGACAGCCTGCGATTGCTGACTCGACGCTTTCACGTAGAATAGCCCCGCACCGGCGACGGCAAGTACTCCGAGAATTACGACAACTAGTCCTACCACGAGGAGTGCGACCAATGCTCCCGACGAACTGGATCGCTGATCTTGGTCGTATCCCATGGCAAAACTCCTCTGGAGGGTGGTGGCTGCGATTCTTCTTTGAGTTGAATGTGTTGCTCGAACGATTGTATTCGCCCCGCAGGGCGGCCTATTGGTGCGGGTACTGCACCAGTTCCAGATTGCAGCCCTTTATTTCTCAATGGTCGGGTCGTCAATTGCACCCCAAGCGAGCCCGGTCGCTCCGATATAAGACTCCCGCGTCATAAACGTGAATCGCGTACCGGTGGCTCGGAATGCCGAGTCCTCCGGGAGTTCGGTCGGAGGCACTGTGATGGAAAGCGTTGCTCCGGCGTGTCGCTCAGGTGTAACGACTTTAAGGGTGATCACGTCATATGCGGAGAATGTCCCGTCTTCGAAGTGGTCCCATTCGGCGGCAGGTTCGTAGGACGCGACGGTTGCTGTCACTTGTACTACTGAATCCTCGGACGTTTTGATGCGGTAATCGACGTCGCCGACTTCGCCACAGACGTCCAGCACTGGAATGAAGTGTTTGACCGGGCATTCAAGATCGACATTGATCTGCACAGAATAAGCATTGCTCGTTTCATCCTTCAGCTTTGTGAGCTTCGCCTTCAGTTCGTCCAGATCGATCTTCTCGTCGTCAACGCTCGCGATGCCTTCACCGTCAATCTCTACCTCGAAGATGAGTCTCGGATCTGGCGTAGTCGCAACCCGAGACTGTTCCAACTGGGACATGGCCATCGTTCGCTGTGCCTCAGCAATCGCACGTTCCTCCATCGCGACAGCCTGTGCCTGCTGTGTTGACGCTCGAACCCAAAACACACCGACTCCAGCAATGGTAATGATTGCCAGAATGACGAGCACCAAGCCGACTCCGATCACGGCAACTAGCGTTCCCGACGAATTGGACCGTTGGTACTGGTCGTGTCCCATGGTGGATCTCTGCTGAAACAGTGTCACTTCATTAGACTATGCATGATATCCCCATCGCGACACTCCTCGCTGCAGTGGCGTACATTTCGTTAGACTGTGCTTACTCGTAGTCCATCTGGTCAGCCGCAAACCGCTACTGGTCATTGAAGTGATAAACGGCAGGTTCAACACTTTTGTCGAGTTCATACAGATGGGGCCATGCCTGCAATTCCGTGACACCGGGGTCTTCCTCCGCACTACCCAAGAAGGCAGCCAAATCTTGCTCGCGTGGGAGACGCATTAGTGTGGCGAACGGTGGCTGAATTGGCAGATCTCGCCCATCGTAAGGCCCACCTTGAAAACGCATCGAATTTCCCTCCGAGGTTGATGGCTTGGTAGTGGATCATTGGAGAATATCAGGTCTTCATTCGCAACACGGCAGCAACACATGCGAAGAGGTAAGCCAACGCGATACTTATCCACACCAATCGTCCCCGTGAGCTAGTGGGAAACGCAATGGCCGTCCAGGCGATAACAATGATCGCTAGAAAGCCCACGATTCCAGCGAAGACAGGTGCGGCAATCCAGCCGCCACCGGCAGACGAACCGAGACAGACGAAGAACGTGAGTACAAAGATGCTTGCAACCGTGAATTGTGGCTTAACATGAGCTTGTTGACGGTCCTTACGTTGGCTTGCGTCAAGCTCGTCCAGAATCAGTTGAGCTGCCTCGGCAAGATCGTCGGCGTCTACAAACCTCGTACCGTCACGATTGGAATCTGACATGAGACTGTTCGCTCGAAAGCAACGACCTTTTCGGGGTAACGACAGAGCATCGAGATGTTGTGGACGTGGCCAGTTTGTCGGCCAGCACCCAGAGTTGTATCAATGATGAAAGAGTGCTCACTCTTGGATATCTTACCACGATTCAGCAAGACTGCTTGTGTCTTGCTGCGTCTGAGTGTGAGCTGTTGCGAAACAAGTAGGATCGGTTTCAAACCATTGTGCCGAATATACTTGCCGAGGCAATTCGACTCGTTCTTCGGCTTCGTCTCCGAAGGTTATAGGTTCGAACCCTGTCGGGAAAACTAGAAGCAATGTTGGACGAGAATCGAGTTGAATGCGACGTGGTTTACTCGATCTCGATCGTCGGAGCGGCGATGAAACGGTTCAACACTTCGGTCGTTTCTTGGTTCCAGATGACGACCTCGCCCTTGAAGCCGGATGCGGCTACTAGAGGGCGGCTATTGCTCGCGTCGATGGCGAAAAGATGGTCGTGGTGACCGTCGTACGTGCGTTGAGCGGAAACCTTGTCGACATCAAAGACAGCGTTTGGACCTGCAATCGAAAACTGCTTGACTTGACCGCTCGCAGACGCCGCCAAGAGATGGTCACCGCTCCGATGAATCGAAAAGACCGGACCGGGGAAGTCATGGCGGATGAGGTCGACTGAGTACTCTTTGGCGAAACGAGCCTCCATGTCGGCGGCGGTGCCGTCTTCGTCACGAACGGTTACTGGGTTCCAACCATGAAAGTGTTGGCCCTCGCCGCCGGACCAGATGCGACGTGAATTCGGCTCGGATTGCACCCCGAACAAACGATGGAGGCCGGCGAGCGGACCAAACTCGCGGCGGTGCCCTTTGTAAGTTGTGAAGAGCTGTCCGTCCAAACGGGCGAACACTTTTACAGTCCGATCCATCGACGACGAGACAACGAACTCGCTACCGGATAGCTCCATGGGCCACGTTTCGTGCAAATTGGTCAGGTACTCGATGATCTCCGCGTGCGATCGCAATGAATCGCCGGAAAACGTCTCGCGTTCGACCTTGTAAGTTTTGCCGATCCCGGTGATCGTGATCTTGGTCAGTGACTCGGCGATTGGTGGAACGCCCTTCGTCACCGCGACAGTTTCAAGTTCCCAGTTCGCTTCCCGAACGATGAAGCTGCTGTCGGCGAAGTCCCAATGTTGCTGAATGTGTGAACCGCTCTTCGATTCGTACTCATTGAGCGTGAACAGCGCATGAGCGCTTGCGTTGGAGACTCTTTGCTCGGCGAATCGATAATCCGTCACATCAACTGCTGTTACCCAATTGACGTGTTGTGTCGTGCGCCATGATTCCTGGCGATTGGTCATGTCGTAGGCTCGGACGGAATTGTCCGCGCCGCTGGCGATCAGCGAACGAGCATCGCCGGTGAACGCAAGGTCGAGTACGAGATCTTCCCAGACGGCAAGCACTTCATGATTGCTCGCGGGTTGTTCGGTCGCGGCGAGATTGTCGACATCAACGAGTCGAATCTCTCCGTATTCACCCGGAGCACCACCCCCGATGGCGAGTGTCCGACCGTCGGGCGTGTATTCAATACACTGGATTCGCTGGGGCAATCCCGTGATTCGCTGCTTCAGTTTACCGGACTCAACATCCCAAACGAGGAGTTCGTGCCAGCCACCCGTAAACAGTGACTTGCCATCGAGCGAGAACTTGATCGCAAAGACTGGGATCGGTACGCGATACACCTCGGGAGGAGGCGGGTGTTCGCGCGGAGGAAGCAGGGTGACGATGCGGTCGGACTTGTTTGGCCCGTCGAAGGTGGCACCTTGTTCGATCCACTGTTTGAACAATTCAATCTCTTCGGTCTGCAACGCATCGTCTTTTTGTGGCATCCGAAGATCGTCGTCTGGGTCGGTCAGTTTCTCAAATAAATAACTGTCATTGGGATTGCCCGCGACGATTGGTATCTCACCGCTCTCACCGGCTTTGAGGAACAACTCGAACGTGTGTAAGGCGTAGCGTCCTTCGGTCTTTCGATTGTCGTGGCATCCCAGGCATCGTTGAGCCAGGATGGGCGCGAGCTGGCGTCTGAAGCTGATCTCCGCGCCGAAGCCGGTCGCGGGCAAGCACAGAGTTATGACAAGGAGGCTTCGCATGTCTGGCATTCAGTGCTGGAACATGAACTCGTTTGTGTTTACTAACGCCCAGACAAGGTCTTCAATCGCTTCACCTCGATTGTCTGCAGCTTCGAGATGTTTCCGGATCTCGGTTCGTTCTTGCTCTCGTGATGGTCGACCCAATGCGCTCAAGTAAACTTGCTCCGCCAACTCCTCGTCGAGAAGAGGGGCCAATCGCACTTGGGCACGCTTTACGAGCTTGCGAACTAATTCGCTGTTCATGAGTTGAAGCGTTTGGTCCAGACTTGCTTCGGAGCGGCGTTCGCAGACACAAGCTGTGACGCGTTCCGGTTGGCCAAACGCCCTTAGGAACGTCGTTAGGTGTGGATACGGCTGTTGAGTCATGTAGTACGAACTGAGTTGTTGTCGTGCCGCATCGTGCCCTTTCACTGCTTCCTCCCGAGTTGCGGCGTCTAAGTCGTCGCGGGCCAGTTCGATTTTCGCATCGGCGAGTTCCTGTTCGAGCTGCTGGAACCGATCGTCGCCGTCGCAAAACCGCGTGATCGCGTCTTGAAGCTGCTCGGCCGAAAGGAGCCGGACTCGAGCATGTGAGAACAGTTCGTCATCCGTTTCGTTGAACTTGATTGCATCGGAGCTGCGTTGATAAGTCTGGCTATTGAGAATGGTTCGGGTGATTTCTTTGCGATCAAACCCGGACTTCGCGAAATCCTGGGCAAGAGCATCTAGCAGCTCGACGTTGACGGGCGGATTGGACGACCGGAAGTCGTCGACCGGCTCTACCAAACCTCGCCCCATCAGGTGAGACCAGATCCGATTAACCGCCACGCGGGCGAAGTACGCATTGTCCGGCGATGTTAGCCACCGAACGAATGCAACGCGATTGTCCTCTTCGGGCGATCGATGGACGTTCGTCGGCCATGGCGGCTGTTCGATGCCAGTGCGCGGATTACTCATCGCGCGTCCGGGCATCAGGCCGATCGTGACGTCACTGCCTGGTGCGGGAAGCTTCTTCTTCTCGCCTCCCAAAGTTCGCTCAATTTCGTGAAACGCCGACGCGATCTGATAGTAGTTGTCTTGTGTCCAGCTTTCATAAGGATGGTTGTGGCACTGGGCACACATGATTCGCGAGCCCATGAAAACCTGGGCAACGGACTCAGTCACCATTTTCGTGTCGCTAGTCACTCGAAAGAAGTTTGCAGGCTGGACTTCAGATGTGTCGCCCGCAGCGGTCAGTAATTTGGTGACGAATTGATCGTAGGGCTCGTTCGTTTCGATCGATTCGAAGACCCAGCGGCTGTAAGCCGTCGCCTGCTCAGGCGAAAGAACCGTCTGGTTGATTCGCAATAGGTCCGCCATCTTCAAGCCCCAGAAACGGGCGTATTCCGGCGAATCGAGGAAGCGTTCGATCAGCTTCTCGCGTTTGTCGCACGCATCATCCGCTAGGAACTCTGTCACTTCATTTGGAGTCGGCAATAAACCTCGTACATCAAGCGAAAGGCGACGCAGGAATGTTGCGTCGTCGCAACTGCCGGACGGCTGATACTGTAGCTGTCGCAGCTTCTGGTTTACCAAGCGGTCGACGTAATTGTGTTCCGGCGCGTCCTTCCACTCGAACCCCGCAACGTCCTGAACGAACGTAAAATATGCTGACGCGATGTCGTCGAGGTATCGCACAACGACCGCGGTCTGTCCTCGACCGTGGCCCGTCACAAGCCCAGCGGGGTCCACGCTCGCGATGGCATCGTTCGAGAGGGTGAATGTGGCAATTCGAGTGACATCGCGCGTGCTACCATCTGAAAAATAAGCGACGACGCGCATCTGCTGTTGGCCGGAACCATCGGCTAAGCGAATCACTCGGCGTCTTGGCTCGAGGTCGACTTTCACGCACACGGGGAAGTCCGGAGGATCGATCTTGCAGCCTTCATAAATCCACTGACGTAAGATCGAGTACGGTTCGTCGTCTGTTCGCAGTCGCTTTCCGCCGCCATGCGGAATGCGCAACGTTGGCTTCTTTAGCAACAAGCTCTGTTCCGGCACAAGCGGCTCGGTGAAACGAACGAACGATCCGCGTACTAAGCTACGTTCGTCTAGCTTCGAGTCGAATGCGTTCAGCGAGAGTTCCAACGCCCCGCGCCCATTCGGCTTGCCGTGGCAAGAACCGCTATTGCAGCCTTGCTTCGTCAGGATCGCTAGAGTCTCCCAGCGGAAAGACACTGGCTGCGGTTCGGCGACTTGAGACACCGTGATCTTGATTCGTGCCTGTAACTCACCGACGCGAACGTCGATCGAGTCCTGCCCGTTTTGCTTTGATCGGGCATAGCCTTCGTCAATACTGACAACATCGGATTCACTGAAAGTTGCCTCTCGCGTTAGATCAACTACATGGCCGTTCGACGCGACGCCCGTAACGAGGAGTTGTGCTGTCGCTCGCTGGCCGGCGAGAGTCATTTGCGTGGGAGTTACTTCGATTCGCTCGAATCGTTCATCGTCGGCGCTGGAGGTTGTGGCCATCAGGCCGAGGAACAGTAGTGCATTCGCAAGCGGTTTCGCCATGCTTCGCACTTTCGGTCGTCGATCCATCGCGCCGTTCATCCGAAAACCTCCGGAATTGCGCGACCACCTTTTGCCAGAAAGATCGGTCGGTCTTCGGGGGTAAAGATTGGTTCCTCGACATCGATGCCAAGCTTCGCAAAAACGGTGGCTCCATAGTCTTCGACGGTATAAGCCATCGGGCTGATAACATAGGCGCCGTCCTTGTCCGTCTCGCCGACGACTTGCCCCTGGGGCACGCCGGCACCGGCAAACGCAATCGAGAAGGCATGCACCCAATGATCGCGTCCCTGGCGTTCGTTGATCTTAGGTGTGCGACCGAACTCGGTCACGAAACACACGAGCGTGTCGGCCAGTAAGCCTCGCTGATCCATATCAGTGATCAGCCCCGAGAAGGCCCAGTCGGTGCTCGGCATCATCGGCCAAGTTCCAATGCCCCAGCGACCTGCGCCAGCCCCGCCACCTTTGATATTCGTGTTGTTGTCGGAGTAGATGGCGTCGTGATGATCCCAATTCATATTACTGCCGCCGGGCCAGAGTTTGCCGTCGGAAGGCCATTGTGTGTTAATCGTCACAAATCGAACGCCCGATTCGATCAGCTTCCGTCCGAGCATATAGAGGTCACCGCGGTGCGTTCGATCAGCTTCGTTGGGATGATACAGTTGCTTGACGTGATCCGGTTCGCCAGCCACATCGAAAGCTGCCAGCGTTGCTGGATTCGTCAACATGTCTTCGGCCTGCGCCGCAAACTCTTCCATCGCTCGTACGTCGCGTTTGCCCTCGCCAAGTAGACCAATATTCAGGTTCGCTAACAGATCGCGTCGAACCTGAAATCGATCGGGAGCGATTCCTTCGAGCTTCAGGCCCGAGACTTTGCCGTGTCGGATTTTGAACGCTTTGTGACTTGCCGGGAGGAAGCCGAGCCGAGACTCTTTGGATTGCTCGCCGGACCCTTCCAGCACGTAGGCAGGCAAGTGACGAGCGGTCGTGCCAAGTTGTTGCGAAACGACGGCCCCGATGTCCGGTATCGTGACCGGCCCAGTCGGATCGGAGCCGGAAAAAATGTACTGCGATCCCAACGGATGCGAATTACCGATGTTTGGCTTCGGCTGGCGCATACAGCGAACGATCGTCAACTTGTCTGCGACCTTTGCGGTACGCGTCAGCAACTCGGTGAATTGCACGCCGGGCACCGACGTGGCAATCGCCTTGAAGGGCGATCGGTGAACTGGATTCGCGTCCGGCTTGGGATCCCACGTATCCGTATGCGACACGCCACCTTGCTCGAAGATGACGAGTACGCTCTTCGCCCGAACTGCGTGAGCGTACTTAGCGATCGCGGTATTGACCGACGAAGCCGCGCGAAGACCCGCGAGGCCGCCCATCGATATGCCGATGAAACTGCGGCGATCGAGATGGCGGTGTGCGTTGATCATTGTTGAGTTTGGTTGACTGGAGTTTGAGCGTGGCGAGGCAGAGGCCGATTCCGGGTGGGGCCTTCAGTATAGCTCAAGGCAGCCTTTTGCGCGATAGCGACGTGTCTACCACGGCAGTACGAACAAACCAAAGTTCTTAGAAAACAGCACTCACCAGGACATGATCGTGCCTCACGAGCGGCGTCGAGTTCTCGCGGCAGAATTACGAGCAGAAACAGCGCGGTGGCCAGCTAGTGAATCCAATTCAGTCGACGCATGACGAAACCTCTCTTGGAGGCTGGCAGTCTTCTGCGGATTACAAACGGGCAAAAACTTTTTGAAGGTAGGCGAAGTCATCCGTCGTGAGCTTGATGCACTCGTCTACGGGGCGCCGGTATTCGGTGTGGAGCGTGTAGAATCCGCGGTAGCCGGCTTGATGAATCGTGCTGACGAAATCCGGGATGGGGGCGATGCCGTCTTCCAATCGGCAGTAGTCGGTGTGCCAAGTCTGCTGGCCGAGTTCATCGCGTTCATCTCGATGCCACTGAAAGTTCTTTAAGGCAACGAGCGACATCCACGGTTTAAGGAGATCGATCGCCTGCCGCCAACCGCCTGCTCCGCCTGTAATCGTCATGTGATAAGAGTCGAGATATGCGCCGATGCGGTCCGGCGGCATCTCGCGGATGAGATCGTAGAGCATGAACCCGCTCGACGGGATCGTCGACCCAGAATGCAGGTGCATACAGGGGCGGACGCCGTACTTCGTGGTTAGCTTGACAACGGCATCCAACTGGCGCCGCACGTCGTCCAACCGTTCAGCGAGATTCCCAAACTGGCCGACGGGATAGTAGCCAAGTTTGATCCGCTCAATGCCCAGCTTCTGGCAGGTCGCCACGATTTCTTCGGCATACCGATTCGGGGCCGTAATGCCAGTCGTGAGCATCATGATTTCGAGGCCATGTTCGCGAACTGCTGTCACTGCCTTGGGGAGTTCGCTCTTGGCGTCCTGCGGATCGATGTGTCCGCCAGGACGCACCGTCAAATCGAGTCCATCGACTCCAATCCGCTTAAAGATCTTGCAGACCTCGGGAATCGGAAGCGACTGGAAGTGCTCGGTGTAAATGCATACCTTGGGCCCTAACCTTGGCACCGCTTCTCTGGCCTGCAATTTAATCGCGGCGGTCGCTATACCCGACGCGACCGCCAGTCGCATGAAATCCCGGCGTTTCATGGCGTCGCTCTCCTTATCCCTCGTTGCTTCAGCAACGTCAATTGAGGTTAACCTCTGGTGATTGGATCGCAAAAGTCTCTAACGCGAAGACCCGCTGTCGTATGCCAACCTAGCCGAGTAGCCCTGCGACCGGCGATCCATCTGTGATGTGGCGCGGGCGGCCCAAGATGTCTTTGAGAACGGTTTGGTAGGGGATTCCGAGTGCCTCAAACAGTGTAGCCGCGAGGTCGTCCGGTTTTACCGGCTTGTCGGTGACCTCGCTGGCGTGTTTGTCCGTGGCACCGTAGATCTCGCCCGCGCGCAGCCCACCACCCGCGACGATAGCGCTGTACGCCTTTCCCCAGTGGTCCCTGCCTCCGTCTTTATTGCTGTTGATCTTCGGCGTACGTCCCATCTCGCCCATCACCACGACCAACGTTTCATTCAAGAGACCGCGCTCGTCGAGATCCGACAGCAGGGCCGAGAGAGCTTGATCGAACTCCGGGAGCAGATTGTCGTTATATAACCGGAAGTGGTCAAAGTGCGTGTCCCAAATCTGAAACGGCGACAACCGCGTGTTCTTCGGATTGGAAACCGCATTGGCCGTCACAAAGCGAACTCCCGCCTGGATCATTCTGCGCGACAGCAACAGAACCTGACCCATTTCGCTACGTCCATAACGCTCGTGCGTCGCATCGGGTTCTTGGTTCAGGTCGAATGCTGCTTGTGATTCGGAGGACGTGATTAAGTCAAGCGCCTGCTGCTGGTGTGCGCTCAAGGTCTTGATTGCGGCCACGTCTTGCGCGGTCGCAAGTGCGTCGTCGAACGAGGCCAACAGCCGCTGTCGGCCCATCATGCGCGACGTCGTGACGCCATCGGGAAGCTCTAATCCCGAAGGAGGTGGCAGCTTGCCGTCCCACTCCGGAGCGCGAGCCATCATGCGATTGCGCACGACAGGAAACGGATCATACGCGTGCCCCAGCCAGCCGCCGCCGGCGCTCGGAGTTGGAAACCCCATATCGAACAACAATCGCGGCGTCAGCACGAAGCTAGGAATCCCCGTTGCGGCCGGCTTCAGCTTTGCGATGATCGAACCATACGTCGGATGATCCATCACGGTTGGCACGATGTTCTGATCCGTGCCCGGCGAGTGGCCGCTCAACGCATACGCCGCACTGCTGTTGTGCGCACTCAAGTGGTGCGTCATCGAGCGTACGATGGTGAACTTGTCGGTCAACTTGGAAAGCAACGGCAACTTCTCGGAGATGTTGATCCCAGGCACTACGGTATCGACCGGCTTGTACGGTCCACGGATTCCGTCCGGCGCATGCGGCTTCATATCGAACGTATCAAGCTGCGCCTGCCCGCCATTGAGGAAGACAAAGATACAATGCTTCGCGCGACCAGTACTCGCGGCGTCCGATTCCTTGTGCAATACCTCCGCCAGCGTCAAGCCGCCCAGGCCCAGCATGCCAGCGCGCAGGACCTCACGGCGGCTGAAGACAGATCGGAATGGACGTTTGTGTGGCATCGGTATTCAGTCAATCTCAGAGGCCAGACCGTTTACGCTAGAAACCCGAGGGTAACAGCGGTCGAGTTTCGACGTCAATATTCTGGGGAGTGGACTTTCCTTTCACGATCGGTCCTCTCAAAGTATGCGATGGGCTGCGCCCACCCATCGACAAACGCCTAGCTTTGCTCATCCAAACAATGACAACAACGGAGTCCCGTCGACCGCGCGGTGCGGCCGCGCCAGTTGGTCGTGGAGCTCGGAGGCGGGCGAGATGCCCAGGGTGTAGTAGATGGTGGCCAGCATGTCTTCCGGCGAGACGGGGTCGGATGTGGGATAGGCGGAGTCGCGGTCCGTCGTGCCATACACCTGACCGCCGCGCACGCCTCCACCGGCCAGCACGGCGGATTGGACCGCGCCCCAATGGTCACGGCCTTGATTCTTGTTGATCTTGGGCGTTCGGCCAAACTCGCCGTACATCGCCACGAGTGTCTCATCCAATAGACCGCTGCCGGACAGGTCCTCCATCAGCGCGTGGAACCCTCGGTCAAGCGACGGCAGACAGTAATCCGCCTTGAGCATGCCGTACCCTGTCTTGCCTTCGAACGGTCCGTGGTTGTCCCACACATTCGCCACGTTACCACTCTTTTGAATGTACATCCAAGAGATAGTAACCAGTCGCACACCGGCTTCCACCAGCCGGCGGGCCAACAGGATGCTCTCGCCGTATTCGTTGCGGCCGTAGCGATCACGGGTCTTGGCGTCCTCGTGTTCCAGATCGAATGCCTGCTTGGCCTTCGAGGAAGAAAGCATCGCGAAGGCTTGCTCGCGAAGGTCGTTCATGCCACTGGCGATCGGATTGGATTGATAGCGATGGTCGCGGTCTTGCAACAGGCTGAGCAACCCGCGACGGGCGAGCAACCGCGTGCTGTTGAGTTCCGGCGGCAGCGCCATCGCGTGCGTCGGGCTTTCGTCCGTCTCTTCGGCCGCGGCGAATTCCATAGGATCGTGTTTCGCGCCTAAAAAACCGGCGTACGTGCCTGCGTAGGTCGAGCCGTCGTGTCCGATGGGGCGGGGAATCGTCACCGAAGCGGGCAGTGGCCCCAGCGGCGTGAAGGCCGACACCACCGCCCCCAGACTGGGAAAGTCGCGGCGGCTGCGGTTGTTGCGCGGTACGACGAGCGAGTTGTTGATGCGGCCCGTCATCGTACGGTAAACCGATGGCTCGTGGTTATTGCTGTCGTGCGAGAGCGTACGGATGATCGCTGTTTTGTCTGTGTGCTGCGCGAACAGCGGCATCTCTTCGGCGATCTCGATTCCCGGCACGACGGTCGGAATCGGTTTGAATTGGCTGCGAATGTCCTCGGCAGCAAGTGGGTTCGGATCCCACATGTCCATCTGTGGCGGTCCGCCCCACAGATAGATCAAGATGCAGGACTTGGCATTGCCCGACGTTTGGCGCAGCCGTGTCGCCGCCCGCTCGACCGCGTGTGCGCGTTCCATTTCCAGAAGCTCAGGAAGGGTGAGCGCGCCACATCCCACTTGACCCAATCGAATCATGGCATCACGGCGGTTTAACATGACTGGACCTTTCGCCAACTTGTATGTCAACCTTCGATTTTATGAATTGTCACTCAATCGGAACATTCTTTCAAGCATCGGACCGAACCGATCTTCTCGGACTGGGAAACTTGAGTACGCTTCGCCCCGCAGCTGTCACTCGCTCCAGGAAGAGATCGCTCGCAAAGCGACTCGGCGGTCTCCAGGATCGACAGCGAGCATGGGTTGCAACATGCTGGCCGTTTCGGCGGTCAGAGGAGTTTCTAGGCGTGCGAAATCAGGCGGTTGCCAGTTGCGAAAATCGCGAATCAATTCATGGAGTATCGAACGCGTGAACAGCTGCGATCCGGTAATCATTTCATAAGCGACGCAACCGAGCGAAAAGTAATCGGCGCGTTCATCGACCGCATCTCCAACTCGCTGCTCTGGTGCCATGTACCTCGGCGTGCCAACGACCTCCCCATCGCTGATGGCACCAGTCTCAATAGGTTCGGCCAACCCAAAGTCCATCAGCTTCAATGTGCGGTCAGGAAGACGCATAACGTTTGAAGGCTTAAGGTCGCGATGAATGACGCCGGCGTCATGAGCGTGGCACAAGGGCGATGCCAACTGGCGAAACGCGTGCCGAAAAGATGCTTCATTCATGGGACCACTACGCTCAATGTATTGCGCAAGCGTCTCTCCGGCGCAGTACTCCATCGCGATGAAATAAGTGCGAAAGGCAGCGAAGCGGCCGTACATGCTGACGATGTGCGGATGGTCGAATCCTTCGATCATGTCAGCTTCGAGCTGAAAACGGTGCAGCGCGGTCGCCGAGTTCACGAGTCGATGGCTCATCATCTTCAGCGCAACCTTTGAATCATTTGCCGTGTCGATGGCCTCGTAAACAACCGACATTCCGCCTCGGCCAAGCCGACGTCGAATGCTATATCGATCGAGCTGCTTGTTCGTGAGCGCGTCCTGTTGCGCGTTTCCCAGGCGTTCGGCGATCAATTCGGTCAACAGTGAACTCAATTGTGGATGGCGGCTACATAGTCCGTGGAATGACTCAACAGGCAACAAGAGCAGCCCGGCAAACGGTCCGTTCTAGGACACAAAGACTTTTCCCCTTGTCGCAACTGTCTTTCTGGACCAACGTTACGGCAATTTTCAAAGAAACAAAGGAGTCCGCGCGGCGGGTTGTCGGTGCTTCTGACGTGGTTAAGGGTGAAGCTCGAAACAAACACTCAAAGCTTCACGGAGACGAATCATGTTCAGTCAACTATTTTCCAATCGCAAGTCGCGCGTCCGCCGTCAAATTCGTCGTCGCCTCACATTCCAACAGCTTGAACCACGTCGCTTGATGGCAGTCGCCATTGATTGGCCCGCATTGCCACAGCCCGATCCAGCAGGGGGAGATTGGATTGACTTATTTCCTGTCGAAATCGAATCCCCTCACATGACGAAGAACGCAGGGACTGGCACAGGCAAATCAAGTCAAACTGCCGACTTCAATGATATCGCTATTACACAAATAATGGACGCAGCACGGCCTAAAACCCAGCTGCCATCGGGAAGCGGATTCGGCGAGGATGGGATCACGATCAATCCACAGTCACCCAAACCGGCTGAGCCTTACCTTAAGATCGATATCAACGACCCTCGATTCAGCACCCCAAATGACCAAGATCCCACCGAGAAAATCGATCTGAAGTTCAAGAAGATCGAGTTCAAGTACCAACCGTCTGACGACAAGGGCCAACGCGAAAGCAACTTGGAATCAAACCACCCCATCGCTGACTTGTTCGATCCCGTGCCCGGCGGCAGAGAAGCGCCGGAGAGTCAGTTCGAGCGGGCGATTCAAGAGACGAGTGAAGAACTGTCGCGTCTGCAAAACCAGCAGCCCGTCCCGTCGTTGGAGGATCTTCCCTACATCAGTCGCCTGTTCCGAAACGGCGTGTCGCGGAACGCGTCAGAGAATGATTCACTTTTTATGATGGTGATACCCAGGATTATCATTCAGCAAGAGTCGACGGATCTGTCGGCAACTCGTCGAGCGAATGACAAGCTGGTAGACGCACCGACCGGAGACGGGAAGGTTGAAGTCGATCCTTTCAGTCAGCTGCAAGAGTTACGAGAAGCCGCCGAAAAGAAACTAGTTGAATTGAAGGAAGAAGTGGAAAGCATCAATGACAGCTTTGAAACCATCGGAGATTTGAACGCGAACGGCGAAGGTGATTCATTGACTCGACGTCTGAATCGCATTGAGTTTCTGAAAGGCCAAATCGCGGTCGTTGAAGCCGACCTTGAGTTCTTGAACGACCCGAAAGTGTCTTTGTGGGCAAGAAACTACTGTTCCACGAAATAACCGAATCGTGCAGAGATCAACGGTCTTTCGCTCGGAGGCGGCCGTCCACTGCGGTTCGGCAGGTTGGCTCCGATGTCCAGCAATGAACAATGCGCTCGGCCCTGAGGCACTTCGGGCCCGAGCACGCTGATCTCGAATTACGTATGAGTTTCTGACCTCGCATTTCTGTTGCCGCGCATGGAAACGTATCGGAAAGTCACCGTAATGTCTTGCCGGTGGCGTTCCCACGGTCATTGTCCTTCAGGTTGCGCGAGATGGGGCTTGACATCGCTATATAACTGTATCACACTTGTGCAACAGTGGTACTATGGAGGCTGGCCGGTGCTGATTGAGATTTCGCTCGAAGACGGGGTTCCGATCTATCGCCAGATTGTCAATCAGGTGAAGTACCTTGTCGCGTCCAGGCAGCTTGTCCCCGACGACGAACTGCCAGGGATTCGTATGCTGGCGGAGCAATTGTTGGTGACACCCAACACGGTTGTGAAAGCCTATCGCGAGCTGGAGCATGAGGGCTTGATCTACAAACGCCAAGGTGCGGGAACGTACGTGGCCGATGTGGCGTCGCCTTTGGCCCGCAAAGAACAGAAACGAATCTTGAACCAGCGCGCGGACGCCTTGCTCGCCGACGCCCAACGGCTTGGCTTTTCGCTGGATGAAGTGCGTGAGCTGCTTGATAGACGGCATGCCACGCTGAAAAAATCGCTCGATAAGGTAATCACGCAGGAGCAACGAGATGGTTAATCGCGACCCTAGCGAAAGTGTTGTCGAGGTCACGGACCTGTCCCGGCAGTTCGGAAGCACGATGGCTTTGGATGGGATCAGCCTGCGGGTGCAACTTGGTTTGGTCTACGGCTTGGTCGGCGCAAACGGGGCGGGTAAGACGACACTAATTAAGCATCTGCTGGGGTCGCTACGAGCAAAGCAGGGATCGGTTCGCGTGTTTGGAATGGACCCAGTGCGGAATCCTGTCGAAGTGCTGCGGCGGATCGGTTACTTGTCCGAAGACCGCGACCTGCCGGAGTGGATGCGGATTGACGAACTGATGCGGCTGACAGCTGCGTGTCATCCGAATTGGGATTCTGATTACGGACGCGAATTGCTGGCGACGTTCGGGCTCGATGTGAGCAAGCAGATCCAGCACTTGTCTAAGGGGATGCGGGCCCAGACAGGTCTGATTGCGGCGGTCGCTCATCGGCCTGACTTGTTGTTGCTTGATGAGCCATCGACGGGACTCGACGCTGTTGTCCGACGTGACATTCTCAATGAGATCATTCGCGCGGTGGCAGACGATGGACGCACGGCGATCTTCTCGTCGCACTTGTTGGATGAAGTCGAACTGATGTCGGACTATGTGTTCATGATGGACGAGGGAAAGATGGTCTTGGAGGGAAGTCTTGACGACATCAAGGCGCAACATCAACAGCTGAGCGTTCGGTCCTCCAGTGACGCACCCCCGCCGATCGAAGGAATCCTATCGGCGCAGCGGCAAGGCGACACTTGGAGCCTCGTCTGCAATGGAGCTTCGCAGTCGATTCACGCTGCGTTGCAAGAGCAGGGAATTGAGGTGATCAAGTCGCGGTACGCCTCGTTGCAGGAAATCTTCGTTGCTCGAGTCGGTCACGATCGGCATGCCAGCCGAAGTGAAACGCCTGTTGCAGAGGAGGCGTAAACGATGTCGCCTACCCTTCGAGCACTGCTGTATGAATTTGGCCGAACTTGGCGTGACCTGGTGTTTCGACTTGCGCTCGGTGTTGGGTTCGTGATATTCGACTACTACCTCATCCACAACAACGCTCTGGACATCATGGACTTTCGCGGATCGATGTTGATGTTGTTGGTCTGGAATGCCATACCATCCAACGCCACGGCGAATGACCTATCTAGGATCCATGTCGGGGGTTTTTCGCTTCGCCTCTGGTTCACGCGGCCAATCTCAACGCTACAGCTTGTCATCGTGCCTATGCTGTTCTGCGTCGCTGCGGGGCTAGTCTGTTTCCTGTTTTCGGCGAGTTTGTTCTTTTGGCTGCTTGAAACGTCGTTTCCCCTCGCTGGTCCATCGGCCTTTGCTGTCTGCGTAACGTGTTGTTGTTTCGCCTTCGCGTGGTCGACCGCGACAGTAACGGGGCGGTGGATCACATTTGTGTTGACGAATGTGGCATTGTTCGCGTTGTGCATGGCCGGGTTCTCCGAGATAGGAGAACCGGCTTACTGGGATTTTCCGTGGTTCGTCTACGTCGGTCTGGCCCTTCTGAGTTTGATTGCGTTTGCGTTCACCGTGCTAGGTGTCCAGCGTCGACGTTGGGACGAGTCGCTTTGGGCGTGTTTGGGTTTCACGTCGGTGGTTCAAGTGCTGGCAAGCCGGTGGCGAAAGGGACGTAGGAACCAATCGCTTTCGCAGGACTTACTTGCCGCGCCATTCCGAAATCCATGGATAGCTCATTGCTGGTACGAATTCCACCGAATCGGGAGGCTCATGATCTATGCCGTGCTTTTGGTGCCAATGGTTATCCTCGCCTTGGTCGCCATCGGCAATTATGTCGATCCTGACGTGGAGGCCTGTCTTGGAACTTTTGCTGGCAGTCTTGCTTTGTGTCCGTTCATCTATCAGGTCTTTGGGATGGGAGCGGCGACGGGGCTGCGACTTCACGACGGAGCTATTTCATTTCTACCGTACGATGCCACGATTCCGATGCGCTGCGATCATCTCATTGCGATGAAGTTGCTATTGGTCACAGCCTGGACGTTGGTGGGTTGGCTGCTGATGGCCGGCGCGCTGGCCTTGTATTCGCCTTACATCGGCGACGGAGTAACGTTGACGAAGTTGAGCGAGGAACTGTCGGCAACTGATGGCGATGCATCAGCTTATTGGTGGGTCGCTGGAGCGATCATTGCAATGCCGCTTCTCATGAGCACCACACCGCTGCTGGTGATGCTTGGATATTTCACACACAATCCGCTTCATCCGCTTCGGAGCGGTTGTGCAATGATCTTTGTGGTCGTGCATCTCGTGATATTCGTCTTCGACATCGTGGGTCGCATCACAGGCGAGGTTTTTGGAGCATTCTTGCCTGGTGCTCTTTGGCTCGTGTATGGCTACCTGCTTCCCGTCATCATCACTGGATGGTGCGTCAGTGCCTTGAAGAAGTCGATCGGAAGTGAGTTCGTCGGCAAGCCATACCTGATCGTTACTCTTTCGTTATGGGTCGTGTTTGTTTGCACGATGGTTGCGTTAGCGATCATGTTATCGTCAGCGATCCCCACTTCGATTCCTGTGTGGGCGTATTTCGTCGGCGTCGCGGTACTGCTGGCTCCTCTTGCAGCAACTATCGCAGCACCAATGGAAATGGCGGCACATCGACACGCCTAACAGGCAACCGCTCCGAGGAAGAATAAAATGCAAAAACGCGGAATGAGGATCGTCTGGGTGACTCTGTCGATGGCCGGGTTAGCTGTTTGTTTGTGGGCAGCGGGAATGGTCGCCCTGTTCAAGCTGGTTGCATCGCCGGTCGAACGTACAGAAGTGGTGTACGCCCCCGATTTCGATGATGTCAGTGCATTCAGTGACGAAGATAAATCGCGAGTCGATGCGTGGCTGCAAGAAATCGTTGACCGTGCCCAGTACCCGAGTTTGAGTGTGGCGGTGGTACGCGACGGCAAGATTGCTTACCAGGGTGCGTTCGGGCTTGACAACATCGAGGCTGGCAGACAGGCAAGCTCCGAAACCTCGTATCATGTCGCATCGGTGACCAAGGTGTTCACGACCTCGCTGGCCGTGATACTGCACGAGCGCGGTGTCGTCGATTTGGACGAACCGGTGACGGACTACTTGCCCAGAAACGTACGCATCAGCACCAAACCCGAACTGGGTGCGACGATTACATTAAGGCAACTCGCGTCCCACACATCGGGATTGCCACGGCGGGTTCCGGGCAAAGTGCAATCAGTCGAAGGCCGCTATGAGTTGGAACCACAGCGACTCTATGACCATCTCGCCTACGTCAGATTGGCTTACGATCCTGGCACGGATGAAATCTATTCTAATCTCGGCATGGGATTGTTAGGGCATGCGTTGGAGCGTGCCGCTGACAAACCATTCGACCAGCTTGTACAGGAAATGATTTGTGAGCCGCTAAGCTTGGAACGAACTGCGATTCGGGTCGACGACAAGCTCCGCATGGCTACTGGCTACAGCAGCAGTACGCCGCGACGCCCAGAAGATTTCTCGCGTCAGAGACGGTTAGCACCTTCCGGTGGACTTGTCGCATCAGCCGAGGATTTGGCAATGTTCTTAGCTGCTCAGATGAATCCGGGAGTGTTCTCGAGCGACATGCTCAAGGAACTTCACACTGAGACAACCCTCTCCGACGGCTCGATGGCCACCACGGCGCTCGGATGGTCCGTTCGATCAAGGGAGTCCGTTGGCCGCATTCTGAAAAAGAACGGCGGTCGGAACAACTGTAGCGATTGGATTGGCTTCGCACCCGAACATGGAGTCGGCGTTGCCGTCATCACCAACTGTGGCGAGCCGGCAGTCGACGACATCGGCTACTGGCTGCTGGAGCGATCCATTCCCGGTGGGCATCGACCGGTGACGAAGCATGGCTACGCCAAGGTGGCCCCGTACACTGGCGTCCGCTGGGAGAGCGATCGCCCGGTCGTCCATGTACGAGACGTCTGGTCGCCGCTGGTCTCGATTAATGGCATCCCAATCGACCGCATCATAGAGTTCGCTGAACAGGAGTACGGCGAGATAGCTCGCAAGCGGTTTGCAGAAGACTTGGTGGAAGTCCTGTCGAAGATGGGCCACGAACCGGACTGGGAAGTGACTCTCGAACTGAAGAACAAAGATGGGCAGATCGAGCAGGAAAAGATACGAATGACCGAAAGAAATCGCGCTCTCGCGAGGGAGTATCTGCGAGAGATGGATTAAGCAACGCACGGCGTCGCGTCGTCTAACAATTTGTCCTGTGAAATCACTCTAACAGGGAACTTCCCCATGAAATTTGCCTCACCCATTGCTAAACCATTTGCATTCCTCTTGTTGCTCCTAGCGACGAGTACTTGCTCGACCTCTTGTGGTGAAGAACAGGCGAAGGAGGTGGCCGCCAAGCTCGCGGAAATTTGCCGCAAGCATGATGTTCCGGCCATGAGCGTTGCTGTCGTCGACGCCAATGGGTTGGTGAAATCGCAGTGCTTTGGTCTCCGCAAACGGGGCACGTCTAACAAGGTTGAATTGTCGGATCGGTTTCCGCTTGGCTCATGCACCAAGTCGATGACGGCGACTTTGGTGGCGGTCATGGTGGATGCCGGAAAGATCGACTGGGAGACAAGCATTGGTGATGTTTGGCCCAAAGCCACTGACGACCACCTTCATCCGAAACTACGCACGATAACGCTGGAGGATCTGTTGTCTCACCAAAGCGGTCTTCCCGGTAATATTTCAGATATTTCAGGTCAGGCGTGGGTTAGTTTCTTCGAGGAAAAGCAATCTCCCGTGTTGGAACGCCGACGCATGCTCAAGCTTGTCCTTTCCAAGGCACCTACGCAGCCTCAAGGGACGTTCTCCTACTCGAATCTTGGTTACGCGATCGTCTCGGCGATGATCGAAACCCGCGCTCGGGAATCGTTTGAGTCTCTCATGAAGAAACATGTCTTCGATCCACTGGAAATGCGTTCGGCAGACTTTCGTTCGATGAAATCGGCTAAGCAGATTCAGCCGCCACTCTTGTGGGGTCACGCTCAGAGCGGCGAGCCCGTCGATCCAAGAACGCTGGGTGCTGAAAACCCAACGGTCTATGCAGCCGGCGGAACGGTCCATTTGTCCATCGAAGACTACGCAAAGTATCCGCCGATTCACCTGCGATGGTGATCGTTAGGTCCAATTCGCTTGAGTTCATGGTTTTTCTCGCCGGTCCAGGTTGGAATGCTGTTCGACTACGAACTGCGTTTCACCAAAGGGCCGGTCGAGCAGATGCTCCCTTGCGTGCAGCCCCGCTTCTGTGCAGCGGTCGCCTCAAATGTGTGCGGGCGGCGTCGGCCGGAAGTGCGACCCGATCTGTGCAGGTTCGGGCGTATCCAAAGTCGAGTGCCAAAGTTTCAAATTCGGAAACTAGTTTCAATTCCCCCGCAGTAACTCGGAAATCGGGGGCTACTCACCGTGCCAACAAGCGTTTGTTTTCGATTAGGAGTCCCGCAAAAAAATCCCGGCGGGAAAATTTCGGGGCGTTTGGTCGGGGGGGAATTTTTCCATTTGACAGTCATTCGACGCCAAGAACCACAAGAGGAATGTTACGAGCCCCTAGCGGTCAACGCATGCTGGCGGGAACTTGCGAGCTACAGCGTCTTCGACTTCTTTCGAGTCGTGCGGCCTCCCTCGAAAATGGAGGATATCAATGTCGAAAACGCTCACGAGTGCTTCATCGATGCCGTGGTGATGTACGAGCAGCTTCTTCCACGGCACTCGGTAAGGAGCTTGAGCATTCGTACCTCCGAATTCTCCAGTGTTGACCAAGATCACATGCTGATACATGTGGTAATGCAGGGCGGCAACCATCGTGTCAAAGGTCGCAATATCCTGATTCAGTGCCGACACAATAAAGGCGTCGGATTGATTTCGCATGTCAGTTGCGAGTCGAAGGTCGGTGGCGTCGTAACAAATAGCCGATGTGATCCGCCAAGGCGTTTCGTTTCCTCGTTGGCCTTCGATGATCCATTGACAGGGACGATATGGCGTTATTCCGAGAGTCTCCTCGCCGGGTGTCAGGTTCTGCTTACCCTGCTCAATCAAGTAGATCGCACGTCCGAGCCGTGACCGAACTGGAAGAATCCATAAGCCGGAGTTGATAAGGTCGTTTGGATCATCGGGAGATGCGTGAAATACCAACCCACAAAACACCATGAGCTTCGCCGTATCCGCAAACCGGATCAGGATTGGGATGTCATCGACATGAACGGAAAGCTCGGGGAAAACAACAAGATCAACGTGTTCCCGCTGTTGTTTGTATCCTTCACGCACTTCAAGAATCTTCTTCAGCACTCGAAGCATCGACGACAGATGACGCCGGTGTCGCCTCCGATACGATGGCTCATTTAGTTCCCTGTCCGCCATCGTGAGATCATTCTTGTGCGGGATGACGCTTTGTACAACGGCGACCTTCAACTGTCCGTTTGAAGATGGATTAAGCAGAAGCTCGGCAGGAAATGTGTACGACGGCATCTCCGACGCACGGCAGTATTGCTGACCAAGGATCGAGAGCCGTTCGTTGACAATCTTCAAGAGGGCAGACGCACGGAACCTGTTTGGTAATTCAACGAGTCGATGAGGACTTTGTGTGCCGGGCCAACGCAGGAGCCTGAACAACAATTCGGAGAACCAGGGAGAGATTGGCAGAAAGCGACTTCCCAATGCCCGTCGCTCGTTGTAAAGGCCATGCTTGCGTTTGAACCACGAACTCCTGATTCCCTGGTATTTCCGAATACCGTCAATAACTCGTGGAACGTAAAAGTTCTTCGAGTAGTCAGTTTGACCAAGTACGGCCGCTCTTAGCACTTGCCCGATCTCGACCTTCCATCGATGCTTTTCGTCGCACCAAGCAGGTACGTCATATCGTTCGTCGTGCTTCTCTGAATCGGAGATAATCCGAACATCGAATTCATCTGCTCTGAGTGATTGCGTTGGGTCGGCGAGACGCTTCCAGGACACACATTTGACTTCTATGCGTGCTGGTGCGAGTACGCCTTCTCCTCTTTCCTCTCGATGCTTTGGCGTGCCCCATTGTCTTGCAAGGGAATCACACAAGCGAAGTGCCGCAGTTTCCTGTTGGAAGGGGTTGGAAAGCGTGCTGATGATTGCGAGCAACCGATGGTAAGCTGTTGATCCTTCTGTCGGCTTCCAAGAGTCGGTCGGGCGATCAGGAAAGTAACCCAACGTACCCAAATGCTGTTTCCAGAAATCCAAGTCTCGTGTTGGGAGTTGCGTCCACAGGGCGTCGAAAAGCGTGCCATCTTCCGTTAGTATTCCGATCAACAATTGTTCCGCTACAGCCACACTTAGCTGGCTCAGCAACTGCGACAGCAATTTCACGCAAGTGTCAGTGTCTCCGGTTAAACGGTAATTTACGATAAGCAGAGGCATTGCCCTATCAATGGCCAACTGATCTGTGGCCAAATCGGCGGGCCACTCGCCTCGAATAAGGGAATGGACAGCCGAGTACAGGCAATTGGGATCGTCTTCTGGCACGTCGATTTCAGTTGATGCCTGAACGACGGCAAGGAACAGCAACGCCTGTTGCTGCATGAACCAAGGCTGCGATTCGGCGGCAAGTCGTCGTTCTGCAAACCCAGTCAAAAGCTGCCGATAACCGTCAACGTCGGAATCCGAAGGCAACTCATCTTCGTCTCTAACAAACCCTGTCTCCGTTGCTCCCGCTCGAAGGAGTTCTGCTCCGACGTATTCGCAGACGGCTCGTGCCTTTGTGTGATTGGGATGCTCCAAATGAGCTTCAAGCAATTTCAACACCAATTCAAGGTGTTTAGGTGATGGGAAGATGTCCATCGCCACTCTCAGCAATCGCACGTTTGACGGATCATCGATCCATCGCCGCATGAGTTCCGTGGCAAATGTCTCTGCTCTCCTATCAAGTAGCATGCGACCGACGTTCAACGATGAGTCTGGCAGCCCATCGGCATCCGCCATTACCCTCAATGATCTGAAAACATGTCGCCATCTGTGTGCAACGAATCTCTCAAGCGTTTCTGTTCTCACGTCAGGTTCAACCGAGAACGTCCGCATCAGCGCCTCATCTTGGCCGGTTCCCTTCGGCTCAAGTCGCTGACGACGCTGCCCCGACGTGGCAAGCAGGCCGTCCAGCATTTCGAGTGCTTGACGTGCCGTTTCAACGTCCATAGGGCCTGAAATCTCTGTTTGGACCGCTTGCATCGCATCGGCGAGCGGCGCATGTGAGGGATGACTATGGCTGTATTTGACAACTGTCTTGTCGGCATTCAGTTTCAAGCCAGGAGCGTGAGTATCCAGCAGCGACACAAGAAACGCCTCAAACTCAGCTTGAAACTTTTGCGGGCTTGTAGACCCTAGCTGAATTACAAATCGCATGTCGTCAACGTAGCGGCGGTAGTCGATGATTCGCCACGAGCGACCTTGAGGACGCTTATCGAATAGTTGAATCAACGCTTCGTCAAAAGCGAGCAAGTAGACATTGGCGAAGAATCCACTGGCAGCAAGTCCCTGGGGCAGACCGTCCCTTTCTGGGCACCCACCTTGAACGGCTTGATCAACGGACTCGGCGTGCCATCTCCAGTCGAATATGCGTTCTGCGGCGTTGAAGAACTGTCGATCAACTCGCCCCGTTTCGGAGTCCTGAACAAGACCAATGATTTTTTCGAGAAGTAGCTTCCGCTTTACACGATCATAGAACTGACTGAGGTCGGCCTGAGCGATTGCCCAACTCTTTCCGCTGGGAATCAATTCCTCTCGTACACGTTCTGGACGCTGGACGAAAGTTTGATAATCGACGTAATACTGCCGATAGAGTTGGGCACTGCCCCATCGGAATCGAGCGTCGTCGTTGTCCCATGTACTCACCAGTCGGTGGCCGTAGCTAACGACCTTCTTTCTCGTCTTCTTTTCGATCTTGAGTTCAGGGTTTCCTTGCGCAGTCTCTACATGATTTGCAAGGCAGATCAGCACTGCTGTTGCGAGAGCTTGATCTTGCACGGCCATGTGGGCGAGTGGCCTTAGCCTTACGGACTCATCGCCGTCTTTGGGCTTCCAACCGTTTTCTACAGTCCATGCCGCCGTCTTCGGTGCTGGAACGAGCCTCAACGGTGCGGGCTGGTACTGCTGAAATGAGCCCCTTTGGATCAAGGCAGCGGACTCACGGAGGAACTCACGTAGCCGGATGGAGGAAAGGTCAAGTTCGAGCGAGTCGCGTACCAATTGTGCAATCGGATATACGTGTGAACCTT
>JACKQG010000248.1_pt1 | contig 79300 bp, 57 predicted proteins | sample 8237621 | NCBI WGS metagenome assembly JACKQG01 (sample SAMN15677084, study PRJNA649215) | marine metagenome | biome: marine; feature: Black Sea; material: saline water; isolation source: suspended particulate matter (SPM) from the Black Sea western gyre | collected 2013-06-09/2013-06-10 | depth...
TTGCAATATCATGATATCCGTGCTATTATTACTACATGATGCGGTCGTTTTTTGATAAAGGGACTGAAGATATTTTCAACGGTACCAATTCAAAGATATCTCGAAAAAGATGTCCTCAAAAACTTCAATTAATTGCGATTAGAAAACTAGATCAGCTAGATTCTGTCATTCATCTCACTGAACTTCGCATTCCACCGGGGAATCGATTTGAAGCTTTACGAGGGACAAGAGAAGGACAGTATAGCATTCGTATCAATAAACAATACAGAATTTGCTTCAGTTGGACAGAACTTGGTCCAATCGATGTAGAAATAGTTGACTATCACTAAAGGAATGAAAAATGGTTAGAATCCCAACAAATCGTACACCAACTCATCCAGGGGAAATGCTGCTTGAAGAATTTCTTAAACCAATGGATGTCACTCAAAAACAGCTCTCACTCGCAATACGTGTTCCGTTTCAGCGCATTAATGAACTCGTCAATGGGAAAAGAGGTATTACGCCCAGTACTGCTCTTCGCCTTTCAGCATTTTTTGGGAACACGCCTGATTTCTGGATGAATCTCCAACAGCGCTGGGACTTGTATTGGGCACAGAGAAAAGAATCTAACGAATTGTGCCAAATTCAAAGTATCCTTTGACGAATGAATTATAAGAAGGCTTTGCAAAACCCGATACACCCCAATACGCTTTGCTACAGGGCAGGCAAATTAAAAAGTTTAAAATTTGCCTGCCCCGCAATACTGACGGGATTTCCATTGCATTCTAACTTTTCGTTTCCCGACCTAAGGTACGGGACAGGGGAAACATTATCCATAATACCAGTATTGACTGCATTTCCCGCCTTCCCGCCTGCCACAATTGAAATAAATAGAAGGTGGCGGGCAGGAATCAGCCAATTTTTAACTCTTTTTTCTTTACGCACAGTGTTTTGCAAAGCCTTCTTATTCAAATTGATCTATGATTTTTTTCACTTTATCCATTTTATCTAATACAAGGAGGAGTAAAAAATCTCCCTTTTTTGCCCAATCAAGTGCTGCTTGCACGCCTTTAGGATTATCAGGATACAATTCAATTGATTTTTCGTTTAAGCCGAGTGATATAAAAGCATTTTTAAAGACTTGGGATACTTCACCAGGCTGACGCCCCCGAAGATAATTTTCACCCATTTCAGCAATATGAACCTGATCCGGATTTAAGACCATGGATTCTTGAACCAAATTTTGTATATCTGAATTACTTCTGTCACCTGCCTGGCTCATGAGGATCAGCTTTCTTTGTGCCGGGAATCGGGTTGCCAATTCCAGTAATGCACCGATGCCATGAGGATTATGGGCAAAATCCATGAGAATGGAAATGCCATTTTTTTCAAAATAATTACATCGCCCTGGGTTGTTTTCAAATGAATTGGTAAAGTTTTTTAATCCATTTATAATAGGTGCATTATCAATTTGGATAGATTTCGCAAGACAAATAGCACCCAGACAATTTGAAATATTATATCGGGCAACCCCGCCCATTGTTATCGGGATTTCCTTTATATTTAAGATAGAAATCTGCTCATTATTATTTACGAAAATGATTTCTTCCCCATCTAAATAGGTCGCCGTCCCGCCTTCCTGAATATGAGAGAGTAATTGTGGATTTTTTGAATCCAGGCTGAACCAAAATATTTGATTTGGACTATTTTTTGAAAATTTAATCGAGGAATCATCATCTGCATTTAGAACGAGGGTTCCATTTTTTGATAATCCCTTTCTGACAATAAATTTTGTGGCGGCCATTTCAGCAATAGAATTCACGCCGTAATCTCCAAAATGATCTTCCGCAATATTGGTAATAAGAGCCGCATCTACATTATACACAGGAAGTCCACGCCTAAGCATTCCTCCACGAGCCACTTCTAAAACAGCTGTTTCTACCTGTGGATTTCTTAAAGTTGAGCGTGCACCTTCCGGACCGGAATAATCACCTTTTTCCACAGTTTTTCTGGCTATGCGAATTCCATCTGTGGACGAGGCACCAGCCATAATCCCAGCTTCAGATAGAATGGATTCCATCAGACGGACAGTTGTGGATTTTCCGTTAGTTCCTGTAATAAGGACAGTGGGTATATTATGAACGGATTCCCAATCGATTTCAGATGGTTTGGGAATTGTATCTGCATCAAAAGACAAACATCCTGTTCCAGATCCGATAGAAATAATTTCATCAGACTGTAAAAATTTAACACTGTGTTTTTCAGCGGCTTTTTTTAACTCAAGAATAGTTGGGTCCAATTCTTCTTTAATCATGGTTCGCAATCGATGGATCTCTGAATCAAAGGATATATCAAAATTGGAAATGGAAAAGTTAAAGGCTGACTCATTCACTTCACATGCAGCATAGAGAGCATCGATAGGGGCACTCATAAACAAACTAACTCCTCCTTCATATTTGCGATATTGGGTGATTTCAATTTTCCAACCGAGAGCGTCAAGGAATTTGCGTGCTGCCAATTCCCATTCTGAAATTAATTTGGAGGCATTTAATTTCGAAACTGACACATCCAGCATTGCACCAGATTTTTCCGTAAAAAGGCTGGGACCCGTAATTCTTCGGGAATCGAGAATATTCATTTAGATAATAATCAGTCGGATTCTTCTTTGGCTAAACGCACACCGCGTTCATCGGAGATTATCGTCTGCCCTTCATCCAATGTAAAGTCTAAATTTTCAGTTGGAATATTTGGACTGATGGAATCCGGTGAAGTGCCATTTGATTTTTTATTCCCTGAATCAAAGTGAATGATTTGTTTCCAACACCGTGTAATTGAATCTCCCAGGATGAGAATTAAATCTCCGCTGGAACCCATTTGTAATGATTGATTGATTGCCTGTTGTTCATCAGGAATAACCTCAATATTTTTCGCATCAATGCCCGAATCGAGTAAAGCTTGCTTCATAATTTGGGGTACTTCATCATGATCACGTCCACGTCGGTGATCATCTGCTTTACAAATAAAATGATCAAAATGTCCTGACGCAATCTTTGCAATTTCCTGGATATCTTCATCTCTCCGATCACCTGGGGCGGAAAGAACAGCAACCCGTTTTCCCGAGACATCTAAACGGCTGACTAACTCAGAAATTGCTTTTACAGCAGCGGGATTATGGGCATAATCCAGAATCACTTTAAATGGGTGTTCTTCATAAATATTCATTTTACCCGGTGCCTGGAAAAAGGTCTGGGTAAATGTGCGAAGCCCGTGACTAATATCATCCAAATCTTTTCCAAGACTGTATGCCATGGCGGCAGCAAACATTGCATTTTGAACATTATGGATTGCTTTCCCTTCTAGGGTGGCGGGGATTAAGTGGGTCCAAAGTAAGGGGATATGGGCTCCTTTATCATAAAAAGTAATCATTTCACCATTAATACCGCTCTCTAAAACAACGGCACGTCCCCCGGCTTGAATGTGTTGTTTTACCAATGTATGGCCAGGATTCATGGTGATATAACATAAATGTTCGGCTTTGGTGTAATCTGCCATTTTTAAACAATGTTCATCATCGGCATTCAAGACAGCTGTATCTGTGGCCACTTCTACCACCACACGTTTGACTTCGGCTAACTGCTCCACAGTATCAATCCCCCGGAGGCCCAAATGATCGGCCGAAACATTGAGACATGCAGAAACATCACTTTTTTCGTAACCAAGTCCACTCCGAAGCAATCCACCTCTCGCCGTTTCCAAAACGGCCATATCCACGTCCGGATCACGCAGTACCATTTGTGCGCTTTGAGGGCCGGTCATATCTCCTTTGACTGTTACATGTCCATCAATATAAACACCATCAGTTGTGGTATATCCAACTGTATGACCGGCTGTTTTCATAATATGAGCCAGCATACGGGTCGTGGTGGTTTTACCGTTGGTCCCTGTGATGGCAGCGATAGGGATTCTTGCTGGGGATTCCGGTGGAAATAGCATATCCATAACAGGACCCGCAACATCTCGCGGTTCTCCTTCGCTGGGTGCCACGTGCATCCGAAAACCAGGTGCTGCATTTACTTCTACAATCGCGCCGCCAATGGCACGGTAAGATTGGGTAATGTCATCGGTTAAAAAATCAACGCCACCCACATCAAGCCCGATGGCTTTGACAGCACGTTCTGCCATAGAACGGTTATCCGGATGAACCACATCTGTTAAATCAATTGCGGTGCCTCCCGTAGATAAATTAGCAGTGGACCTTAGATATAAGAGTTCATCTTTTTTAATTACCGTATTGACATCGTATCCTTTCGCTGACATTAATCGTTCAGCCTGTTGATCAATTTGGATTTGCGTCAGTACTTTTTCATGTCCAATTCCACGAAGGGGATCTTCATTAATAATATCAACTAATTCTTGAATGGTAAGTTTTCCATCCCCCTTTACATGCCCAGGTACCCGTTTTGCTACAGCAACGAGTTTTCCATCCACGACCAACATACGATGATCAAGGCCTGTTATAAAACTTTCGACTAATACACTTCGGCCTGTGCCGCGTTTTTGTGCTTGTTCAAAGGCAACCTCAACTTGTTCATCTTCCGTTAGATTAATAGATACGCCGCGCCCATGATTGGCATTCAATGGTTTAAGTACTACCGGATATCCAATTCGATTTGCTTGGCGGATCGCTTGTTTAGCGCTGTAAACCAAACGCTGGGTGGGGACCGGTAATCCTAAATCACTCAACAGGGAATTGGTATCGTCTTTGTCACTGGCAATTTCCACTGCAATATGTTTTGTTTCGTTTGTGACGGTTGCCTGGATACGCTTTTGATATTTTCCGTGACCAAATTGCACCAAGCTATATTCATTTAACCGTAGCCATGGGATATCCCTATCTTTCGCAGCCTTGACAAGAGAACCCGTGCTGGGTCCAAATTCAAATTTTTGAGCATACCGGATAAAATCGTCTCTTTCTTCTTCAAAGTCAAAATCCGGATCAATATCTTCAATGTTAGATTTCACATTTTCGGGTAAGAGGGATAGAATTAACGATCTGCCTAATCGGCTCGCTTCTCTACCTACATCACGCTGTAGGTATTGAAAGACCATATTATATTGACCTTTTTCCCCCGAAGATCGGGTTTTCCCAAAGGTGACATCAGAGCCAGCAACATTTTGAAGTTCAATAGCAACATGCTCCCATACATGGCCGAGCCACGTACCTTCCTCTTCTGTCATTCGTCGGATAAATCCGCCAGCTTCACGAAAAGAGCATCCATGCTCTTTTAAACCGGGGAGTGCTTCTACAAGGGCATCAGTAAAGGATTTTCCTAATTTACCGGTGGGCCAATCTTCCAGTATGCCTAAATCAATCATGTGACGCATGACAGGAAAACGAGCATAAACATTGGGCCCCACATAGATATTTGTTGATAGAATTTTCATAATAATCTTCCTAATGATTGGTTAGGATAAAGTATCGGTACTTTCAGGCTTTAACTCAGGTATGTGGGGTGTATGCGTTTTTAAGTCATAGGAATCACCATGAGTGAGGATATGAAGTTTAACCCCCGTGATGCTGATGGGTTCGTTCCGGGCAGACTCACCCATATTAGAAAATTGAACCCCGGATGGATCCACAACAGTCACGCCTCCGCGCCCAACCACTTCAAACGAATTATTTGGATTAATAAAAATAGCGGTATTTTCATCAATCCCCACACCGGTCAAAAAAGGACTGTATGCAATGGCAGCTAGAATGCGGCCCAGGCGATCCCGTTGGCGGAAATGCTGATCTACCACTATACTGTTTGTTAGCCCAAGCCCCGGACTCAAAGAAACACTCCGCGGGGTTGGCGTACTTCCAGATCGGCCCCCGGAAATCATATGTTCCGGCATGATGGCAGCACCGGCTGAGGTTCCGGCTACATGAACACCATCCGCATTTAATCTCCGAATGAGTTGGGCAATAGGTGTACCGCCCAGTATGGTGGAAAGACGGAGTTGATTGCCGCCTGTAATAAAAATGCCAGTCGCTTCTTCTAAATTTGAAAGGTAGTCATCTCGATTACAGTCCCGGCGATGTGTAATATTTAAACAATGGACTTTGCCTACCCCCATGTCAGTAAATACATCTACATAGCGTTGACCATTTTCTTCCACTTTTGTTGCAGTCGGGATGACAACAATGGTAGCATTCTTTCCACCAGAAATTTCCACAAACTTCTCTAAAATAACTGGATCACGCCGTTTTCTTTCCGCGCCGCCGATTGGAATAATATATCCGCGATCTATTCCGCTTGTTCCTTTGGAAGGTGCCATAAATATTCTCTGAGTGCCTTTTTAGTTTTAGGATGCTTTTTACTTACTAAATATACAATACTCTAAATTGAATATATAGAGTCGAAAAAAGCTGGGGAATGTACAAATAAAAAAGGGGAACTTTGATTTGAATTCCCCTGCAATATTCCCCTATAATAAAAATAAAAAGGGTCGGAAAACCGGCCCTGGCTAAATGCAATATTTTTCTATTTGATTGATATTCGCGTAAAATACTCCCGAACGCTTTTGGTAGAAAGAATACCCAGCCAAAATACCGGTATTGCAAAATTCCAGGCATATCGCCAAAACCTCGTATCATATTTCCAAAAAAATATCTCACGATCTATATAATAACCATATTCAATCCATCCTTTTGTACCTAGATGAATTAAAATAATAAAGATAGTCGCCCAATAAAACCATAGAGGCGTTCTACCATCAAGGTAAATTACCCAAAACACAACAAAAGCCGCGAAATATATATGTGAGGTAGGTTCACCAATTGTATTGTATAACAAATCTCTAAACCCGGGAATCGCTATGTATAGAAGGGATGTAATGAATGCTATTATAATAAATAAGAAAAAGGCTCTCAGTCCGAGTGGTGCAGTTTTGAAATTTGTGAAAAATTGATTCCAAGAGAAAGGAGATGGATTAGGCATTTTATCCAATTTAGTCGTTCTTATAAATCAAAGTAACAGGCTTCCCGTCACTTTTGATATATCCTCGATACATGCCTTTTGAATTAAAGGGCATTGCAATATTGCCTTTGGCATCGATACAGATCACCCCGCCCGAGCCGCCCAGGATACCCACTTTTTGTATCACCTTCTTTGATGCTTTAATTAAGGAATAGCGTTTGTATTCCATGAGGGCAGAAATATCATGTGCCACGGCTGCGCGAATGAAATATTCTCCTGTCCCCGTGGCGGAAACAGCGCAGGTCTCATTGTTGGCATAGGTTCCGGCGCCAATGATGGGTACATCACCTACTCGACCCCAGCGTTTATTGGTCATGCCTCCGGTGGATGTACCCGCGGCGATATTGCCCTGTTTATCCAAAGCCACACAACCCACGGTGCCGTACTTTTCTTCTTCTTTGCTTTTTCTTTTTTGAATGGCCTTCCAACGGCGTTCCGTATAAAAATATTTGGGACCTACAATTTCTAAACCCTGTTCTTCAGCAAATTTGTCTGCACCTTCGCCGGCCAAAAGTACATGCCATGTTTCTTCCATGACCTTCCGCGCTGCTGTGATAGGATTCTTCACTGTTTTCACACCAGCTACGGCACCGGCTTTCAGGTTCGCCCCATTCATGATGGCGGCGTCCAGTTCATTGGTTCCCGCATTAGTGAAAACGGCCCCTTTCCCTGCATTGAATAGGGGAGAGTCTTCCATAATGTGAATCGCCGCTTCTACCGCATCCAGTGCTGTACCGCCAGAGGATAATATTTTATATCCCACTTTGAGTGATTCTTCAAGTTTAGCTCGGTAAGCTGCTTCTTTTTCCGCTGTCATATTCTTTTTCAAGATGGTGCCCGCGCCGCCGTGGATGACCAAAGCGAATTTTTCTTTAGGTTTTGCTTCTATGAATTGGCTTATGGATAAAACTAAAATAATTATTGCGACCAAATTGTTATTAAAGATTTTCATGGATCAATTCCTTCGGGAAGAGAGTTTGGCCAATAATCGTAAAATTTCTAAATAGAGCCAGACTAAGGTGACTAGAAGTCCAAAGGCCCCATACCATTCCATATATTTTGGGGCTCCTTTTTCTGCAGCTTCTTCGATAAAATCAAAATCAAGGACGAGATTTAATGCTGCAATAATGACCACACCAATACTGAATAAAATACTCATGTTTGAATTGCCATGAATCATGGGAACACCTACGCCAAACATACCCAAAACCCAACTGATGAGATAAACGAAGGCAATACCACCCGTAGCCGCCACCACGCCCAGTTTGAAGTTTTCCGTTGCCTTAATCAGTCCCGAACGATAGGCGAGAAGTAAGGCTCCGAGTGTTCCGAAAGTCAGCATAACTGCTTGTTGTACTATGCCGGGATAACGCACTTCAAAATATTTGGAAATACCACCCAACGCCAATCCCTGCAAGAGGGCGTATGCAGGTACAGTGTACTTTGCGAGATGGTGTTTGAAGGCGGTCAAAATTGCCACACCAAATCCGCCAAAAATACCGATCATCATGAACATATTTGTTCTGGGGTCTCCCAATGGCAGATTCCAGGTATAAAGGGCTGTAGTCATGAGCAGAAGTAGTCCAAGCGCTGTTTTATGCACCGTACCCATGATGGTCATGGTGGCACCAGTGGTTAAGTCAAAACCGGAAAATGTTTTTGCATTCAGCGTAGGATTCCCAGATCGAAGTGTTAAATGGCGATTCATAAATAATTCTCCATACTATCGTTAATGGCATTTACCAATTGATCCATGGCGACGCGCTCCTGTTGTTGTGAATCCCGATGGCGGAGCGTCACAGTTTGATCTTCTGCAGATTGATGATCAATCGTAATACCATAAGGGGTACCCGCTTCGTCTTGCCGATAGTAGCGTTTACCAATTGATCCCGCTTGATCGTAAATCACTTTGAAATGGGGTTTTAAAATATCCATTACATTTCGTCCAATCTCCGGTAATCCATCTTTTTTGACTAAGGGACAAACCACAGCAGTTACCGGTGCAATTCTGGGGTGAAGCTTCATGACCACGCGATTATTTTCTTCATCTTCCCAATAGGCATCTGATAATACAGCCAGCATCATGCGGTTTAAACCCGCTGATGTTTCAATTATGTAAGGAAGGAACCGCTCATTGTTCGGTTGGTCAAATATTTCCATTTTTTTTCCAGAAAATTCTTGATGACGACGTAGATCAAAGTCTGTACGGTTATGAATGCCCTCAATTTCTGACCAGCCAAATGGAAATTCAAATTCAATATCCCAGGCTTCTTTGGCATAATGGGCCAATTCACCTTCTCCATGTTCATGAAATCGGAGTTTTTTTGCATCAACTCCCAACTGACTATAAAAGGCCATTCGTTCATCTTTCCAATCAATCATAGATTGGTCGTCTGCGCCCGGTTTAACAAAATACTGCATTTCCATTTGTTCGAATTCACGGGTTCGAAAGATAAAGTTTCTTGCCACAATTTCATTCCGAAATGCCTTCCCAATCTGGGCAATGCCAAAGGGCACTTTCAAACGCATGGCATTTTGAGTCAGGAGATAATTCACATAAATACCTTGGGCAGTTTCCGGTCTTAAATATGCAGTATTGGCTTCTTCTTCTACGGGACCGATATGGGTTTTGAACATGAGATTGAACTGACGTGGTTCGGTCAGATTACCGGTAGTCCCGCATTTGGGACATTGGATTTCACTCCATTTCCCATCTTCCGGATTTCCATCAAATAATTCATCGGCACGGTAGCGGGCTTTACATTGTTTACAATCCACTAAGGGATCATTAAATGCACCTACATGCCCAGATGCTTCCCATATTTTGGGGTGCATTAAAATGCCGCTATCCAACCCAACAATATTTTCATGGAGCTGGGTCATGGCCCGCCACCAGAGTTGGGATATATTATTTTTTAGGGCAATGCCCAAAGGGCCATAATCATAAACAGCCCCAAAACCGCCGTAAATTTCAGAACTTTGAAATACAAATCCTCTGCGTTTGCAAAGGGATACAATTTTTTCCATACTCATAAGGTTGAGATAAATCTCCGTTAATTATTAAGACGGGAAATTAGGAAATTATTTAGATAAATAAATGGTGTGAAATGATGAAAGAATTAAATCATTTCTGATGTTATATAATAATGAGATTGCGTCAGCTTTGCTTCGCAATGACAGTTTGGGTTTAATCCATTTCTTTGAGCTCACGTTCAATCTGATCACTATAAGCAACCGATTCATCGGTTACTTCAGCAATTTCGGGCGTTTCCTTCGTTGTTCTGATATAAACAAAAATAATGGTGATGCCTAATAAACCAATAAAGATGGGGGCAATCCAGGCAAAATAATTAAACCCTTCCGCAATGGGGATTGCCAATACACGCTCCCCAAATTTTTCTTTATAATAATCAAGTATTTCGGTTTTTGTTTTTCCTGCATTCACCATGCCCGCAATTTCCATTTCCATTTCTTTATTTCCGTGGTCATACACAGTGCCACTCCAGCAGCAAGTGGCCATAAGGCTTTGTTCCAAATCTACGATTAGATCACTTTTTTCGTCGGCCCATACCAGGCTCAAAAGGATTAAAACGGGGAGGAGTTTTTTCATTTCTTTTTGGTTTTCTTTTTTGCTTTACGGCGTTTTTTTCTTGGAGGAGCGGCTCGCTTTTTATTGATGAGTTCCACCCCTTCTTCTAGTGTCATTTTTTCCGGATCCCTATCTCGCGGAAGAGAAGCATTGAATTTTCCATCCGTAATATAGGGTCCATATCGTCCGGATTTCAAGACCAAAGATTCGCCGGTTTCTGTATGATTTCCCAATGTACGTAATTCTTGGGGGCCGCTGTTTCGATTCTTGATCAGCTCCAATGCTTCTGCCAGTTCAATCGTTAAAGGGGACTGGGTGGGGGGGATGGTCCCGTTTTTTCCTTTTCCTGCGGTCACGTAAGGACCGAATCGACCGTAATCTGCTTTCACATCTTCACCAGATTCTGGGTGCTTACCTAATACCCTGGGGAGGGATAAAAGCTTTAACGCCATTTCAAGATCAATATCATCCGCTGGTGTTCCTTTTGGAATCCCTTTCCGCTTACTGGTTTCGCCCAATTGAACATAAGGTCCGTAAGGGCCATTTTTAACCAAAACCATTTCACCGGAATCCGAATCTTTTCCCAATTCTCGATCTTCGTTGATTTCTTGATTCAAAATATCCAACGCCTTGTCCACATTCAAGTCGCCAAGATATACGTCTGCTGGAACAGATTTTCGCGTTTCCCCTTGCCGAACAAATGGTCCATATTGTCCCACACGAATTTCAATAGGGTCTCCATCATAATCCAATTGGACAGAACAGGCTTTTCCAATATCTATTTTATCATCCAGCATACCCACCAATCCGATTTGGTCATCAGAGCCAAAATAGAATTCTTTCATAAACGGGACTGCGTCCAATTCGCCGCGGGAAATCGCATCAAGGCCGTCTTCCATATTGGCGGTGAATTGACTGTCCACCAGAGAAGTAAAATGGTTTTCTAACAATTGGGTGACCGCAATCCCTAAAAAGGTCGGTGTTAATTGTCCTCGGTTATTATTTACATAAGTTCGGTAAACGATGGTGTCAATAATATTGGCAAAAGTGGATGGGCGTCCAATGCCTTGTGCTTCCAATTCTTTCACCAGGGATGCTTCTGTAAATCTTGCCGGCGGTTTGGTTGCATGTTCATCTGCCGTTAATTCATTGCAAGTGAGTGTTTGACCTTTGGCCAAATCGGGCAAAATGGATTCTTGATCTTCTGTAACACCACTCCGACGATCCGTACTTTCTACATAGGCAGCCATATACCCGGGGAATAAAATTACTTTCCCATTGGCGCGAAATTCCGTTTTTTGATTTTCGATTGTTATGGCAATTTGTTTCACTTTGGCCGATTTCATTTGGGACGCCAATGTTCGTTTTCGAATAAGGTCATATAATTTTGCTGCATCATTATCGATGGTTGCTTGAACTTTATCCACGGATGGAAATGTAACTCCAGCAGGACGGATGGCTTCGTGGGCTTCCTGAGCATTCTTCACTTTTGTGGCATAAGTCCGTGCTTGTTCCGGTAAATATTCTTGACCAAAACGAGATACAATTTCATTTCGCGCTCCATTGATTCCCTCGGCTGAAAGGGTGGTGGAGTCGGTTCGCATATAGGTAATAAATCCTTGTTCATATAGTCGTTGGGCTGTCCGCATGGTTTTTCGTGCCGAGGATCGCAATTTCCGCGCTGCTTCCTGCTGAAGGGTGGATGTGGTAAAGGGTGGTTTTGGATGAGAATTTTTAATCTTTTCTTCCACATCCTTAACCGTCCAGGGGCCGTCTTTCAATTCTTTTACCAATTCATCTGCCTGAGCTTTGGATAATAATAGAGCATCCTGTTTTTTCAACTGTCCTGTATTTGGGTCAAAATCTTTCCCTGTGGCCAAGCGTTTCCCATCCACACGAATGAGTGTAGCGGGGAATGGATTGTCTTTGGATTGTAAGTTCGCCTTTAAATCATAATACAATGCAGAATGGAATGCTTGGCGGAGTCGTTCTCTTTCCACAATAATCCGAAGAGCAGAGGACTGAACCCGTCCGGCGGAAAGGCTGACTTTTACAAATTTCATATTCTTTTTTAACGTACTCCAGAGAACACGAGAAATTTTATACCCCACAAGCCGGTCAATAATGCGGCGGGTTTGTCGGGCGGCCACTAAATCGCTATCGATTTTCCGGGGGTTATTCATTCCCTCCGCAACACCTTCTTTTGTGATTTCTGTAAACTGAACACGAGAGAGTTTTGAGGGATCTACTTCCGTAGCAATATGTGCTGCAATGGCTTCTCCTTCGCGATCCGGGTCAGTAGCGATAACAATTCGATCTGTTTTATTTGCCAAAGATTTAAAATCTTTCATGAAGGATTTCTTATCGGGAAGTACATCTTCTACTGTGGCAAAGTCGTTATCCACATCCACACCCAATTCTTTTTTGGGTAAATCCTTGATGTGGCCTACACTGGCCATAACTTCATATTCACCACCAAGGTATTTCGATATGGTTTTTGCCTTAGAAGGCGATTCAACAATTAATATTGGTTTTGAGCTCATTGTATTTCTTTTTTTCTATAATCAGTATAAATGCCGCAATATTGCGCGCGTATATTAATGTAAATGAAAATTTTATAATGTCAAAGAATTGATATGATCCACCAACCCTTTTATTTTTACCGGTTCCTGATCCCCCGTTTTCAAATCTTTAATTTCCGCCAGTCCTGATTTTAATTCTTTATCTCCAATAATGACTGCAATAGTTGCACTGGATTTATTGGCATCACGCATTTGGGCTTTCATGGATCTACGTAAAACATCTAACTGAGTACGGATATTATTATGTCTCAAATCTTCAGCAAGCTTTACCACTGTGGGTCGAACCGCATCCCCAAGTCCTACTATATATACTTGAGTGGTTTTGCTGTTTGTTTCAACATTACCCAATGCTAAAAGGATTCGTTCCATCCCCGCAGCAAAACCGATGCCCGGCGTAGGTTTACCGCCCAACATTTCTACAAGACCATCATAACGGCCCCCGCCGCAAATGGCATTCTGGGCGCCCAGGGCTGTAGACGTAATTTCAAATGTGGTTCGGGTATAATAATCCAATCCGCGAACAAGGTTTGGTTCGATGGAATATTGAATCCCCATTTCATCAAGAAATGAGCATACTTCTTCAAAATGGGTTTTGTCTTCTGCCGTCCAGGAATCAGAAATTTGGGGCGCATCTTTGAGTATTTCAATTTCGTGGGGTACTTTTGTATCCAAAATTCGCAATGGATTATTTTCAAATCTTTTCTGACTGGTTTCACTTAAATCACTAAAGTGTGGTTTTAAAAAATCACGGAGTGCATTGCGATAATCACTTCTGCATTCAGGCGAGCCGATTGAATTGAGTTTTAATGTGAGCCCCTCTAATCCAATATTATTAAAAACGGTCATAGCCAAAGCAATGACTTCTGCATCTATTTCCGGATGTTCAGACCCAAATGCTTCAATTCCGAATTGGTGGAATTGACGGTAGCGCCCTTTCTGGGGTCGTTCTCTCCGAAAAAGTGCATCAATATAATAAAGTTTATTCATGGGGCTTTGGCCCCCAAGGTTATGTTGGATGAATGACCGAACCACAGGTGCAGTCAGTTCCGGTTTTAGAGTGAGGTTTTCACCACCTTGGTCCGTCCAGCTATACATTTCTTTCGAAACAATATCCGTTTCGGTGCCTACACCTCTGGAAAAAAGTTCCGTTCGCTCGAAGGCAGGGGTGCGGATTTCACTATAACCATAAGTATCCATGATATTGCGAATGGTGGTTTCCAGCGCTTGCCAGCGTTGGCTTTGGCCCGGGAGAATATCCTGGGTGCCTTTGATAGATCGGATGGATGTCATTTGTTTTTAATTATTTTTATGAAATTCATAAGGAAAAGATTACAACCGTTTTGAATAAAAATTTTACTTCAAAAGCACCATCTTCATACTTTTTGAAAATACTTCATTCGTTTCATGGGAAATGGCTGTGAGTTTATAAATATAAATCCCCGCCGGTACCTTATGCCCATTTCTGTCTTTAGCTTGCCAGTTGATTTGCTTATACCCCGGCTGTTCATTTGCATTTGTCCATGATTTCACTTCATTTCCGCGAATATCATAAATGGTAATCAATACAGAACTGGCTTCAGGCAAACTATACTTAATTATGGTAGAAGGGTTGAATGGGTTGGGATAATTTGCATTCAAACCATATACCGCGGGAATTGGTTCATTTATATTAGAAATATCATCCCGAATTTTTATAAATGATTCACCCCAAGTGAAAGCCGGGTCTGATTTGGCAGACTCACCCACATTGTTTACGGCTGATACATAATAGGTAAACAAGTCTGTCGCGCCGTCATTTAACGCAATCTCAACTTCTACATCAGTAAATGATGTAGAAGTTGTTGACGAAATTACTTGTACTTGCAAACAGTTCATTCCATACATTTGATATTTACATTTACGCCAGACATTGTAAGAGGTTGCGCCTGAACTAGCAGTCCAACTTACACTAACAGGATCCCCCAGACTAAAGGGGTTGACAATATATAGTCCTGTGGCGGCGGCGGGCGGCTGTGGCGGGACGCGAAAGCTGGCGACAGTGCTTGCGGTTCCATTCAACACTCGGGTGTTGTGTTCGTAATCTGGGGTACCCATCGGCACACCCCATAAGTGACGGAAGGATTGGACCAGTACTTTTTTCGAACACAGGAACCACCAGGGCAATCTGGATCATCCCAGGCCATAATAGTTCTCCAGTCCCCTGGTTTATAGACATACCCATGTCCATACTGATAAGGTAAATTGCTCTTTTCTACGCGTGTATCGTGCAGAGCCCCTTGCAGATGACCAATTTCATGTCCGAATGAATAATTGCCCGTTGCACAAGAGTATTTTACAATAGCAAAAGCTGTACTCTCAGTTGCCAGAATTGATGCTCTTCCGCAATACGTCGGATCGTTAGTAAGAAGTATCGCCACATCGGCATAATATTGGTCACGCAGGCTGTGGATCTCAGGCATATATTCATCGGGGATACCTTCAAATAGACCCAAATCAATTTCAATGTCACCGGACTCTACATAATCAACCTGCCAATTAAAAACCGGATTTAAGGTTATGTTTATACCACTGTTCATATATCCCTGATTTGTCTCGTCAATGGCAAGCTGAATTAGACCGTCAATATCATTCGTTAAACTTTCCACGGCTTGAGTATAAGCAACTAATACATCAATTACCACGTTCACAGACGCCAATGTTTTACCGGACCTTGGCGGAACTGTTGTACTTGAGTTGGATTCATTTTCTGTCGAATCATCTTTCTGTGAGGTTCCTTCTTCAATTAAAGACGGATCTTCCGGCAGAAACTGGCTTTGATCAACACTAATGACCACGTGAACTCCTGATCCTAAGGGTTCTACTTTGTATAGCTCCATATTGGCCCAGACCGACCCCGTAATGCCCTCCTCGGTAACTACAAAAATTACATCGCCCTGTTTTTCAGGAATCGTGCCGTACCAGGTATACTGAGACCTTTCCCTAAATTCTGTTTTATCATGGTTAACGGTGAATAATTTACTATGAAGCATATTCAGGTGAATTGGTCCGTTATTCAAGAGTCTTGAAATATTCTTAATACGAACGATTCTAACCTCTTTGGCCGTTTTCCGGCTTCGCACTTTTGTCAGATGTACGGCCTGTGGGTTAGAGAGAGAGCTTTCATCAACCTGGACAAAGAAATCATTCCTCGCACCTTGTGCGGTCATAGTCTGACTAAAGACTATTAAGGATGTGAGTATTAGCTTTAGGATTTTCTTAATCATGTCAGCCTCCTTTTTTGTTTTTATAAAAAGTTAAAGTGATTCTCCAAAAAACCACAGGTTAATTCAGATGATAGTTGAATAATACTTGTCGATATTTAAGGATACCTCTGTCTTTTAATTCTGCACCGACACGGCCTATTCCCGGAGCATAATAAAGGTAAAAATCTGAAATCCCTGATATATCTTCCGCTAACTTTCTTTGATAATGATACACGTAACATGAGAATGTCCCGATCGGGGTTTCAAAGTCCTGATTTGTGGCTATACATGTATATGTAAGCGTATCTGCAAATAAAAACGTTTGAGTATAATGATCATAGACTAGATTAGCATGTTCCCATTTGTCTTCTTTTTGCGCAGGATATTTTAAATATAAATGTTTTTTAAAAAGGGTATCTTTAGGAGAAACAGCTCCCAGTATATACAGGCCACTATCACCATTTGTATAGAGCCATTTGTATGGTCTTGGATTATATGTAGGGGGATTAAACCAACCCCATATAGCGGAATGATAGGATTGGCCATCCAGAATGACTGTGGTGTCGCCAACGATTTCCCCATAAAGTGAATCTGTTAATCCTTCAATAACATGATCTTCACCACTATAAACTTTTTGTTCGTAAGCCCAATAATTCCCCACAGAAAGAGGAACAAGAGTATTATTTGGTTTTTCATTATTATTTTCGCAACCGCTGGTTGTGAAAATAATAATGAAAAAAACTATAGATATATATTGGTGTTTCATGGCTCTACGCCCACGCCCCGGGCAAAAAGTTCGGTTCGCTCAAAAGCTGGGGTACGGATTTCACCATACCCATACGTATCCATGGTGTTACGGATGGTGGCTTCCAATGCTTGCCACCGTTGGCTTTGGCCCGGGAGAATGTCCTGGGTGCCTTTAATTGATCGGATAAATTCTTTAGTCATTTTATGTTATAATATCTTTCAGTAAGTCTTCTGCCTGGGTCTTAAACGTATCGGGAATATACAATTTTACCGAGCCGCCGGGCAGGCTCAATGCTTTAATTCCAAATGCCGAGCTTAAAAAATCACCTTTGGTATAGCAAGGGATATCATTTTGCTCCAATAGTACCACAGCCATATCAGCCAATGCGGCTCCATTGAAATCTGCAATGGAAATCCAGGTCATATTCTCCAACGGTTCCGATTTCGGTTTTAGTTCAACTAGGGATACACCACAGTCCTGGCATATTTTTATTTCTTCAACATATTCACTTTTACATTCAGGACAAAACATAATTAGGCTCCATTATTATGATGGAATTTACAGTATATCATCTTATGTGAACGAATCTTGACCTAATTTTTAATTATCGGTCAAACAAAGATGGTCGGCTGAATGATCCGCCTCGCCGTTCAAGTTTCAAGTCTTTTAGATTCGGTGATTTTACATTCAGTTTTAAATAAAGTCCCGAAGCATATCCATTCGGCGTCCAGTTTACACTCATTTCCCAGCAATGGAGATCTCGATAAATAGAAAACGTATGGCTGACTAAATTTTGTTTAATGAGATCAAATCGTGCATTATACTTTACCTTCCAATTTTCCGTTACATTGATTGTTGAATTGGTGGACATCCAGAATGTTTTCTGGGGGTTGTTTGGATTTGCATTATTGTAAGCAAAACTGAAACTGGCAGACGTGGACCAAATGTCACCAGATGGTTTTTTATCCCCACCCAGCGTATTTCCAAAGCCTGTAAACATTCCTGCAAGATTGGCGCCATCGAACCTTTCCACTGATTCTGTCGTGTCCTCTTCGGTGATTTCATCTTCTTCTTTATCAAAAGAAAGACGTTTCCCGGAGAATCGGAACCCTGTAGAAAAGCGGGCGTTAATCAGTCTGGGTGTTGGTACACCACCCCTTGTTTTGAACTGGTTTATCCGCATATTATTTTCTGTATCAAAATCATACCAATCATGGGTCATTGCAAAATCTAAATTTAATTTTCGGCTCACATTGGCTCGGATGGAAGAACTGATATTGCGCCATTGGAATTCATCTGCCACAAAATTTCGGCTGGTGCCCATTCGCCAGGAAAACAAATCCTGTTTTCTTTCGTTTTCTCCATTCACAATCTTTGCTTGGAAACTATTGGTCATGGAAAAATTCATAGATTGACTTTCGCCCCTAGGTGTGCCCCCGGCCAGGGTGCCGGAGAATCGATCGAAGTAAACCACCTCTCCATTATCTTGTTGAATCACCTCGTAATATCCGGGGTTTGCACCGAAGACTTCTTGAGAAAAATCGGGTCGGTAGGAATAACCAATGGATGGAGCAATCACGTGGCGAATCGCTTCCATCTTTCCTATTTTTACAGGGAATAATCCATAGATTTGGGTATTCATGGAAATATTGAATGAACCGGTGGTTCGGGCCGCAAATCCAGTCACCTCATTGCGGTTAATTGTTCCGGTGGAATCGATAACTCCGGTGAATGATCGATTCACCCAATCCGATTTCAGGGAGATACTGGGGGTGATATTGATATATTTAAAAATTTTGGATGACATACTCAACCCGGAAGAGTGGGTCATAAAATAATCGACAAATGTCTGTGTCAAAGGATCTTCATTTTCATTCATCATCCACCGATAACCTGTGGTAGTGTCGTTGACAGCATAAGCCTCCGACTCATAATAATTATTTAGATTGTTTGTAAATCGTGAAGAATACCGATAGTTGATATTATGATACCATTTTTTCTTTTTCGCCTTGGTAGGGAAGAGGGCTCTTTGGGAGTGATTAAAAGCCAATTGAGGTAGTGTATTGGTAGTAATATTGATTTGCTGTCCGGCCCGGGCGGGTAGGGTATAAAATACAGAACTTTGGTCAATTTTTTTCTCTGCCATCAGGTCCCGCCGGGATGAAAGATTCAAACTGAGGCTGTTTTTTGATTTGGGCCAACGCTTTGAATAGGTCGCATTGGAAACAGCCTGTTGATTTAGTCGTTGACTTTGTTCGATTCCGGTCCGACGGTTATAATCTCCGCTGGAATAATAACTGGCATTCACGGCGGCAGACTGGTTGTTTCGCAATTGCTGGCTGTGATTCCATCGAACCACATAGTCGCTTTGACGGTTGCCCCATAAATTGTAAATATCTCTATCTTCGTCCAGGACAGAACCTGCAAACCGCTGTTTTGTCTCCAATTCCAAATTCCCGGAATATGCATATCGTTTCACATATTTGTTCTGGGATCGAAGGGTAATTCCATCTCGATCGTATAGGCTCATGGTGAATTTCGAATCAAAATATTCGCTGGCAGCCCAATAATAGCCAAGCCCGTTAATGTAACCACCCCACCGAGCATCGGTCCCATAGGATGGCATAATCCAGCCCGAATGCCTTCGGCCTTTTTGATGGGGGAATACACCAAAGGGTAAACCAAACACAGGAATATTGGCAATGTATAGAACAATGGGACGGGCAATGACTTTATCCTCATTAATCATTTTCATTCTCCGACTTTCAAAATGAAAATGAGGGTCATCCAAATCGCAGGTTGTATAGGCTGCATCATCAATATAAAAAATATCCATATTTTGGTTCCGGATTTCCTGCCCGTGATAATATCCATCCTCTGCTTTGGTGGTACCACGAATCACCTTTCCATGGCGAGTTTCAAGGTTATAAATCATCGTATCTCCAACCATGGGATCCTCTCCATTCTCTACCATAGATGGTCGGATCCAGCCATAGGTAGAATCTTTTTCGGATTCTGGCAATGCCTTCAACAAATTGTTCCGCCAAGCCACATTGATGAACCCTGCCGTCAGGTTTATATTGGTATAATCGATGACCGCATCCCCATGGAGGTCCGTGAATTCATTAACCACATCATAGTCAATATCTTCTGATTCATAATGAATCGGTCCTTCCACATCTGCGCCGGTGGAGTCGGGGGTATAGGTACCTCTGGAGCCACCACTTACAAATATTTTTTGTAACTCATTTTCAGCAAAATTCATGATTATCGTATCCCCGGAAGCCTCATTTTTCCCTTGAAATACGGAGTCTTCGAATATGTGATACAGAGTAGTGGCCATCCCTTCCAACCGCATGGAATCCATAACGCCATCGGTAAAATATCCCCGGAGAATTGATCCGGTCATATCATCGGAAAATGATATTGAATCTTCAAAAGTAAGGGTGTCCCCATCCACAATTTCTGTCCACTGGCGCAAGCCGGTAGAAGGATGGGTCGCGTGTGCATCACTGGGAATAAACAGACTTTTAAGTACATCCTCATCATATTCTAAGAATATTTCACTCCCGGCAATGGTCTGGTTATTGTCCAGAATTTCCGGTTTTATTCGCAGGGTGGTTTTACCATTTTCCCGATCATAAATGGCTTCCCCGCAGGTGGCCAAACGCCCTTCTTCTGTAATGGAAACATTCCCTCTCGCAGCGTAAGAGACGCCATCCGATTCGGGAATTTCAAAATATTCAATCCGATCGCCCTTAATGGTTTGTTTATCCTGGATCAGGGTGGCATTTCCATTGGCAGAACCGCTATCCAATTCTGAAAAATAAAATAAAGTATCGGCCACCAAGCTGTAAGTGGTATCCCAAACATGGGTATTGCTGTAGGCGATCATGATATCTTTTGGAGAATCTACAAAGAGGGAATCGCAAGTGAGATTTTGCACATTTTCTACCATGGAAACATTCCCGAAAAGAAAACCCTGTTCCGTTTTTTGATCGAAGCGGGCCCAGTCACAATTCATGATCATGTCCCCTTTTTTAAAAATAACATTTCCCCGCAAATATTGAATGGATTTGCCATCTACAGTAATGTTTTCTAATAGGTCGGCTTGTTTGAGTCGAAGTCGATCATCTTGCCCAAAGGACAGGGCGAGAAAAAAAGAGATGGCTAAGCAATGGACCCATTGACCATTTCTCTTTGGATTGGAATGATTTAAGAAATAAAAAAATCGCATTAATCAGAAAAACGTTTTGGCCAAAGTTTTTTCAGTCGACCTCGGATGTATCCCTCATAACCTAACTCCGTGGGATGGTAAAATGTTTCCGATTTTCCTTCAGGGAAATAATCCGCATCCACAAAATGCTCCGGTTGGTTGTGGGGATATTGATAATCTTTACCATAATTCAATGACTTCATGAGGTCTGTGGGCGCATTCCGCAAATGGAGTGGAACATTGGGTGATCCTTCTGAAGCAATTTTTTTCATGGCTGAATTAATGGCCATATAGCTGGCATTGGATTTGGGTGCACAGGCCAGATAGGTGGTAATCTGGGAAAGAATAATGGATGCCTCCGGCATGCCAATCATGTGGACGGCCTGAAACCCTGAGGTGGCAATGGCCAAGCCTTGAGGGTCGGCATTACCAATATCTTCTGATGCCAGAATGATAAGCCGTCGTGCAATAAACTCCGGTTTTTCGCCACCTTCCAACATGAGCGCAAGCCAATAAACAGCCGCATCCGGATCACTTCCGCGAACGGATTTAATAAAAGCGCTAATGGTATCATAATGGTAGTCGCCTGTTTTATCATATAGTTGTGTTTTACTTTGGAGTGCTTCTTCCAATATCTTAGATGTAATCCTTCCATCATTTCCAACCAGGCTGGAGGCAAGTTCAATAGTATTGAGCATTTTTCTTGCATCGCCGCCTGCAGATTTTAATAATTTCAATTTCACATTATCATTTATATGAATTTTACCTTTAGATAAAATAATATCTTCTTTAAATGCCCGGCTCAAGACAAGGGATAGTTGATCTTCGCCTAAAGGATTCAGGGTCAATACACGGCATCGGGAAAGGAGGGGAGATATGACTTCGAATGATGGATTTTCTGTGGTGGCGCCAATCAATGTGACCACACCTTCTTCCACTGCGTGGAGAAGCGCATCCTGCTGAGATTTGCTAAATCGATGAATTTCATCAATAAAGAGAATCGTCGGCCGACCTAAATCCCGATTGGCTTTCCCTTTTTCAATCACTTTCCGCAAATCCTTAACCCCACTGGACACAGCCGACAATTCATGCATTTCCGCTTTCAAGTTATGGGCAATGATTCGAGCTAATGTGGTTTTACCCGTGCCGGGAGGTCCCCAAAAAAGGAGTGAAAACAATTGATTTTTTTCCAGAAGTTTTGATAAGATTTTATCTGGGTCAATCAGATGGGATTGACCAATAAATCCTGTGAGAGACAGGGGACGGACCCGATCTGCCAGAGGCGGCAAATGCTGATTAAATAGAGATGGCGTGGCTGACATGATAGAATTTACCCTGATTCATGCGGGGAAATTTACAGTAATTCTATTCTGTCAATTGATGTAAACTTCTGCCTTTCTAAGGGAGAAAAAATATGAAATTAAAATGGCAAATACCTGCATTAGCAATATTCATGTTAATGGCGGGCTGCAGTAAGGAAGATAAAGTGATAGATGGCGAATTAATGATAGAAGATATTATTGTTGGGGAAGGAACGGAGGCTGTTAAACACAGTATTGTTACCGTGAATTACACCGGTTGGCTGGAAGATGGAACCAAATTTGATTCCTCTTTAAACCCAGGCCGGGAACCATTTCGATTTACTGTGGGTGCCGGTCAGGTAATCCAGGGATGGGATCAGGGGATTCCAGGGATGAAAATAGGGGGTAAACGGAAATTAACGATTCCACCGAGTATGGGATATGGGAGTCGTGACATGGGTGCAATTCCGCCGAATTCAGTTCTCATTTTTGAGGTGGATTTATTAGTTGTGGAATAGGTACACTCCAGTCTTCGTAGCAGCAGACTATTAACCAATTGGGCAACCAAGGACTCATGATTGGCGAGTGAACTAAATAATAATTATCGATCCATTTATAATTTGCCGTATCAGTATACCATTATGGCAAAAGTATTGTTTGGACGCAAGATTATGCGTTATAAACAATGGGAAATGGATCATATAACTGACTTCATTAAAACCTATGCCAATGGTGGGCCTCTCTTGGATATGGGTTGTTCCACCGGTCACATGGTGGAAGTTTTATCAAATCATTTTGGTACGGATCGGATTCATGGGGCCGATATTCACATTGATTCGGTCAACCGAAATAAAAAAGTGTTAAAAGATAATCAATTTCACCATGTTCATAATGGATTTTATCAAGAGTATAAAGGTCGTTATAATGTGGTCACATTAATGCATGTACTCGAACATGTAGATCACCCTGTCCAAACACTTAAAAAAATTCATTCGTTGTTAACAGATGATGGCGTTTTGGTTCTCAGTGTTCCTCAAGATCGTATTCGCGGTGATTCAGCTATATTTGAAAATATTCTCAATGTATGCCGTGGCAAATTTGTAAATGTTCATGTGAGGAATTATAAATATGGGCAATTACAAAAAGATGTAAATGCAGCCGGCCTTGAAATTATATCCCATCGTTATATTCATTGTTACTGGCCGAATTCAAATAAAAAACGAATGGGTAATTACAGTTTAATCTTATATACAAAAAAAGCCCCGATTAGAAACGGGGTCTAATAGAGGGCCACTGAGGAGAGTCCCTGCCGGCCCTCCCCCGCCAGCCGGCGGATCGGGAGCAGGCTGGGAACGCCTGACCTACGCATTATCCCGACAAAGATATTTGATTGTAGAGCCGGTGACTGGATTTGAACCAGCGACTTGATCATTACGAATGATCTACTCTACCAGCTGAGTTACACCGGCATAATTATAAAAAAGCTGCCTGTCCGCCGTAATCCGCCAGCCTGCGGATGCAAGAGGGAGCTACAGTGGCATAAATTTAGCGGGTGAAAATACGCATTTTTAAACTATTAGATTTTGGGAGCACGTTAGCATCTGATCGTGTTAATCATCATTCTGTAGAAACCTTTTCAATTGAAATAATTGTGAACGTCGTCTCCTTACCCTGGATTTCTAGTGTAAAATCTTCGTCAATCTTTTTTCCAATGATGGCTTGGCCAAAAGGTGAATGATAGGTTACAATCATGGGATAAAGATCCAAATCAAATTCAATGGGGCCTAACAGGTAATAGTCTATGGTTTCATCCTTGCCCTCTTCACGGATTGTAACCTTATTGCCAAATCCTACTTCGTCGGTATCAATTTCGCTTTTCTGGATGAACCGGAATGGTGCATGGGACTGCATCAATTGTTTCTTACGTACGATTAAACTCTGCTGCTCTCTAGCAGCGTGATATTCTGCATTTTCCTTAAGATCTCCATGGCTAGCTGCCTCTCTAATTTTTAATGAAGTTTCTCTTTTTAACTTATCAATAGCTTTCATTTCCTTTTCCAAAGCGCGGTATGTATCCCGCAAAATCAAAGTTGCCATATTGACAATCCTTTTCTTAATCTGATTATATAAATTGTTTGGTTGAGATTGCAATTATATGCAATTCAGGAGAAAAATTAAGTCAATGAAAATGCCAAATCAAGTACTTGTTTTTCGTCGAATTAGTAGTAGAAGGCTTTGCAAAACCCGATACACAAATTAAAAAGTTTAAATTTTTCCTGCTTTTCGTTGGAAAATTTGTCCATAATACCATTATTGACTGCATTTCCCGCCTTAATCAGCCAATTTTTAATTCTTTTTTCTTTACGCACAGTGTTTTGCAAAGCCTTCTAGTAAGTGGTTCCAGTCCCATACCGATTTTCAATAATCAACTCATTATATTGGTTTATCCACGTTAATTATTTTTATCAATAAAATAATAGTCACCATTTTTATAGAACGGGTAAGTAAATTTTATTTTCTCTATTACAGAACAAATAGTCCCAAGCTCTTCGAGGAAGGCTTGAATTATAAGGGTATAAAAACAGAGCAGAATTTATTTTATACCACCAGTAAATTGTGTTTTTTAATGAAGTAATACCAAGTGGCTGTAGAAATGAGCAGAATAATTCCGCCTGTAAATGTCGTAATTAATGCTGTTTTCAAACCATTTAATATAATCATTGGGGAAACATTTGATATACCGGACATTGCGTTAAAAGCAGAGTTGATACCAATTCCTGTAGCAAGAATCCCTGTAAATGCGGTGAAAACCCCAAGTAGAATAATGCTATTTGTATAAAAGGGTTCTTTCATGTTTTTTACTGCAATATAGATTATAGCAGCGAATAAAATAAAAAGGACCATCATAAATGGACCACCGTTTAGGATTGTTTGAATCATATTATGCCTCTTTTATTAATTGTTGTATTTTATTCATTCAAACCAAACCCATCATCATCAGATCGATATTCCAGGATGTCTCCAGGCTGGCAAGCCAAAACAATACAGATTTTTTCTAATGTTTGGTATCGCACGCCCCTGACATTTCCATTTTTCAATAACGATAAATTGGTCATAGACATTCCAATCGCCTTCGAAAGTTGGGTCAGTGACATTTTTCTTTTGGCGAGCATCACATCAAGATTTGTAATAATTGGCATGGTAAACTGAATGAACTCTTCTATTTTGTTGTTGGAATATATTTAACAAAAATTTAAATAACAAGTATAATATATTATGTATTACATAAAATAAAACAAATGATACATAAATATACTAATATGAATAATATTTCGCTGTCCGGTAAGCACCATAAATTTCTCCCCCATAAAATGTAACAGCCATGCCAACATATAAGGGTGCAAAAACACTTTTATTTTTTATGGAAATGACTCCGGCGCGGATGGCCATGGCGGATAGAAGGAATCCATATAACCCATCTATGGGTCGCCCCGCATAGGCGCGCCCCAGCCCGGGAACGACCATAGATAATCCTGCCGCGACCCAAGGCGATTTTGAGGAATGGAGGGATGGCGAATATTGAAGTGGATCAAACAATCGCCCGTCATCAAAAAATTGTCCATTCATATTTTTGTGAGATTTAAATGCGTTTGGATTACACCTTATAATTCTGTCTGAGGTCATAAAAATACCCTTTACCGCACCATGAGTATGGATGGCCTGGGCACCATAATTGGAACAGCTGGGCGCGAATTGGCAGTTGAGATTGGTTTCGTTATAGGATAATCGCTGCCATTTGACGATAGGGTAAAGAAATATTTTTTGGAGACCAGAATTATTGGGATTGGCATAAAGGGAATCCGCTGGGTATTGAGCAGCAGCACATGCCATAAGTAGAATTGGTATGAAAAATTTTATAATCATATACCTTAGAATTTACTTACACTTTTTTCTTGGAAGATTGAATGAATTCACTCAATTTTGGGTATGATGGGATATGTAAAACCATCCATTCTTCGTTTGCTCCTGGCCGTTTTTCTATCGGCCGGCATATTTGCACAGGATCAAACACTCTATATTCTCCACACAAATAATACCAATGGTGCATTAGAAAATTGCTATTGTCCGGATCATCCTTTCGGAGCTGTGGAAAAAAGAACCATTTTTATAGAGGATTTTATTCGCAAACACCCCAATACAATTCTGGTGGATGCGGGTGATTTTTTTACCATGACCCATCAATCATTTAAAGATAGCCTTATGGCGGAGGCATACGCCCTTTTACCATATGATGCGATCCTTCCAGGTGACCAGGAACTCACCATGGATAGTGATAAAATCGAGCATCTTTTGGGTTTAATGAAAACAAAAATTGTTGCCACAAATATAACCATTAATGGTGTGAATAATTTTGTTAAGTCACATATCGTTAACAAAGGTGGATTCAATATAGCTATCCTGGGAATTATGGATCCTTATGCTGTAAAATATTATTCAGAAGATATAAAAGAAAAAATTCAATTGAGTGACCCTGTTGAAGCAGTCAAAGCAGAGATGGAAATTTTGAAAGATAAAGCAGAGATATTTATTCTACTCACTCACCAGGGTGCAGATTTGGATCATGCCTTTGCAGAAAAGGTGAAGGGCCTCCATATGATTGTAGGGTCCCATAGCCAATCTGCCATGGATAACCCAAAAGAAGTGAATGGTACCCTTATAGTACAAGCTGGCAAAGAAGGATATTATGTAGGCACTGCGGAATTAATCATAAATAAAGAGGGGCTTGTCACTAAATCCGGACGAATTGACACCATGACTTTTGATATGCCCGACGATAGTCGCGTTATGGAAATGATTTATGAATATGAAACCAAAACGGGTAGAATAAACCGGCAAAAATTAAAAATGAAAGAAGAAAAATAATGAATCAACCCATTGAAATTTTAACATCTAATCCTGTATATATGGCTGTGGCAGTTGTCCTGGCCATTATTATTTTACTGGGAGTCATTAAAAAACTCATAAAACTGGTGATGGTGGTAAGTGCTGTGTTGGTTTTATGGGTAGCTTATATGGTTTGGACTGGTCAGGATGTGAATGTTGATACAATTAAAAAGGGTCTGCAGTCGGGAATGGAAACTGTAAAAGACCAAGTTTCTAACGCTGGGGATAAAGTAAAGGAATCAGTTGTTAAAAAAGTGGAAGAAAAAACCGAAGAAAATTTGAAAAAATTATTACCGAAAAAAAATTAGAAGGATTTTAAGTGAGTCCTTCCTGCCCGCTCCCGACTTTCGCACATATTTGATATAAAAATTATGTACAGATATATAAAAAGATAGAGGGGAGAAAATGGATATTTGGGTATCCCAACAACCAAAATGATTCAAACGCCAATCCAATATTGAACACCTAACGGCGTTCGGAATGGTGGAGAATATTTTTTATAAATATAGAACCCCCATGGGGTTCGAGGCGTTTAGGTTTGACTCCGTGAGGTCAAAGGCGTTTAGGTTTGACTCCAGAGGTTCGAGGCGTTTTGGCTTGACTCCGTGAGGTCAAAGGCGTTTTTGTTTGACTCCAGAGGTTCGAGGCGTTTTGGCTTGACTCCGTGAGGTCAAAGGCGTTTTTGTTTGACTCCAGAGGTTCGAGGCGTTTTGGCTTGACTCCGTGAGGTCAAAGGCGTTTTTGTTTGACTCCGTGGGATTCGAGGGTTTTTGTTTTGACTCCGTGAGGTTCGAGGCGTTTTGGCTTGACTCCGTGAGGTCAAAGGCGTTTAGGTTTGACTCCAGAGGCTCGAGGCGTTTAGGTTTGACTCCAGAGGTTCGAGGCGTTTTTGTTTGACTCCGTGGGATTCGAGGGTTTTTGTTTTGACTCCGGAGGAGTCGCATATTTATAACATTGTAATGTAAAAAATCCCACAACTCCAGCGGAGTTGAATATTTTGGGGTGATCAATATATTGATTGTATAAAATATCCAAACAAAAAATTGTAATTATAATTTTTCATGGTTTTTACTGGGTGTACTAATGGATAAAACAGGTAATAGTGGAAAAATCAGAGACAAAAAGGATAGAAGAAAAAACCGAAGAAAATTTAGATAAGTTATTACCAAAAAAAAATTAGAAAGTTTTACTTCGCCATGAGTTTATCGTTGGCGACCCTTAGGCGTCCGGTGAGAAGTTTAATGATTCCTTCCATAATATCACTCTGGCTTCCCATCACTTCATAAAATCCTTCCTGCTCAATTTTAAACAGGACAGAATCTTCCGTAACGGTGGCATCTGCCGAACGGGGTTCGTCATCCAAAAGAGCCATTTCTCCGAGACAGGTTCCTTTGCCTAACATGGCTAATTCTTGTTCACCCTTGTGGATTTTAACTTTGCCATTAACGACAATGAATAAAGAATCTCCATAGTCACCTTCCGCAAAGATAGGCTCATTGGCATCATACTGAACTTCTTCCGTGATTTGGGCCACACGAGATAAGTTTTCCGCTGGGATGCTTTTAAACAAATCAACGGATTTCAAGATAATTGTTTTTTCTAAAGTGGAATACATACTGAGTTCAACAACGTCTAATTTAAACTGTTCAGATGGAATGAAATCAAGATTCGTACCATTTTTTTGGATTCTTCTTGTAAGGAGTTCCTGGTTCGCTTTGGACGCGGGAACCTTTTCCCAATCTAATCTTTGCATCACATCCATTTTCCCAGACTTCAGTAAATAATCTAAAGCAATAACCGATTCCCATTTATTTGGGGAATATACTGACTCGGTTAATTCTTGATCCAGGCTGGTGGGCAAATCCTTGAAATTGCTGTGACCTACCTCACTTCGTTCCGCCAAAGGAATGGGTTCAATCAGTGGGTTAATAATCTCTCTTTCTTCTTTTGAAAAAATATTTTCAAAAAATTCAAGCAGAAATGGCAGTTTGTCAGGATCGCCGGATTTAACTGTATGGATATAAGTTTCAATTGGTGTGTCTGGAACGTCTAAAACGCCCAACTTCAGTAATGTAGGGAGTGTATTTTGAATTTCATTATTTAGATGATCCTGGAGAAAAAACTTATTTTCATCATCTGGTATCAAATGAATTGCTTCATTTAGCACATAGACTTTCTGGGCCATGGCGCTGATTTCTTTACCAATATCTGCTTTTTTATCTTCATCGATTGGATGGATACGGGCAATGGCTAATAGAGAATCAACCCCTTCGTTATACACATCCTGATCTTCCCGATTTAGTTGGGATAACAACATATTAATTGATTCATCGTTTGGATATTCACGAAGGGTTCGGATCATTCCCAATCGAAGTTTCCTGCTTAAATTTGGATCTGAAAATAATTTTTGAAATTCTTCCAGGATTAAATCATCAGAAAATTTTTTGAGAGATTGACGTGCCTGGAGAGAGGTTTTTGGAATATTCAGATTCGAAATAATAGCAGGAATCAGATCCGGGTCTTGTCGTTTTTCAGCAATAGATAGGGCCACATTGCTAATGAGATATCCTTCATTTTTTAGGAATAAAATCAGTTTATCCAACGGCAAGATGCTATCATTATGTACCAACCGATTCAATGCGATGGCTTGTGTCGATTCATCATCACTTTCCAGCATTTCAGCTAAAACTGTTTCGGCTTGATCTTTCTTGCCTTCGTCCATGTGTAAAATGGCCGCCGCTGTCACCGCCCGTGTTTCTGGTTGTTCATGAGTGAGTAACGGTTCTAATTCCGGTAAAATATGGGTCAATTTTCTGCGGCCGGCTACCATAATTGCTTCTGCAGAAACAGCATCTTCTTTTTTCATAGCTGCAATAATATCCTCGTTGGATAGAATCGTTTCCTCATCCCAGGCCATGGATAATATGCGTTTTCGAACATCAATACTTCCCTCGGCAAATAACCGATTAATGGATTTTTCCCAGGATGAAAGAGGGAGCCCTTCAATGATCTCAAGAGCGAAGAGTTGCTGAATCTCATCTTTTGAGGATAATGTTTTTTCTATGGTTTTAACCATGGCTGCATCCTGAACATCCACGTTCAATTCCTCAAAATCAATTTGCCGTTTGGCAATCGCTGACTGTAATTGAGTCACGTATCCGGTTTTAACCCGGATGGCCGTAAAAATCCAAACCACAATAGATGCAAGTGAGATGATACTTAAAAATTGCAGCGCAATAATTTTAACCAGTAAAAAAGTCACCAATCCGCCCACCCCTTCCGCAATAGATTTTACTGTGCCGGTAATTTGAGGTTTTATCGTTTTACGGATATTTGATGGTACGGGCAGCCAAAGTAATTCCATAGATGAACTATTGATTGTGAACTTAAATGTTTGGTCCGAAAATTTTGCAATACTGACGCTCATTAAAACGGGTGCAATCAAAACGGCGGCGGATCCGGCAATGAGGAAGAAGGGGAGTGCCAGCAATCCAATGAGAATACCAAATCTTGATAGAATTGGACCTGTAATGAAAAACTGCATTATAATTGAAGCGGCACCTGCGATGGAATAAAATGTACCAAAAAATGAAACTAAAGAAGCTTCGGTAGTGAATGCATCACTAGCGACCATTTTAAATTGGTAATCGACTAATGTTGTCACAATAGCCGAGAGTGCAATGATAGAACCTATACCGATTAGAAATGGATCTGGTTTGTGTTTTTTCTTTTCTTTTTTTGAGGCAGTTGGTTTTCCTTTTTTGACCGGACCTTTTTTGAGATATTGTAATGACATGAGCCCAAAGATTAATGCAATAATCAAAAATACAGCTGCCAGCCAAAGTAGTTCATCCGTACCAAATGCATTTACAAATGGTTTAAGATTCATACCAATAATCATAACTGCAAACGAACCACCACCGGCAATGATGCCAAAAAGACGTTTGGCCTGCTGAGGCTCGAATGACTCACCGGCATACATCCAGAACTGGATCAACATGATGCTCACAGCCACCTCAACCCAAATATAAACAATGGGAATCACCACCCCTGATATGAAAGGTTGGATAATAAAAAATGATCCTGCAAATAGGATACAAGTCATCATAAACATGATCCGGGGTGCAAATTTTTTAGACAGTTTTGTAAAAACAGTCAAAATGGGTGCAATAATGATTGCAACAGCTAAAAACATGAGAGGAAGCATTTCTTTATCGAATCGGCTGAGGAAGTATGAATCTCTGGCCGTTTTCGCTACCATCCCCATAGCAATCAAAAAGAATGAGAAAAAGAAAAAGGAAAAAACCATTTTTCCTTCCCCTGGTTTTATGTTAATTAGTTTTTTAATAAACTTCAACGAAATCCTAATTAAGAAGGGTTAGCATAGCACTTATAGAGTAATCAAATCCACTTTCATTGAATAATTCCATAATAGATCCAAAGAAGAAAATGACAATAAGAAGGCATAATACAATAAACGAAATGGTGATAATTAACAAAATACCGTTAATGAGAAAATAGGATCGAAATTGATCCATAGCAGTAGTAAAACTTATAGAATCCTTATTTTGTAGAGCGAATTGCAAATGGCTGGCCGCATGGGTCAATTTGGTCCCCATAAAAATAGTTATGATTCCCATGATGACTGTGGGGATTGAAAAAATAAGAATCGTGAGACAATACATGGCTCCGGTGATAATATTCATGATGCCTACAAATTTGGTCCACTTAACCAGTTTTTCCAGGGTGATTAATCCAAAAGAATCCAAATTGTAACGAAGGTTGTTTTCAGAAGATATTTGATTGATGTCAGTCATTTTATAATAGGTCGCTGGCCAGGTCTGCCAAATAAGACCGTTCTCCTTTTTCCAAGGTGATATGTGCAAAGATTTTTTGATGTGTCATGCGATTGATTAAATAACTTAACCCATTAGAAAGTTTATCCAGATAGGGGTGATCGATTTGATGGATGTCACCGGTTATAACGATTTTGGTTCCTTCTCCAGCCCGGGTAATAATTGTCTTCACTTCGTGGGGTGTCAGGTTTTGGGCTTCATCTACAATGAAAAAAGCTTTTTGCAGGCTCCGACCACGGATATATGCCAGGGGAGTGATGACTAATTTATTCTGTTCCAGCATATTATCTATTTTTTGAGCTTTAGCATCTTTTTCTTTATACTGGTTTTTTATAACGCCAAGGTTATCCCATAGGGGCTGCATATAGGGGTCAATCTTAGATTGAATATCGCCTGGAAGAAATCCAATATCTTTATTACTTAAAGGGACAATGGGCCGTGCCAAATAGATTTGCCTGTATTGTTTCCGGCATTCTAATGCACCCGCTAGGGCTAATAATGTTTTTCCTGTCCCAGCTTTCCCCGACAATGTAACCAGTTGTATTTTTGGATTAATAAGTGCAGCTAAAGCAAATGCCTGTTCAGAATTCCGAGGTGTAATTCCGTAAGCAGGCGTTTTATCAATTTTATGAAATTGATTTTCCACGCTATTATAGGTTGCTAGTGCGGATTTATGTTCATTGCGTAAGATAAAATTTTCGTTTGGAAGAGGAGACTTAATTTCGGGTAACATATCTCCATCAATATGGTATGGTTGGGTAAAAAGTGAATCAATGGTTTCGGTTGGCAGATTCTCGATTAGACGCCTCCCCGTATAAATTTTGTCCACACTTTCAATTTTATCCGTGGTGTAGTCTTGAGCCAAGACACCCATTGCTTTAGCTTTCATCCGAAGGTTAGTATCTTTTGTGATGAGGACAACAGTTTTGGATTCTTCCTGTTTTTGTAACCGAATGGCTGTGTTTAAAATTCGAATATCAGGAATATCATCACGAAAAACCTCAATCAAATTCTCGTCCCAGGTTTGGTTCACAATAACCCTGATTTTCCCTTGACCCTCACCCAAAGAAACGCCGGACTTAAATAGTTTGTCTCCGGTAATTTCATCCAGATCTCTTAAAAAATCCCTGGCGTGAAAATTGATTTGTTCGTTTCCACGTTTAAATTTATCCAATTCCTCAAGTACTGTGATTGGAATCGCCACATCATTTTCTTCAAAGTGGTGGATGCAGCTGGAGTCATGGAGAATGACATTTGTATCTAATACAAGTAATTTGGCTTTTTTCTTCTTAGTCATGGTTGCCTTGAAAACGAGGATTTTCGATATTACTATAAAACATTGATACAATGAAGTTATCTGAGTTTGAATTGATTCACAAGGATTGAACCTTACGCCACCAAAAAACAGGGTAGTGAATGAAAATTTAAAAAGGTTTTACTTTAACCTAAAAAATGTTTACACTTTAGGTACATTGTCCCCGAGGAAAAGGATGAAAACTCATAATATATTTAAATTTATACATGTGGATGCCTGTCGCCTGTTCATAAAACAGTTGACAGTAATCAGTCTTGCCCTTTGCTTTTTCGCGTGTGGCGATCAAGTGATTAATACTGAGAAATCCACTTCAGATTCCAATAATGAATTTAAGTTAACATTAACCATTTCAGATGAAATTGTCCGGTTGGATGACAGCATTAAATTAACGGCGATTATTGAGCGAAAGGTCCATAAAGATTCCATTGCTGGTTATGTATCTATGAAAATGATTTTGGATGCTGTGGGTGGCACGATTGATGGGCATAGTTTTAGCTCCGCTTCTAATATTACTGTTGCCATGGATGATGCTGTTGAATCTAAATTTCAAGCGTTGGCATTTTTTCTCCCAAAATACAGTTACAATTCATCCAAAAATGAATATTATAGCTTTATGGAAAAAGGTCATGTTTCCGCATCTTTTGACGGAATATCTGTTTCAATTCCTATCAATATGGTGGAACCAAGATGACGAAAAAACTTATTTATTCTTTAATCATTTTTTCAGTCATTTATAGTCAGCAACGCCCCCCGGCGAATGCGACACGGCGCCCACCAGCTAATGTAGTTAAGCGACCGGTCAATGGTAAAATGACCTCCTTAAGAGATTTAGAGTTTGAAGTGATTAAACTGAGTTATATTCAGACCGACCGTGCGTTAGCCATCCTAAAAACAATGGGATATTCGGTTGTGGAATTCAAGGCTGGCAAGGGAGAAATCAAGGGAGAATATAATTTTACGCCTCAATATTCAAATAAAAATAAAGATATTAATGCACCGGGCGTACTTCCAATAATTATCAAATTTCCCGATACAGAAACCATTTCATTGGTTGAAAAAAGCAAATCCAAATCAACCAGCGAAAGATCAGTTTTGGGGGTTGATCTCGGTGGTGTTACTTTAGATAATACAACCAGCGGTGAACCATTACAACGCCTGTTGGTGGGTTATAAACCGGGAGATTTTAATTCGGTGGCTCGACTGCTTGATATTATCCAAAATAAAATTGATACACCGGCAAATCAAATTGTGATTGAAGCATTGGTTCTTGAATTGAACTCTGATCAACTGGATGAATTGGGGATTGACTTTTCCAATGCAGGACAAGGATATTCAGCAATATTTCCACCACCGGAAGGAGGATCCATATCACCTTTCACCGTGGTCCTCGATCGCACATTGCTAGGATCCGCATCAAATTTTCGAGCCAATGTTGAAGCACTCATTAGTAATAAAGCTGCAGAAATTTTATCGAAACCATCCGTGCTAGTATTGGATGGGCGTCAGGCGAGGATACAAATTGGTCAGCAAATTCCCATTGTAAAAACGACTGATACCCAGATTTCTACCACAAAATCTGTTGATTACCTACCTGTGGGAATTGTATTGAATTTGCGCCCGAGAATTAGTGCGGATGGTTCCCGGGTGACCATCCAGGTTGAAACGATTATTAGTGAAACAGAAGAACGGATTGGTGTGGCCACCAGTGGTAATGTTGAATCTGCTCCCATTATCAATAATCGTAAAGTCCAGTCTTTTGTTCGTGTGGCCAATAATACGCCCTTTATTATTGGTGGATTAATCAATAAAAAAACGACTGAAAATGAGGGGGGCGTCCCCATTCTTAAAGATTTACCCATTATTGGTAGATTTTTTGCAATCTCATCCGAACAGACAGTCAAAAAAGAAGTCATCGTAGTTATCACACCCCATATTATTACAGATAATGAAGATAATTTTAGTCGGGTTATTCCCCAGGATTCTGAATTATTTAATGCATTTGGGAATCGATCCTTTCCCAATTCATACAGGGTACAGCACTCGGACGTATTTGATTTAAGTTTTATTTTTGAAAGCCCAGTTTTCCAGGATATCAAGGACGAAGTAAACAAACGGGCTGAAAAAGATAAAACATTGCTGGTTCGAGAACCTTACAAAAGTCTAATTGAAGGCAAAATACCAGGAGAAAATATTTTGGTGAGGCGTATGCTGATTGATGTGATTGAAAGATTGGGATATCATAAACATATTGAACCGGCGAAAGTTATTTATTTTTTGGATTCAGAATCTAATCCTGCCGGGTTTCGTGTATCTCCATTGGCCAATGATATCCTGGGGATACCCAAAGGGCAAGCACTTCAATTGAGCTATTCTATTAAGGGGAAAGCAACGATTCAGAAACCATTTGTTCGTCCAACCGCGGAGGCAAAATATATTAAACTGAATGGTTCATTTAAAAAGGTACTGAAAGATTTAAATAAACGCGGATCCCGTCAAACAGATGATATATTCACAATTTTGATCTCAAGCGATAAAGACGAGCGCCGTTTATATGATGTACTGGTGATGAAAAAGGTTCTTGAGATGAATCCAGATTTAGAGTTAACATTACAATATTTTAAACCGGGGATTGAGATTCTATTCCCGTCGCCTGATGTACTTTTGAATAATAATCATGTGGTGGATCGGGATGCGGCAAAATATTTTTATGAAGTGAATGATTATTATGGATCATTCGAGCAGGAATTCAACAGATCCACGGCTGAATTGGGTCGATTAATTCAAAATAGAAAATAATGTGAGCAAGATCACGTGATAATTATTCGGAATGGAATAGATTTAGGATTATAAAGTGGGGGGAAAACTTGATAAGGAATCATTTACTTAACGAATAAAGGAGGATGAAATGAAGTTAATCAAGCTAATCATAGCAGCAATCATGGCCTTGGGCCTGATTTTTGCGCAAACAGGACAACCCTCTCCACCTCCCTGTGACCCCAACGCAAGTTATCCGGTTGCAGATCCAGGACCGGATGGCGGTTGTGCAAACTATAACGATTGTAACGGTAACGGTGCTTATGATGTGGGTGAACCCTGTGCCGATGGCGGCCAAGGCGGTGGACCCGACCCAGTTTGGGAAGCATTTGCAAGCGCACTAGAAAGTGGCGCGTCTCCCCAAGATGCATTTAATGCAGCTGCAGACAAAGTACATGAATTAGAAGTTGGTTCCGGAAACATGACCCAAGAAGAATATGATGAAGGTCGTGGCAAGGCACAAGCGGCTTATGACCAAGCGTTAGCCGATGGTAAATCACCTGAAGAAGCATTTGGTGATGCCATGGCAGCCGCAGGTCCACCACCAGGTGGAGAAGGTCAAGGTGGTTTCTACTGTGCCGAATGCGATATGGAATTTGCCACGGAAGAAGATATGCACAACCATATGACCGATCACCATGGTGACATGGGTGGTGACCCAGCAGCAGGTACTGGTGGCGACCAAGGTGGTTTCTACTGTGCCGAATGCAATACGGAATTTGCCACTGAAGAAGAAATGCATAATCATATGGCTGATCACCATGGCGATATGGGTGGTGACCCAGCAACAGGAACTGGCGGCGACCAAGGTGGATATGCACCTACCAATCATTGGGATGCTAATTGTGGTGCCCTTTGTAGTGGTATGGGTGATTACTATCTTGATTCAGATGGTGACGGCAATGCAGAAGATGGCCCATACGCAACATGGGATCATGATGCAGATGGCAACCCGGTCGATTGTGGTTGTGGTGATGGCGGTGGCGATCATGAAGGTGATCAAGGTCCAATGTTTGAAGATGTGGATGCCAACGGCGACGGTGTGATTGATCGCGATGAAGCGCGGGCATTCTTTGGACAAGATGAAGAAGGTAATCCCAATCCTGATTTCGATCAGAAATTCGATGAAGCAGACACCAATGGCGATGGCGTTGTTGACCATGCTGAATTTGAAGCAGCTGGACCAGAAGATGGTGATGGTGGTGGCGATCCCAACAATAACTAATTATTCCATTGAATAATTAAATGAAAAAGCCCTCGCATTTTGCGGGGGCTTTTTTGTTTCTATGACTTAGATTATTTATGAATAATAAAAGGAATTCATCATGTTTGAATCAGGACTATTAAAAGGAAAAACAATTATTGTCACCGGTGGCGGCACGGGATTGGGGAAATCTATGGCGACCCGATTTGCAGAATTAGGGGCAGACTTGGTTATTACCAGTCGTCGGCAAAATGTGATTGACGAAACCGCAGAAACATTACGTCAGTATGGGGGAAACGTTTTGGCGATAGCCTGTGATGTTCGTGACCCGGAACAGGTTCAGCGCATGGTGGTCCAAACGGTCAATGAATTTGGAAAAATTGATATTTTACTCAATAATGCAGCAGGGAACTTTATAAGCCCTACAGAAAACTTAAGTCCGAACGGATTTAAGACCGTTGTGGACATTGTATTAAACGGCACATTTAACTGTACTCAGGCTGCGGGAAAGGTCATGCGGGAAAATAAGGGCGGTGTTATTTTAAATATAGTCACCACCTATGCATGGACTGGATCTGGATATGTTGTTCCCTCTGCTTGTGCGAAAGCAGGCGTTTTGGCCATGACACGATCATTGGCTGTTGAGTGGGCTAAATACGGGATACGGACGGTGGCCATTGCTCCAGGTCCATTTCCGACTGAAGGTGCCTGGTCGCGGTTGGCACCTCCGGGGTTGGGTATCAAAAAAAAAATGATAAACCGTATTCCCCTGAAGCGAGTCGGGGAGCATATTGAACTGGCAAACCTGGCGTCTTATTTAGTGAGTGACCAGGCTGGATATATTAATGGGGAAGTCGTGACCATTGATGGGGGTGAATGGCTCCAGGGTGCAGGAGAAATGAATGAGTTAGAAAAAGTACCTAAAGCAGCCTGGAAGCTCATGCAAATGACCCGTAAGAAAAAGTAATACCATGTAGTGATACTATGGACAAATTTTCCAACGAGAAGGTAGCTGGAAAATTACCCATTCCAATCATTCAATCAATCTCACTCAAACAGGACGTGACTTCCTGTGTAAAAAACATTTGACAACCACCAATTAATTGAAAGATTGCAATTTCTTATTTGTCCGACAATCATCCCTCGCCTGAACGAGTCATTCGGACAGGCTGATTGTCGAGTATTTGATCTATGACCATCAACCGTCAAGCAAGGATGCATGACGAACCTGTCTGAAAATAATATTCCGCCTGAATGATTCAGCCGGGAAGGTTGCTTGTTGTTTGAGAGATATGGATGGTAATACCCCCAACTTGGAAGGATGTCTAACAAAATTCTAAAATTACCGGATAAGATTCAATATCCACCGTGTGACTAAATCCCCCATTGACATATATAAAATGGTGGTATAAATCGTGGCGATTCCAAACAGGCCAAAGGGTGTAACACGAACTTCATGAGAATATTTTTGACCACCCTGGATTTTTTCATGCCAAGCCCGTAAACTCAGAATGGTAAAATAAGATAATCCAAGTCCCAGGGTAAAAAAAGTCAGGAGTATCAATTGATCTGTCCCTGTCAGGTTGTATAGCCATTTAGAGAATTTCAGATGTGATCTCCCAGCATTGCCGCACCAAATACACCGGCAGCATCCCCCATTTTGTTTTTTAATATAGGCGTTACCACATGTTCGCTAAATGTTTCTTTGAATACAGAATCTTTTCCCTCCGTATAGAGCAAATCCACTTTTGATAATCCACCGCCAAGTACAATGGCATCCGGATCCAATATATCGATAACATTGGCCAATGCCCGGCCGAAATTCAAGATAAAATTATCTTTCCACTCCGGATGGTTTTTATACAATTCCTGATCAACAATATCCGTCACACGCTGGAATTCTCCTGACAGGGATTTCCATTCTTTTTCTAATGCCGTCCCCGAAATATAAGATTCGGTACACCCCTTATTGCCGCAGTAACACTCCCGTCCCTCAGGATAAAGAATGTGATGGCCCCATTCCCCGGCAATTCGATTTGGCCCGGAATGTATTTTTTCATTAATAACAATACCACCGCCACAGCCCGTCCCAAGGATAACGCCAAACACAACGCCATATCCTTTGGCCACGCCCAAAGTGGCTTCAGCCAGGGCAAAACAGTTTGCATCATTTTCCAAAAGGACTGACACACCTAACCCATTTTCTAAATTTTCTTTTAAGGGTTGACCAATAAGACAAACCGTATTACTGTTTTTGAGCCGACTGCTTGTGGGATCAATGGCACCGGGTGTGCAAATGCCAATGGGGCTTTGAACATTTCCGGTCTCTATTAGCTCTTTAGCTAAATTAACGATACGTTGTAAGATTGCATCATATCCTTCTTCTCGGTTTGTTGCAATGCGCTTTCGTTCAACAACTTGAAATGCATCATTGATAACGATGGCTTCAATTTTAGTGCCACCAAGATCTATACCTAATTTATTTCCCAAAATATTTCCTTTTTTATAGAATTAATAGTTATTTAATATGATAACCCATAGCCAAAATCGAATAGGTAATCATCTGCTTTAGAAATAGGCAGTTGATCCATCGACTTAGGCCAAGAAAACGATAGTTTTCCAGTTGGATTATAATCACCAAACAATACATCAGAAATACCTTGACCTTCGGTTCCCGGAAGCCAGGCTGCGACAAAAGAATCCCATTGTTCAATTTGGTCTGTTATTATCATAGGTCTACCAGAGAAAAGAACAACCACTACAGGAATATTTTTATTTTTCAGGGTTTTAATTACATCTAAATCTTTTTTATCTAAACTGAGATCTTCACGATCCCCTTCCATTTCTGCATAAGGTTCTTCGCCAATTACTACAACGGCTACATCTCCCTGCACGTCTTTTCCATCTTCTGTAAACTGAACAGATGTTCCGGGATCCACTGCTGATTTAATGGCGTCTAATACTGAAGTGCCCTCAGCTTTATTTCCCATCTCTCCTTGCCAGCTAATCGTCCAACCGCCAGATTGCATACCTATATTATTAGCCCCCCGGCCAGCAACAATAATTTTTTTGCCATTTTTTGGAAGAGGTAAGAGATTATTATTATTTTTCAATAAGACCATACTCTTCCGAACAGCTTCTCTAGCAATTTCCCGATGTTTTTGAGATCCTATATGTGATAATAATTGTTGATCACTAAAGGGCCTATCAAAAAGACCTGCTTGTTTTTTTATCAACAATATTCTTTTTACAGCATCATTAACTCTGGTCATTGGTATAGAGCCATCTTCGATAGATTCTTTAAATAGCTTCATAAATTTTTCGTAGGATTCGTTACCAAACTTTACGGCACCGGGTACCATTACCATATCAATGCCAGCATTAATTGAAGTAATTATATCTGCTTTATAGTTCCCAGGAATTTCTTCGATTGCAGCCCAGTCAGAGACAACAAATCCCTTAAATCCTAACTCTTCTTTCAATATATCGGTTAAAAGATATTTATTGGCATGGCACTTAAGATCATTCCAGGTATTATATGCTGCCATAAAAGTCGCAACACCGCTTTCAACTGCTTTTTTAAATGGAGGAAGGTGTGTTTTTCTAAGCGCTTCTTCCGAAAGAGCTAAGTTTCCTCTATCAATTTTACCATTAAGACCCGTACCAAATGAAGTTCCACCATCCCCTATAAAATGTTTTGCACAGGCTAAGACTCTATTTGGGTTATTTATATTTGTAGATTGATAGCCTAGTATTGCAGCATTGCCTAACTCCGTTACCAGTTCAGTGTCTTCAGAAAACCCTTCATACGTTCTTCCCCATCTATAATCATTAGGTACGGTCAAGCAAGGTGCAAAATCCCAGTCAATGCCAGTTGCGGCAATTTCAAGTGCTGTAGCCTTTGCAACGGCTTCAACAATTTTTGCGTCTCGTGTGGCACCTAGGCCAATATTATGGGGGAAAATAGTAGCGCCAATTACGTTATTATGACCATGAACAGCATCAATACCATATAATAGAGGAATTTTTAAGCGAGATTGAAGTGCTTCGCGTTGATATAAATCATACATTTCTGCCCAAGCTTTTGGTTCGTTTATTTTAGGAGTACTTCCACCACCACTTAAAAGAGAACCAAATCCATATTTTGAAATGTCAGAAATATCGTTTAAAAACTGTCTGTCAACCTGGGTCATCTGTCCAATTTTTTCATCAACCGTCATTTCTTTTAATAAGGAATCAACAAATGCGATATCAGTTGCATCCGCTTTTCCTTCTACTGATTCGCAGCCGAATAAATTGAAAATTAACAAAAGCACTGTTACCGATTTGAAATAAATAAGCCTCATATTATTCATGCGTGTCCCTCTTAATCAATTCTACAGGTATAAGCGTTTTCCGAGCAGAACGATTAAGGTTTACCTCGTTTTTTATCCTTCTAATAAGCTGATCGACCGCTTCTTCGGCAAGTTGGTCTACATCCGTATCAATCGTTGTGAGTTTTGGAAAAAATATTTTACTAAATAAGATATTATCATATCCAATTATGGCATAGTCTTTTGGTACTTGTTGGTTATTCTCGAGTGCCGCATGAATAAAACCAACAGCCATTTGGTCATTGCTTGCAAAAATACCAATATCTTTAATTTTTTTCTTATATATGTCATGAAATGCTTTTTCACCAGATTCAAAAGAGTAATCGCCTTTGTAATCCCAAATAACTTTATAGCCTTCATTTTCTATTGTGTCTCTAAATCCATTTCGGCGAAGCGCAGCTTCCCATTTTTTTATAGGACCGCGAATAATCCCAAATTTTTCGTAGCCTTTTTCCATAAATGCTTGCGCTGCTAAAGCTCCACCTTGATATGAATCAAAAGTAAAAGTATCAAAAATAGCTTCAAAAGAGGGCGCGATTGAAACAATGGGGTAATTATTCATTGTTTCGTTTATCTTATTATAGCTAAAAGGATCTAGAGTGGGAAGAAATAGTATAAAGCCATCATGATTTTTGGAAAGGAATAAAAGTTCGTCGAGCAGTGATTTAACATGTCTGACAGAATGAATTGTTAAAGAAATATTACGATTTAAGGATATTTTGTCAAAGGCTGAATATAAATATGCATAGAATTCTTCGGAATAATGTTGCGTAATAAGTGCAATATCTATAACTCGATTTTCTGGACTAACGGCGCTTCGATATTTGCCGTAACCCATCTCTCTCGCTACGTGTAAAATTTCTTTTGCACTAACAGAATTCCCACTTATCTTATTAGTGAGTACTCGCGATACAGTTGAGATTGCGTAACCTGTAGTTTTTGATATATCTTTTAAACCAATTGGCATTTTTGTTTGTATTTAAACCAACGTATAATAATATAGGCCAGCAATAAAAGCCGATATAATTGCAAACAATATGCAAATAATTTGCATAATATGCAAAATATAATTGCATAATATTTTCTACATTATTACTATCGGACGTCAAAAACACAAACAAAAATCTTCTTGGAAGGATAAATCATGAAAAAATCGTTAATTAGTCTTCTTACTCTTATTTTAATCAGTTCTTTTTCTTTTGCCCAGCCTGTACGTACACATACAGCAGGGACGTGGACTGGAGATACGGCTCCAATGATAAATTCTCTAAATGATGCTTCTATCGATACCAATTATTGGCAATACTTTGGCTGGGGCCCATCAGCGGGACATCTACCTGGGGGCGATTCCTTAGGAGGTCATTATGAAGTGAATATTAATGCATTTCAGGACTCTGGTTACGTCAATGTTTCATACGTTACTGATATTAAAGCTGAAGGTACTGGCTCAATGAAGCTAGACATTTCAGTTCATGGAACCGAAGGTTGGGGAGGCTATTCAAAGCTACAGCATATGCATCCCGATACGGCCAATGGTTTTTATGATTGGTCAAAGTATGATACTGTTTCTTTTCAATACCATATGCCAACAGCTCCAAGCCACGCAGGCGCAATTGAACTTCGATTTAATGTTCTTGAGTATAGTGATGTGACTGATCCAACTTATATTCCAGCTGATGGTGATGCTGGTAAGCCGCTGGGTGAATTCTATTATTCTTTTACTGTTCCAAGACTTGGCGATGCTACAACAGATTGGGTAACTGTAGATATTCCATTGGTAAATAGTCCCGATAATTGGAATAACGCAACTGGATTTAATCGCACTGGATGGGCAGGTATGGCAGGTAATGAAACATTTGATACTGATAAAATTAAAGGGTTTACTTTTGAATTTTCAGGCAATCAAACCGATTCAACTCGTTCTTCTGCCACTGTTTACATTGATAATATTACGTTAAAGGGTAGAAAGTTGACGCCATATGTTTACTTTAATGGTAAATCATTCCCAAGCGATATGGGAACCCCTTTTGGTTGGGGAGATGGTGCATCATCTTCATTGGAAGTAGTTGAAGGCGCTGGATTAACATCTCAAACAAACGCAGCAAAATGGACTTTGGGTGGAGATGGTTGGACAGTTACAGGTGCTGGATGGAATATTAGCCCAACTCATGATATGAGCTATGAGTGGATGAAAGATTCTATTCAATTCCAATATAAAACAGCGAAATATTCTGGTAATAATATCAGACTACAGTATGAAGCAGGTACAGGGAAGCTAGTGCATGAGCTAGATATTGTAGCTGATGATGCTTGGCACGCTGTTAAGCTTTCTCTTAAAGATTTTGTTTATGGAGATAATACAACATCTGGTTTTGATACAGCTGCTGTTAAAGTATTTCAGTTTATTGCACAAGGCAGTGGATATACAGGTGAGGTGATTTATTTGACCGATATATGGACTGGTGCTCCAGTTTTTGACTGGATAGCACCTGCTGCAGTTGAAAATATTGATGCCATTCCAGGGCAATATACGAATGCTGTTGTATGGGATGATGTCGCAGGCGAATCAGGTGAGACCTATGATGTTTATGCTAGTCGTAAAGCATTCACAGATACATCAGCAAAACTGTTAGCAGCAAACACGAGTGTTGATGTTGTAGCAACTGGTGTTCTTGAAGAAGTAATGTCTGCATACCATGATATTACTATTCCGCTTTCTGATCGTTCTGTGCAGTACTATTATGCGGTAATTTGTACAGACTCCAATGGTAATAAGAGTATTGTCTCTCAGACAGCTGCACCTACTTACAACTTTGCTAGAGGAATTCCAACTATGTCATTGTCTCCACCAGCGTTTGCTGCAGATGGAGATATCTCTGAGTGGGAAGCAAGCGGTATTATTCCGCTTAAAATGGGAGTTTCTTCAAATTCAATGGGAACACCTAAAACAATTGGCGCCGTTGATGATGATGCAGACGCTTCATTGAAATTATATTTGGCTGCTGATTCAGATAGTCTATATGTAGGTGTTGATATCACAGATAATGTATTTAATGTTGGTGCTGGTAATTGGTGGGAGCAAGATGCAATGGAACTTTTTATTGGCTTATATGACCAAAGAGGTCCAAAGCATGGTGCAGTAAAACGAGGTGCTGAACCAGATTATAAATTCGCTTTCTTAGGTGATAGTGCTTTTGTAGAATTTGGTACATCAACAGGTCTTTCTGATAAGAGTTATGTTACGTATGCAAATTCAGGTGTAAATGGTTCACCGGATGCCGTTATCGAATTCAGTATTAATTTAGATTCGTTAGCAAAGATTAATACAGACTCCGTTTTTGTTCCAACAGCAGGTATGAGAATCCCAATTGAGCCTGTGTGGCATGATAATGACGGTGCTGGTGCTTGGGAAGGCAATATTGTAATGTCAAAAAATAATGCCGATAATGCCTGGCAGACACCTTCAGTATGGTCCCATACCTTCATCGGGAATCGGGATGGGGATGTCTTATCTACTGACGACGAGAATCTCATAGCAAATAGGTTCTCCCTCAAAGAGAATTATCCAAACCCATTCAACCCTACGACAACCATTGAGTATTCAATTGGGTTAGCGGGGCCAACGAAATTGATGGTTTACGATGTTCTGGGTCGTGAGATGGTTAAGTTGGTCGATGAATATCGCCCAATTGGCAGTCATAAAGTGGTTTGGAACGCATCCAATATGCCATCCGGTATTTACTTCTACCGATTAGAAACATCAAGTTTTACACGAACTCAAAAGATGATCTTGATGAAATAATTTTATCGGTCTAATAACCGATAACATGCTTATTCTATGTTGTCAATTATTTCTATAGAATAAGATAAAAGCTTCCTAACGGAAGATTGAACGATACACTAGCGACACAAATAGTTGGGGTGAGGTTTTCTTTCTCACCCCTTCTATTTATATTTGGTACTGTAAATAAAGACTATTTAATGAAATTCACATCTTATCTGGTTCTTATATTTTTTACTATGGGTTTCCTCATTGGGCAAACCACGGGTAAAATAAAGGGTACAATAAAAGATTCCGAGACGAACGAAGCACTAATTGGTGCGAATGTAATTGTTCAAGGGACTTACTTGGGCGCTGCTACGGATGTAGATGGTGCTTATTATATTTTAAATATTAAACCTGGCACATATACACTTGTTATCGATATGATAGGCTATAAGCAGGTTAAAATGGAAAATGTACGTGTTTCTGTCAATCGTACATCAAATATAAATGTTGATCTTGTTCCAACTGTAATACAGGGTGAAACAGTTGTTGTTGAAGTGGAGGCAATAACAGCTAGAAAAGATCAAACTTCAACGATAAAAAATATATCATCGGACCAAATTGATAAACTACCAGTGGAGAGTATTGGCGCTATTGTGGGTATGCAGGCAGGCGTGGTGGAAGGTCACTTTCGCGGAGGCCGATATAATGAAGTAACATATCTTATTGATGGTATCCAGGTGGATGAAGTATTTGGCGGTGGAAATTCTGCCGTCGAAATTGAGCCTGAAGTGATTCAGGACCTCGAGATCATTACTGGTACATTCAATGCAGAATACGGAAAAGCGATGAGTGGTGTTGTAAATGCGGTAACAAAGGATGGGTCAAATAGATTTAAAGGTTCAGTATCTAGAGCATTTGCAAATTACTTTACAGGTAATAAGAATATTTTTATTGGTCTGGATAATAACCAATTGGATCGGAATCAGGATTATAAATTTCAGATTAGCGGACCAATCATAAAAGATAAAATCCATTTTTTTATCAATACAAGAACACAGGATAATAAAAACCATTTAAATGGTTTGCGAAGGTTTAATGTTACTGATTCCAGTAATTTTTATAGTTTAAACCCTCTAGATTGGTATTCTGAAAATACAGGTGATTCTGCTTTCGTGAGTATGAATGGAAGCGCCAATCGCTCCATTCTAGGTAAACTTTCTTTTTCTTTATTTAGCGGTAGTGGTATTCGTTTTTCTACCATGTACTCTATAAACGAAGATACCTGGCATGGTTATGATCATGGATTTAAATATAACCCTGATGGTATGGGGGCATCTCATCGTCGAACAGATTTTCTCTCTTTTCATTGGAATCACTTAATATCGCAGAAATTATTTTATGATATTAAACTATCCTCAATGAAAAATTATGGAGGAAGCTATTTATATGAGAACCCCTTGGACTCAAGTTATGTACATGATCGGTATTTAGAAAATTATGGTCCTGGGTTTTTCATGGGTGGGCAGCAAAAAGAGCATAGTGAAAGAACATCAGATATCTTAGGCGCAAAATTTGACTTAAACTGGCAGATTAATAAAAATCATAGCATCAAGTCAGGGTTGCAATATTCAAACTATACAATAGATAATCAATGGCATCAAATTCGAAATGAATATTATGGAACCCCAGAAGAAAACTTGATTTATAAACCAAAGATTTTCCCCGATTCTACACTCTATGCTGATGTTTACGTGGTGAAGCCAATTGAAATATCGGCCTATTTCCAAGATAAAATGGAATTTGATGATATGGTCATCAATTTTGGTTTACGCTATGACCTTTTTGATCCCAAGTCTGCTTTACCTTCTGACCGCAGAAACCCCGCCAATCAACTTGCCCTTCCGGATTCGATGATGTCTGCGTATCCAAAGGCAGATCCTCAGGTTCAGATTAGCCCTCGATTTGGTTTAGCTTATCAACTTGGTAATGCAGCTATTTTACATTTTAGTTATGGGCATTTTTTCCAAATGCCACCCATGTACTCTCTTTATCAAAATCATTCATTTTTGGTTGCCCCAAGTGACCATGCGACCCTCATGGGAAATTCAGAATTGAAAGCAGAAAAAACTGTCACTTACGAAGTGGGCCTGTGGCAGGAATTGGCCCAGGGTATGGGTATAGAGGTTTCATTGTTCTATCGTGATATTTACAACTTGCTTAGCACAAAGGTTATTAGCACCTATAACCAGATCGAGTATGGTCTTTATAGTAATAAGGACTATGGAAATGCTCGGGGATTAGAGGTCAAATTTGATTTTAATTCTGGACCGATTTCATCATGGATTAATTATACCCTACAATATACTCGAGGCAATGCAGATAATCCTACGCAGGCTTTTTCCAGGTCAGGTGCAAGCATGGACCCAGTAAACCGTTTCATCCCCATGAGTTGGGATCAGCGACATACATTTAATGCTACGTTTGCCTATAGCAAACCTAAGTATGGTGTTTCTATAACGGGATATTATAACTCTGGATCGCCCTACACTTTTTCACCAATTGAAGAAAGCCGGTTGTCTAGGATCAATTTGTATCCAAATAATGACTATAGGCCTACTAAATATCATGCAGACTTGATGGCTCACTACAACTTAAGTATAACGGATAAATACAAAATCAACTTCAGACTGGCAGTGTACAATGTGTTTGACCGTCTGAATGAGAACTGGGTAGATAGCCGAACGGGACGAGCCTATACAGCAGTAATCAAAGATACAGACTTGGCAGGCCATCGGAGTAATTTTAATGATTATGAAGATCGCATTAAGAATCCTGCCATGTTCTCAGCACCTCGTATGATCAAATTTTCCACTGGAATCAACTTCTAATGAAAAAATTATTTTATATACTATTGCTAACTAGCATTATATTTTCTCAAGGGAAAAAGTATGAAGGACCAGACGATCCGGCCGGTGATATTGCAGCGGAACGGGAAGGCTATATGACCGGGAATCGTGTGTTTCTTTACTTTCGAAATAATACAGAGCTTTCTGACTGGCCAAAAGTAAATGTGTCTAGATGGCCCAACAATTTAGATGGGGTTAAAATGACAGATGGCATTGGTCTTTTAGTTGGCGCTAAAGTTTATATAAAAGACGACCCTACCACTCAAATCGATTCTGTCGTGGTTTCGGACCCATTGGAAATTGGTGACGGGGAGGGGCTTCATAAATTGTTTTTTCTACAAACCAGTTATCGTGAAGAAATGGATGTAAATCCTGCGGGTACATTTGAATATGGTTTTTATCCTGCTTTTGGCTATATGAACGAGACGAGTGAATATCCAGCCATGAGCAACCGACCAAGCTCTTGGCCAACGGATGGATGGCCATCAACAGGAACAAGTACGAAGTGGCCTGGTGAATGGGATGGACGTTTTGGCCGCGGTGTGATTTACGCAGATTTGGAAACCTATTTTGTCGCCAATGATGCCCAGGATCAGGAATATCTTGAACTTCCAGACCGGGTACGATACTATCCTCGCAGAAATAAAAAAATTGGTGAAATACGTGATAATGTTACTATTGGAAAGAATAATCCATGGGGTGGTTTGGGCTTAAGAGTCGAAGCAAGAGGATTTCAGTGGAATAATCCCCAAGCCCGGGATGCGATTTTTTGGGAGTATAACATTGCAAATATTTCTGATTATGATTTGACTGAAGTGGCATTTGGTTACTGGGTAGACAATGCCATCGGTAACGATGGTAATGATGAATTGGCTTATTTCAATACTGATCTCGATATGTCTTATTCATGGGACATAAATGGAGTTGGTTCGGGCGGCTTACCAACAGGAACAATGGGTTTTGCCTACCTTGAAAGTCCAGGGATGGCCTACGATGGTATAGATAATGATGAGGATGGAATCTTAGATGAGAAGCGGGATAATATTGCTATATCAAAGGTAGGTCCTACGGACGGCATATATGATCTTGATAAATTTTTATCTTTTTACAAATTAGAACTTTCAGAATTAAAAGAGCATTGGGATGCAGATGAAGACCAGGATTGGCAAGATGGTGAAGATCTGAATAATGATGGAGTGTATCAAATAACTGAATTTTTTGGGGATGATATTGGATTAGACGGTGTCGCTCCAGGCGAATTGAACTATACAGGGCCCGATGAAGGGGAAGGCAACCACAAGCCGGATTATGTTGAAGGTGTTGGCTCTGAGCCAAACTTTGCCGTTACGGATGTTTCAGAATCTGATATGATTGGCTTAACTGCTTTCCGTTTATTTCCCGTTCCCAGTCATGCGCAATCAAATTCCTCCTGGTGGTTTAAAAATGATCAGGCCATGTGGGAATTGATTGGTGAAAATATTCTCGAAGAATACATTGATGATATTTCAAATTTGATAGAAGTGTTTGCCTCAGGCCCTTTCCCATTGTACAAAGGTAGAACTGAACGAATCTCCATGTCTGAGTTGCATTCATATGATCCATTGGAAGGATTGAATTCTCCTGCACACACCGCGCCCGCATTGTATGAACTGAAAAAAATTGTTCAAGTAATCTATGAAAAAGATTATCGATTTGCTCAACCGCCGAAAATGCCAACATTAACAGCAACTCCAGCTGATGGAAAAGTCATACTTACCTGGGATAATATTTCAGATACGCGAACAAGGGATCCGTTCCTTGGCAATATAAATGATTTTGAAGGATATAAACTCTTCCGTGCGACAGATAAATATTTCGCAGATGCTGAAGTCATTACGGATGGTTACGGTACCCCGATGTTCATGAAACCCATTTTTCAATGTGACCTTAAGAATGGCAAATTTGGCTTCACTGATTTTGGGCTAGTAAACGGAGCTGCTTATAATTTGGGCTCTGATACGGGAATCTCACATGTGTTTGTCGATAACAATGTTATGAATGGTAGAACCTATTACTATGGTTTAGTGGCATACGATTATGGCGCACCCCATATTGGGCCTGGAATATCACCATCTGAGAATAATGTAGTGGTGGAACTTGACGAAGCAGAAGAAGTCAGATCCATTGGTAAAAACGTTGCCATAGTAACTCCTTTTAAACCAGCTGCCGGCTATGTAGCTCCAGATATTACAATAGATGACTCTAATCTTCCAGGAGGGGGGAAAATAGAGCCATCTATCCTTGCACAGTCCAGTATTAAAGAAGATCATCAATATCAAGTCACATTTGACATAGATACTATTGCACTCCTTCCCCAATATGATTATGGATTGATGTATACAACAAATTCAATTAAGGTTACTGATCTTAGTGAAGGCACTGTCATTTATGAAGAGACCCCATTAAAATTTGTGGGGAGTAATTTGATCAAGGTCGATTCTTTAGGATATTGGACTCTAAATACAAAAGCACCATTTAATACGGATGTTTTTGACGGGATTCAACTGAATGTTGACATGCCTTTTGACCAAGGTTCTTACGATTATGCTAATTCAGGATGGGTTCAAGGAAGTGGCATCATGCGTGTTGTACCTACTATTCGAGAATCTTCTTATTTGCCTTGGGATTATCATATCATCTTTAGTTCTGATCCAAGTGTGTATACTACAACAACCAGTATCAAAACTGGCATTAGGGATGCCGTTGATAACAGAATACCTACCAATGAAATTCTTTTAGGCCAATCATTTGGGTTCTATGTTAAGAATGAAACTTTATTAAAGTCGGATGGAAGCCACGTCCTCATGGATATGGTGGTACATGATGTAAATAAAAACGGTGTTTTTGACAATTCTGAAGATAAAATAATTGTAGGTGGAATGCGCAATGATGGTAAGTGGGCTGGAACTGCTTTTGTTTTAGATTTTAATTTAGCATCCACAGCAACCTATCCCAAAAGTGACGATATTTTTCGAGTCAAATTTTCTAGACCATTCTGGAAAGATGATTACTTAACGTTCACAATTAATTCTTATGATGATATAGATGCAGATTCTCTTGCAAAAACGATGGATAATATTCGGGTTGTACCCAATCCTTATGTGGCAACCAATGTGATGGAAACGGCTGTATCGAATCAGTTTTTAAATCAGCGTCGCAGTTTAATGTTTACAAATGTCCCCGCTCAGGCTTTAATTAAAATATTTACCATCAGCGGTATTTTGGTGGATGAGATTTCAATCAATAATTCACCAGAAAAAGGTATTGTTCATTGGGATATGCTCACCCGGGAAGGATTAGAAATTGCAGCGGGGATGTATTTATTTCATATTGAAGCATTGGCAACTGGCGATCAGAAAATTGGAAAATTTGCGGTGATTAAATGAGACGTTTTCATATAATCATTTTATTTTTTGCTTTAAACATTGTGTCTGCCCAAAATATATATAGGTATGGCTCAACAGCTGTTAATTTTCTTGAAATTGGCGTGGGCAGTGCCAATGCAGCTATGGGCGATGCCGGAGTCACTTTTGCAGATGGTCCGACATCGGTTTATTGGAATCCTGCTGCATTGGCGTTTGTGGAGCGGAATGAAAATGCTTTTATGAAGCAGCCTTGGGTTCTTGATATTAATATGATGTTTGTTGGTTCAACGATTCATGTAAAACGCTTAGGGACTTTTGCCTTTAGTTTGACCCATATGGGTTATGGAGATATGGAAGTAACAACCATGGCTCAGCAGGAGGGGACTGGCGAGCAATTCGCTGCGAATGAATTTAGTGCTGCTTTAACGTACTCACGTAAAATTGCACAATGGTTTTCTTTTGGGGTATCAGCAAAATTAATTAATTCGAAAATATGGCATTCTTCGGCAAAGGCTTTTGCAATAGATCTTGGGGCGATTGTTAACACTGAATTTTTATCTCCAACTGGTAGTAAAGAAGATGGCCTTAGGATTGGAATGAGTATTTCAAATTATGGAACTCGATTAAAATATGATGGTATTGATTTATTAAATCCTATAGATATTTCTCCTTATGAAGATGGGAACTATGCTGATGTACCTGGGCAGTTTAGACCCAATCAATGGGAATTGCCTTTATTATTTAGGATTGGTATTGGTCTAAAACCCATATATTCAGAATTACATCGACTTACAATTGCCGTTGATGCAGTGCATCCCAATAATAATGCAGAGTATATTAATATGGGGGGTCAATATGAATTCCGTATGGCGGGCAGGGGTAGCCTGTATCTCCGATCGGGATATAAATCTTTATATATGCCTGATTCTCAATTTGGAATGACTTATGGTGGCGGTTTAAAAATTAACCTTATGGGGAATCAATCTTTTCAAATTGATTATGCTCACCGATCTATGGATATTTTCGGTGGTCTAAACTCTTATACAATCAGTATTGCATTTTAATAAATTCAAAGGTGCCTCTCCGCTATCTTATCCATGTTCTGATTTTTTTAATCGGATGCCAAACCAAATTTTCATCAGACAATCAGTTAGAAATTCTAGCAAAGATTGGGGATCGTTTGATCACCCGTCAAGATTATTTGAATCGTACTGAATACACCCTCCGTCCAGACTATTGCCGTGGCAATCAATACCTTCATAAAAAAATAATCTTAAATAATCTTATTGCTGAAAAATTATTGGCAATTGAGTCAGAGTCAGTTAATAATCAAATAAATTCTGATAATCTTAATACTTTTTTAAAAGGGCGAAAAGAACAAGCCATGCGACAATTACTTTATTTTGAAAAAGGTCACAATAAAGTTTTGTTAAAAGATGGTGAAATTAATCATTTTTTTAAAATGGCGGGCCGTACATATCATGTTAATTACTTTTCTTTTCCAGGAGGGGCATTCGCTGATTCAGTAAAGAGAGCCATAGATGAAGGAATGTCATTCAATGATATTTACTCTGTTAACTTTGAGGGGAATATTCCTAATAGAGATGTGAATTGGATAGATAATAATGATCCATTTATCAGTGATAGATTATTCAATAATGAAATTCAAAAAGGACAGGTTATAGGGCCATATTTTTTGGATGATGGGTCAGCATTTATTATGGAGGTAAATGGGTGGACAGATCGGTTAAATCTATCTGAACAAGGTAACATTGATAGAAGAGAAAAAGTGATTAATACACTTAAAGAACGAAAAGGAAAATTAATTTATAAATCTTTTATTAAAAATATTATGAAAGGGAAAAACATAAAACTCAATGAAGATGTATTTTTTCCTTACGCGAATGCTATTTGCGACCAATTTTTTCGTTCCCGAGAAGAAAAAGAAACTGCAATATCGAATGCATTATTTGAGGCAGGAGAATTTTTATCTTTAGAAGATATAAAGCCAATGAATCAAAAATATAAAGATTTGGTACTCTTTACTTTAAACGGAGATAATTGGACAGTTAAAGATTTTGAAAAAAATATAGCATCACATCCCCTAGTATTTAGAAAAAAGAAAATGAATAAATCAGAATTTTCACAACAATTCAAATTAGCAATAGTAGATTTTATTCAGGATCGATATTTAACAGAGAAAGCCTATGAATTAGGTTTAGACAAAACAAATTCAATAAAGCTTAATGAATCATTATGGGCAGATAGTTTTACTGCATATCAATCTGCTAAATTATTTATGAGTACCCAGTCAGATAGTGCAGAACAACATATTTTGATGAAACCGATTATTGATAATTTACAAAAAAAGTATAGTCCCCAAATTTCAATCAATATGAAATTATTTGAATCAATTAAAGTATCAAGTGTTGATATGTTTGTAACACAGGGTAATGTACCATACCCGGTGATTGTACCCAGTTTTCCATCATTTACAAATGATAGTTATATAGATTATGGTTCAAAAATTAATTAACAATAGAGAGTTTGATGTATAGTGGTCTAAAAATTATTTCACTATTTTTTATTTTCACAATCAGCTTTGGCTATTCTCAGGATTGGAAATTGGTATGGTCTGACGACTTTAATGGTCCCGCTGGCCCAATTAGTTCAGTGCATTGGTTCCATCAAACACAGCTTCCCAATGGCTCGAGTTGGTATAATGGTGAAATACAACATTATACCAACCGTACAGACAACTCGTATGTAAGTAATGGTACCTTAAAGATCGTTGCGAAGAAAGAAACCTATACCGATCAGGGACGCACTAAAAAATATACATCGGCAAGGTTAAACTCAAAATATGCATTCAGGTATGGGCGGATAGAAATTAAAGCAAAACTCCCTAGAGGAGTTGGAACGTGGCCCGCCATGTGGATGCTAGGACAAAATATTAAGGAACCGGGAGCTTACTGGCAGACCAAAGGTTTTGGTACCACTTCTTGGCCTGCTTGTGGCGAAGTGGATATAATGGAACATTGGGGCTCTAATCAAAATTATGTTCAAAGTGCTATTCATACCCCTTCGAGTCACGGAGGGACGGTCAATTTAGGAGGACAATATATAAATACTGCTACAACTCAGTTCCATATATATACGATTGATTGGTCTGAAGAGAAAATGGTATTTAGTGTGGATGGGAATGTTCATTACACCTATAATCCCGCAACAAAAAATTCGAATACTTGGCCTTTTGATTCCAAAATGTATTTATTATTAAATATCGCTATAGAGCCAAATATTGCTTCAAGTTTTACTGAAAGTGAAATGGAAATTGATTATATCAGGATATTCAGGGATAATTTAGGTATATCAACTAATCAAGGAGAAATACCTGAGCTTTTTAAACTTTCACCTGCATATCCAAATCCATTTAATCCTTCAACAAATATTGATTATGCTTTAGGTAAAAGTAATATCATTAATCTATCGGTTTACGATATTAATGGTAGTCAGATTGAAGAATTACTTAATGAATATCAAAGAGCAGGTGAGTATTCAATAACCTGGGACGCAAGTAGACAACCAAGTGGTATATATTTTATAAAAATGATGTCTGCTAAAAATAATTTTACACAAAAAGTGGTATTACTCAAATAACATAAATATTGACATATTTTTGGGAATAATTTGAATAAATAAAAAGGTACAGATTAGGAATGAAAATAATATCAATATTATATTTTCTAACCTCTAGTTATATTTTCGCTCAGGTTGGTGAAATTATCTGGGTGGAGAATTTTAATAATTTAGATAACTGGATGAAGATTACTGGGAATGGATCCTGGGGTTGGGGTAATGGTGAATTGCAATACTATCAGGAAGATAATGTTGATATTGCAGGTATTCCCGATGAACCTGGTAATAATGCACTACATATTACTGCCAGAATGGAATCCGGTCCTGATATTGCCGACCAATGGGGAAATCCATTAAGCTATACATCGGGGAAGGTGACTACAAAAGCGAAAGTGGCGATAAAGTATGGTGTGATTGAAGCAAGAGTTAATATATCAGATATTGATCTGGGTGGATGGCCAGCCATATGGTTGTTAGGCACGGCAAATTATAACTGGCCCCGTAGCGGAGAATTAGATATGATGGAAATGGGGTCTCGGCAGGCATTTAGAGATTTACATGACCAGCATAATGGTGGTCATGGTGCAAATAATTCAACGGTTAATCAGGTAGTTGGGGCAAACGCGATATTTTATTCGGATGATGCTGTGGTCCCAGAAAATCCATCCGGTGCTGCCAGTATTTCATGGGATCCGGATGATGATTATTGTAGGCCTTACTACAATTATGATAATCTAACCGACAGGTTTCTCACCTATCGTATGTATTGGGATGCAGATAGCATCCGGTTTACAGTAATCGATGATGAAGTGGAATATGATCTGTATACAGATCCATTCCCTATTGATAGTGAATCAGATGAATTTCAGAAACCATTTTATTTAATAGCGAACTTGGCCATAGGTGGACAGTTCACCGATGGAAATTATATTGGTGGAAGTGGTGCCTCAATTTCCATGCCTTTTCCAGCTGAAATGTATGTTGACTATATAAAAGTATACAAATGGAATGGGAAAGGTGAGGTGCACATTGGCCCGCCGTATGCACAGGGCGAAAAATTTGGCATATACACTGACAATACACCCACTAAAGGTGCTTTGGAAGAGGGTGTGAGTTCTGAGATATATGCTTGGGAAGGTACGCTTACTGAAGGCTCAATCGCGCCATTTGAAGGCGACAATGGCATTACATGGGCATCAACTGGTTTAGGTTGGTTTGGAGGTGGTATCATGTCCATTCAACCGGTTAACCTAAGTAATTTTGGTGATGGATATTTAAAATTCATGATCAATATTCCAGCTAATATTTCTTTTAAGATTGGTATTATCGATGCCTGGGGTAATCAGTCATATGTTGAATTTCCTGCAAATCAAACTAAATATGGCCTTACTCGGAATGGCAATTGGGGTCAGGCATCAATCCCGATTAGTGAAATCAGGGGGGAATTTATTGATCTACGGATGTTGAGTTATGAATTTGTCATATTAGAAGTCAACGGTGCAGCTTGTGAATTTGCATTAGATGATATTTTCTGGGATGGTGGTACTCCCGGTTTGGGAGTTCAGGATTTAGATATACCCAGATCATTTAAGTTAGGGGAAGTTTTCCCCAACCCATTCAATGGTTATATAACCATTCCTATTTACACAGAATATGCCACGAATGCCACAATTGATATTATCGATATTCAAGGGAAACGTGTTGACGTGTTGTTTGAAAATAAGTTGCTTCAAGGGCAAAATGCGATTCAAATTCAATGGAATGGAAATAACTTTAGTAGTGGTGTTTATTTTGTTCGAGTACAAACTGAAACCGATGTTCAATTGAAAAAAATGAGCCTGGTTAAGTGAAACCAATTTGGCTTTTAATCTTCTTTTTCTCCGGTTGCACCTCCCAAGAGGGAGTGGAGGATATTGAAGAATCAAATGATTGGGACCGGGATGGGTGGAATCTTATATGGCAAGATGAATTTAGTGACAGTCCTCTTGATTTAAATAAATGGTCTCATGAGATTGGTGGACATGGGTTTGGAAATAATGAACTTGAATATTATACCAATGACTCAGCCAATGCGTTTGTGCAGGATAGTATGCTTCATATTCGTGCAAAATTTGAGCCCTCTGGTATAGGGGATGCTAACAACCTCAGGTATTTTTCATCCTCGCGATTACGTACTGTTGGTAAGGGTGATTGGAAATTTATACGTATAGATGTAAGAGCCAAACTCGCATTAGGCCAGGGCATATGGCCAGCTATTTGGATGCTGCCAACGGATTGGGTTTATGGTGGATGGCCAAAAAGTGGTGAGATTGATATTATGGAACATGTTGGCCATGATGAAGGCAGGGTTCATGGATCAGTTCACACAGAATCCTATAATCATAAAATTGGTACGCAGAGAACTAAGACAAAAGTTCTTTCTGACGTAAAAGTTTCTTTTCATGTTTATTCAATTGAGTGGTATGAAGATCGCATTGATTTTTTCATTGACGACCAGCAATACTTCACATTTGTAAATGATCAGAAAAATGATTATAAAACCTGGCCCTTCAATCAGCGATTTCATCTATTAATCAACGTCGCCGTGGGCGGAGATTGGCCCGGTTCTCCAGATAATACCACTATTTTTCCTCAAGATATGAAAGTCGATTATGTTCGTATTTACAAAAAACAGAATAATTGATCTTCGTTTTGTTTTATTAGTAATTTCATTTTCCTTTGGTTTTGGACAGGGGTTTCTCCAAACATCTAATACCAGTATTGTAGACGGCAATGGAAACAAAGTAGTATTACGAGGTGTTGCTTTGGGAGGTTGGTTAGTTCCTGAAGGATATATGTTCCAAATACCTGGATCAGGTTCTCCTACTACGATTAGAGAAAAAATAGTGAGTTTAGTCGGTGAGGAATCAACCAATGAGTTTTATGAAAAATTTGAGAAGAATTATGTTCAAGAACAGGATATAAAAGCAATCGCAGATTGGGGATTTAACTCAATTCGTCTCCCCCTGCATTATAAGAATTTTAGCCCTTCAAAAGACGAATATATTGAAAAAGGATTCACCATAATTGATAGTTTAGTATCTTGGTGTAAGAAATATAAAGTGTATCTTATTTTAGATATGCACGCTGCCCCAGGCGGCCAAAGCCCTGGAGAAATTGCGGATGCCCATGGTGTAGCAGAACTTTGGACAAAAAAAGAGAATCAGGACCACTTGATTGAAATTTGGGGAGAAATTGCAAAACGGTATAGCAATGAAGAAACTATTGGTGGTTATGACCTTATTAATGAGCCAGTACTACCTAACAATATGGGCAATAAGGAAAATCGAAATTTACATGTTAGAATACGTAATCAAATCAGGAAGTATGATCAAAACCATATTATTTTTGTTAACGGCAATTGGTATTCAACTAGTTTTGGAGGTCTAACACCAGCCTTTGATAATAATATGGTATGGGCTTTTCATAAATATTGGAATGATGTTACCATAGGTACTATTCAATATCTCATAAACTTAAGCAACCAAACCAATACACCATTATGGTTAGGAGAGTTTGGAGAGAACTCTAATGAGTGGTGGGCAAGAGTAATTGATCTTGTTGAATCGAAAGGAATTGGCTGGAATTGGTGGACGTATAAAAAGTATGATACAATCACAACCATTGTATCAGTACCTCTCACAAAAAACTATCGTAGAATTTTAGACTATTGGGATGGGAAAACACCTAAACCCAGCCAAGACATTTGCGTTTCTGGGTTAATGGAAATGGCGGAAGGCCTACTGTTAAAAAATTGCGAAATAAGAAGAGGTGTTATTTCTTCCTTGCTAGAAAAAAGTTATCGAAAAGAAAGTAGACCATTTAAAAATCATGTTATCCCTGGGGAAATTGCATTTGCTGATTATGATTTAGGTGCTTTGGGTATATCGTACATGGATTATGATTATATGCGGACAGGAGTTGGAGATCAAACTAGCCACGGCAACTCAGGCTGGAGTTATCGTAATGATGGTGTGGATATTGAACGGTCTACTGATACAACATTAATCCCGTATAATATAGGATGGACGCAACAAGGTGAATTTATGAATTACACGGTGAATGTGATTAAGGAAGGACAGTATTCTTTTTCGGCTCGGACAGCTTCTGAAACAAATAATGGTTCTATTGAAATATTCATAGATCAAGAAAAAATCATTAATGCAATAGGTTTACCAAATACAGGTGACAACCAAATTTGGAAAGATACAGTATTGGGAGAGGCTTTTTTACCTAAAGGAATGAAAATGCTCACAGTAAGAGTTAACCGTACTGGTGCAAATCTAAAGCTATTGAAAATAGAATCTAATGAAGCAAAGAATGGATTAATATCCTTTAACCATCAGATTTATCCAAATCCAATGTCTAATCAATTAAAAATTGAGTATGAATCCCTCTTCAATACCCAAATTACTGTTGCTATTTATAACATAAATGGGCAAAAAGTTTGGACTACTGAAAGACGCAGTATACCTGGGAAAAATCAGGTAATTTGGTTAGGAACTTCTTCAAGGAAACGACAGGTATCTAGCGGGATTTATTTTCTGACTTTAGATGATGGTAAAAAAACCATTCAAGAAAAAATAACCATAATTCGTTAACATTAAATGGTTTACTCATTCCCAAAATAGTTAAAAATAAGGTGTCATAAAATGAATACAATCTCAATCATATCCTTTATCTTGGCCACAGGTGCAGTTGCCTACTTCACATTTAAGATTGTTCGTAAAATGAAGAAGTCTGATAATCCCACAGAAGAATATTTTACCGGTGGACGTGCTTTAGCCTGGCCTGTTGTGGCTGGATCATTATTACTGACTAACTTATCCACAGAACAATTGGTGGGGTTGAACGGCGCTGTTTTTGGAGATAAGGCTTTAGTTGGTATTGCCTGGGAGGCCTTGGCCGCATTTGCCATGATTGCCACGGCTTTAGTTTTTCTGCCTCGATATCTCGCCAGTGGATTTACCACCACTCCGGCATTTTTGGAAAAGCGATTTGATAAAACCACCAGATCTATGGTTTCGGGTTTATTTTTATTCGGATATGTGACCGTACTGCTCCCAGTGGTGCTTTACACGGGATCCCTGGCATTGATCGGTATGTTTGATCTGAATTTACCCTTATGGATCGTGGTGGGAACGATTGGTATTTTGGGAAGTGCCTATGCCATTTTTGGCGGACTGAAATCAGTAGCCGTCAGTGATACGATCAATGGTGTAGGGTTGTTGATCGGTGGATTAACCATCCCATTCTTGGCTTTGATAGCATTGGGAGACGGCTCATTATTTTCTGGGTTGGCCGTGCTGACCAGAGATAACCCCCAATACCTTACGCCTCTGACCAATTTGAATAGTGAGGGCAATGTGGTTTCCGTCCCTTGGCCAACATTGTTCACAGGTATGATGTTCATTCAAGCATTTTACTGGTCAACGAACCAGGTGATCGTTCAGCGGGCTATGGCGGCCAAAAGTTTGGCCGAAGGGCAGAAAGGTGTTCTTTTTGCCTCTGCAATGAAATTGGTGGGACCGTTAATGCTCTGCCTCCCGGGGATTATCGCATTGCACATGACTGACCTCACGATTGTTAAACAGGATCAGGTCTATGGGGCAATTGTCCGACACGTACTACCCGATTGGTCATTGGGATTATTCGCCGCCGTATTGATGGGGTCAATCTTAAGTTCTTTCAACTCTGCCTTGAATAGTGCTTCCACATTATTTTCCCTTCAGTTTTATAAAGGGTATCTCAACAAAACGGCCAGTGGAGAGCAAATCGTATCTACAGGTAAAAAGTTTGGGATTGCTTTGGCAGTTGCATCCATTTTTATTGCACCAATATTGGATCAAATGCAGTCCATTTTTGAATATCTTCAAAAAGTGAATGGGTTGTACAGTGTGCCAATTATCGGGATTTTTCTATTAGGGATTACCACCAAGCACGTACCTGCAATCGCGGCAAAATTGGGGATGGTTGTGGGCATGGCAGCCTACGCATTTTTTACATTCATCAATATTAAGGATGTACCTGAATTCTTCGCTAATAGTGATGGAGATCTCCATTGGCTCCATGGTTATTTCATTAGTTTTATGGCATCTGTTTTGGTTATGTTAATCATTGGGAAACTTAATCCGAAGACTGCCGAGGAAATTGCCATCAGCGATCAACGGGATCCGGCTCCAGTAGATATGACACCATGGGCTTCAGCAAATAAAGCATCCATTGCTATTATGGGTGTGACTGTTGGGATTTACTTATTATTAGTATGGATTTCAAATTAATCGATAGAAATTTCTATAAAATGCATTTTTGCTTGACCATTTTATTTATGGTTTCAAAATTGCTTGGTCAAACAATCCAGTTAAATGAAATTGTAAGTACCAATACAATTTCATTAATAGATGAGGATGGCGATTCACCTGATTGGATAGAAATTTATAATCCAGGCGAATCATCTGTACAACTTAAAGGATATGGCTTATATGATGATTTAGATGAACCATTTGATTGGGTATTCCCTAAATACGAGTTAAATCCTCATTCCTTTTTAGTTTTATTTGCATCCGGAAAAGACAGGACTAGTTTGGTACAGATATGGGATGCCATTATAACTGAAGAAGATCAATGGTATTATTGGGTTGGATCATCTGAACCGCCATCTGATTGGATGAAATCAGAAAATGTTCCAATAGGATGGTCATCGGGGCCTAGCGGGTTTGGTTATGGGGATAATGATGATAAAACAATCATAGATAAAACAATGTCAGTGTTTATTCGGAAATCCTTTCAAGTGGATAAGCCGGAAGCTATTTCCAAATTGTTATTTCATGTTGACTATGATGATGGTTATATAGCTTATTTGAATGGTGTAGAATTTTCCAGAAAGAATATGGGTATGCCCAATTCCCCGGTTCAATACAATAACGCAGCTACGGGATTACATGAAGCGGAGATTAAGTCTGGCGGATTCCCAGAACCAATTTGGATTGATATAGATAAATATCCACTGTTAAAGGGTGAAAATATCCTTGGGATTCAAGTTCACAACTATAATCAAGATTCATCAGATCTCTCATGTATTCCATTTTTAACAGCAGGATATAATACTGAAGAAGAGAATTATAGAGTCCCAGATATTAGGATAGAACTACCAATATCATATTTTCATACCAATTTTAAAATTAAATCAGAAGGTGAAATAATTATTTTAAGTGATACTCTCGGAGAAATCATTGATTCCATTAGTACAGGAAAAATTCCAACAGATAAATCAAAAGGGAGAATTAAAGAATCTTCAGACTGGGCTTTTTTTGAGAATCCAACACCAGGGCTTAGTAATAATCAAGTAGATTATAAAGGATTTCTATCACCACCAACTTTTTCAGGCGAGTCTGGGTTTTATTTTGGAACCAACACAATAAATTTAACTCATGACGAAGATGGGGTTAAAATATTTTACACTTTTGATGGGTCAGTCCCTGATCAAAATTCAAAATTATTTGATCAACCTATAATCGTAACAAAAAATACTGTGGTAAGGACTATTGCATATAAAGAAGGATGGGTAAAATCTGATGCAGCAACTCAAACTTACATATTTGATAAATCTTATGATTTACCTGTCGTTTTTTTAAGTGCAGATCCTTCAGATTTTTTTGATCCAGATACAGGTATCTATGTAAAAGGCCCTAATGCATCTTCAAGTTTTCCTCATTTTGGAGCAAATTTTTGGGAAGATTGGGAAAGGCCAATCCATTTTGAAATTATTGAACCCAATGGTCAAAACTACAGTGCGAATGCAGGAACAAAAATATATGGAGCATGGAGTAGAGGCCATCCTCAGAAATCACTCTCATTTTTTTCACGAAAAAAATATGGATCATCTTCCTTTAATTATAAACTGTTCCCGGATCTAAATATTGATAAATATGAATCATTCATTTTAAGGAACTCAGGTAATGACTGGGATTCTTCAATGCTAAGAGATGGTTATACAAGTACATTATTAAACGGTATTGATATAGACTATCAAAAATTTCGCCCAACGATTGTCTATTTAAATGGTGAGTATTGGGGGATTCATAACTTAAGAGAAAAAATCAGCGAACATTTCATAGCCTCACATCACATATTAAACATAGATGATATTGACATTATTGCGTTAAATGGCGAATCAGAAGATAATATAGAATTAATTCATGGGAGCAAAACTGATTATTACAATCTTTTTGAATACATATTATCTAATAATATGTCTGACTCAAAAGTATATAAAGATATCAAGTCTTGGATAGATATTGATGAACATATTAATTATACAGTTTTGCAAATTTTCATTGATAATCGTGATTGGCCCGGGAATAATGTAAAACTCTGGAAAGACAATCGTGAGAATGGTAAATGGCGATGGATTTTGTATGATACTGATTGGGGTTTTGCATTCCCCGGTTGGATGTCAAAACATTATGAATTTAATACTTTAGAATTTGCTTTAGAATCAAATGGACCGGATTGGCCTAACCCCCCTTGGAGCACATATTTTTTTAGAAAATTACTTGAAAATGAATTTTATAAAAATAAATTTATTAATACTTATTGTGATTATTTAAATACAGTTTTTAAACCAGAAAATTTGAATGCAAAATTAGATTCAGTTAAAAATAATATAGTAAAACATATTCCGAAGCATCGTGAAAGATGGAATAGGTTGCAAGGTTGGAACAATGAAATAAATAAAATAAAGGAATTCAATAATAAACGCTCTATCCATGCAAGGAATCACTTAAGAACGCAATTTAATTTATCAACCCCCCAAAATATTATAGTAGGTGTCTTACCTAAAAATGCTGGAAAAATAAAAATTAACTCTATTGTAATAAATGAAGAATCATGGTTTGGATTATATTTTCCGAATGTACCTATTGAGGTCAAAGCAATTCCTAAAGAAGGATATACTTTTATTGGTTGGATTGAAATGCCAGATTCAGGAAGCACAGTTGTAATTAATATAGATAAGCAAAATAAATTAACTGCACAATTCCAATTGGCTAACATTGAACAAAATTCAATTGTAATTAATGAAATAAACTATAATTCAAATGATAGTTTTGATACAGGTGATTGGGTTGAGTTATTTAACCATAGTAACACAACAATAAATTTAAAAAATTGGGTTTTTAAAGATGATAATGACAGCCATAGTTTTGTTTTTAAGGATGAAACTGTTATTCAACCAAAATCATATTTAATATTAGCAGAGGAGCCGGAAAACATGCATAATAATTTTTCTAATTTAGATCAATTGTATGGCCCGTTCGAATTTGGATTAAGTGGGAGTGGTGATGAAGTTAGATTATTTAATAGTAATGGAGTACTAATGGACTCCGTCCAATATGATGATGATTCACCATGGCCGATTGAAGCTGATGGCCAAGGATCAACATTAGAGCTAAAGGATCCTATTCTTAATAATGAAAATGCTTTTTCTTGGACTGCTTCTGAAGGTCATGGCACGCCAGAATCTATAAATAGTAACTATACTACACTTGGCACTAATCAGGAAAAAATAATCCCCCAAAAAACAACCCTTCTTCCTTCATACCCTAATCCTTTTAATGGGAATTTAACAATCCCATTTGAGCTTAATGATAATCAGGTTGTTTCACTAAAAATAACAAACATTTTAGGTCAGGAAATAAAGAAATTCAATTTTTACAGCTTACAAGCAGGTAAGCATAAAGTTACCTGGAATGGTGTGGGTATAAATGGTAACCCTGTTGGGTCAGGAATGTATTTTATCTCCTTAGAAACTAATTCAGAAGTGATTTTTCAAAAAGTTCTCTATTTAAAATAGGGTATAATTAATGTGATTAGTAAAACATTAAATAAAGTTTCAATAAAAAGGCACGGCAGTCTTTTCCTATTTCTATTGATTTTAATCTTCCTTTTTGCTTGTCAAGATAAAACTGATGATAATTCGAATGATAATTCTTTACAGTTTGAAAAGCCACAATCAGTGATAAAAAATATGATGAGGGGAATAAACATAGGAAATACACTTGAACCGCCTACTGTAGGCGAGTGGAACAATGGATTCATTAAAGAGCACTACTTTGATGATTATAAAGAAGCTGGATTCTCAACTATTCGTATTCCCATTCGATGGGATAAGCATACATCAAATATTGCTCCTTATTCCATTGATAATTCATGGCTTGATTTAGTTGAAATGGTTGTTGATTGGGGTTTAGAAAGAGATTTATATATAATCATTAATTCACACCATGATTGGTGGTTAGTGGATGGGTATTCTGATCGGGAGGTTCAAAAACGTTTTGAAAACATTTGGCGTCAAGTCTCAGAACGTTTTGAAAATAAATCCCCAAGATTATTTTTTGAAATAATTAATGAACCGCATGGCTTAACCCAAGAAAACATTAATGAATTGAATGAAAAAATACTTAGTATCATTAGAGTGAAAAACCCCAAAAGAATTGTTATTTATAGTGGTCATGAATGGTCTAACTCTACCCATCTTCTATCGGCAAAGATTCCCGATGATGATTATATAATGGGATATTTCCATGCATACGACCCTTGGGAATTTTCAGGTAAGGGAAATGGTGTATGGGGCAGTAAAAATGATATTAATGCAATAAAATCAAAATTCGAAAGTGTTGCCAAGTGGTCCACAAATAATAATATACCAGTAATGATTAGTGAATTTGGTGCCGTTCATGACTGCGACTATAATTCTCGTATGCTCCATTACTCTACTTATGTTGATCAGGCAATCCTGCATGGCATTGCATTTCAGGCCTGGGATGACGGTGGCCAATTTGGTATTTATGAACGTACAGCTAGAACTTGGCCCGAGGTGAAAGACATATTAATTCACACATATCCTGAGGGTCCCACTATGTTGAAGGCTCGTTTACAAACGGATTCATCTGTTCGCCTGACTTGGCAAAACCGAACCATTAGTAATGAACGTATTATTATTGAAAGAAAAACGGAAAATAGTGCTTTTTTACCTATCACTGAAGTCGGTGTGAATACAGCCGAGTATGTAGATAAAGATATTGAAGGGCTTATGCCAATTTATAGGGTCATTGCGGATTTTAGTTCAGACCCGGATATGTATTCAAATCCAGCACGAATAAAATAATATGGATGATATTATAATGCGGGAATATTTGAATCCACTCAGATTAAGCGTTGGGTTAACCCGCGATCATAAAATTTTTCAAAGTTTCATATCTTTTAATATCAATTTGAATTCCGAAAGGATTGATGCAGTGACTCCCCATACTTTTCGTCCTTCAAAGTTATAAAAGGGAACGACAGCCTTCTGTCCTCGAATTTCCCAATTTTCCGACTGAAATATGTGGTCATTTAATAGAGTTGAAAGAGATACAGTAAATAATTTATTCACTTCCTCAATCTGAATATTTGTAGAGGGTTCTTTATTACACCACCCAATAAAAGGATGAACCATAAATCCGGTTACTGGTATATAAAATGGCGTGAGGCCACCTACCAATTGTATTATATTTTTATCGACACCAATCTCTTCTTCCGTTTCCCGAATGGCCGTTTCATGGAGTTGTTCTCCTTTTTCCCAGACGCCACCCGGTAGAGAAATCTGCCCTTTATGATGTTCCACATCATCCGTTCGCTGAGTAAGAAAAAAGCAGATATCATTATTCCGGGGAAATAATAGAATCAACACAGCGGCCGGAATAGATTTCTCAATTGAATAGGGGAAAGATGTTTTCGAAAAAAATGATATGCTGGTCATTTTGTGTGAGGATTTACCAGGCAATGGCTTTATAAGCCGTTCCTTAAGTTGGGCGGAAAGTTGTTCAATATGTATCATTCTAAACTTAAAAGTTATTTCATTTTTTATAAAACTCCTGCAGGTTTATACTGAACCATGCCGTACAAACATATAATCTGGGATTGGAATGGAACCCTATTGAATGACAGATGGTTTTGCATTGAAATAATGAATGGCGTTCTTCGACGTCGTGATATGAAAGAAATGACAGAAAACTGGTTTCTGGAGAATTTTTGTTTTCCTGTAAAGGATTATTATATCAAACTGGGGTTTGATTTTGAAAAAGAGCCATTCTCAATTTCCGGCAGCGAGTTTATAAAAGATTATATGAATCAGCATCATATTCCGAAATTACACAGTGAGGCAAAGACCACCTTAGAATATTTTAACGAAAAAGGAATCACCCAATCAATATTGTCCGCTGCTAGTCAAGTTATGTTGGATGATATTTTGAAGTATCATGATATCCGAGATTATTTTATTCGCATTATTGGTCAGGATAATCATTATGCTTATGGGAAAGAAGTTGTGGGGAAAGCGTGGGTAGATGAATTGCATTATGGTCCCCATGAAATATTATTCATTGGAGATACGCCTCACGATTATGAAGTAGCAAATTTTATAGGTGCAGATTGTATTTTGGTGGCCAATGGGCATGTGAGTATCGAAAGATTAGAGAAAACAGGGGTCCCGGTTTGTGGAGATTTAAATGATGTAATAAACTGGTTCGAAAATCAGGTTAAAACCTGAGGCCGAGGGAAAGCCGCTGGACATTTTTGAGTCGCCCAAAAGCGGAATAGGAATAATCTAATTTGATTTGAGTTGCAGATCCGCCAATTCGATAATGCACACCGCCGCCAAATGTAAGGCCTTCTTCTGAATCTTTTCGAAAAAGTGTCGTCATCCCGCTTCTTAAGAAAAATGTTTCAGCCACGGCATACTCTAACCCAGCATTCACCCACTCGACGTTATCATTGGGGTGGAGCGCATCCACAGCAAAACTGAGTCGCATTTTTTCGGTTTGTATTATTTCGCCTGAAAGTCCAACTCTGAATAAGAGGGGCAGTGGAAACTTATCTGTTTCATACATGGCATTAACAAATTCTACATTTCCGCCATTATTTGGATCCGGATCAATACTGAATTTTTGATCTCGACCAGCCATTTGCATTTCAGATCCATAATTGGACAAACTGGCACCGAGTCGGATTCCATTAAAGGGGGTCACAAAAAGTGCGCCTAAATCTGCTGCAACGGATGATGCGCTGGCATGCCATATATTTTGCCGAATATATTTAATATTACCGCCAATAGAAAATTGGTCTGTCAATTTCCGTGCATAGGTGAAGTTCATTGCCAAGTCACCTGCATCGAAAAATTCTCCTGTACCATTGGGCTTTTCAACCGTTCGGACCAAATCCTCCGGTACAGATAAACTGGTCATGCTAAAACCAATAACCCCGGCGGCATTTAAATTTATCGCAAAAGCTGCATATGTAAAATTGATGCCAGCAAGCCAGCTGCTGTTCATAAACATGGTTTCCATCCGCCCGATAGAAGCAAGGCCTGCTGGATTCCAATACATAGAACTTATATCACCTTTCATAGCTGTGAATGCATTCCCCATGGCAGATGCGCGGGCATCCACGCCAATTTTCAAGAATTGCGCTGCTGTTGTTCCCGTTTTTGTGATGGTTGCACTATTATCTAATTGCGCAAACAAGAGAGTAGAGGAAATAATAATTGTTGAAAGAATCTTCATTTAATAACAGCCAGTCTTCCGATCTTTTCACCCAATTCTCCAGCATCAATATGATAGATATACACGCCGAAAGCGATAGGGAAGTTATCCTTAGTGGTCAAATCCCAGGACTCTTGTCCATCATCAAATGCTGAATTATGAGTAATTTCCTTTACCAGTTCTCCCGTTGTTGTATAAATACGAATGGTACATTCATTGGGTAGTTTGTCGAAATAAACTTTACGGGGACCCCGATCACGGGGGTTTTGACGATCTAATGGCTCGAGGACATTTGTAACCACATAGGGGTTAGGGATCACTCGAATATCTCCCAATTCATTTGTGGCCATTTCGGGATTAATGGCTGATGCCTGGGTCTCATATTGATATATATCTGCAGAAGTGAAAGGGCGATTAGTTGCAATATAATAACCATCACCACCAATGGGGTGGTTTACAGTGGCATTACCTGGTTTTGCGAACGAAATTAGCCAGGTTAATTGCGTTTTAGGATCAATTTCCAAAAGTGCCACATCCTCTCCCATATCCCACTTCTTATTGCGGGTTAAATAATCCAATAAAACGATACGCTCCTTGAATGGCACGAGGCCCGGTGTCACATTCCATATTTCAAACGGCATGGTATTGTTGAGTGTATCCGTGTAGGCGTCATCATTATTAAACCAACGAATTTCGTAGTCACCCGGCCGCATATTTGATGCTTTGCCATCAAAAGGACCAACCGTAACTGCATAATTACCCGTACTACCTTCAATCCATTTAGATTTTTCATGATTGAGAGAGAGAGGTTCCCCTTTAACATATATTTTGATACCATCAATAACCGGATTCGCTTCTTCATTATTTAAGTGTCGGCTCTCCCAAAGGGCATAATGGGTATATTCAAATGTGACTTCCTCTCCGTCCTTAATATTTGAATTCAATGTATCTGTCACAACCACTTGTCCCGCTTCAGGAAATAGCAGATAGTCTTGTCCTTGAGTCATGACCGTTCCGCTGCTGTTCTTCAAAATAAATCTGGTGGCATTGAGTCGATTCTTTTTCAGTGTAATAAACACGTTTTCTTTGATGAGTCGTGTTTCAATGATTGGGCTTAAATCTTCGATGGAATAACGTATAGGATTCACATCGAATGTGATTTCAAATGTATTGGTATCTTCAATTGCCATAGGGTCGAGAATTTCAAATGCAAAATCACCGGTCCCAAACCCGGCGATGCGTTTCAATGTGGAAATCGTATCATAATCGGCCACATATCCCGAGCTGTATCCTGCCGCTGGTTCTCGAGGGATTACCGATGCTGTATTAATATCGAGAAAAATTTCATTTGTTTCAGGGTTCAGTGTAATGGTTTTAGATGATTCACTCGGACCGATTCCCAAAACTTTATTCCCATGATCATAAGAGCAAATGGCATAATAATATCGTTGACCATTGATTACATTATTCGAATCCACAAAAGAATGGACGAGTCCTGTATTATTTCCTAAATGATAGGCAACGCCCCGGTCTGCATAGGGGATTTCACTGGGGCCTTCATATTCATTAATCAAATCCCACTTTGCCCAGCCGCCTGTTTCTGTTGTATGGGGTTCAAAAAGAAACCGGGATCCGTTTACATCTGTGATATTTTGCTGATCCAAAAAGCTCGGGTCCGTACTGCGATAAAGAACATATCCCTCAAAATCATATTCTTTTGATATGGGGTCCCATGAGGATTCTGCAATATCATCCCAGTAAAGGGTCACTTTTTCATTTCCTGGAACGGCGGTGAGGGTAGGCTTTTCCGGGGGTTTCGCAAATTGATAATTGGTATCATAAATCTGGCGGGCTGTTTTTGCATTTAAGGTCAAATCATCGAATCCATCTCCCACCAGCAAGGCAATGGAAAATCGCCTGGCTTCGCCTGCTTTTAATGTAAAATTTCCGGAACCATATAAAAAGATATTATCACCGGCTACGTCTGCACTTAAGGAGTCGAATTGGCCAGGTGTCATGTAAGTTGTATAAATATAATGATCTTTGGATATCCGGTTGTTCCCACCAAAATTGGGTGCGGCAAAGCTGGTGAGGCCGATCATATCGGACTCGTCTAAATCTGTCCATTCGAAATTCGGTTCGCCCGGCTGCCGAATGTCATATGCATTTCCTGCAGTTGGAAGGCCATCATCCTCTCCCGTATCACCTGTGTTTGGAAGACCATCAATGCCGACGTCATCTGTTTCAGGATCCCAGTCACCATCATCATCAATCCCGTTATTGCGGCTTTCATCTACCATACCGTCTCCGTCATTATCTATCCCGTCATGGGGATTCCCGGGGCTTTCCAGAAAAATATATCCAAAATAACCCGGTTTACGACCCGCCACATCCGATTTTCCATCTTCATCCCAGGCATATACCATATTCATTTCTTCATCAAAATAGGAAAGGTCGTCCCGCCAGTTAGATGGTCCACCAATATGGGGATCACCCCACATGCCAAATACCACTTCATTCAAATCTTTTGTACTTTTATTTGTCACCTTATATATCAAAAAGATAACATCTTCTGCCAAAGGGTTGGACCATTGATAATATCTGCATTCAATTTCAATCCCCAGTCCCAATCGTGTTGAATCTTCCGGGAATGGATAATATTTAAATTCCTGGTTACTTCGATCATCCACGACGAAAAATGATTCCAAATCTGCATTGGATGACCCTTGTCTCAAGGCACCGGGCCAGACATGTTTTTTGAGATTGGCATTATACCATCCTTCGGGCCAACTATCCGGTTTACCATCGCCATCCCGGTCCACGTCATTTGATGTGGGAATACGGGGACTGTTTGGGTCACCATAGGGAACACCTAAATCATTGTAGGCCAATGGCTCCCATCCCCAAAAAACTTTACCATCCGGGGAAATTTCACCACCCAGAGAAACCAGCCCGTCACTAATTGCTTTTGCAACCCATACTGGATTCCCATCATCATCCAGGACGGGATCGCCATTTGCATCTTTTTTGATATATGCATCAATATGGCTATTAGGTTTAACAGGAATCTCGGCTCCGATGAATGGACCGAATTCATAACCGTACCCCAAGCCTTCCCAGACAATATCTGTTACCCGGTTTCCCGGGCTGGATATGGATCCAAAATTCCAGATTTCTGTGGTAATCTTATTCCCATTTAGAATAGCTTTTTGGCGTCGTAAAATTTGATTATCATCTTGGGCTCTTTTGGCCCGGACTTTATCCCGCCAACGATAGAAATATTCATGTTCTACGGAATTCCATTCTTTTTCCGGGCCGGCCATTTTCCACTTTTTAGAAAACTGGCGAGGTTTATTCTGGGCAGATAGAAGGGTGAGTGACCATCCAAGAATAAAGGTGATTAATATTGTTTTTTTCATCTTAGAAATCCAGTGAGAATCCGATATTGATGGATCGGGGTGCCGTATAATATTGAGGCCTTACCTGGTATTCTGACCAGGTATGAACGCCTGCTTCGCCATAATGGTTTACAAAGCCCTTGGTTTCTTGTGTGGACTGAGACACAAAGGTATATCCTGCTCGGCCCGTGTCATTAAAAACGTATCGTTCATTCCGGCGGTCCAACAGGTTATAAATTTTTGCATAAAAAATATACTGGAATTTGCCAATTTTGATATTTTTATGAAGACGCATATCAATCCGCCATTGCCAAGGTTTTCGGCCAGAGTTTGAAAGGGGTATATAATTGGCATCAGGAATATTCGGTGTATATGGCCAGCCGCTGGAGAGCTTACTGATAAGTCCTAAATTCCAATTCCCCGGGTCACCCACAGATATGGTTGAATTTAGAATATGTCGCTGGTCCCAGGCTAGAGGTACAATGCGTTTTTCCTCTTCTTCTCCGGATAAGGCATTGTAATAAAATGAACCGGATGTAACACTATTCCCCTCGGTCAATTGATAGGTATAATCAACAAATGCAGATGTTTTTGTGACGCGATCATATCGTTTTGTCAGGCTAAAAGTAAATCCTTTTACATTCCCATAGTCTTTATTCATATAAATAGAATAATTAGAAGGGCCATATTTTTCTGAGTCATACCGGATGGATTGCAAGGCGAGTAAATCGCGGATATCTTTATAAAATGCACTCATTTCAAATGCCATCACCCCGGTCAATTGTTGTTGAAGTCCAAATTCATAGAGAACAGTTTTTTCAGGTTTTAAATCTGCATATCCGATTGTGGGACCCAACCCTGCACCAAAAATGCTCTTTTTGTATAGCCTTCTCAACGTGGGCATTTGATAAAAATGTCCATAAGAAAAGTGTAGAATCCCTTGGTCTGTAATGGGGAACGCCACACCAATCCGGGGTGAAATCATAGTTTTGTTTGACGCTTTTTCTTTTTCACCTTCCGGGTTCAGGAAATCAGTAATATAATCTTCATTGGGTTTAAATTGGTCAAACCGGACACCCACGTTGGTGATAAAATGGTTGTATTCAATTTTATCCTGAAGATAGGCAGAGAAAAAGGTGGATGTGTTGTTATAATGGCTGTGGGAGGGGGAATCGTTTTCAGGTAGTATGGTTGGTGTGCGATATGTTTGATTGTCATAAAGTACAGAAAAGTTTCGTTCATCCAGTTGATCATTCCGAAAATTAATTCCGGTTTTGACTGAATGGCGATTGGTGACTTGGCTTGTGAAATCAAACTTGAAACTGAATGAATTTGATTTTCGGTAGGAATGACCACGGTTTGAGCCACCGAAAGAAAAAGTTGATGAGGTAGGAGATCCTTTAATCCGGGATGTTGGGACATATTCTGATTCATTTAATATCCAATATCTATCTCCATCCTCAAATTCATTATAGAGGACGTATTGACCTGTCCCAAATCGGCCTGCATCATCCTCGTGAACGGCAGTATTCAAATCTATCGGTTTGAACTGGTAGCCCGCATAGTCAGTATTAGAAATAGAAAAACTTGCTTCATAAAAACTCCGTTTCCCTAAAGCATGATTCACCCGAAAAGAAAAATTATTGTTAGCGGATTCAGAAGTGGATGTTCCATCAGGGTTATATTTATAAAAATGGGAATAAGATTTTGACTTCCCCCCAGTATGAAGCAATTGAAGAGAAAATTTTAATCTGGGTGAAGCGCGATAAGTAAACTTGCCCAATAGATTTCTCGCTGTACGTGGATTCATAGGAACAAAGGAACTGTCACCATTCATTTCTATATACCAATTGTCAGCATCCCTAAAATCAGCAGAATCCCCAATTGTATGTTCACGAATACCATAATAATACCCTTCACTGGATGATAATCGTCCGCTGACATTAAATGTGAACTTTCCATCCTTAGATATAAAAGGCATGGGGCCGTTTATCGTTCCTTCATATACCTTATTCGTGAAAATATTAAATTGATCAATATTGGTAAAAATATCTGTATCTGAAGATTGGTGGTCTCCTGATTGATAAGAAAGACTGCCATGATATTTCTTACTGCCGTCTTTTATCTGGAGATTCACAATGCCGCTCATAGCATTCCCATACTCTGCATTAAAGGCGCCACTCACCACTTTCATTTCTTCTAATGCTTTATTCGAAATATTAATGGCCAGCCCATTGGTAAAAAATGGATTAGCTACAGAGACGCCATCCACATAATAGCCCACTTCGTTAGACCGGCCGCCCCGAATATGGAGTTCACCGCCGGCCCCCTGATTCACACCAGCCTGCGTGGTGAGGACACCTAAGAATGATTCCACGGGCATGACACTTATTTCGTCGGAGGTGGTCACTTTTTGAGAGGCGGTTAAATCCTTTTGGACCATGGGCCTTTCTGCCACAACGGTGACTTCTTCTCCTTCAATGACTGCTTCTTTTAAAATAAAATTTTGGTAGGTGGTGCGGTCAAGACTGACTCGGATATTTTCCACTCGATATGATGTGTAACCAATATAGGACGCCCGCAAGGTATAATCACCCGGGGGAATATTCAATATAATATATTCACCGTATTGATCACTGGCCGCACCATAGGGTGTTCCTTCTAAAAAGACATTAACCCCGGGGAGAGGGTCCCTGGATTTTACATCCGTAACCTTTCCGGAAATTTTCCCTGTATTACCAAAAAGGAAAGATGAAATAGCAAGGAATATGAAAATTTTCTTACTGTTGAATTGAATAGCGGGGAATCCTTTGATTAATCAAATAATTGGCTAAAACTGAGCGGGAAAATAAAACATTAAATATTATGTTTTCAAATAGATTAATATTTTTACATTGTGTTTAATTATTACTATTGTGTTTTGTTCATATTTTTGTTTATACTTGCTGACGAATTTTTATTAATAGAAACCAAGGAGAGAGTAAAAATGAGAAAAATCGTTAGTGGAATCGTTTTAATCGCATCAACAGTCCTTTTCGCTCAGGACTCATTTAATTTACAGAGCTTATTTTATAAAGCACAGGGTGATACCAACCAGTGGAATACGAGTTCAGGACCGCGTGGTGTCATAACAGGGTCGGACCTTGATCAAGATGGCAGACCGGAAATATTTGCTACGGATTATGCCAATAATGGTACGGTTCATGCATTTGAATGGTATTATGGTGATACCTTAGTTCATGTTTGGTCTTCGGCTACTTTTACAGAATATGGTACTGGAACCCGTTGGGTTCAAACCGGAGATACAGACGGTGATGGCCTTGGAGAAGTTATTTTCTTTAGTGGGTATTGGCAGACAGATACAACCGCCGGTCTTTACGTTTATGAATGGGACGGCATAAATGACAATGGCTATGGAATCGTTGGGACCGATGGCAGGATGAAACCATCCTGGCACCGAAATCTTTTTACTGCCTATGATGACACGTTGAAATATGTAAGAGTTGAGCACTTTACAGTTGATGATATTGATGGAGATGGCCGGGATGAAATCATTTATGCAGGTAATGGTTCAACAAACCCAAATTATGGCACAAAATCTACAACCCACGCAGCCTACTCAGAAGATCGATTTGTTATTGCAGGCGTGAGTGGTGATATTGGCTCCAGTATTACACCGCCAGTGCTGAATGAAGAATTTGCTGCATCTCCCCGGGATACAGATAAAGATGGTGTTCGGGAAAATAAATTTGGAGGTGGAAGCCCCCAAGGTGCTGTCGTGGCTGATACGGACGGTGATGGTAAAAAGGAAGCTGTTTGTTTCGCTTGGAATAATTTATCTTGTTTCATTATTGAAGCTACAGGTCCGGATGCTTATACACAATCTGATACAGGTTATAAATTCACCGATATTGATGACTGGACGCTAGCCCCAACCGTTGCAGATATGAATAAAGATGGTAAAGATGAAGTGTATGTAGGTGCGTTCTACAAAGGAATCGTCTATGTTGTGGGTGACGCTGATGGTGATGCCACCACATTTACAACATCTGAATATGCGCCGATTGACAGTTTAGCTTCATCATGGGATGCAACAAAGAACCGTGGCAATGTCTATGCATTAGGAGCCGCTGCCAGCAATAATGCCTTTGGTGATCCGGCTTTCTTTGTAGGTCATGGCAAAGGATTCTCGAAGTATGATTTAACTGGTACCGATATTTTTTCTTCTGCCAGTTACACTCGCACTACTTTTTCAGTAGATACACTTCAAACAGGCGGTGCAAATAAGATTGCAGCTGGAGGCAGCATCGATAAAGATAAATTTGGTGAAGTGGTTGTTGCTTACCAGGGTGTTTCTGATAGTATTTATGTAGGAACGGATTCTGTAAGAGCAAATCCAACTCGTGTATTTCTTCGTGTGATGGAATGGACCGGTGCAAGTTCGGAATTAGCTGTGAGAGATATTGTTCTCATTACACCGGAAGACTATAAATTAAGCCAAAACTATCCCAACCCATTTAACCCGACAACAACGATTGAATATACCTTGCCGATCGCAAGCAAAATTACAATCTCGATTTTTAATGTGATGGGTCAGGAAGTGGCACAACTTATTCAAAACCAGGATAAACCTTCCGGTACTTACCAGGTGACCTGGAATGGAATGGATAAAAATGGAAACCAAGTGGCCAGTGGTACCTATTTCTATTCAATGAGATTTGGTAATTTTACCAAAACAAAACAGATGACGTTTATGAAATGAACGATTCACTTGCGTGAGAAAAAAGCCTCGTAGTTATACGGGGCTTTTTTTGTATCTAAAATCTCCATCTGGAAGGATAAATTCTAACCTGACTCATGAATAAATATTTCAAATTCATTTTTTTTATATGCATAATCATGTCCGGAATGCATGGGCAATTCCTTGATGCTGTGAGAGAAATTTCTTTTGATGGCCCTGGTCAACGGGTTAAAACATCAGGGGGATACGCATTAACGGGAAGTGCTATTTCAATAAGCGATGGGCCTGAAATTGAAGGGGTAGCCATTCGGTTTTCTGGAGATCAGCAAGCTATTGTTTGGATTCAGTTTATGGAGGTAAATGGTCAATGGTCAGAGAAATATCAAGCCAAGACTTTTGCCGAACCCAATAGCGATCGGTTCATTGCATCAATATTAGACAATGGTATTGCATCTGCCCGGGCTATTCGGTACGAAGCCCAATCTTCTACTGTGGTTCATTTTTTATCAGGAGGTATTTTTGATCGGCGAGATGGTGAAACTAAAATGTCGTTTAATCCACCGGCAATCAAACACAAGCGGTCTGGTGTTGAAAAACCAAAAGTGATTTCCAGAGATGAGTGGGGCGCTCGTCCGCCTGAGTCTGGATATTCTAATCATCCCTATTTTCGAAAATTAACATTACATCACGCAGCAGGTTGGGCAGCGAAAACGTTGGATGAAGGAAAAGCGGCGGTTAAATCTATTCAAGAATTTCATCAAGATGGCCGAGGTTGGAGTGATATCGGGTATCATTTCCTGGTGGATATGGGGGGTAACATTTATCAGGGAAGGCCGGAAACGGTATTGGGCGCTCATGTGGGTGGGGCAAACACGGGAAATATTGGCGTCTGCGTGTTGGGCTGTTATCATCCCCCGGAAACCAGTTGGCCTTGTTATGATGAAATGACTTATGCCACGGAAAAATCTCTCATTCATTTATATGCCTGGATTGCCGATACGTATGAAATTGATCCAAACGTTTTGAAAGGTCATCGAGATTATTTCGGGACTACATCCTGTCCCGGAGATAATGTATGGCCTTTAATACCCCAAATGCAGGCAGACATTGTGCTGTTTATTCTATATGGCGAACAACCCACGCGATATGCCTTATTTCAAAATTATCCCAATCCCTTTAATGCCACAACAACACTTCATTATGATGTACCAGAAATCAGCCAAGTGACATTAACTATTTATGATATTTTAGGCAGAGAAGTCATGACCCTTGTTAATGAAGAACAAAATTATGGATATAAAAAATTGGTGTGGGATGGGAGAGATCAGGCAGGGAATCCGGTTGCTCCGGGTATTTATTTTTATCGTGCTGTAATGGGTCCCCTTACCGAAACAAAAAAGATGGTGTTGTTAAAGTAGAAATTCAATTCTTAGTTTTATTTATTCTTGTTCATTATTATTCTATATTATAAGGTCCATTTACAAATTTGTAGGTCAATTTCAAAATAGGAGGACCACTATGGCGTTCATTCGGAATATAATTAACATTTTATTACTGTCTTTTTGCTCATTGTCGGCTCAAAAAACCATTATTCATGCAGGAGCCATGATTGATGGAAAATCGCAAAAAGCATTCAACA